>Ga0209025_1000156_pt1 | contig 168932 bp, 170 predicted proteins | sample AraplaMF_Col_mLB_FD_184256 | JGI IMG/M metagenome (GOLD analysis project Ga0209025, IMG submission 184256) | Arabidopsis root microbial communities from the University of North Carolina, USA - plate scrape MF_Col_mLB (SPAdes) (version 2) | ecosystem: Host-associated > Plants > Roots >...
ATTAAATTTTATAACAATAAACGTTTTCAGAAAAAATTAAATAACCTTAGCCCTATAGAATATAGGGCTAAGGCAGCTTAACTAGTGCACCTTTTATTTAAGTGTCTACTTGACAGGGATAAGACCAGTAATGGAGGATCTTTTTTGTTCCAATTATTACAATAAGTAAAGAACTTTTTTAAATAATCTTTAACAATCAATCTCTTAATTTCCTCACACTCACCAAAAAATTTAACAATTCTCAAGAATTCATAGGCATCTTTGAAAGTGAATACAATGAATTGAATGAATTATTAAGGAGTGTATATATGCCATATAATCCATTAACAAATGAGCAAATGATTTCTATTATAAGAAACGGTCTGAGAAAAACACAATTCCCCAAGAAAATAATTATTGTAGGCGCAGGTATGGCAGGACTAACCACAGCTTCATTATTAAAATATGCTGGACATAATGTCATAATCCTAGAAGCAAATGAAAGAGTGGGAGGACGAGCCTATACTTTGCGTTCCCCTTTCAGTAAAGGTCTCTATTTAAACGCAGGTCCATTACGAATCCCTAATATTCATCAGTTAACATTGGAGTATGTTAAAAAATTTAAATTACCAATAAATGAGTTTATTAATTCTACTCGTAATGATTATATTTATGCAAATGGAATTAAAACAAAAATTAATGACTATGAGAGTTATCCGAGCATACTAAACTTTCCAGTAACACCAAATGAAAGAGGTAAGACAGCAGATGAACTGTTAGAACAGGCATTGCAACCGATCATAAATTTTATAAATCAAGATCCAGTGAGGAACTGGTTTATAATAGAAAAAAAGTATAAGAATCATTCATTTGGTTCATTTTTAAAAATGTATTTTTCAGTAGGGGCTGTCGACATGATAAGCGTACTGTTGGATTTTGAAGCATTTATGGGAATGTCATTTCTTGAAGTATTAAAAGAACAGATAGCCTTCAAATCGTCAAAACGTTTTTATGAAATAACGGGAGGAATGGATCTATTACCAAAAGCATTTCTTCCACAATTAAAGGATTATATTATGTTTCATCAAAAGGTAATGAAAATTATTCAATACAAGAATAGTGTAACAATACAGACTGTTAATACTCATACTTCAGATCATTCTATGATAAACGCAGATCTTGTAATCGTAACTATTCCCTTTTCTCTTTTAAGATTTGTGGAAATTGAGCCTTACCATTCGATTTCGTACAACAAACGCAAAGCGATTAGAGAAATAAACTATATGTCCGCAACAAAAATTGATATCGAATTTAAAAACAGATTTTGGGAACGAGAAGGTCAATTTGGCGGTCAGACAATAACAGATTTGCCGATTCGATTAACAATGTATCCTAGCGTTGGAATTGGTACGACCGGGCCAGCGGTAGTAAAGGTAAGTTATGCATGGGCAGACGAAGCTTTAACACTAAGCAGCTTAACAAACGAAGACCGTATTCAGTATGCCCTACAGAACTTGTCAAAAATCTGGGGGGACCAAGTGTACTCTGAATATATAACTGGAACTTCATTTAGTTGGAGTCAAAATCCATTTTCTTGTGGGGCCTTCTCATTTTTTGAACCAGGGCAGGAAGAAGAGCTCAACCCATATATAGCTTCACCTGAAGGAAGAGTGCACTTTGCTGGTGAACATACATCTAATTATCATGCTTGGATCCAAGGGGCCATTGAATCAGGAATTCGGGTAGCAAATGAGGTTAATGAATTACCGATGTGAAACAGAGAAATGTAATAAAGACAGCCTTATCATATCTTTATCTTTAGATAGTTATCTACAAAAAAATCACAATCCTAGACTACAAAAGTATTATGTGTATTTATGAATAAAACCAATTATTTCTTATGCAACTAAGGTATGCAATAGTTGAAGTCAAAGGGGTGTTTCGGCAACCCTTTTTTTTGAGATTAGGAAATGGATAGTTGATCTAGAACATATAATAAATAGGTAAACAGTAAATATACAAAGGGAATAAATGGAGCAATCAGACTTCTATTGGCTAGGTCTAATCTATGTGGATTAATTTGAGGACACAAAAATATTTTATTAGGAGTGAAATAGTAAATGATTACAATCATCGGTTTCATTGCTGCGATATTAACAACCGCTTCCTTTTTACCACAAGCAATCAAAACGATAAAAACAAAAGACACATCAGGTATTTCATTAATGATGTATATTTTATTTAGTGCAGGAATTTTTCTTTGGTTAGTTTACGGAATATTTATAAATGATCTTGCAGTTATTTCCGCGAATGCAGTAACATTTGTATTTGCATTAATTATTTTATTTTATAAGTTAAAAAGTCCTCGCTCATAAATTTGCTTACATAGGAACTAAAGTGTACAAGTTCAGATCTGAGAAAACAGTAATAGCAGTTATTTAAAGAAAAAGTTTTCCGTGCTAGCCCATCACAAATACAAGTTAATAACCTTAGAAATTTTTAACATATCCTTATTCAAATAACGCATGAGTTAGTTGTATAGCATCAATAAAAAATAGATAAAGAGTTGGTCTATTTAAATAATATTAATGATTAATATTAAACGCCTGTCCACTATATAATATTTAAACCGCCTACAATTAAGTGGAGGAGAATTCATTAATCTACATAGCAGAGGTAAATTAAAAATCCCTAGAAGTGTTGAAATATCAACGTTTCTAGGGGTTTTGTTTTAGCTCTATAAAATCTTTTCACTTAACTGTTGTAGTTTTTCAATCGTTAATAAATTTCTAGAACTGAAAATGATTGAAACTCCATTTATTTCTGTACTCTTTATTTAAGTTGAAGGAACTTTTAAAAAAATTCATAAAAATTTCTTATAAAATTAATAGTTTTTTAAGAAATTGTTTAGAGGGAGTTTATTATTAAATATTAAGATAGATTAAGACAGAATGAACAAAATAATTTTGATAGGATTCAAATAGTACAACTGTATTCTATCAATAAATTATAAATTAATAACTAAATTCGGGAGTGGAGAATTATATGACAATATCTACTAGTAAAAGAAACAAATTATTAACAACTCTTGCTGCTACTGCAATGATGGTGACATTTGTAACACCTGCATCTGCGACCAATATGAGTACGCTTCAAACTGCAAAAGTAAAGGTAAACAATTACTACAAACTATCTATCAGGACTGTTTCTGATGTTCAGAATTCTGCAAAGATCAAAACAGCTACATTAAATTATTTGAATAAGAGCTTGACCACTAAGGAATATGCAAACGAAAAAGCTTATTTAATTAAAAAGGTAGCAGCGAAATCACATGTAATTAATAAATATTACAAAAATAATTTACTAGAAACAAAAGGACAGAAAATGTCTAATATTCTAAGTAGTACAAATTGGCAAGGTACAAGAGTATATGATAAAAATCACAAGGACTTAACAAAGGAGAATGCAAATTTTATTGGTCTTGCAAAATATGACGTGAAATCAGGGAGATATGAATTTTTTGATGCTAAGACAGGTATTAGTCGTGGAGATACGGGTACTTTTTTTATTTCAAATGATGGTAAGAAGAGAATACTAATTTCTGAATCATTTAAATATCAAGCAGTTGTCGAAATGATCGAACTGAACAAAGATGTTTTTACTTATAAAAGAATGGGAAAAGATGCTAATGGCAACGATGTAGAAGTATTCGTTGAGCATGTTCCAATTAAAGGGGAAAATCTTTCTTTTACTAGTCCGGACAAGCAGTTAGATACTACGACGGGCAATATTATTAATAACGTTGATGGAGATATTATTTTAGGTAACACTCTTTGGAACGGAACAAAAGTGTTAGATGAAAACGGTAATGATATAACAATGTATAATACTAATTTTATAAGTCTAGCTAAATATGATAACAAGTCAAATAAATATGAGTTTTTCAATCTAGCTACAGGTAAAAGCCGTGGTGATTATGGATACTTCGATGTAGTTCACGAAAATAAAATAAGAGCCCATGTTTCGATTGGTGATAATAAGTATGGTGCCGTTCTTGAAATTACAGAACTTAATAAAAATAAATTTACTTATAAAAGAACCGGTAAAGACAAAAATGGCAAGGACATTACTGTATTCGTTGAACATGAACCTTATAAAGGTAAATATAAGCCAAATTTTAGTTTTTAAAAGTTTGGATTATATGCTAAGAGTTTAGCTTTACTGAGAATTAGAGACCGGAAACATTTCAAATTAGATTACTAGCTTATTCATATATATTATCCAAAGAAGCCATTCCACATGGAGTGGCCTTTTTGATGTTGTAAAGGTAGAAGAACTTAGTTGAAGATCAGAAAGGACAGTTATATCAGTCCTTATAATGTATTATTAAAAGATAGTCTTCTTTAAATAACGCATGCGTTATCTGAATAATCTTATCTAATTTTTCGACGATCTATTTTATTGTGTAAATGATAGGATAATTTTATATTTTTATATGTAATTACCTGTTAATACATTGTTTTCAGCGTTTCAAGTAATTAAAGTTACAATGTATGTAGGCAAAGAAAGCAATAAATAAAAAATATACTGTTAGGAGAAATTTATCTTATGAAACAGAAAAATGTTATTTTACCTTTATTCTTTGGATTAACAATAGCTTTAACTGGTTGAAATACAGGAAGTAATATCGCTTAAGCAAAGACTATTGAAAAGTGGAATTATAGTGAAAGGTTCAACTGCAGACTAAGATTACGATAATTGATTCGATTCACGTCAATGACATTACAGGTAACGTTTCATCAAGTGTTAACCCTTGATGAAGTGGACCCAAATAATTTAGAAAATATTATTAAATTACTTTTTTATTAACGAAGATTATCACTAGTTATGGACAACCTTTCTTTCTAATTTATAATTTTATATTGGAATAAGTTTTTCTGTTTAGGAGGGATTGCATGTCAATCCGATTAAGAATGTTATTATCTTATACAGCCATGTTGGTTGTAACTATAGGGCTTTTTATTATTTGTGGATTGTTAATGATTCTAGCTATAACTGGAGATATAAGTAGTATAAAACATTTATATACAAACCATTACACGCATAAACCAATAACGGCTCAAGAAGAAAATGTATTTTTAGATTTGAAGTTTTTGGCATTAAAACAGCCAAGTCAATTATTAGATAAAAATTCTTTGAAATTATACGACGAAAAGTTAAAAGGCGTACCAGCTGCCCTTATTGTTAGAAAAGGAAACTCTTTTATTTATAAGAACAAGAGACTATTATCCATAAATAATGTGGATGACCTTCCTTCATTTGAGCCTTCTAATATTAATATTAGAAATACAGTAAGTATAAAGAAATATTATTTCACTTATGTGAAATTTGATTTTTATTTTGCGGATAAAGAAAAGGGAAGTATCTTTGTAATAAAAAAAGTTAGTAAATATGTAGCATTATCAAAAAATCTATTTCCCATATTAATTGGTGTACTATTTCTTCTATTAATTGTAACGAATGGTATTCTAAATTATTTAGTGACTAGAAGTATTGTAAATCCTTTGCATTCATTAAAACTTGCGACAGAGAAAATTAGAGATGGTGATTTAAATTTCAAAGTAACAACAAGAACTAAGGATGAGATTGGACAACTAACTTTGGCGTATGAAGAAATGCGTCAAAGGTTAAAAGACTCAATAGATATCCAACTGAAATATGAAGAAAATCGAAAAGAGCTCATTTCAAATATTTCACATGACTTAAGGACACCTATTACGGCAATAAAAGGATATGTTGAAGGCATTAAAGACGGTGTTGCTGATTCTCCCGAAAAGATGGACAAATATCTTACAACTATTTATAGAAGAGCAGTAGATATGGATTCTCTAATCGATGATTTATTTCTTTTTTCCAGGTTAGATTTAAAAAAGATACAATTTAATTTTGAAGAAATAGATATTGTTCGTTACATTAAGTATTTAATTGAAGAACTAAGTTGGGATATTGAAGAAGAAGGTATCAAAGTACAATTTAATGTAGATGTGGAAATTCGTCAGTTAGTAATTGCAGACCGAGAGAAGTTAAAGAGAGTTTTTGTTAATATCATTCAAAACTCCATTAAACATATGAAAAAGGACGAAAAAATTATACAATTTTCGGTGGATAATAAGAATAATCATATTGAAATTGAAATAAGGGATAACGGTAATGGAATTGAACTTGCATCTCTTCCGCATATATTTGAGCGCTTTTATCGAGAAGATAATGCCAGAAATACATTAACAGGTGGAAGTGGTCTTGGATTGGCCATTGCCAAACAAATTATAAGTGAACATGGCGGGGAAATCTGGGTAACTAGTGAAATTGGAAAAGGAACAAGTATTTTTTTCACTCTAAAATATAGTGATAAAGTAAGGTGAGTGAGTTAATTGAAAAAGGTTTTGATTATTGAGGATGATCCAAGTATTGGAGAACTTCAGAGAGACTATCTTGTAATAAATGGTTTTGATGTGGAATTAGTTGCTTCAGGAAAAGATGGCTTAGAAAAAGCTCTAAATGTTGAATATGATTTGATTATTGTAGATTTAATGCTACCTCATACAGATGGATTTGAGATTTGTAGACAGGTTCGTGCTGTTAAGGAAATTCCGATTTTAATTGTAACAGCGAAGAAAGAGGATATCGATAAAATTAGAGGACTTGGACTTGGGGCAGATGATTATATCACTAAGCCATTTAGTCCAAGTGAGCTTGTTGCAAGGACTAAAGCACATATATCGCGTTATGACCGTTTGAGTGGAATTAAAGAAGTTGATAAAAAGGAAATACGTATAAGAGGATTAACTATAGAAGAAGCTTCACACAGAGTTTTTGTAAATAGGAGAGAGGTTTATCTAACTGCCAAGGAGTTCGAATTGCTAACATTTCTTGCTAAACATCCTAATCGGGTTTTTAGTAAAGAAGAGCTATTTGAGCTGATATGGGGTCTAGAACTAGCGGGTGATATCTCAACTGTAACTGTTCATATTAGAAAAATTCGTGGGAAAATTGAAATTGATCCTGGAAATCCACAATTTATTGAAACAGTTTGGGGAGCTGGGTATCGATTTTCTGTATAAATCCAGAAACTTATTAATAAAGCTTGTTAAAAACTAATAAGTAATAGAATGGATTTACAAAATTGAATAACCTTTAAGAATTTTGTTCAATACCTGATAACTAAGTCCCATCGACACCTGGTGGGAATGAATTTTAAATGTATATAAGTCCAATCATCTTAAAATAAAAATAGACATAAAAAGCTAATTAAATCTGTTAAATTATAGAAAAACTTGAACTTTGCCCATTATTCATTTATTATAATTCATATAAAATCATAAAACGAATGTATAACCTCATTGATAAGGTATGAGGGTCTCTACCAGGAACCGTAAAATCCTGATTACGAAAAAAAATGTTTTTTAACATTTTTCTTCGTAATCAGGATTTTTTTATTTTAATAATATTTAGGAGGAATTTGAATTGAAAATAATATATATTAACGCTACTTTTTTTACAATGGATAAGGAAAATCGAATTTTTGAAAACGGTATGATGATTGTACAAGATCAATCAATTATCTATATTGGTAAACATAATGAAGTACTACTCGCAGATGCAGATCAAGTAGTGGATCTTATTGGCAAATGGGTGATGCCTGGACTAGTGAACACGCATTCTCATATTTTAATGACTATATTACGTGGTATCGGAGATGATATGCTACTTAAACCTTGGCTTGAAACGAAAATATGGCCAATCGAAAAGCAATTTACAACAGAGATTGCGTCAATGAGTGCACAACTGGGCATTTTGGAGATGCTTAAGTCGGGAACAACTACATTCTCAGATATGTTTAATCCTAACGGTATTGATCCTAACGCTGTAATGGAGACCATTGCTGAAACAGGAATTCGAGGAGCATTTTCTTATTCAATTTTTAGCCTTGGCTCAGAACAAGAACAGAAAATGAATCTAATAGGTGCTGAGCAGTTTTCGAAGGACTACAAAAAGTTTGCTGATGGGCGACTAACAACTATGGTAGCACCTCATAGTCCTTATGCATGTAGCCCGGAAGCGCTTATTGAAAGTGCTCGAATTGCAAAGGAAAATGATCTAATGATACACATCCATGTATCAGAAACTGATTATGAAATCTTAGACATTGAAACTCGTTATGGAAATCGACCTGTTGAGCACCTTCGTAAACTAGGTATTTTAGATCAACTAACAGTGATGGCTCACGGTGTGGTTCTTAACGATGAAGAGAGAGCAATATTAAAGCAATATGATGTAAGAGTTGCTCACAATCCAATTAGTAATTTGAAGCTAGGTTCTGGTATTGCAGATGTTGTTAGTCTTTTAGATGCGGGTATTAAAGTAGGTATTGCAACAGATAGCACAGCTTCTAATAATAATCTAGATATGTTTGAGGAAGTTAGAACTGCTGCATTACTACAAAAAGGGATATATAAAGATGCAACTAAATTCTCTGCACAAACAGCATTAACCCTGGCTACAAGAGGTGGGGCTGATGTGATAAGGATGGGACATACAGGCTCTCTTGAAGAAAATAAAAAGGCAGATTTTATTACAATATATCCTTATAATAAGGAGCATTTACAACCAATTACTGCAGCATATTCACATTTACTTTACTCGGCACGAGGAAGTGATGTATGTGATGTATACATCGATGGAAAAACAATTGTAAAGGATGGTAAATGCTTATCGATTGATGAAGAAAAAGTGATTTTTGAATCAAATCGCCTCCTTAATAAACTTACAACTAACTAAAATCAATGGTACGATGTTATTCTCATATTTACCTTAGTTTTTTAGATGGTTATGTTGAAATTAAATTGAGTTGTTATTTTACTAACACATGCGTTAGTTGAACTTGGGTTTATCCGTATTTTCAAATATCTCAATTAAAAGTTAGTTTAAGAACAAGTGTAGTAAAGTCTCATTCTTGAATTATTGGAATGAGACTTCTACTTATTGAATATTTCTTTTTTGTAATTAGTACAGGTAGAAAATAGACCCCATATTTAAACTCTTAAAAATGTAGTTGACACTCTTAACTGTAAATAATAAAATTACAGTATACTCATTTAAATTGAGTCGTAGGTCAACCTAATTTATTATAGTAGTTAATATATTATTACTCGATTTTATCTCAACTGTAATTTTTTTTATTACATTTTAAAAATAAGGAGTGTGTAAAAGAATGGTGAATTTATATGTAACCCCAAGTTGTACATCATGTCGCAAAGCAAAATCGTGGCTAGAGGAACATCATATTGATTATAATGTTAAAAATATTATGAATGAATCGCTTACACTTGAGGAGATTAAATCTATTCTTCGCATGACAGAAACTGGTACGGAAGAGATTATATCGAATAAATCAAAAACGATTCAGGAATTAAATATAGATATTGATTCGCTCCCACTTAATGAATTATATAAATTAATAATAAATAATCCCAAAATGTTGCGCATGCCAATAATCTTAGACGAAAAAAGATTACAGGTTGGTTATAATGAAGATGAAATTCGTAGTTTTCTTCCTCGTAAGCTACGAACATTCTCATACACTAAATTACAAAAAGTAGCTAATTAGTAAGTAATATTGATAGTAAAAAAATGATTGTTTTCTTGACAACACAATCTGTAACACATAGTATTACAGTACTAAATAATATCATCGAAGTATATTAAGAAATTAATGATTTTTAGGAGGCAGGCCATGAATAGTGATTTCACTCTTGCCATTCATAGTTTAACTTATCTAGCGCTGCAGCCGGATCGGATGTCTACAAGTGATGAAATATCAGAGAGTGCTCGTGTCCATCCAGTACGGATTCGTAAAGTGCTTAGTTTGTTAAAAAAGCATGGATTTATAAAATCGAAAGAAGGAACTGGTGGTGGATTTATATTTGCCTTAGATTTAAATCAAGTTAATCTATGGAATATTTATATGATCACCTCTGAGGGGGCATTACAGCCTAAGTGCCCTGAATCAAATGAAAAGTGTGTTGTTGGAGCAAATATGCAAAATGTTCTTTTTAATATTTTCATTGGTGCTGAAGAACATCTTGGCGGATATTTAAAGCAATACACTATTAAGGACATTGTCGATCATATCAAATGTGAGAAGTGAAAAGCTAAAAAAATGAAGGCTAGGCCTTCTTTTAATCAAAATGTAATAAAAAAAATTACAGTTTGATCTTAGTGCTGTTTTGTTCACAGATTTTTTAACTTATAACTTTAAATTAGAAGGTGGAAAAGATGAACTTAAATAATGATTCTATTTTAAAAACAGGTGACTGGGTTAAAGGTATTTCAATTGATGGAGAGTTAGTAATAGGTTATATTGAATCACTTACAATTCTTGATGAAATAGTAAAGGTAAATGTAATAACTTCAGATAATAAAACGACTGTTGGAAAAACCATTCACATGCAAAATAAAAACGTAAAGAAAATGCCTGATTCGAAAGTGACAAACAAAGAACAGATTCGCTTTCTAATTGACTTGGCACTCGCAACGGGTGATGAGAATTGGTTTAATGAGCTATCTTCTCAGTTAAACTCCATGAGGCAACTTGTTAATGGTGTAAAATAGGGATCTTGAATCAATTATAGATAAAATAAAATCTAGTTCAAAAAAAGTTAACAAAGTAATAAGGCTTATTCAACTAACAAATGGGTTAGTTGAACAACGGTGGACTGCTTCGGTAGTCCATTTTTCATTCTATAAACGGGCAGTGTAGTTGAATAAGGATGATAAATTTTTTTTAAAATTTTGGAAAAAATACCTAATATGAAGTAGGCGCAATTTTGAAAAGAAAGGTGTTTGCATTAACTCATTTTTTCATCAAACTGATTTTTTAGTGTAATTTACTAAATTGTCTTGAAATAAATTATTAGTTTCACTATATTAAATCGAATTGAAAAACATGGAGGCTATAATCATATGCAACAGAGGTTATTAGAAGATGAATTGGTGTTTACAGTCGTTAAAAATAAGGTGAAGATTGATGATACATTGCATAAGGAACATATGGAAATTTGTTTTTCAAGAAACAAAGTGGGCAAGGGGACCGATTGGGTAGCGAAGTTTATAAAACCAAATTTAAAAGAAGATACAATTGTAAAAGTGTATGATGAGCATTTCAAACTTTTAGCAAAAGAACCATTAAAAGAAGGAATTGTCGGCTCATACTATAAAAAGATGTCTATCGAACAATTAAGAGAATTATTAATTGAATATGGGTATCAAGAAATAGAACCAATTATCTACTAAGATCAAAGAATTTTCTATAAATTATCTCGATCTAATTTATTAAAGATTAACTTCTAAAATCGGGAAAATTAAGAGGTATTTTGGTTAACTCTAAGGAGTATTATGCTTTTAGTTTATTATATTTGCTTTCTTATTGAACCAATGCATGCGTTAGTTAAAAATCAAAGACTGCTTCAGTAGTCTTTTTTTTATTGTACTAGCGGGGCAGTTTAGTTTTGTGGTCTTTTATAGAATTGAATTAGAAGGATTTAGGTCAATGATCTTATACATATAACCTGAGTTACTGTCGATATTTTGCTGAAGTACATAAGTTGAAATGCCATGAATATACTGTTGTTATGTTGTTTAACTTTTATTAGGTAGGAGTGATAATGCAAGTATGAAGCAAACGATGCGCGTCCTTATTTCTGGTGCGAGTATTGCTGGCCCAGCACTCGCCCACTGGCTCCACAGTTTTGGTTTTGACGTGACGGTAATAGAACGTGCACCTGCATTACGACAAGGTGGATATGGTGTTGATATACGTGGTGCTGCCGTTTCAGTGCTTAAGCGGATGGGTATTCTTGATCAAGTTCGTGAAGCAGATACTCGTATGACTGGTGTTTACTTCGTAAACAATAAAGGTAAGATTCAAGGTCAAATAAGTGAAGCAAGTCTAGGAAATCAGCAGGGACTGGACATCGAAATTATGCGTGAGGATCTTTGTAACATTTTATACGATTTGACCAAAGATCGGGTTGAATACATTTGGGGCGATTCGATTACATCTATACATGAGACTAAAACAGGGGTAGAAGTTCAATTTACATATGGGAAGACACAGACTTTCGATTTAATCATTGGGGCGGATGGGCTCCATTCAAATGTGCGTACCTTGACTTTTGGCGACGAAGAACAGTTTAAACACACTCTTGGCTGTTATATCTCGATTTTTAACCTTAACAATTATCTTAACCTCGACCACTGTCAGATGCTTTATACTATCCCAGGCAAAACTGTTGGTATGTACAGTGCATCTGATAACACTGAGGCAAAGGGCATGTTCTTGTTCCAATCAGAAACACTTAAGTACGACCGTTATAATCTGGAAGAACAAAAAAATCATATTAACACTGCTTTTGAAGAAATTACGGGTTGGGAAACATCGAGTTTACTTAAAAATTTGAAAGAAGCTACAGATTTTTATTTTGATGAAATTTGTCAGATTCACATGCCGACATGGTCAAAAGGTCGGATTACATTGGTTGGTGATGCAGCATATTGTCCTTCACCTCTTTCGGGTCAAGGCACTAGTTTGGCGCTTGTCGGAGCTTATGTACTTGCAGGGGAACTCAAAGCTACAGGTGGTGATTACACCAAGGCATTTGTTTCCTATGAACGAGAGATGAGAAATTTTGTTGAGAAAAATCAAAAAATAGGGCTATTAACTGCTGGAGGTATGATTGAAAAATCCAACTCCAAAATTTTACTACGAAATATCATGTTAAGATTCCCATTCTTTATGAGTGTAATGTTTAAGATGATTACGAAAATGATAGCTAAAGCTGCCAATGAGATTGAACTAAAAGATTATTAAACTAATATGTTATATCCTTGAATAAATTAGGGGATCGTGGAGAAATCCGTAGATATAGAGTTATTCCATGTGAAATACAATTTTAGTTTATTTCTAAAGTTGAAAATGACAACTATAAAGGGCAATTAGATTCAGAGTAATTATACTTGGATAAAGAGCTTTTTAAAGTGTACTAAATGTAATATGTTATGGAGTGGTCCAATAGGCATGAAATTACAAAGGAAAAAGTAATATATCTAGAGTTTAATCCAAGCGTCCCTATACAACTAAGGAATAATTTTAAATAAAAGTAGTTTTTGAAATCTTAGACAATGCTTATTGAACTAACGCATTCGATAGTTGAAGATCACGAGTTGCTTATTGCAACTCGTATTTTATTGAATTTACTTAAATGTAGTTAAAAAATAAATGTTATAATTTATATTAAATAAATAAACTATTTAGGAGATAAAGTAGTTTTATAATGGGGTTAAATATTAGTGGCAAAATTAAAAAGTAATCATTTCAATAAAAAGATATTCTTGCCTTTTTTTATTATATTTTTTATTGTGATTGGAATTATTGGTTGGTATGAAATATATCAACATTTTTTTTCTGACCGTGGGATTGTTCAACAAAATTGGAATATCGATATTGAAATGCCTATTCAATCAAAAATTATCGTAGATGAACTCGGAGGATTAGGTTTAGATGGAAAACTCTATACACAGTACAAATACGATAAAGAAACTATAAAAAAATTAGTAAAGCAACCATATTGGATTAAAGTTACAAAGAATAATATAAAAAGTGTTAATCAAAAAGTTACTGACTTTACTGGCTTATTTATAGAATATGGTAACGATGATATGAAAAATAAACGTGACCTTTTAAGACATCCAATCATACTAAACACCAACTGTTATTACTACATTAAACAAGATAAAGAAAAACCAAATGAATATGCAATTTTTATCTTAAATCCGAAAGAGAATAAACTTTATTTACTTGAATATTACTTATAATTTTGAGTAATTCAAAAGAATTTTTCTTCAACAAACGCATTCTATAGTTGAACAACAAATAAAGGTTGATCATAATCGATCATCCTCTATTTCAATATAGCAGTTTAATTTAAGTGTAATTATTCACATTCTTTATTGTTAAATGTCCTTTACCTCCACACAAAAAGACTCCCACTAGATGAAATAGGAGAATGAGTTCATTATGAAATCATCTCCTCAAATAGTTTGAAAATATTTATAGTGATATCACTCTTCAGTGACTAGCTAAACGTTTTTCAAAATCTGCCTTAAACAACAGAATAGCATCAATGTTTAAAGCAAAATCGTGGTCACTGATATTAAAATTAGTTATAAACTCGTTAGACCTCTCACGAATCATAATAGTCGGACGGATATTGTCTCCAATAGTGTCCTGAGTTACACCAATTCCATAAATATACCAGTTAGTTTCGGTAGGTTTATTTGCTGAATTTTTAGATAAGTCATTTTTTATTATGTCGCATAAATTATCCATAAAATCTTTATTAAGATTAATGGTTTTTCCATATTCACCATCAACAGATATATCAGCATCTCCATACCAAATATTCCTGCTAGTTCGCTTTCCGTCATTTGAAGTATAAGTTTCATCAAACAAAATCTTCATTGTCATCCCCCCCGTTAAAATACAATTTCTTCACACTATTATACACCAATTAGAAATAGTAAAATAGATTGCTGTTAGTCTCACTAAACTTGTAAGTGTTAGGCAATCTAACTTCATAGTAGGGTTCCTCCTAAATTTATGAGTTAGAGTGGTGTCTGTACTTATATTTTACTGAGAAGCCCTATTTTTTTCAAAGTCGAAAAATAATGATCTACAGGAATGCTATCTGGGGCTTTTGTGAAAGAAAACAGTTTCTAATAAACTGGTTGTTTTGTGATTCAACTAAAGTGATAGATTAGTTGAATCAGAAATGTATAATCTATAGTAAAATCAAATGGATAATATTGTTAAAAAGTCTATGGCAGAAGAGATAATGAAAATAAAAAAAGAAAACTGGGAGCGTATATGGACATTTTATTAAATGAAATAGTTAATTTAATAAACAAAGTGGATAAAAGAATCATCATTGGGATTTCTGGTCATGGTGCATCTGGAAAAACAACGTTTGCCCATAAACTTTTAAATTTATTGGGACAAAACGATGTTACTTATATCAATACGGATACATACATAATAGGCTCACATCTTAGGAAATACACTCTTATCAATTATGAATACAAGAATGAGCTACATCATGAAAAAATGACAGCCTGCCACCCAGATGCTCATAACGTAGCCATTTTAGAAAGAGATATTCATATGCTAAGAGATGGTTTAGATTTTTATACGATAGGCACTCATTATACGAAGAGTTCATTAATTTCCTCACAGAATAAAATAAATATTATAGAAGGTATGAGTGTTGCTTTTACAGATCCGAGTTTGTATGATCTGAAAATTTACTTATACACAGACGGGGAAACTGAATTATTGAGAAGGGGAATTCGTGATGTTTCTGAAAGAGGAACTGATATTAATTATTTAAAAAAATCTCATGAAGAACGTAGAATTCAATATGATTTATTTATGCATCCTTATCATCGGAATTATGACATAGTTTTAAAAAATACAAATACTGATTATATTGTTGAAAAAGATTTTTTTAAGTAATGAGTCATAACTGTGACTCTTTTTTATTGGAGTTGGCAGTTTAATTGAACAAGAGATAAAGAATATTCAACTATACTTTACTCGAAATTATGGTCAAACTACGAACTTTATTCACTTCTTATTTAATGTGTTTAAATTTTAAATATTTTTAGAAAAATATCTGCAATTCTCGCAATTTTGATAAAATAAATTTATGAAAGGGAGGTTTATAACTTGATATTATTAAGAGAAGTCAGTATTCAAAACTGGTTTAACATTATTATGCTTAGAAGTGCAGGTGATCAAGAAAATAAAATATTCGAAAAAAATATAGCGTCAAATTGCTTTTCCCTAGCACAATCTAGTATCGAAAGAAACTGGATTACGAAAGCAATTTATAATAATGAAACTCTAATTGGATTTACCATGTATGGTTATTCAGAAGAGCTTCAAGGGTATGAAATTTGTAGAATTATGATAGATTTTAACCATCAAGGGAAAGGATATGGTAAGGAATCATTAAACTTAGTAATACAAGAAATGGTATATCATTTTAAATGTAAAGAGATACTTCTAAGTTTCCATCCAGAAAATGAAAAAGCTAAAAGACTATATGAATCAGTAGGATTTAAGAATACTGGTAAGGTTGTAAAAGGTTTCGTAGATGAGCTTATTTATTCAATAGAAACAGAACAGTACACAGAATATTGTCGTTACTCAATAACATAATAGAAATTAAATAAATCCAACATAATTTGTTGGATTTTACATAAAAGGAATCTGTTATATTACTCCATTTATCTTATTCAACTAACGTATGCGTTGGTCCAATTGGTAGAATTATAATCATTCAGAATCATTAATAATAATCATATTTGAATCAATTTGAAATACATATATTTCATCAATAAAAAAGGAGGCTTTACTAATGAGTAAAAAAGAAATCTTGCAAAATGGAGTCAAGCAAGTTTTTTACGAAGAAGAATGGTACCCACCAATCTCAGAAGCGTTAAAGAATCTTACCGCAGCACAAGCATGTTGGAAACCAGAAGGAAAGGCCAGTAATACGATTTGGGAAAATGTAAACCATTTACTAACCTTTAAAGAGCGCTTACTTTCACGCTTACATCAAGATAACACGTTTGTTGCTCCACAAAATAATGATGACACGTTTTTCCAAGGTGGACCTAATGATGACGATGCTTGGCAACAAACAGTGAAGCGAACACTTCAAGTACATGATGCCTTACAAACTTCATTAACATCCCTTCAAGAAGTAGAACTGGATCAACCAAATCCTTCTCTACCAGTTTGGCAACAATATCTGAACATCCTTTTACACGATGCTTATCATACAGGACAAATTGTACAACTTCGTAAACTCCAAGGTTCGTGGCCAGCTCAGCGCTCATATTTATAAACGATGATTAAAATTGCTTGAGTTTCACACCAACAAAACAATTCAAAGTAGCTAACTGATACATCAAATAAAAAACCAATTTCTCAGTTGAATTGAGTAATTGGGTTATTGTTAGTCCACTTATGCGCCCAATTATGGAATAACTTTTAATTATATTTCTATGTATTAATCTGTTAAAAACAACTCAAAACTTTGAGAGTTTTACCATGACATGTTTATCGCAAGAATCATAATTTAGAAGATTCAATCTTGATTTTAACTATATCTTCTTATTGAACTAACCCATCCGTTAGTTCAATAAGAAATAACTAAAATTGATGAAGTTAATGAGGTCATACATTGTAAAAAGAAGGATAGAATAAGTAGATATTTTTTCTGCGTATTCTATCCTTCTTTTTTGACTTATAATGTGTGGCACTAAAAAATCATCTATTTATAATTGTTCAGTTGTAAATGTGCGCTCTGCTTCTTTTTCTGGCATTGTTAAGAAAATAACAGCGACAACGATACATACACCGCCTAGTAATTGGTATAAGCCGAAAGATTCCTTTAGCCAAGTAATAGAAATAATAGTGGCTACAAGTGGTTCAATACTAGATAAAATACTAGTCTCTGTTGCTGATAAATACTTTAGACTACCGATGTAGAGAAGAAAAGAAAGTGTTCCACTTATAATAATTAAAATCAGCATAGAGAATGTTGGCAACGTAAAGGTTTGTGAAAGTTGATTCCATTCAAAAGAACGATTGTAAATAAATAATGCAATACCTCCGATTAGCATACCCCATCCAATAATAAGAGTCGTCCCCCATTTTTTAATAAGGGAAGCAGGGTGAAGTGTGTAGAAGGTAAAACCGATAGCTGTTAACAGTCCGAATAAAATAGTTTCCTTCGACAAAACAATATTATGGGCTGATCCATTTGTAATAATAAAGTATGTACCTATCAGAGAAGATACAATTGCAAGAACTTGCATAATAGAAGGAAGTTTTTTATGCTGTATTGCAACATAAATAGTAATGAGAACTGGCCCTAAAAATTGGAATAGAGTAGCGGTAACTGCGTTGCTAATATGCACTGTTTCGATAAAAGCATATTGCGCGCCAAGCATCCCAAGAATAGAGAAAATGATAAGTTGTAAAAGGTGGTGTGGATGTTGCCAGATACGAAATATATTTTGTTTTTTTGTAAGTAAGAAACATAAAATAAAGACCCCTGCAAGTAAGAGGCGAATTACTAAATAGTCGATAGATGATATTGTCGTATGTTGAAAAAACCACTGAATCAATGGACCCGATAATCCCCATAATGTAGCTCCTGTAATAATCATAATAAGTCCAAGACGTCTGCTGTTTTGCATGAACATGATGCTCCTCTCAAAGATTGATTTTTTTAGATTTACATGATACAAGGAATTATATAAAACTTCTGGTACTACAAAAAAGTATCAATAATCCATTTTCTGAAGGGGCCAGTATTCATGTTAGAGTTAACACCAAATTTGAATATAGGGAATAAAATTCCATTGTATGTACAGTTATATGAGTATATAAAAGAAGAAATAAGAAGTGGGAAAATCCCTCCTGTGACGAAGCTTCCAGCAAAAAGAAAGTTAGCAATACATTTAGAAGTGAGTAAAAATACAGTTGAAACAGCATATGAACAACTTCTGGCAGAAGGTTATATTGAATCGGTTTCACGTAAGGGGTATTTTGTATGTGAAATTGAGCAAATGATGCATCCGGTGAAAAAAAGAGAAGTCGTTAAGGAAGTCTTTTACAGAGAAAAGAAATATAAATATGATTTTACACAAACCGGTGTAGATGCAAAGACATTTCCATTCTCTGTATATCGGAAAATTTCAAATGAAGTATGGCAACTAGAAAATAAGGAACTTCTATTTCTTGGTCATCCTCAAGGTGAATTCAGCTTGCGCGAAGAGATTGCGAAATATTTATATGAATCAAGAGGTGTGAGATGTTCAGCGAGTCAAATTGTAATTGGAGCTGGAACACAGTTATTAATAAGAATGTTGTTTCAGTTACTAAAGGGAAGGCATTTTGCAGTTGAAAATCCAGGATATCATCGAAAGTTGGTTGTCTTTGAAAAGGGAGAAGAAAATGTTCAAATGCTCAAACTCGATGAGGATGGGATCTGTATAGCAGATTTAGTGGCCAGCAATACGAATGTACTGTTCGTTACCCCGTCTCATCAATTTCCCTGTGGAATGATTATGCCAATTAAAAGAAGGATGCAACTATTACAATGGGCACAAGAGGAGTATGGACGTTATATTATTGAAGATGATTATGATAGTGAATTTCGGTACTCTGGAAAACCCATTCCAGCATTGCAGGGGATTGATACAGAGGGAAATGTAATTTACATGGGAACATTTTCAAAAGCTTTGCTCCCATCATTACGAATGAGTTACATGGTACTGCCAAAACAACTAATTGAGTTGTATCAAACACAATTTTTATTCTACACACAAAGTGTTTCAAGAATCGATCAAGAAATCATTAGAAGATTTTTAAACGAAGGGCATTGGGAAAAACATATTCATAAAATGCGAGTTGTTTACAGAAAAAAGAGAGATGCTCTTGTCTCGGCGATAGAAAAGTATTTTTCTAATAATGTGGAAGTGATAGGAGAAGATTCTGGTTTACATATTTTATTAAAGGTACACAATGGAATGTTAGAAGAAGAGTTAATAAATAGTGCCGCCGAAAATAGTATAAAAGTATATCCAGTTTCAGTCTATTATAGCGAAGGGAACAATCCCAAGAATACAGTTTTACTTGGGTTTGCTATTTTATCTGAGGCAGAAATTGAAGAGGCAATTCGATTGTTATATAATGCATGGTTCAAAATTTAAAATGATATAAAAATTCTCGTATATTCAAAGTGCACCTCCAATTGTTAAAGGCCTTTAAAAACTGGGGGCAGTTTACTAGGTTAGTTTTATTCTATTTCTTTATACAACTAATGCATGCTTTAGTTAAATTACATGGGCAACAATTTCGAAGATCTTTTATTGTGTTGACTAGTAGAATAGTTGAACAAGAGATATAATTTTTACAATATCAAATTGCAGGGGAATAATTATGAGTTCATTTTTAAATAAACTAAGTAAGCAAATATTTAGAGACAGAATCAAGCCTTTTATATTTATATATATTGTTCTTATAATCGCTTATTTCATTATTGGTCACTATGGATTAAAAGATAACAGTGTAAATTATTTCTATATTGGACTTGGACAAATTATTTTAGCAGGATTTTGGTTTATGCTAGCGATAGAACATATTCTTCTAAAAAAGAAAAAGTTTGCAATTTTCTACTTTGTCCCATTTTTAATGTTTATCTATTTAGCAATACATAGTTTTGATTTATTAAACATAAAGCGATAAATACAAAGTAGATTACAACATAATCCAACTAACGCATACATTAGTTGGATGGTACATGGAAATTTGCTGTAAAAAACCTTGTTGTAGTAGTAAATGTGGTCATATGTTGTATAAAAGGATAGATGTAAACAGGAATACTTTCCTGTCCATCTATCCTTTTCTTTTTACCTTATAAAATATATGACATTTTATCCAAACACTTAAATATAGAGATTCATAATTATTACCTTGCCTTTTAATAAAAAGTTATATTTCCTGTTCTTTTTACTATCATTAAGCCAACTGTGTAGTTGGATTTTATAATTGTCAAATATTACCAAGCGAAATCGATCGTTAAAAGGAGCGAATATTTAAACAATTTGTTATTATAAAGCTAAATTCAACTTGTATGTTTTTTACTAATACGTTCTAAAAAAAGAGAGAGATAAATGGGGAGTTAGATTAATGAAATCGATAGGAATTGTTAGAAGGTTAGATGAATTAGGTAGAATTGTTTTACCGAAAGAACTAAGAGATACCATGAATATTAAAGGCGGAGTTCCCTTAGAAATTCATGTAGAAAAAGATTTCATCATAATTACTAAATACGATGAAATATTAAGAAAGAGCGGTATTGTGAGAAATGCAGATGAATTAGGAAGAGTTGTATTACCTAAAGAACTAAGAAAAATGTTAAAGCTACAAACTAATATACCTTTAGAGTTTTTTATTGATGAACAACGAATAATACTTAAACAATTTTATACAGATAAAACATGTATGATTACTGGAATTATTGATGATAAAAATTTTATTTTTGAAAATGGTAAGTTTGTGTTAAGCAAAGATGGTGCAAACATACTTATCCAAGAATTACAAAAATATGTAGCTCAATAAAAGGCGAGTAAAAGGGAGATGTTTGACTCCTATTCATTCGAAGGTAATAGTCTTGAAGGAATTACAAGACTAGATTACCATTCGTAGCGTGTTAAATTGAAAGCATCACTTAGTTAATAATTTGAAATCCCGAAAATAAATGGAATATTTTTATCAAACTAATACATGCGTTAGTTGGATAAGAAGCGAAAAAGGTCTTCAAATCGAAGAACCTTTTTTTTTGCGATAAACTTGTATTTTGTAACAAGCCCATTACAAGAGTTGAATGGAGCTTGTATTTTGAAAAAATTACTCAAGATGAGTGTCTTTGAGTTTTGTAACTTTTTTACCATCTATATAGTCAAGGCAAGAAACTTCAATTAATAAATCATTAAAGACTGTAAAATAAAAACCATAACTATTACCTCTCATAGTATAAGGTTCTTTGTCTATTTCAATGCCTCCAGCTACTAAACGATCATATGTTTGATTAACTTTACTTGAATTGTCCACCAAAAAACCTATGTGAAAAGCTTCAGGATATCTAAAATCACTTTTCCCCTTAAATGCTTTTGGGTCACTTAACACGAGAATAAATCCATTTTCATCACTCATCACTACAAGAGCTTTTCCTTTTTGTTCCAAAAATTGAAAATCAAAAAATGTTTCAAAGAAATGTCTAGCTTCTGATAAATCATCAACACACAGATTTAAATGATTCAACCTCATTCTCTCATCCCCTTAGATAAAAATTGTAAATTATAAAAACTACCTCAAATTACCTAATATAATTTACCTTTTATCATATTCCATATTATTCCAATTCATCCTATGCTTTTTGAACTAAACAGCCATTTCTTCATTAAAATAGCCGCAACACGGCTCTTGTACTTTTGCAACTATCCTATGCGCAATTTTATATCGTACAGCTTATTCAACTAACGCATGGGTTAGTTGAACAAAAAGTGCTACGACAAGTAGTACTTTTTTATTACAATATTGGCAGAATAATCATTAAACATTGTGTTAGAATATGACCGAAAAGAGAGTTAATATGAAAGATATTTTAATGCTGTTTTTTTTCGTTGTAAAAAGGATTTATATACTATTTAAAACATCCTGTAGTGAAAATATAGGATGTTTTTTATACTTTTCAAATAGTTAACAACATACCAATATATCAAAGGATTAAATAATAAAAGAAATGTTCCGAAGTTTTGATATAAAGGGAGCTAAGCTAATGGGAAAGAAAGTGTTGTTCTTCGGTGATGTAGGTATTGATGATGCGGTTGCTTTGATTTATGCACGATTAACAGAGGATATTGATGTTATTGGGATTGTGGCGGATTATGGGAATGTAGCTAAAAAAGAAACGACTAGGAATGTTCGGTTTTTACTTAAAAGGTCAGGAAAAGAATATATTAAAGTCTATGGAGGTGCTGAGAATCCAATGACGGGAGAGTTCCCAACCTTTTACCTTGATATACATGGTCCGTTCGGTTTAGGTCCAATCGATCCAGGTTTAAAGCTAGAGAACTTAGAAAACTTTTGTGAAGTTATCGAATTGATTGAGCAGTATAAACACGAGCTAATTATTGTGAATACTGGGAGGTTAACCTCGCTAGCCACCTTGTTTATCTTATACGAAGATCTGATGAAAAGTGTGAATTCTTACTATATCATGGGTGGGGCCTTTCTATATCCTGGAAATGTTACACCAATCGCAGAAGCGAATTTTCATGGAGATCCGATAGCAGCTAATATCGTTATGAAGTATGTAAAAGGTGCATATATTTTTCCATTAAATGTAACGCAAAATGCTATAGTTACTCCTTCAATGGTCAATTATATTCATTCTAAAGGGAAAACTGATCTTGTAAAACCACTTTTAGATTACTATTATTTCAACTTTTATCAAAAGAAGGTACCTGGCATACAAGGGAGTCCAGTTCATGATGCGGTAACTCTCATGGGCGTCATTCGTAGCGATTTATTTTCATTCTATCAATCTGCTATTGTAATTGATACAACCGATGTGGCTAGAGGTCAAAGTATTGCAGATTTTCGAGTAACAGATACTCCTGAGAAATTTGACGGGAGACCACAACAACATATCGCAGTAGGCTTAGATTATGAAGCGTTTTATAAGGATTTTATGTCAGTTATGACTGGAGAGAAATTCTAGATTAAAATTTAATAGAGTATATTATCAAATTATAAGATTCGAACTTTAGTGGTTAGAGCTTTTACATTCGAGGCATCTAGGAGATGGAAACAATTGGTGATGTAGTATTTAATTATTGGGATTGAGTAAAGAACCACTAAGTTTTTCATAAATATAATGCAACTAACGCATGGAATAGTTTAATAACACTTAGGAGCCGGTGAATGATCTCCGTCTCTTATTCTATTATTTGACAGAATTGTTGAACAGGATTTGACAAGTTATTTATGTTGACCGTGTTACCATATTCACAACATGGAAATGTAATTATTTTCCAAAAAAGTAGGAGGCTAATCTATGAAATGGAAATTAAGATTATCCAAGGGGGAGACGTTTTGAATAACTATATTTGTGAGACTTGTGGGGTTCAATATGCAAGTTCTATACAAGAACCAACTAAATGCATAATCTGTGAGGAAGAAAGACAATTCGTTAGTGCTAAAGGGCAATCTTGGACCACATTAGAAAAGATGATTGAAAGTGGTACATATAAGACTCTGGTGCATTTAGAAGAAGAAAGTCTTTATAGTATTAGTACGATTCCAAGTTTCGGAATTGGACAAACAGCCTATTTAATACAAAATAATGAATTTAATTTGTTGTGGGATTGTATTACATATTTTCATCAAAATACCATCAAAACGATTAATGAATTAGGTGGAATTGATGCGATTGCCTTATCACATCCTCATTATTACTCTAGTCAGGTAGAGTGGGCGGAAACTTTTGATGCTCCGATCTATATACACGAAGATGATAGAGAATGGGTCACAAGAAAAAGCGAAAAAATCGTTTTTTGGTCAGGTGAAACCCTTGAATTAAGTAAAGGTCTCGTTCTTCAAAGGATTGGTGGACATTTTCAAGGCGGTACTGTATTAGAATGGGAAAATGGCAATAAACAAAAAGGAATTCTACTCTGTGGAGATATTATTCGCGTCGTAGCTGATCAAAATTGGGTAAGTTTTATGTACAGCTATCCTAACTTCATCCCATTGCCAAGTGTGACTGTTGAGAGAATCTCTAAAAGGATGAATGAATTAAAGTTTACTCGCTTATATGATGCATTTCATCGCGTCATTAACGAGGATGCTGCTGAACATGTACAGAGATCAGCTAACAGGTATATTGAAGCAATAAATGGAAAATTATTTAATACATAAAACGATATTTAACAATCGAGTGGTTTTTAGATTACGGACAAACAGTTTGATAGATGGTGATTTTTGTAGAGAAGGCAGTTTAAAAAATTTTCTTGTGTTACGTAGTTAACCTATGCGAATTTAGGAGTCGATGATGAACGACTCCTTTTAAGCATTCTATAAGAAAAGGACTTACTTAAATGAAATGGAATATATATTAAGTGGGAAATTTGATTCTAATAGGGGGATAAGGTGAAAAAAAGTAAGAAGTCTATTTTAGTTGGTGTATTTGGAATTATTTTAATTGCTATTACTATTGCATATTATAAGATTCCATTAAAAGCTAATACTGTTTTTAATAATGGAGAAATTAAAATAATTGATTTCGGTTTTTATGCAAATGGTAATTTGAAATCCTACAACGTAAGATTTGAAAATTCAAAAGAAATTAATCAATTATTAAACATATTTAATACTACTCGATATACGAGGATTCCTGGGAATAGAAATATAAGAAATGATGGAAAGCTTTTATCAATGTATATGTTTATAAAAAAAGAAAAGCTTGAATTTTACATTATAGATATTAATGACAAAGGTTATTTAAAAGTAAATAAAGACATCTATAAGTTAACTGATAGACATTCACAAATTTTTGATGAATTATATGATATATTAGTTGGAAACCATAAACCTTCCAATGAATAACCTTTTCAATCATCCACCTAACGCATGAGTTAGGTGGATAAGCCTTTTTAATAAAGAGCAAATATATTTAAAAAAGCTTGAATTATATTCAAGCCTTTTCGATTATTCATATCTATTTTTTCAGCTAAGGCTCATTTAGTTAAAAAAGTAAGTGTGCTCTTAACACTAAATTAAGACATTAGCTACATATTGAGCACTTCCAGCTGAACTTATAAATTTAACGTCTAATACATACCTACCTTTAGTAGTTGGAAACCTAAATTCTCTACTTTCATCCATTTTGATTTCAATTTGTTCTTCACCTTTCCATAAAGTAACGGTTATTTTGGGATCTGTCCAAATATCTCCTCCGTTTTCTTCGTTCTCTTTAAACTCTAAAAAAACTTCTTGGTTTGGAACCACCTTTATTTCCTTCTGTGATAAAGCGAATTCTTGTAGATCGTCTATTGTTTTATGAACATCTTCACTTGCCGTATTCCAACTTATATTTGCTTCTTTTAATTTAACATCTTCAACTTTAAAATATAAATGAGCAGTCGGAACCCCTACATCATAGTCTTCTCCTATACACCCTGTTAATGTAAAAACCAAAAACAATCCCATAAATAATTTCAAAAACTCTTTCACTCTACTTTTGCCCCCAATACGAATTAGAAAATAATAAATTTCATTCTGTTCAACTACCTTTTGGAGAAACACCTATCCTCAAGGTGTTGGAAAAAATTCCCAATAATATCTTTTGATATATTCCACAAAAAAAGATTGAATCCTTTTTTCGTCAATTCTGTCCACTAAATCAAAAAAGAGCTACAACTGTGACTTTGATATTCATACAAAGCATGTGGTAGTTGAATAACGATCGACTACATAGGAAGTCTTCTTAATTACACTAAATAACACCTTAAGTTATACATTATTCCTTTTCAGTAATTGAACAAGCTAAAGAAAGAAAAAATATCTATGTTCTTTTACAGAAGAAAATTTAAGTTCTATAATGAGATAATTACAAATTACTTGGAGGGTTATAAATGACAGCTGAACAAATCATACCGTTTATATCAGAGCAAAGGGTTACTCCATTTCTTACGTTTTGCGGCAATGCGGAGGAAGCAATGAATTATTATGTTCGTACTTTTCCGAATTCAAAACTCGTTTCACTTCGAAGAATTACAAAAGATGACCGAGGTGTAGAGGGTAAAATCCTGAATGGCATAATTGAAATTTTAGGGCAGACTTTTATGGTTATGGATATGGAAAAAGAATCTTGTCCCGAATTTACTTGGGCTGTTTCCTTTTACATAGAATGCAATGATGATGCGGAGTTCGATTTAATTTTTGACGGATTGAAGGAGGAAGGGAAAGTGCTCATGGGGCCAGTAGAAATGAATGACTTTAGTAAGGTAACTTGGGTTACTGATTGTTTTGGTGTTACTTGGCAGCTAGTGTTAAGAAAATCTTAAACATTTGACGGTAAGTTTTTGAATTAAATTTTTTTCTATTATTCAATAATCTAAGTATATTTGCTTAGAAGTAATTTTTAAAAATTGAACAACATAATAAATAATTTTCCTAATAATGAGTCAAATAAAAAGTAGTGTAATTCATGTTTGGATTTGCACTGCTTTTTTTGTATTTAAAAAATTGTATTAAAAGCGTTATTGTAGAAATAGATACTAAAAAAAGCAACTACAAATCAAGTAGCTACTCTAAACAAATTATAGTGTAATGTCATACATATCATTAAAATAGTAATTAGAATTATTTTTAATTGATTTAACTTTTTCTTCTAATTTCTGAGATTCTATTAATAACTCCTTGGCCAATGAAATAATCTTTAATCCTGCAACTGATGGTATAACACTAGAATCCCCGTAATGCTCAAATAGTTTAATTTCTAATTCATTTTCTAAACAAGTTATTGACTGTCTAATAACAGATTCGCTAACAAAATTCTTTTGAGCTGCAATCAAAAAAGAGCCACTGTTTACAACTTCAGAGAAATATTTTAATTGTACTATTTTCATATAATCCTCCAATAATATGTCTTTTAAAAAAGTACTTACTAAACGCTGTGTTTCTTCTATCTTTGACTGAGCAATCTATTGTGAAGTTTACTTGATCAATCAGAGACCAAGGAATAAACCAAATAATGTAAGAGTAATCTTAATAACTAAACTTATTAATTTTATTGTACTTAAGCTAGTATTTTATGTATATTGGGGGAATTTTTAGTTAGTTCATTTGTTTTGTTTAGAGAAAACTCTGCAAAATTACAGTTTTATTACAAAAAAATGGTATAAAACGATAAAAATTACTTTAATTTCACGAATTTATGAAGTAAATTGAAAATCAATTAGAAAAAATATGATATAGACTTGGGGGAATTATCTATTAAGAGACGGTTAGTTCTCTATTTGACAGGGGTAAGTCCAAAATCAGAACTTTTGCTTATTGAACCAACGCATGATTAGTTGAACAACAAATAGAGGATGATCGTAATTCGACCATCCTCTATTTGCTATTTTAAAGTGTAAGAAGTTATATAAAACCTTAATAATATCAATACAAGATTGAAGAAAATTAATGTAAAAAATGACAAGTTAGACTAATCAGTTAATTACTAATTAATTTTTTACACTAATATAATTAGCGTATACAATAAGTGAATAGACAAAGGAGCTGATCATTATTCAGCTCCTATTTGAATATCTGGCAAGCTTTTTTAATTGAAAATACAGAATGTAAATGGTTGAAGGGAATAACCTCTTCAAAGATGAATAAATATTATCATACGGAAAAGAAAATATAGATTTAGAGGAAATGGGAGTTGAGTTATGAAAGAAAGGACAGAAAAAAGATTTAATGTTCCAGCTGGTTCTAAAAGTGCAATTACTTTTGGTTCTGCTTTAGCCATTACAATATCTTGGAGTATTCATAAATCAGTTCTCTGGGCAATAATCCACGGGTTCTTTAGTTGGTTCTACGTTATTTATTATGTCTTGACTAGGTAAGACTTTTAGTCAAATTATAAAAAAATATATAAATGTTTTTTTACATATTTACAGGGTTAGATCCAGGGAGATTTAGCCTTTTTTTCTGTTAAAAATTGAGCATATTGATAAATTAGGTGAACATTATGCAACTAATGCATGCGTTAGATACATAATGAAGAGCTGCTTCGGTAAACCCTTTATTCTTGTACTTAATGTAGTGAAGTTGAAGAAGGAATAAAAGAGTTATTGTAGAAATAAGTAATCATTGCTGGATTATTGCAGGAGGAAAGAATTTGAATCTAAAATTTAAAGATAAGCCAATATGGAAATTTATAGGTATTGCATATTTAATTATTGCCTTTATATGGTTTGGTTTGATGTTACTTTTATTAAATACAGTTGGGTTTGTACTTGATTTGCTGATGGTCATGGATCTATTTATGATTTTGGGAAGTTTAGTATTATTTGTGTATTATATAAAACTAAATACAATCGATTATTTGAGGATAGATAATAATATACTTTCTATTCATAAAGGTTTAAGAATAAGAAAGGAAATAAACATCGAAGAGATTGAAAAAGGTTATATCGCACGAGATAAATTAATTTTAATTTTAAATAGTGAAAAAGAAATCGATATATATATAAATCAATTATTAATTAAAGATTATGAGAAACTTATCAGTGAATTAAGTAATTCCTTTGTTATTGGTAAATTATAATGATTTCTTATCCAACTAACGCAGGCGTTAGTTGAATATCTTGAAGACTGCTTTGACAGTCTTTTTTAGTTTGCTAGCTGGCAGTAGAAACTAAGTATTTTTAATTTTTTTATTTAACTACTTGATGACTTAACTACTCAGTGTTACAATGTAGAGGTACTAAGTAGTACTTAATATCTTTAACACTAAATAATTGCAATATTTTATATAACTTTAAAAAATGATGCACAGTTTCGCTACTTAGTAATACAATATACTATTACTAAGTAATGCAGAATATCAGTAGTGCTAGTTAATTGATATGTGTTCATAAAAAAATTAACAAATGACATTTATGACGTATAATCTATTCATTGTTACTGTATACTGGTACTAAGTGATACTGAATATAGGTATTACTAATTAGCTTGTGAAGTGGTTTAATAAAATACTATTCAATTTCTATGTGTTACAGTTTTGCTTTAACTAAATAGACATAGCTTTAATTTAACTAAACAAATAAGTGGGTGCAAGATGTGGAAAATTTAACAGAAATGCTCAAAGGTTCGTTGGAAGGTTGTGTATTGGAAATCATCAGTCGAGGTGATACTTACGGCTATGAGATTACCCGTCGCCTTAATGACCTGGGTTTTACAGAGGTTGTTGAGGGTACGGTTTACACAATTTTGGTTCGACTAGAAAAGAGAGAATTAGTGAATATCGAGAAAAAGCGTTCTGAAATGGGACCTCCTCGCAAATTTTATTCATTAAATAATGCAGGATATGAGGAACTCGAACAATTTTGGGGAAAATGGAATTTTGTTTCATCAAAAATTAATAGCCTTAAGGGGGAGAAATAATATGAAGAAATTTATAGAACTGATCATAGGCGATTTAGAAAGCAAGAAGGAATACAAAGCATTTATGAAAAAAGTAAATTCCTTGCCGAAAGATTATGCCTTTGTGTTCAAAAAGATTCAAAAGTACATGTGGAATTTCGGATATGGATTTGGGGAAGAAATTATCAATTTGTATGAACTATTTGAAGCTAGTGCAGCAGAAGGCAAGCATGTGCTAGATGTTACAGGTGAAGACGTGGCAGCATTTGCAGACGAATTGATGGCAGTCTCAAACTTAGATGGAGAATCGGCGAGTATATTAGGAGGGCAAGGAGACTTGAAAAAAGAAATTGAGAGTAGAGTTGAAAAGCAAGTAAAAATATGGACGAATAAAAAATAATATAGGAGGTTAATTAACATGATAAATTTCATCAAAAAGATACTTGATGACAAAAAAGAATACAAAGAAATGATGGCACGTGTGGAAGCACTGCCAGGCGATTACCCAGAAACCTATAAAAAAATCTGCAATTATATGTGGGGTTTCGCCTCTGGAAGCGGCATGGATATGCTGAGAATCCAGTATGATCTCATTGATTTGTTTGAAGCTGGTGCGGCAGATGGCAAAAACGTATTGGAATTGACAGGTGAAGACGTAACTGCATTCGCCAATGGACTGATCGACCAAGCGAAAAGATGGGATGATAAGTTACGCAATGATTTGAACAAAAGCATTCTGAATCAAGTGGGTAAGAAAAAATAAGCGTTGAATAACCAAGCTGAATAGCTTCTTGAAAACAAGCTATTCAGTTTTATTTTGAAAGAATTAAGAAGTTTAACTAAAATATCTGTCAGTCTATGTAGTTATAGAATGGAACAAGAATTGTTTGAAAGTTACGTACCTTCATTCTTGTTCCAGTCATTTTTATTATAATTAAAATATTAACATATTTGCCGAGTGATACTTACTTAAGCAATCATTGGATATTTTATAGTTCAAAAGTTGAATTGGAGGCAACGTTCGAATAAGATTGCTTCCTAGAATTTGCTGCGCCTCCTGGAAATGTTGTGTAAATTCGAGAAAATAGCTACGTGAAAAAAGTAATACATATTGCGTTGACAATATACCCTGTAAGGTATATTATGATTTTGTGAGTTGCTCCTTGCTAAATAGTTACTATGGAAGAACATTTTACAGGTTTAAATACATTATCTTTTAAGGTAATGGTAAGTTAGTTCTTCCCGAAAATATTCTAAGAAGAAGAGGGAGTGAAAGAAATTGGAATATAATGATCAAATGAAAAACAGAGTTAAGCGTATTGAGGGGCAACTTAGAGGTATTTTAAGGATGATGGAAGAAAATAAAGACTGTAAGGAAGTCATTACACAGTTATCTGCAGTAAGAACTGCAATTGATCGAACAATTGGTGTAGTCGTTAGTTCAAATTTAGTAGAATGTGTTCGAAATGCAGAAGAAACTGGAGAACGAAGTACAGAGGAATTAGTTAAAGAAGCAGTAAACTTACTTGTAAAGAGTCGATAATAAAATGGTTGACACCCCCTTTTATTTGCAATAATATATACCCGTAGGGGTAATTATTAAATGGAAAATTAGGAGGGCCTATTTTAATGAATATATTGAAATTACTAGATAAATAAGGTTTAGCATGTCCAATGCGGATCGAAAAACGAAAAAAGCAATCAATAAGTTTAATTCAGGGGAAGTATCTGAGATTCAAGTAACAGTTAAAGTAAAGGCGCAAAAAATGACTGCATGAGCAAAATCAGCTTGTCATGAGTTTTTTAAGTAGAGTATGTAGAGCAATTTTTAACATTTTTGATTTAAAAGGATAAAAAATTTTAAATTTAAATATACCCTATAGGGTAAAGCAGGAGGAACTTAAGTGGCAGAAAAGAAAAAGACAACTATCGTATTATTCAGTGGTGATTATGACAAAGCAATGGCAGCATATATAATCGCAAATGGTGCAGCTGCATATGATCATGAAGTGACAATCTTTCATACCTTTTGGGGTTTAAATGCTTTACGTAAAGACGAAGATATTCAAGTGAACAAAAGCTTTATGGAAAAAATGCTTGGTAAAATGATGCCAAGAGGCGCTGAAAAGATGGGATTATCAAAAATGAACTTTGCTGGATTTGGTCCTAAAATGATTAAGAGTGTCATGGAGAAACATAATGCATTACCTCTTTTCAATTTAATTGAAATGGCACAAGAACAAGATGTAAAACTAGTTGCTTGCACAATGACAATGGATTTACTTGGTCTTCAGCAAAGTGAATTACTAGATAATATTGAATATGCAGGAGTAGCTGCATACCTTGCAGATGCAGAAGAAGGTAATGTGAATTTATTTATCTAAAACAAAAGGGCTTAAAAAGGAGGATCTTTTTTGGAAATCATCAAATATTTAGTCATTGGATTATCCATCATTTTCATTATGAAGCGATTTATTCCTGTAAAAGGGATAAGACATATTTCGACTAGTGAATTAAAAAGTGAGCTAAAAGATAGAAATAAGCAATTTGTTGATGTTAGGACTCAAGGTGAATATAAGGTAAATCGCATAAATGAATTCAAAAATATTCCGCTTCATCAACTTAATCAGAAGGCTGAAAAAGAATTATCAAAGAAAAAAGAAGTCGTTGTAATATGTCAAAGTGGCATGAGAAGTCAAAAAGCGAGTAAACTGCTAAAAAAACTGGGCTACACTAAGATTACAAACGTAAAGGGCGGTATGAATGCATGGAGATAATAGGAGGAGATAAAAATTGAAACAGTTAACCGCAAAAGAAGTGGAGAATTTACTAATTCAAGGTGAAAAATTAAATATTGTTGACGTAAGGGAAGTTGAGGAATTGGTGTCTGGAAAAATTCGAGGGGCTATAAATATGCCACTTGGTCTATTAGAATTCCGAATGCACGAACTAGATAAATCAAAAGAATATGTTCTTGTTTGTCGATCAGGTGGTAGAAGTGGTCGTGCCCATCAGTTTTTAGAAAGTCACGGATATAATGTAATTAACATGACTGGTGGCATGCTTGAATGGGAAGGTGAAACAAACTAATTTTTTTACAAATTTTAATACCCATATGGGTAAATGGAGGCGTTATAAATGAGCTTAATAAAAATAGATTTATTAGTCGATGCAAAAGGATTAGCATGCCCAATGCCAATTGTCAGAACAAAAAAAGCAATGAATGAAATCGAGAATGGCCAAGTAATCGAGGTGCAAGCTACGGATAAGGGTTCAAAGGCGGATATTCAAGCGTGGGCGAAAAGTTCTGGTCACCAATACCTAGGTACACTTAAAGATGGTGAAATTCTTAAGCATTACTTACGTAAATCTTCAAATGACTAACAATTGAAAGAAAACATCCACAAGTAATAAGTAACGAAGAACTTGAGAAAAAAATAGAAGCCAGTGAAAACATTATTGTACTAGATGTAAGAGAATCAGCTGAATTTGCATTTAATCATATTCCTAATGCAATTTCGATTCCATTAGGTGAATTAGAAGAGCGTGTAGATGAATTGGATAAAGATAACGAAATTTATGTGGTGTGTCGAACAGGTAGCCGTAGTGATTTCGCATCACAAAAATTAGCCGAAAAGGGCTTTATTAAAGTAAAAAATGTTATACCTGGTATGAGTGCTTGGTCAGGTGAAATTTCCACTTTAAATAAGTGAAATAGGATTGTTGGGTATGATCCTAATGATCTTACGAGGGATTAAAAAACTAGGAGAAATTTATAGGTTGTCAAATGACAATGGATGTAATGGGATTAGAGTAAGAGGCGTTTATTTAAGGAATAAATGTTGGAGGAGCAGTACCATTTTTAGAATTTGCAAATAATGCAGAAGTCACTCTTACTTTTTAATAAAGAATTATTTTTTTAAATTTAAATATACCGTAGGGGGTAAAAAGATGCCTGTAAAATCAATGAATTCAAAAGAAGTGACAAGAAAAGTATTTCATAAAGAAGAGTTATTTATTTTAGATGTTCGCAATGAAGGCGACTTTCAAGACTGGAAGATTGAAGGTGAGAATTTTGATTATCTGAATATACCATACTTTGAATTACTAGATGGTGTGGAAGAAATTTTAGGTAAGATTCCTTTAGATAAAGAAGTACTTGTTGTTTGTGCGAAAGAAGGTTCTTCGATTATGGTAGCAGAAATGTTGTCTGAACATGGTCTAAGTGTTTTTTATTTAGAAGGTGGTATGAAGGCTTGGAGTGAGTACTTAGAGCCAGTGAAAATTGGTGATTTAAGAGACGGGGGTGAGATTTATCAGTTTGTCCGAATTGGAAAAGGTTGTTTATCCTATATGGTTGTGTCGAGTGGAGAAGCAGCAATTATTGATGCATCTCGAATGACAACTACTTATTTAAACTTTGCAAAAAAGATTGGAGTCAATATTAAGCATGTATTTGATACTCACCTTCACGCTGATCATATATCAGGTGGTCGAGAGATTGCGGCTAGTACAGGTGCAACTTATTGGTTACCACCAAAAGATGCAACAGATGTAACGTTTGAGTATCGACCGCTAGAAAGCGGTAATTCAGTAACAATTGGTCATACTTCAATTGATATTAATGCACTCTATTCACCAGGTCATACAATCGGATCAACCTCATTTGTAGTTGACTCAACCTACTTGCTGTCAGGAGATATTCTATTTATTGATTCAATTGGAAGACCAGATTTAGCAGGAATGGCTGAAGATTGGGTTGCAGATTTAAGAGAGAGTCTATATTCACGCTATAGAGAACTTTCAGAGGACCTAATTGTTTTACCAGCTCATTTTATGATCATTGATGAGTTAAATGAAGATGGAAGTGTAGCAAAAAAATTAGGTACCTTGTTTACAGAAAATCATGGTTTAAACATTGATGATGAAAATGAATTTAGAAAGCTAGTTACCGAAAATTTACCTCCGCAACCAAATGCATATCAAGAAATTCGTGAAACAAATATGGGGAAAATCACTCCAGATGAAGATAAACAACGTGAGATGGAAATTGGACCAAACCGTTGTGCTGTTCGTTAATCTAAAAAATGAATAATAGGAGGCTATAAGGTATGAAAGCAACAAAAGTATTAGACGCAAAAGGATTAGCATGCTCAATGCCAATCGTAAAAACAAAAAAGGCAATTAATGATTTAGCATCAGGAGAAATTCTAGAAATCCAAGTAACAGATAAAGGAGCTAAAAATGATTTAGCTGCTTGGGCAAAATCAGGAGGTCACGAGTTAATTAATCATGAAGTAGATGATGATGTCTTAAAATTTTGGATTAGAAAAGGCTGAACAAAAAGGGAACCTAAAAAGGTTCCCTTTCCTAAACGGGAGGGGAAATACGATGGAATTAGGGTTTATTGTCACAATTTTTTTAATCGGATTTATCGGTTCTTATATTTCAGGAATGCTAGGAATTGGCGGTTCAATCATAAAATATCCAATGTTATTATATATACCGCCATTATTTGGTTTAGCCGCATTTAGTGCACACGAAGTTTCGGGAATTAGTGCTGTCCAAGTGTTTTTTGCGACAATAGGAGGAGTTTGGGCGTATCGAAAAGGTGGATATTTAAACCGGACTTTAATCACTTATATGGGAGGGAGCATTTTAGTAGGTAGCTTTATTGGTGGATTTGGTTCGAAATTAATGTCTGAAGGAGGCATTAATCTAATTTATGGAATATTAGCCTTAATTGCTGCAGTTATGATGTTTATCCCTAAAAAAGGAATCGATGACATTCCACTAGATCAAGTGAAATTTAACAAGTGGCTCGCAGCGATTCTAGCACTAATCGTTGGTGTAGGGGCAGGGATTGTAGGAGCAGCAGGTGCCTTTTTATTAGTACCAATTATGTTAGTTGTACTGAAAATACCAACACGTATGACGATTGCTTCGTCCCTAGCTATCACTTTTATTTCTTCGATTGGAGCAACTGTGGGTAAGATTACAACTGGACAAGTTGATTATGGTCCAGCAGCAATTATGGTTATTGCGAGTCTGATTGCTTCTCCACTTGGTGCAATGGCTGGGAAAAAGATAAATACAAAAATCTTACAAGTTATTCTAGCTTTATTAATTTTTGCAACAGCCTTGAAAATTTGGCTTGATATCATATAAAAATAGTATGCTACAAAAGGTAATATATTTTAACTTATTAAATTAATAGCCCAAGGATACGGTTCAAAGTTTATTGAACCGTATTTTTATGGACCTGCTATGAAACAATTATTTCGATAGACTTTACAATTTGTGTCAGATTCAAAATAAGTAATTAGAAAACCAAAAAGAACTTAATAAAGTAAAAAAAGAGGCAATAGGTACATTTGTATTTAGTATAGCCTCTTTTTAGACCTTAATATATTTCAAAGGGTGGTTCAATCCACAAATGTGTAGTATAACTCTCCCTAATTTGATGAGGGTATAATCGAATTTGTCTTTTATTACTTAATTAAGACATTTCCTGATGCAACTAGATAACTGGATAGGTGTACATGGATTTTAAAATTACCCATTAATAGAAGAAGGGACAGCCTATAAATCAGAATAAAATAAAAAGAAAGCGGATTCAGGAAAAATCTATAAGAAAAAGTGTATAAATCCATTGACTCTCCCCTCGGGGTAGGCTTTACATTATGTTTTGTAAGCTTTTAAAAGGAGTTGAACAATATGAAGAAACAAAACATGATGTTAACTATTGTATTGATGAATTTATTCATTGTCTTTTTAGGGATTGGCCTAGTTATTCCGGTTACCCCTTCAATTATGAATGAGTTAAACATATCTGGTTCGGTTGTAGGTTATATGGTAGCTGCTTTCGCTATAACACAGTTAATGATTTCACCAATTGCAGGTCATTGGGCAGACCGATTTGGACGTAAAAGAATGATTATTATTGGTCTAATAATATTTAGTATTTCAGAGTTTTTATTCGGAATTGGACAAAAAGTAGAGGTTCTTTTTATATCGCGTATGCTTGGAGGCATTAGTGCAGCATTCATCATGCCGGCAGTAACAGCATTTATTGCAGATATTACAACGGTAGATACAAGAGCAAAAGCGCTTGGTTACATGTCAGCAGCTATTTCAACAGGTTTTATTATCGGTCCAGGTGTTGGAGGATTTTTAGCTGAGATTAGTCCTCGCTTACCGTTTTACTTTGCTGCTGTCCTTGCTGTATTCGCAGGTGTTTTATCAATTAGTTTTCTTCCTGAACCAGTACGAAATTCAGAGAATAATGAAGTAAAAAGCCCAAAACCAGGTATTAATCGTATTTTTTCACCACTGTACTTTATATCTTTTATGGTGATATTAATCTCACAATTTGGTTTAGCAGCATTTGAATCGTTATTTTCTCTATATACGGATCACAAATTTGGATTTACACCGAAGGATATTGCTATTATGATAACAGGCGGTGGCATTATTGGTGCGATTGCTCAACTGGCATTATTTGATCGCTTAACGAAATGGATGGGAGAAATTCGATTAACTCGATATAGCTTAATTCTATCTACGATCCTTGTATTTTTAATAACAATTGTGAACTCATATTTTACGATTTTACTTGTTACAATTACAGTATTTCTAGGATTTGATTTAATGCGACCAGCAGTGACAACTTATTTATCAAAAATAGCTGATAATGAACAAGGTTTTGTAGGTGGAATGAATTCAATGTTTACAAGTATCGGTAACGTAATTGGTCCGATTATTGGTGGGGTTTTATTTGATATCGACTTAAACTATCCATTTTATTTTGCGACAGTCATATTGGCATGTGGTGTTGCGTTAACCATTTCTTGGAAAGTACCAGTATATCGAACATCTTAAATAACCAAAAAAAGCATATTCTTAGTTTACGTATAAAGAATATGCTTCTTTTACTAAACTAAGATTGAGGAAGTGATTGAAATGAAAGAGAAATTATACACAATAGGTGAAGTCTCAAAATTGGTGAATATCTCGATTAAAGCTCTTCGCTATTATGATAAAATCAACTTATTTAAACCTGCATATGTCGATCCAGAAACTAACTATCGATATTATAAAGACTCACAAATTCATCTTCTCGATCTAATCAAATCTTTGAAATATATTGGTACTCCATTAGAAGAAATGAAAGAAGTACAGGGATTAAAGAGAGATGATTTTTTCGTCTTTTTAACGGAACAAGAAAAAATAGTAAGAAAAAAAATAGAGTCCTTATTAGAAATTGAAAAAATTATCGTAAATGCTAAAAAGGGATTACAAAAGCAAAAGGAATATCCGGCAATTGGAGAAGTATTTCTTTCGTATGAAGAAGAAATAGAAATTATACAGACAAAGGCGGAAGGTATTGTTCCGAAAAGTATTTTAAACGCTTCATATAGTAAATTGAAGAAATTTGCTGCATCAACGGAAGGATTTAGAAATAATGGTTATGGTGCCATTTTTCCTTATAAATCTTATACAAGTGTTGATGAAGTTACTTATCGGTATTTATTTACACCTGTTTTAACAAAAAAACAGATTTCATTACTTATGCAAGGTACTGAAGTTGCCAAAATACCTGAAGGAAATTATGTATGCATTACATTTAAAAGCGTATCAACAGAAGATTATTTTCTAAATTTACTAAAACTAATTAATTATGTGGAAGTTCATCAATTAACAGTTACCGGTGATATTTTCGAGTCATTAATACATAATAATTATGCTCAGAATCAAAAAGAAGAATTTCTGATTGAAATGAGAATTCAAGTAACAAATCTACAAACAAGTGAAAGTTAAGGGAAGTGATAGGTAACCTTCACAAATAGACTGCTTCGGTAACTTTTTTTATTGGAGTAAATGCCAGTGGGGAAGAAGTACTGGATTAATAAACTTTTAGATAAAAAGGGTATACTAAAAATGAGGTGATGATATGAAAAAATTTTTATTTGTATCAATTATTTTATTTTTGATTTCCCCAAGTGTTACATACGGTTCTGGCATAACAAATCCAAAATGTCCTAATACTGATAGTCTTATACAAACTTCAGAAAATGATATGACTCAACTATTAAGTGCTTTAAATGAAATTATTCCAAATGTATACGGTGATGATCATTTATATAAAGAATGGAAAGTCGTGAATATACAGCCTGCTTCTCAATTAAAAGGTTACCAAGAGGTATATAAAAAAATAGCAACTACCTATTGTGGAAAAAATGTGGCAGATCATTCATGGTTTGTTAGATTGGTATTCCCTAAGATTCTTCCAACTGCTAGCACAGCTACTGGTGAACTCTTTATCGTAAAAGACAAAAATAATAAGTGGATACCTTGGTTCCAATATCAATAACTATTATTTGTTAGTCTTATTCAATTAAAGCATAAGTTAATTGTAGACAGTAATATTGGTCACATTTTATGAATCGATCTATTAAATCGATAATTATATGAAGGATTAGTTTACGAATTCCATATGTAACTAACGACTGAGTTGGTTGAACAACGATAGGCTGCAGCGGCAGTCTATTTTTTATTGTGTTAACTGGCAGTATAGTTGAACAAAAAATTAATATATTTTTGTAAAATAAGGCTTACAAGAAAGTTAATATGGAGCTTACTAAAAAATATGGTCTGTAAAAGGCCAACTCTTTGTTTAAAAATAATTGGAGTTTTTTTTGATAATGCTGTGTATTCAACAAATCATACTGATGAAATTGGCTTAAAAAAGTTTTATTCTATGTAGGGGATTTGATTACTTTTCTAGAAATAAATAGGTTTGACAAAAATGAGAGGGGTTACAACAATGTTTGGAAATTTATTATTAGTTGGGGAACAAGATGGAGTTTAAGGAGATATTAATACATTAAAATCAATGATGAATTATGTTAGATATACAACACTGGAAGCTATTACAGACATAACTGTTGGCGAGCTAGATTATCTGCACACTCCGACAGGAAATTCAATTGGGATGTTACTGACTCACATGGCGGGCGTTGAATACTGGTATCAGCTTAATACATTTGAAAATCGAGATTTAAATGAGGCAGAAGAAGAAGAGGGGTTACCTGGTTTAGATTTGGATGATGAGGCACGAGAGAAAATTAAAGGCAACGATGCAACATATTATATTAATCTTTTAAATGCGATTAGAGAAGATACTTATGCAAAATTTAATGCACTTTCTGATGAGTGGTTGCATGAGAAGTCAGAGTTTGAAAGAACAAAAGCGACAAACTATTTTAAATGGTTTCATGTATTTGAAGACGAAATCAATCATCGAGGTCAAATCAGAATGATTCGTAAATTATATAAAAATAGTTAAAAAAATAGATAGATTATATCGATGATTAGTTGCAATCAAAGATACAAGTTTAATCTTATTTACATATGTATTTGAACTCTTTACTTACAATAGAAAAAGTCTAACATCCTTAATGAGAGACACTATTGGATAATTAATTAATTAACCCATGCGCTAATATCAAAAAAGATCGACACTTTCGTCGAACTTTTTTTGTTGCCTAAACTAGAATCTCTTTATTTTTCTATTTCTTCTTTACTTGCTCTCAAAACTTTCATTTCTATGTAGATAATAATGCTACTGCAAATACAGAGAATATATTTGTTTTTGAAAAAGATGTAGTTAGATTTTAAAACAGCAAAAAATCAAATCTATCTAAAAAAGAAAGATGTGACTTTTTAACTTAATCAGTAACCAAACCAGTAAACAATACCCTTAATCCATATAAAAATTGCTCTTTAAAATCGAAGCCAAATTGATATTTTTCTCCTAAAAATGAAGTGAAGGCTGCAACTTCTTCGGGAGAGAACGAGATATGTTTTACGCGCTGTTCGTCAGCTATAAATGACATGACGTAATTGTTAAATAGGTTTCCTGCAACTAAACAGTTTTTATCAGAAACTCCGTATTTACTTAGAGAATCTATTGTGAATTTCACGGCTTTTAATCTGCTCGGTGTAGTTGGCATAGATTGTGAAAAGACTTCAACTGCATCCCTTGTCTCTAATAAAACTCTTCGGATCTCCAAAGCAAGGTTAGTTAAAGCTTCTTTTGGATCATCAATTTCCTCAGGTAGCACGATTTCTTTATTAATGTGTTCGGAAATTAAATTATACAAATCCTGTTTATCTTTTATATGCCAATATAAGGATGCGGCTTTTATCTCAAGTTCCTTCGCTAATGTGCGCATTGTTAAATTACTTATTCCGTCACGATTTAATATATCTAGTGATGCTTTTACAATTGCTTCTTTTGTTATAGCCATAAAATCTCTCCAAAAAATTTAATAATAATGCATTGACTCTAACGATGTTAGATGATAATCTAACATCGTTAGGTAATCTAACAGTGATAGTTGTTTTCCTTTCTTAATTGTACAAGAAAAGCAATACATTATAAAGTTACTGACTTTGTTTTCCATTTAAATATATAAATTGACTTGTTAATTATGATTGACTAAATCATAAGATAATAGATTGGGGAAGAGTAAGATGAAAAATATGCGTAAGAAAAAAGATGTTGGTATATATGGATTAACAGCAAAATGGTATGACAAAAATTCGCGGAAGAGTCGAATGAAACAAATGCAAGAGTATGCAAATGAAATTTCATCTTTAGTTGAATATGGGGCGAGTATATTAGAAGTGGCACCTGGCCCAGGCTATTTATCTATCGAACTAGCAAAGAAAGGGTTTCATGTTACAGGAGTAGAGTTAAGCAATGATTTTGTTGTTATTGAAAAAAATAACGCGAAAGAAGCTAATGTTTCTGTTGATTTTAGAGAAGGTAATGCATCTAATCTGCCATGTGAAGATAACAAATTTGATTTTATTGTATGCAGTGCTGCATTTAAGAATTTTAAAGATCCGGTTAAAGCACTTTCCGAAATGTACAGGGTGTTAAAAGCAGGTGGAAAGGCCCTTATAATCGATATGAATTATAATTCAACTTCGGAAGACATAGAAAATGAAGTAAGAAATACAGGAATGAAAGGTTTTGATAAGTATTTTGTAAAATTTGCATTTAAAACTTTCCTTAAACAAGGTGCCTATACAAAGGAAGATTTTGAGATGTTTTTACAAGGAATGCATTTCAGAAACTATAATATTAAGCAAGAGGGTATCAGTTTATATGTTTATCTTTATAAATAAAAACTTCTTAATTCTACGATATTTCAAGAATTAGTAATTACAATAATAATGGATTCCAAATGAACTAGTTTATCTTAAAATTAAATAAATTGTTATTGAACTAACGCATACGTTAGTTCAATAACAATTGGGATCATATCGTTTAGTCCCCAATTCACTTTTGGGACGGCTGTATTTTTGATCGATGCCAACAATTAGTCAAAATACAAGTGATAGTGATTTTTACACCTCGGATTAAATTGAGACTGGCAATTCGGACATTTGTAATTACAATCTTGATATTCTTGAATCGTCAATTCTTTATGACAGTTACCACAAAGAATCGCTGTTGTTCCCGATTCCTCTTTACTCCAGACTTTTGGTTGATGATCAGCAACTTCCTCATGGCAAAAATAACATCCATAATAGAGATCACAACATTTAAATTTAATAGCAATAATATCAATATCTGTATGGTAATGTTTGCAACGTGTATAGTTATCAATCGAACCTATTACTTTCATCATTTTTTCTCCCTTTCAAATGACTGACTTATTAATCTAGTTGTATAAATTGTTGCACGTCTTCGTAACTAAAAGGAATCTCATGTTTCTTTCATTTATATTACGACCTCTAATAAGACTGCTACACCAATTCCTCCACCGCTGCCTATTGCAGCTAATACATATTTTAGATCGTTTCTTCTTTGTACTTCGTGGAAAAGTCTCGTGATCATCATACTTCCCGAAGCCCCATAAGGATGACCTAATGTTAAAGCCCCTCCACAAACATTTAACTTTTCATAGGGAATAGAAAGTTCTTTTGAACAAGCCACTATTTTAGAAGAAAAGGCTTCATTTATTTCGATTAGGTCAATTTCTGAAATGGATAAATTGTTTCTTTTTAAAATTGCTTGTATTGCTGGGATAGGGGCTTCACCTGGATAATTAGGATGTACTCCTGAAATTTCACTATCAATAAATCGTAGAATAGGCTGTAATCCATTGTTTACTGCTATATTTTCTTCCATGATTAGTACAGCTGACGCTCCGTCATGAATCCCACAACTATTCGCAGCGGTAATTGTACCGTTCTTTTTAAAGATAGGTTTCGCCCTAGGTAAAAGAACTTCCATATTTCTTTTTTTGAAAAAGGCTTCATCTTGGTGGATTTCGTTAATTTGAATAATCTCTTGCTTAAAAAATCCTTTATTATAAGAATCCCAGCTACGATTATAACTTAATAGAGCATACTCATCTTGTAATACTTTTGAAATGTAATACTTTTCAGCTACATTCTCTGCTGCAATACCCATATCTGGATCTCCTATTTTATCAGGAGCAAATCTTGCTCTAGATTGAAATGGAGAGGTACTGGTACTTTCTACACCACCAGCAATGTAACAATGGCCAGCTCCTCCTTGGACTAAGTAACAAGCCATTCGAATTGCTTCTAACCCTGCACTACATTGACGGTCGATTGTCATCCCAGTTACAGAAAGAGGCAATCCTGCATCTAAAGCAGCAAGTCGAGATACGTTACCTCCAGGTCCAACTATATTCCCTAAAATGATGTCGTCGATTTTTTGTTCCAATCCATTCGCTAAATGTGATAGAAGAGGAGCTGCAAGTTCATTTGGTTGAATGCCTCGAAAGATTCCACCAATTTTCCCAATAGGAGTTCGTTTTGCTTTGACAATAACAGCTCTGTTAATATCCAGTCACCTTGCTTTCTATTTGTTTTATTAGTTCAGCACGGGCGATCTTGCCGCTAGTTGTATAGGGCATATCATTTTGAAAAAACCATTTTCTTGGAATTTTATAAGATGATAAATACAACTTACAAAATCTTTTTAACTCCAATGAGTTACTCTTTCCTATTATTACAGCAGCAACAACCTGACCCCAATATGAGTCTGCTAGGCCAATGACAGCAACTTCCTCAACATCGGGGTGGGTTGAAATGACTTTTTCGATTTCTTCAGGAAAAATATTGATTCCACCATATAAAATCATATTTTGTTCTCGACCTACAATCGATAAAAAGCCATCTTCATCAAAGTAGCCCATATCATTTACTGTTGCCCATTTGTGATCATCTTGTATCGATCTGATGATTCTTTCATTCTGCTCAAAGTACCCATTTATCACATATTTACTTCTTACATATATTTTTCCTGTTTCATTTGGGTTTGCTATTTCCTGATTTGGTCGTCGGATTTGTATTTCTACTCCATAACAGGGCTTACCTACGGTGTTCGCCTTTTGAGGTCCATCTCGATCAGAAAGTACAGTAATGAAGCTTAATTCGCTAGCACCAAAAAACTCAAACATGGTCATATTTGGAAACAGTTGTCCAATTTCTATTTTTGATTTTTCGGCCCATTTTGCGCCAGATGAAAGCATTTTTATTGGTTTATTAATTTGGATACCTTCATTTAGAAGTGCTTCAATCATTGTTGGAACGACATAGATAGTTGTTATTGGAAAAGAATCAATCCAGGATAAAGTATTAGAAGAAGAGAACTTTTCACAAAGGAAAACGGTTCCACCTAAATATAGCGTACTAATGGCACCATAAAGAAAGTGTGAATGGATTAAGGCTCCAGGAATGAGAATTTGATCGGATTCATTTAATCCGAAATCAAAACGATTGCAATCGAAGCTACATACCCATGAGTCTTGAGAACGAATAAATGCTTTTGGACTTCCAGTTGTACCAGAAGTAAATCCAATATAAAAAGGTGGATCATCATCCAATTCGACTGTAGGCGTGAGCTCAAATTGAGCGATTTTCTGTAAACATTCATCAAATGCTGTTAAACAAGGAATAATATGGCTGATTTTGGCGTAAATATCACTTGTTGTGACAATGATCGAAGGATTTGACAGTTTTGTTCTCTTTTCCAATTCATTTATATTCCATTTCAAATCATAAGGAACAGCAATCCATCCTGCTTTTGATGCTCCTGCAAAGAATTGCAAGAAAGGAATACTATTCGGCAATAGGATTCCAATAGTTTTCGTTTCTGAACGGAGAGATTGCAGCCAGTTAGCTGTTTGATTAATTAATTCATCCCATTCTTGATAACTAATTTGTTGATTAATCGTGTGGATTGCGATTTTGTTTGGTGATAATTTTGCGATAGATTGATAGGTTTCTGTAATATTTCCCATGATATATCTCCTCTATAAAAAAGAGACACTAATGTGTCTCAAAGATTTAGATATTTTTAGATGATTGATTTGAATAACTTGTTGCCAATGAATGTGAAAATACTGGGTGTTTTCTTAATTTGTAAACTAAGAATGAAGCAAGTATAGCTTTTAACACATCTCCTGGAATATAAAATAAACTTAATTTTACAGCAGTTAAAAAAGGAATCCCCATGATTACAGCTTGGATCGGAATACCAATTAAATAGATTAATAGTATTCCTACTGTCAAATTAATCAGTAAGACATGTTGTAATTTTAACGTTTGAAAACGTGATAATAGAAACCCTATACAAAAAGCCGTAATAGGCCATGAAATTAAATAACCAACACTTGGTCCGGCAAAGACACTTAGCCCACCTCGTCCTCCAGATAGAAGAGGCATCCCAACTGCAACAAGTAATAAAAAGACGGTTTGACTCATTGCCCCTAATCTTGGTCCTAATAATCCACCAGTAAGAATAACTCCTAGTGTTTGTAAAGTAATTGGAACCGGGGTAAAAGAAAGCATAATCGGAGGAACTTGTCCGAGAACGCCCATAACAGCTGCAAACATTGCGACATATGTAATTTCTTTGATTTTCATCGTTATTGCTCCTATCGTTCAATTTGTGATTACAAATATCATAATAATGATTTTAAAATTATATGTCAACCAATTTTATAATTTAAGTTAACATATAATTTTCCATATTGAAATGATAGGATCTGTTTAAGAAGTTCTTTGTTCAACTAAGGCATGTGTTAGTTACACAACAAATAGAGGGTGATCATTCGATCTTCCTCTATTTAACTATTTAACAGTAAAGTTGAAGAAGGGAAATTTTAAAATTACGGTGAATCTAATATTAAAATCAATAAATTTATTTATAAGAATTACTTAGTGGGGTGTTTTAAATGTCAGATGTTTCAAAGAATGAAGAGAGATTAGTAGAAGTTACTGAAGAATCAGATGAGTTAACTGATATTGATCGTTTTAAGATTTTCACACGTAAAAACACTAAAAAATATATAGAAAGATTAAATCTAACTAGTCAATCCGACTATGATTATCTTAAGAAAGGCAAAATCATTAGTTGGAACTGGGCAAGTTTCTTTTTAGGTATCTATTGGATGGCCTACCGAATAATGTGGAAATTCGTTGCGATCTATTTAGTATATTTCGCAGTAATTGACACGCTATTAAGAGACCAGAAAGGATTAACTTCAAGTATTAAAACTTTATAAAGGTAAGAGTGGTATGTTTGTTTTTTATAATAAAGAGAAAACAAACTTAGCAATCGAAGATCAATTTGAAATATCAATCTACAATAAAGAGGGAATTCCTATTTATAAGAACACAATGTAAAGATTTTTTATAAATTGTATTTGGTTACAAAGTGTATTCAATAAGTATTTATTACTTAGGAGATGGTATGCAATGTTTTTAGGGATAATTCTTCTATTAGGTGGAATAGTTCTTACAGTATTTCCCCAATTTGTTTGGCTCATTTCAGAAAGTTGGAAATCAGAAAATGCAGATGAACCTTCATCTTTATATATATGGTCAACCCGTTTTGGAGGAATTATGTGCATTTTAATTGGTACAGCTAATATAATCGCTTTATTGTACTATAAATAATCCTATATACCATAGAAAGGGAATATATGGGCTGCAATTTCACTAGGATTATTACTAATGTAGTAGTTATTAATTTAAGTTAGCTAAGCAACTAAAGCACGAGTAAGATCAATAAGAAGGGAGTGGGTTAGACAACTTTTTTTGATAGGTAGAAAATTCTAAATATGAAATGAAAAGTATTATATAATAATTAAATGTATGAAACAGGTTAGGAGAATAGTTGAAATGGATTTTCATATTACTAAAGATTTGAATGGAAAAGATAAAAATTATATTAATAAAAGCTTGTATGAATTTAATTTAAAACATTTTCCAGAAGATTTAAGAGGACGATATCAAGAGATTAATTTATTTCTTAAGGATGAAAACAGTAATGTACGAGGTGGGATATTAGCTGAGATTTGCTGGAATTGGTTAGAAATTCATACTTTTATGATTGATGAAGAAATTAGAAAACATGGATATGGAACTAAATTATTACTTGAAATTGAACAAATTGCATTGGAAAATAATTGTGACTTCATAAAAGTAGATACTTTGAGTTTCCAGGCATTAGATTTTTATAAGAAGCTAGGTTATCAAGTGTATGGCACCCTAGATAATGTTGGCAGAGATTATGAACATTACTTCTTAAAAAAGGACTTATCATTTTAAGCGTTCTTATCTAACTAACAAATACGTTTGTTGAAATTCATGAGTCACTGATGTGGCTCATTTTTTATTGAAGTAAATGGAAGATATATTAAATATAGAATGATTTAATTTTTATGTTAATGCGGTAGTTACATAACACCTGGAGCCAATCATGGCTACTGTTCTAATTTCTGGCAGTTTAGTGGAATAAGAATTATCAGTTGAAGAAAACTATAATGACGATGGCATTACTTTAGAATGCGTATCGAACGGTTTTAGGTGATAAGTAAAATAGAAAGGATGATATAACGATGGATATGGACATTCCGAAAGAAGATGATATTGAAATGGAAGAAAAGGTGGAGCTAAGTGGCAGTATTGATAAATTAACAGAGCATATAGTATGGGGCGCACAAGGTTTCATGGATATTCCAAATCAAGGCAAGACGTACAGGAAAAGATATTTAGGAAACAGATATCAATAAATCGAGAAAGCGTTGGCCAAGATAATTCAAAGTCAGAAAAGGAAAATATAGCCTTGTGTGCCAAGGTGATTTTTTCGATTGGCTAAAATTTATTTTTCTAGTTTTATCCAGTTTTAAATGCATTTCAACCAAGTTTTTTTAGTTAATAAATTTTGATTTATAACAAACACATACTTTAGTTGAGATAACGAGTTGCTTGCAGCTCGTTTTTTTATTGAAGTAAATAGCAGTTTAGTTTTAGTCCAAATATTTACAATATCGATTGTATAATCAAACGAAAAAATCAAATTACATGCAAACGTTCTTCAACAATCGTGCCATTTAGTTGAAGAACAAAGAAATTTAGTCTAATTTTGTAAATGAATTCAGGGTTACTATGTATGTGGAGTTCTTAGTTAAAACGATCTTCAAGTCTAAGATCGTCTTAACAAAAAAAATCTTTCATATTATGCTAAAATTTAGTACCCCTACAAGCGCACCTTTTTATAATATTAAAAAGGGGTTCGACAAAATGGTAATCATCTTCGTTTATTTAATTATAGGGATATTGATTAGTGCATCAATTTATGTCGTTGCAGATATTCGACCTTGGTATGTTTTTTCTGCATTGTGCATAGCCTGGTTACCTCTAATGTTTAGTGGAATAATTATAACTTTATTTATGAATTTAGAAGGAATTTCCAATAAGCTAAACAGATAATTACACAAAACCAAGAAATAAATCCAAAAACCGTTACAATTGTATTTTCGGACCACCCATATTTTAAGCCAAAGTGATAGTGAATCGGTGTCATTCTGAAAATACGCTTTTGAGTAAGTTTAAATATCGAAACTTGTAGAATAACCGAAAGTATTTCAGCAAAATATATAAAGAACAAAATGGGAATTAAAATTTCAACTTTCTCAAGTACAGCAAGAAATGAAAGCGATCCTCCTATTGCTAATGATCCAGTATCCCCCATAAAAGCTTTGGCAGGATATATATTATAAATGAGAAAGCCAAGTAAACATCCAATCATAATTAAACAAAAAATTTGCACCTCTGATCTGTCTGAAACCATAAAAAAGAAAAAGTATGTAGGAATTGCAACAACTCCTAAAAGACCGTCTAAACCATCCGTAAAGTTAATGGCATTTGCAGAACCCACGACAAATAATGTGATGACAAAAACATATAAAAACATTGGAAGATCCAAGGAAATATTTTTATAAATATTAATGTTGGTGTCTACACCTAGTTCGTTAATCACGTAAAAAAGCAAAGGACCTGTAAAAATAAATTGAAAAATAAGTTTAGTCTTACTCGATACTCCTCCTGGATCTTGACGAGAAGCTTTCCAAAAATCATCCAAAAACCCAACAAAACTAAAAAGAATGTAGGTAATAGACAAGAAATACATTAGTGGAGTAGGAGAAAAAAGAATTGACACTATAATTCCTACAAAAAGAATCATTCCAAACATTAACGGAGTGCCTTTTTTTAACTGATGACCTGAAGGAAGTTCTTTTCTTATTGGCTGAATGAGCTTAAGTTGTCTCAAAACAGCAATTAATAGTGGAGATAAAATTGAAACAACTACAAAAGAAATTAAAGCTGGGATTAATTGATTAATCACTTTTCATTTACTCCTTTTTTCTTTAATATCTATAATAAATTCTAAAAAAAACATTCATTTCCTCTATTTCATACAAACCAAAATAATGGATTTCTATGAAACAATTTTCTTTGTGTGTAGGCCGGAAGATATCCGCATTCAAGATTATTTAGTAAAAAAACACTTTGAAAATACTATTCTATGATTAATTAATACAATTACTTAGTTCTCAATTTCTGTAATTTTCACTCCTGTAATAGCCTTTACGTCTATCCATATATTCAAATACTTTTCTTATATAGAGTCCTGATGCTAGATTAAATTTAAATATTAATTTTGAAATAAGCTCTTCATAAAAAAGGGGGACTTTCGAAATGAAATGAGAGTTACATAATAACTAATAATTCCTTATACCACTAAGGCATGCGTTAGTTGAACAACTTGAGTTGATTCGGTTGCTCTTTTTTTATTTAACTAAATGACTGGTAGGATGAAGAAGGATACTTGGAATTAGTACAGAAGAAATTAGTAAAGTAATTATTTTATTGGAGGCATTGAATTATGACTCAACTTGCTTTAAAAATGTACGATTATCATGTTTGGGCGAACCAATCACTTTTCAAAAGATTAAGAGAACTATCTGATGACGTATACCATAAAGAAATTAAGAGCGTTTTCCTTCTATATCGAAAGTAGTTTCTCACATGTACATAGTCGATCAGCTATGGTTTCACATTATATCTGGTAAAAACATGACTGAAGCATTGAAAGTAGAGAAAGAAACAGGGGAAGGGAAAGATATTGTAGAAATGGATAAGTTGTTTTATGACTTATCTCAGAGGTATAAAGAATTTTTAAACCAGCAGGAAGATTTTGAAAAGTTGGTGGAACTTGATATTCCATGGGAAGGGAAACGGGAAACGAGTCTATCTGAAATGGTCTTGCATATTGTCACTCACGCAACATATCATCGCGGTAATATTACGTCAATGTTGCGTCAAATGGGTTATGCATCTCTCACGACTGATTATACGCGGTATTGGTATGTAGGCAAATAGTGTTACTTAAGGGGGACCGAGGTCGATCTAAAGAATTACAATTTAAAGATATTTCAGTGGAAAAATCCCAAACTCTCAGTGATTTAAATGAGAATTTGGGATTTCATTATTCAACAATTGCTCCCTTTAACGGAATAGCAAAGGAGTATTTATTATGATTTCACGCTTTTGAAATAAAAGATAGTTTTATTTCAATTAATAATTCCATGTTTCGTGATTTCAACCTTTACTTTTCCATTAAATTTAACTTTTGGATATTCTTTTTTCCAATTAATTTTTTTCCAAGTGTCATGATGAAAGGCAATAATTTGCCTTCCAATACCTAAACTGTCCGAATTAGCTTTTTGCATTTTTTTTATAATGACATTTACTTTTTTCGTAAGCATTTTGGATAATATTTTATTCAAGTCATCAACTCGTTTGTTTGAATTTAATCCGTCTACTGGATATTCCATTATTTGTACTTTCAAATCTAACTTTAAGTGCACTGAAATATTATCAGGATTCTTAGCTTTTACAATTAAATCTCGTTTTGATTTCTCTACGTTGAATAAGATAAAATTTTTCATTTCGGGTTTTTTATCTTCATGAACTTTAAGTTTAAGCCATGCCTTTTTTGTTTTTGATCTGCCATCAATAAATAAAGAGTTGAATCTTCGTGAGGTAAATATTGTCCAGTATATTTATTCCCACTAAACATAGCTAATCCTAAGATTTGTGCCTCCTCTTTCTTTGGTTTAATGAGCGGTAAGACAAAATCCGCACCGGGATCAAACATGTCTGAGATGAGTGGTCTCTTTTGTAAAGGTAAAAATGTAGAATCTTGTTCGCTTCGAATCAGTGAACTTAGATACTCACTCATAAGTCTGTTTTTTTGAATTTTAATGTTAAGCAGGTCACTAACTTTTCCTTTTACAACTGCTACGTTTGCAAGGAGAGAACTTTTAGGATCTCTGTAAAATACGTCGAGTCCAGGGTAAATATCCTGCTTTGCATATTCTTCTCCTAACAGCAATACCATTAATTTTGAAGAGTCGAACTGTTCAGCTATTCTATGATTAATTTTATTTCTAGCATCTCTTGGTGTGTCTCCGATCTCAGATAGAACTTGACTTTCTGTTGCTCCTGTACCCTCTGGACCAGATTTAAATAACGGAATGGTAACAGTACTTACTATTTTCCCGTCAGGCCTTATATCAAACCCAGTACCATTACTAGTTTTACATCCTTTAGTAAGTGTTGATCCCAGCAGCCAGTTAAAATGGTTAAACAAATGATTGATAAAATGGCTATTTTCGAAAATTGCATTTTCAGACAGCTCCTGATGTTTCTTTTTTACCTCTAAAAATTGACACAAATAAAAGGATGCAAGGTAAACCGAAGATAAAAAAATAACTGCCATACGAAACGTATTTAGTAAGTGAATTAATCAAAGTAAAAATATGAGAGTTGCTGTGTAAAAAACAAATGTTGAACGGTTTACTTTTTTAAATATATTGGCCAATCCATTCGAAGTTAAATAAAGATACATCATAAAAGAAGTTCCTACTGCTACAATCCAAATCGACAAAAAGAGTAAGTCCGTTCTTTCCATGATTTGGAAGGTCCGATATTTCATGATGTATAAAATTGGTTCTGGTATAAACTTTAGTACGGAGGGACCAAGATAAGTAATACTTACAATTGTTAAAAAGGTATAAAATATAGTTACGATGCCGTTTGCCATTAAGGCTACCTTTAATTTTCCTACACTTTTACCTAAACTATAGGGAAAAACCACTAACAAAGTTTCAAAACCCAAAAAAGCAAGGATTGAGTTTGTCGCTCCTTTGAAAATTGAAGGAAAACTGCTTTGCCCAACTGGAAGAATAGATATAACGTTAACATCTTTGACAACAGAAGTGATTAATAGTAATAAAATAATTAAGAGGAAAGAAACGATAACATAAAATCGAGCGATTACTCTTAAATTATTTTTTACACCATATACACAAATTGAAATCATGATTAAACTAATTATCCATACGGGTGTACGAGGGAGTATCCAAATACTGATCAACCGCCCAAAAAGTAAAATGACCAATGTCGCTATAGAGGTGAAATAAACAATATAAGCGGTTTTTATAAAAAAAGCTACATGGTTTCCGACAACTTTATTCATCATTTCAAAAATAGTAAGTGAAGGAAATCGGCGATATAGTAACCAGATAAGTACAATATTAATCTGTACAAATAATCCAGCAATAAGTATTGATATCCAAGCATCATTTTTTGAGTACTTGAAAACATCATAAGGTAGTGAAATAACCCCTATACCAATTTGTGCTTGAAGGGTAATAAAGAAAAGTTGAACTTGTGAAATCTTTTTCTCTTTATTCTTCATTCTTCTTCCACTTCCTTGATCTTGATTGTTGAAGAACCTTTATAGGTTTATGGTCTAGTGGTCTAGTATTCATTTTCCATACAGGTACTCTTACAATCGCATCCTTTAAATCTTTCAAACGAAAAGGGGCAATTGGAGCGAAATAAGGTGAACCAAAGGACTCTAAATTACATAAATGGATTACCAAAATCATTAGACCAAACACAATTCCTACAAATCCAAAAGTTGCTGCTGCCATCATCATTGGGAATCGCAAAAGACGAACTGCAGCACTCATTTCATTCGATGGAACGACATATGAAGCAATAGCAGTCGTTGCGACAACCACAACCATTGTATTCGATACTAAACCGGCCTTCACAATCGCATCCCCAATAACAAGTCCGCCTACGATTCCGATCGTTGGTCCGATTGCAGAAGGAAGACGTATACCTGCTTCACGGATCAATTCAATGGTTAGTTCCATAATTAATGCTTCAATTAATGGTGGATATGGAACATTTTCAACTGCTCCTTTTACAGTAAGTACCAACTCCTCCGGTAACACTTCAAAATGAAAGCCGATTATTGCAATATAGAGGGCAGGCAAAGTTACTGCAAGTATAAAACTGCATAACCGAAGAACTCGAATAAAAGTCCCAATATATGCGCGGCTGTTATAATCATCAGGTGATTGATAAAAAGAAAAGAAATTTATTGGTAAAATTAACACAGTTGGGCTTCCATCAACAAGAAGTGCGATTCTTCCTTCTATTAAATTAGCGGTTACACGGTCCGGACGTTCAGTGTTTAACATTTGAGGAAAAGGTGAAGAAGTGGTGTCTTCAATGAATTCTTCAAAATAACCTGGACTAAAAACCATATCAGAAGATATGCTTTTTAATCTCTTTTGTACTTCCTTCACTACTTCTTCATTTGCAATCCCTTTAATATGTACAATTGCAATTTTTGTGTTTGTTATTTCCCCCAGAGTTAAATATTCAATAAATAGATTTTGATTATTAATTCTTGTACGAATTAAGTTTAAATTGGTTACTATGCTCTCTACAAAACCTAAATGAGAGCCTCTTACTACTTTTTCGTTATTAGGTTCATCTGTACTTCTTTCATTATTTGATGCTGTATCGATTAAAAAAACATGCTTCTCCCCATCAATTAAAATAATGGAAAATCCTAGTAACATTTTCTTTGTTATTTCAGCGAAAATGATGGATTTAGGAAAATGCTCTAATATAAAACTGTCCATATTAACATTATCATTTGTACTTTGAGCAATTAGATTAAAAAATTTTTGTTCCAACTTGTCTTGATCAACAAGAGTTTCTAAATAAAAGACTACACACTCTTTTTGTTTTAATTTAAATGAATAAGTCATTAAATCATGCGAGTGGTTAAAAAATTCTTTTATAAAATTAATATTTTCACCAAAAGAGGAAAAAACTTGAATGCTATCGATGTTAGTTTTTTGAAGCTGTTGCATATAATCATGATTAATTTTTTGATGTTTTGGCTTGAAAAATCCCATTTTTACACATCCTGAAATTTTATAAACTTGTATTAATATGCTTCCAATATCAATTAAAAGTATTCCTTTAATTTCCAATAGCATCATTATTTTACTTAAATATTGAATACGTTTATGGAGTTTAAGCAGATTAGAAATTTAAATATGGATTTCGTAATTTGTAGAAAGTGAGAAACAGAGGTTAGTTTAGTAGAACAAGGTATTTGTAATTAATATTTGAATATCTTAAACTATCTCAAAAGTTGATTCAATAAAAGGAGTTGCTAAGGTAACTCTTTATTTATGTAAGGAAATTTTAGTAATTTGGGAAGGTTTTTTCGAACTTCTAACGAATTTTCTCTAAAAATAAACTAATCATTTTTTTAAGAGGAGTGATCTAAATAAGAAAACAAAATAATTTATATTTAGACGAAGAAACGGAAAAAGGCATCGTTACTAGGCTTCAGGTGGCAGGTTGTGTTTTTGCAGAAGATGAGGCCCATTTGCTTATTTCCGAGGCAAAGACGAGGGATGTACTCGCCGAAATGGTGGATCGACGATCTGAAGGTGTACCCCTCGAACACGTGATTGGTTGGGCAGATTTCTGCGGTATACGTATAGCTGTAGATCAAGGTGTATTTGTTCCACGCCGCCGCACAGAGTTTCTCGTTCACCAGGCAGCTTCCTACACCTTGCCAGGTGCAATCGTCGTTGATCTATGCTGCGGCACTGGCGCGGTTGGGGTTGCACTTTCTAGAGCTCTAGGACGTATTGAGTTGTATGCAATCGACATCGACCCAGCCTCAGTGCAATGTGCTCGACGTAATGTAACTAAAGTTGGGGGTCAAGTTTATGAAGGTAGCCTCTACAATCCACTTCCAACTAGACTACAAGGCAATGTTGATGTATTGGTCGCTAACGCTCCTTACGTGCCAACCAAGGCATTACAGCTGTTACCTCAGGAGGCTCGCATACATGAGTCGATGGTAGCGCTCAATGGGGGAGTGGATGGGCTAGATATACTTCGCCGAGTGGTTACTGAAGCTTCAATTTGGCTGGCACCGGGAGGTCATTTACTCGTAGAGACTAGCGAACGACAGGCTTTACAGACTGTTGAGATATTTGTTCAATATGGGCTAATTCCACAGGTGGCAACTTGCAACGAGCTTGATGCAACAGTAGTGATTGGAACAAAGCCAGTTATCTAAAGAGATGTTTTTAACAACTAACTCTTTCCATTATAGAAGATGATATTATTATTACAGGTCTTATTGAACTAAGGCACTTGCTTATTCAATAGTAAATAGGTCCAATGCACAGACCTTATTTGTTGTATTTAGAGAAATAGAAAAGAAATAAGTAAATGTGTAACGAAATGTACTATTAATAATAAAACTTATTCAACATATTACTTTCTAAATAATCTAAATTGAAAAAATATAGAATGGGAAAGGCGGTATGAGTTTGAAGAATCTTGTGTGCGCTTTATATATATTAGTTGGACTTTTATTTGTTTATATGACATATTTTAATAATTTTGATGGTCCTCTATTATTTCGGGGGTTAGGTTGGTTTTTAGTTATTGTAGGTGTACTATATCAAATATTTCCAAATTTTAATAAAAATTTTCTTTCATTTATTGATTCATTTAATATTGATGAGAACAAATATAAAGAAGAAGAGAAAACTAATACTAAAAATTAGTTAACATCAAAGTAATTAATCTATCGATATTACTATTAATCTAACGTATGCTTAAGTTTTAGATCAAGAGTGGCCATTGGCTGCTCTTTTTTATTTAATAAATGGTAGGATCTTGAAGAGTGATTTTTAACTTGTGAACAACAACCGAGAAAGAGTTAAGAAAATAATTTGAAATTTAGCACAAAGCCGTAAACTGTTTCAAAAAAATGACCAGTTTGAACCTCAAAAAGACTCCTCGACAAGCGAAAAGAGTCCATTTGCGTACAATATCCCATAATTAGAAAGGAGGTATACCCCATGATTCCTGTAATTTTTCCAAACCGGATGGATTTGTTATCGTAAGGTTGAATTGATTGTTAGTGACTTTTTTCTCCACTAGACTATAAGGGTCCCCGTCCCGCAAACCTGGCCAATATACGCTACCTGCGCCGATACTATTAATTTTTTTACTCATTGCGCGGATATAGTTGACCTCATTATTGCGTTTTTTTACCGAATAATCTATATCGCTTTTCATTGTTGCGCCCCATTCGGTGATTATGGCACGGTCGGAGTATTTTCCTATTTCGAGTGTTAAAATATTGGACCAACCAGTTTCTGTCAGGGAATTTATATGAACATATCCTGCATAAAATGCATAGCAGTGAACGGCAAGCATTGTGCCGTCTAACCGTTTGTCATCACCGAGAGGATTGATGTATAAAGCGGCAAGACCAATTCCGTCAAGAATTACATTATTTCTAGGAACATTAAATTTTGTTAACCAATCGTTGTAGATATTTCGTAAATCTTTTGTACTATAACCATAAGGCTCATTAATTGGCTCAAAATAAGCGTTTTGGTTGTTCCCATATTTTTTAATAACAGTACTCCACATGCTAAAAAATCTATTGAGATCTTCAGGTTTTCCGTTTTTCGGCGGCCAATAGCACAAAATTACCTTGCCTTTCTCTAACGCGGCATCGATTGCTCCAGTATATGTATTCCAATAGGTTGAAATTGTAGCTTCGTTAATGGGAAGTCTGACGGTGTTAGCACCAGTTTTCTCGAACATTTGCCCGATAACTTGTCGGCCGATCACTTTGGCAGAGTCATATGTATCATTCTTGGACAGTCCACTTACATAAATGACACCATCAACAAAATTGTCACGCTCATCCGCCCAATTTACACCCCTTATCCCAGATGATAGCGGTGAGGTAGGTTTGTGAACACTGATTTTAACATGATTTAATAAAACGAAAGAAGAACCCATCAGTAGAATAATTGCTGATATAATACAAACTCCAATAATAATTGACTTTTTTACTATTTTCAAAATTTATCCCCCTAAGTTATACTCTAATCAGTTACTTTTTAAAGCATCTAAACAACCTTTTTACACTTTTCTATTAATCTTTTATATTGAAAGTCTTCCACTAAAAATATATGCAAAATAAAATTGAAAGAACAGTAATGGATCGAGAAAATCTAAAAAGTGTAATTTGTGTGAACAAAATATCGTCATTATCTATTTGAAGATATACAATAAGGATATTAGTCTATTTATTACACTTACTAGAAAGTATTGTCGTGAGGTGAAAATATTGAATAATAGACCAAGGGCATTTGCAGCAATCATTGAGAATGATTGCATCCTTATGGTACAAGTTGTTAAAGGTGAGAAGAGCTATTGGACGTTGCCAGGTGGTGGGCTTGAAAATGAAGAAACATTTGAACAAGCTGTAATACGAGAAGTACAAGAAGAAGTTAATTTAAAGGTGAAGGTAATTAAACATTTATATACAAATAGTTATGAGCAAGGACTTGAGAAGTGTTTCTTGGTGCAAGTAGTTGAACAAAATTCAACACCGATATTAGGTTTTGACCCCGAATTACTGATCGAACAGCAGGAGTTAAAAGAAATAAAGTGGCAACCGATTAAAGAAATGGTAGCGGATATTCAAGTCTCTAGGGTTATTAGAGCATTAGGTTTAGAATTTAATTAAAATAGAATTTCTAGTGGGTTGCTTTGGCTGCCCTTTTCTTGTTTTTAGAAACGGGACAGTTTAGTTGGAAAACAGTGTTTTTTACATAACAATGGGACCTTATTTTTGAAAAAACAAAGGAAATAATAGAAAATGAATAGGACTTGATAAATAGCAGTATGTTAAATTTACATAGGAGTGGGAAGATGAGAGATATTTCGATATTAATTGCTGATGATGAGGAGGAAATTGCTAATCTGATTGCCATCCATTTAGAAAAGGAAGGGTACCATGTAATTAAAGTATCGGATGGACAAGAGGCTGTTCATGTTGTCGAGACTCAATCGATCGATTTGCTAATTTTGGATATTATGATGCCTAAGTTGGATGGATATGAAGTAACCCGCCGCGTGCGCGAAAAACATAATATGCCCATCATATTTCTGAGTGCTAAAACATCTGATTTCGATAAAGTTCAGGGACTGGTAATCGGAGCCGACGATTATGTGACTAAACCATTCACCCCGATCGAATTGGTTGCTCGTGTAAACGCTCAGCTCCGACGTTTTATGAAGCTAAATCAACCTAATGTAAATAATATAACCTGCGTGGAATATGGAGGGTTAGTTATTTCTCTTGATCAACGTACAGTTACTTTATATGGTGAATGTATCGAGCTAACACCTAAAGAGTTTGATATTTTGTATTTACTTGCGAGTCATCCAAAGAAAGTTTTTAGTGTGGAAAATATTTTTCGACAGGTATGGGGTGAAGCATACTTTGAAGGTGGTAATACGGTGATGGTTCATATACGAACACTTCGGAAAAAACTTGAAGAAGATATACGGAAAGACAAATGGATTAAGACCGTATGGGGAGTAGGCTATACATTCAATGGTTAAAATGATGCGCAGTTTTCGTTCAAAGATGGTGTTGTTATTTGGCTTAAGTATGTTTCTATCAGGTATCCTAACGTATCTAATCTTTAAAGGACTTCAGTTCTATTACCACATGAAGGTCAGTTATGAGGATCCTTTGGTATATCTTCGTTTATTTATTGGAAGATTTGGAGATTTTAATATCTTTTTTATATTATTTATCATACTATCTTTCCTTTTTTTCTTTTTCCTTACTAAGCCCTATTCTACCTATTTTAAAGAAATTTCAAATGGAATTCATAATCTCGCTCGAGGAGATTTTAAACATAAGGTACATATCCTTTCAAATGATGAGTTTAGGGAAATTGCGGAGGATATTAATTTGGCCAGTGAAAAATTGGAAGAAGCGATTCAACGAGGAGATTATTCGGAAAGTAGTAAGGATCAACTGGTCGTAAACTTAGCTCATGATTTGAGGACTCCACTTACCTCTGTTTTAGGTTATTTGGATTTGATCCTAAAGGATGAGAGATTGACTGAAGATCAAGTCAGACACTTTTTAACGATTGCCTTTACTAAATCTCAACGTTTAGAAAGACTAATTGATGAATTATTCGAGATAACTAGAATGAACTATGGAATGGTGTCAGTTGAAAAAAAGAGAATAAATTTAAATGACCTACTTAATCAATTAAAGGAAGAAATGTATCCTGCATTCGAAAAGAATCATTTGATTGCTCGGATGAATAGCACGCCTCATTTACCCATTTTTGGTGATGGAGATTTGATAGTTCGAGTATTTGAAAATCTTATGACTAATGCAATACGATATGGAAATGAAGGTCAGTATGTCGATATTAACGGTTTTGTTGATGCAGAAGAAGTGGTAGTTCAAGTAGTGAATTATGGAGATATCATTCCTCCTGATGAACTCCCACATCTCTTTGATATGTTCTATACAGGTGACAAATCACGAACACATAAAGAAGATAGCACAGGTCTTGGCTTGTTTATTGCGAAGAATATTATGGAACAGCATAATGGATCAATTACTGCCGAAAGTAGTTTAATTCAGACAATTTTTGAAGTCCGTTTTCCAATGGAAAGTGAACTAAATAAATAAGATAGATTTACTTAAAGAATATAATTTAAGAAAAATTTAAGATTTACCCTACTCTTTTTTTAAACAGTTTTATCTATTCTTTTAAGAAAGAAGAATACGGAGGAAACTGAAAAATGAAGAAGTGGGGATTTTTATTGTTATTACTATTGATCTTATGTTTATCTTACTTAAAAATTGAACCTTTTTTTGGACCAAAAGTAGAAATACAAAAATATAGTCAATTTACATATGATGAAATAGAGGATACTAGGACTTCTGAAAATATCACCAAAAAAGTGATCACAAAAGAAGAAACCTATCAGGGTAACCTACTTTTGGTCAACAGTGAATACCCAGTTCACCCAGAAAGTATTAAATCAGATGTCATAAATTTATCAACTCACAATGAATTGACAAGGGGATTCGGCTTGAAAGATAGCGACATTTATTTGTCAAAATATATAACAAGTAGATTTACAGATATGATTACTGCTGCGGAAAAAGATGGAGTTCGAGATTTCTCCATAACTAGTGGATTTCGAGACTTTGAGCAGCAAAGTATACTATATCAAGAAATGGGTTCTGCCTACGCCTTACCAGCCGGCTATAGTGAACACAATTTGGGTTTATCTCTTGATGTAGGTTCAACTCAAATGAAGATGGCTGAAGCACCTGAAGGAAAGTGGATAGAAAAAAATGCTTGGAAATACGGGTTCATTTTACGCTATCCAAAAGATAAAACAGATGTAACAGGAATTCAATATGAACCTTGGCATATTCGCTATGTTGGTTTGCCACATAGTGCAATTATGAAAGAAAAGAATTTTGCTTTAGAAGAATATTTAGAATACCTCAAAGAAGAAAAACACATTTCTGCTAGATTTAATGGGAAAAAATACACGATTACTTATTACCCAATTTCTAAAAGAAGAGCGATTACCTTACAGGATAATAGACGTTATGAGATTTCGGGTAACAATATGGATGGAGTAATTGTGACCGTTTATGAAGGAAAAGTAAAATGAGGCAAATTTAACTGATATCCTCAGTAATCAAATTGATCAGACTTTTAAAAATGTTTAACTATTATTCAGCTAATTCAAGAGAAAGTTGAACATCCTTGGACTGCTTCGGCGGTCTTTTTAATTGCCTTAAATGATAGAGTAGTTTAATAAGAGCGCTTTAAAAATCATATAAATAAAAGGTATTTTAAGAAAAATAAACAAAATATGGAGAAAGTTAATTTGAATCATAATCATATTGTGGGTTAAAAAAAGGTAAATGAGCTTCTTTCGAGGGGCTGAACCAGGGCATTAGCTTATATTTTGGTAAGGTCTAGTTAATTTTTGTACTCTTCCTAATTTAATTATAACATGTAAAAAATGTTTATTATAGACTGTTTATTCTCATTTACTATTGCTAAAATCAATAGACATTAATGGTTAGGAGAGATGTTGCATGAGTTCATTGGTTCTCGGTTTTCAGGAGATAGAAAAAACACAACTTTTACTCGTTGGTGGAAAAGGGTTAAATTTAGGAGAATTATCAAAAATTCTAGGAATAGAAGTACCAGAAGGATTTTGTGTTACAACAGTGGGATATCAAGAAGCCATCGAACAAAGCGAAAAGTATCGTGATTTGTTGGATCAACTAACAATGCTAAAAGTAGAAGATCGAGATCAAATAGCTGAAATCAGTACGAAGATACGTCAAATCATTATGGAAATAGAAATTCCCTCTAATATTGTGAAAACAGTTACAAACTATCTCTCCCAGTTTGGTGAGGAATATGCTTATGCAGTGCGTTCTAGTGCGACTGCTGAAGATTTACCGCATGCCTCTTTTGCTGGTCAGCAAGACACGTTTTTAAATATCATCGGCAAAGAAGCAATCTTAGAGCATATTAGTAAATGTTGGGCTTCACTATTTACTGAACGCGCCATTATTTATCGCATTCAAAATGGATTTGACCACAGTCAAGTTTATTTATCCGTTATAATTCAACGAATGGTTTTTCCCCTGGCTTCAGGGATATTATTTACTGCTGATCCAGTTACTTCCAACAGAAAGTTACTATCAATCGATGCCAGTTTTGGACTTGGAGAAGCACTGGTTTCTGGTTTAGTAACTCCCGATTGTTATAAAGTACAGGATGGTGAAATCGTCGGTAAGAAGATAGCAACAAAAAAATTGGCTATCTATGGAAAAAAAGAAGGCGGAACATTGACACAACAAATCGATCCTGATCAGCAACAGACTCAAACATTAACTGATAAACAAATTTTAGATCTAGCACGCATTGGAAAACAGATAGAAGCTTATTTTGGTAGCCCGCAAGATATCGAATGGTGTTTGGTTGATGATACATTTTATATTGTTCAGAGTCGCCCAATCACCACTTTATACCCTATTCCGGAACCCAATGGCGGAGACAATCACGTTTATGTATCTGTCGGCCATCAACAAATGATGACAGACCCATTGAAACCATTGGGGATGTCTTTATTCCAGTTAACATCTTTTGGTCCTAGGTTTAAAGCTGGTGGAAGGTTGTTTGTTGAGGTCACACATTTGTTGGCTTCACCTGAAAGCAGAAAAAAGATTTTAGATGCCATGGGGCAACACGACCCACTCATGAAAGACGCACTCATTACCATAATAGAGCGTGGAGATTTCATAAAATCTTTACAGAGTGATAAGAAAGAACAGAGTTCCGATAAAATCAGTAAAAGTGTGTCGTCTACGGATTCTCAAGCACAAATCGAAAACGACCCGACAATTGTTTCTGATTTGATTAGTAGTAGTCAAGCATCCATAGAAGAGTTAAAACAAAATATCAAAAGGAAATCAGGAGCGGATTTAATAGATTTCATTCTAGAAGATATACAGCAATTAAAAAAGATATTATTTGACCCAAAAAGTTCAGCTGTATTTATGGCTGCTATAAATGCTTCAGCTTGGATCAATGAAAAAATGAACGAGTGGTTAGGTGAAAAAAACGCAGCAGACACTCTTTCTCAATCCGTCCCAAACAATATTACTTCAGAAATGGGTCTGGCTTTATTGGATGTGGCAGATGTGATTCGTCCTTTTCCAGAAGTTATTAATTACTTACAGCAAGTAAAAGATGATAACTTTTTAGATGAAGTGGTTAAGTTTCATGGTGGAAAGGAAACCCAAGACGCTTTCTATCATTATCTCAACAAATACGGAATGCGATGTGTCGGAGAAATCGATATTACTAGAACTCGTTGGAGCGAAAAACCAGCTACACTTGTCCCCATGATACTCAATAATATCAAAAACTTTGAGCCTTATGCTAGCAGTAGAAAATTTGAGCAAGGGCGACTGGAAGCTTTGGCAAAAGAACAAGATTTATTAACTCGATTGAAGCAATAACCGGATGGTGAACAAAAAGCCAAAGAAACAAAAAGAAAGATCGACCTAATCCGGAATTTCATCGGTTATCGCGAATATCCAAAATACGGTTTTGTTAGCCGTTATTTCGTTTATAAGCAGGCTTTAATGAAAGAAGCTGAGCAACTTTTACAAGTAAACGTTATACATGAAAAAGAAGATATATACTATCTCACTCTTGAAGAACTTCGAGAAGTCTTAAGCACAAATAAACTAGATTACGAGATCGTCAAGAAAAGAAAAGAAGAGTACAAATTATATAAGAAACTAACGCCACCACGTGTCATCACCTCTGATGGAGAAATCATTACAGGTGAATATAAACGAGAAAATCTTCCAGCGGGAGTTATTGCCGGTCTACCTGTTTCTTCTGGAGTTATAGAAGGAAGAGCACGTGTCATCTTAAACATGGAGGATGCGGAGCTAGAAGATGGAGATATATTAGTAACCACCTTCACTGACCCTAGTTGGACACCATTGTTTGTATCCATTAAAGGACTGGTCACCGAAGTTGGTGGACTGATGACCCATGGTGCAGTTATCGCGCGTGAATATGGATTACCAGCAGTTGTCGGAGTGGAAAATGCCACCAAACTGATTAAAGACGGACAACGAATTCGAGTTCATGGAACAGAAGGGTACATCGAATTATTATAATTGGTGAAAACTTTCTGATTTAATCATATAACCACTTAGGACCCCTCAATGATTACTAAAGGAGTGTCTTACAATCTTTTCATTGTGACAAAAAGATGAAGCCGACTTAATCGGTGGTGCATAATTATAATTGAAAGTGACTAAACCACCCCCAATCGATACAATAATTTGGCCGGTTTTCCAAATGTGGAGATCGGCTTTTTTTCTGTATAAATTAGTAAAAAAAGTTCGATGGCAAATGTTTTCTCCTTCATATTTCAATCATTTTGCCTGATAATAGAAATAGATGCATGAAAAAAGGAGAGAAATAAATGACTGTAAAAGAGGGATTTATTGATGTAACAGGTGGGAAGGTGTGGTATCAGCTTCATGATACAAATACAAAAAGTACACCTGTTATTGTTTTGCATGGAGGGCCTGGTTCTTCGCATTATTCATTGCAGGGGTTGCAATTACTAGCAGAAGATCGTCCGGTTATTTTTTATGATCAGTTGGGATGCGGGAAGTCTGATCGGCCAACTGACACTTCTTTATGGAATATTGATCGGTTTGTCGAGGAATTAAGTCAAATTCGCGAAGCGCTTTCTCTTGATACGTTTCATATACTTGGTCACTCATGGGGGACGACACTTGCTGCCGCTTATTATTTAGTCAATCCAGAAGGCGTGAAGAGTATTATCTTTTCAAGCCCATGTTTAAGCGCTCCATTATGGGCAGAGGATCAGGAAAGAAACAGGAAACTGCTTCCACTTGATATTCAACAAACTTTAAAAAGCTGTGAGGAAAAAGGCATAACTGATTCTGAGGACTACAAGAAAGCTACCTCGGTATTTAATAAGCATTTCGTTTGTAGATTAGACCCGTATCCAGAATTTCTGAAAAAAGGAGCACACTACAGAAATCCGGGTGTATACAATGTTATGTGGGGTCCATCTGAGTTTCACGTGACTGGAAACTTAAAGGATTTTGATTGTACGTCGCAATTAAAAGAGATTCATATTCCAACTATTTATACTTGTGGGCGGTATGATGAAGCAACGCCTAAATCAACCGAATTATTCAGCACACTAACACCGAATGGAAAATTCCACGTATTTGAGCAAAGTGCACATATGCCATACATAGAAGAGCCAAAGGAGTATATGCGAGTGATTGGGAGTTTTATGAAGGAAGTAGACTTAAACAATTAATTCTCTACATAGGTAACTCATGGCTAATACTAAGCTTTTTTTTATGTGATATTAGAAAGAACCTAACGGAGCGAACATGTAAAAATATTATGTAGAAGTAGATATGTATAATGCAATTAAAGCAAGTTTGAGCTTAAAATAAAGGAAAAGATAGCTCCTAAATTTTTTGAGGATCTATGAAGGAAGGAGCTCTATATGAATAAGATAGATGAATACTTTGATACAGCGATGGAAGCCTGGAGTATGATGCAAAAAACGACAGATGATGAAGGAGCAGAATGGGCAGAAAGGTTTGAGCGCTATTTTTATGAATTTATTGATGAATTGAAGAAATGGTGGGAAACACTTGACCCAAAACCAACGAATATGGAGGATGCTGAGGAATTACCTGAAATAAAAAATTGGATGGAGAAAATTCCTGATCCTGTAAAACTAAATTTCTTAACTGAATTAGAGGATATATTGGATGGTTTAGATACGGTGCGTTTTGATTAAATATAAGAGATCAATATAACAGATTTACCAAAATTTTCTGAAGCTTACCTAACCTAACCTAATATCAAATAATAATAGTTAAAGTAAGGAAAAGGGATGCTTTGTATGGTTTCAATACCTTTTAACGGGTAATTCAACTATTGCATGTGTTATTAAAAACGGGAGTCACAAATGTGGCTCTTTTTTTAATTGGACTGACTAGCTGGATAATTGAACAAGGATTCCAAAGGTAGGAAGTCGAATAATTCAGTAATTGGCAGTATAGTTCAAAAAGAAATGTAGTTATTCGAAATTAAATGGAAAATCACATAAATAATAAAATGTCTAAAAATCGTTGAAGTGAGGTTGTTTAATGTTTTGGTATTTAGAGGTTATGAAGAAATACGCAAAATTTGATGGTCGTGCATCACGTACAGAGTATTGGCTTTTCTTTTTAACACTTGCCCCCTTCCAACTTGTGTTGTATTTTTGGGGCCAAGCATCTAACATAGTAGGAATTATTTATATAGGTTTCATGTTGGTACACATATTTCCTTTAATTGCAGTATGTGTTCGACGTTTGCATGATACGGGCCGTAGTGGTTGGTATTATTTATTCATCCTTATCCCATTTTTTGGTCAAATCATTATAACTGTGTTGCTCGCACTCAAAAGTGATTATGGTGAAAACGATTACGGTGCTCACCCAAATACCTATTACTGATTTGAAAGTATTGGGCAGTTTTACAAGAAAGAGCAATTATTAGTGAAAACATAAATTTTGAGATGAAAAAATGAATACCCTATTAGAAGAATTTTATAGGTTCAATAAAGTCTTTCAAGCTTTTAATGGTCTGCAAAATGGCTATAATGCTTAGGGATATAGCAAAAATTTAGGGGGATTTGATTATCTTTTACGATATTGTTAAAATTGAAATATTAAAATGTGTGTATGACACACAAGGAGGTAGCAAAATTGGAACATGGTAAAGTAAAATGGTTTAATGCAGAAAAAGGGTTTGGATTCATCGAACGTGAAAATGGTGATGATGTATTCGTTCACTTCTCAGCAATTCAAACTGACGGATTCAAATCATTAGATGAAGGTCAAGCAGTTACATTTGAAGTAGAACAAGGGCAACGCGGACCACAGGCAACTAACGTTAAAAAAGCATAATTAACTAAAAAAGTCAGATTCTATCATGTAGAATCTGACTTTTTTAAATCTTTTAATGGTTATTTAAAAGTGACTATGAGGAATTCAACTAAACAAGGGAAATAAAAAAGCTGGATCAATAATTACAAAGTAATCAGAGATACATGCTTTAATTTCAGATAAATAGTTGTCCTACATATTTAAGGATTAGTGGTTCTTAATCGCGCATAGCTCCTGCTTCGCGTGAAGTCATTGCACCTTGTCCTGCGTTTACATCATTTTGAATTTCTTGTTTTACTTTTTGTGGATCAGTTTTGCCGAATTCTGAATTCGTATTAGAACTCATATTCCCTTTAGCTTTGTAATCCTGTGGCATACATATCCTCCTTAACTTATCATTTAACAAACTTATTATTTACAAATAAACTTCCGGTATACTTCCATAAAAAGTAAAGGAGGTTTCTTTATACAATGATGCTGCTGCAGAAGTACATTTTGTATTTCGATTATCTGGAAATTTTGTTCAATAAGAAGACTAATTCTTTACTATATCGAATTGATTCTTTTTAATATAAAATATTCTTAATAGAAAAAAATGGGAAAATAATGAGTTTTTGTGAATGATTAATCCAAATTTCGGGGTGGAAAAATGAAAAATGCAGTAATCTTTGACATGGATGGTACCTTGTTTCAAACTAACAAAATATTAGAAATATCACTTATTGATACATTTGATAAATTACGTATGAAGGATTTATGGATTGGGTTAACTCCAATTGATAAATACAAACAGATAATGGGTGTACCATTACCTGTTGTATGGGAAAATTTATTGCCTGATCATTCAGATGAAATAAGAATTTATGCTAACGAAATTTTCCATCAAAAATTAGTGGAAAATATTGAAGTTGGGAATGGTGGATTATATCCGAATGTGATAGAAATTTTTGAGTTTTTATCTAAAAAAGATATACCAATCTTTATAGCGAGTAATGGGTTAATAGAATATCTTAATGCTATTATAAAATTTTACAAACTAGATAATTGGTTAAAAGATGTTTATAGCATTCAGCAAATCGAGTCATTAGATAAATCTGAACTTGTAAAAAAAATAATCGAAACTTATTCAATAGAGGATGGAATAGTTGTTGGGGACAGATTATCTGATTTTAATGCAGCCAAAGAGAATGCTTTTCTCGCAGTTGGATGTAATTTTGACTTTGCACAAGAAGAAGAATTGAAAGAAGCAGACGTTACTATAGATAACTTAATTTTATTAAAAGAAATTATAGAAGAGACGTTTAAGTATAATTTGATAGCAAATCCATGAAAAATATTAAAAAAGGAGTTATTGTTATTTTGTTTTTTCTTATTCAACTAAATCAATTTTTAGATTTTATCAAGGGAAAGCTTGACAAGACATGAAAAGTGACGTAATTTAGATAACAATTAAGACACCTTTTAGTGTCGTTTTATAATTCTCAAATGATTGAAGTACATCGTCAGTTCAGAATAAATTAGTAAATTTTAAAGTTTACAACTTGGAAACTTAATAAAATCGGAGGAATAAAAATGGCAAAAACAAACCTATGTCAAAGCTGTGGCATGCCCTTGAAAGGATCAAGTGACTTTGGAACAGAAAAGGATGGAACACCATCAGAAAAATACTGTCATCATTGTTACGAAAATGGTGCATGGATTCATCCTGATGTAACTTTCGATGAATTTTATGCATTCAGTTTAAAAAGGTTTCAAGAATCAGATATGAATCGAATTGAAAAATTTTTTCTAAATAAAATGTATACAAAAAAATTCTTGAAAAAATTGGAACGCTGGAGCTAAAACACAAAGCGAACAATTTGGCAATCAATTACTATCTGCTACTTTTGTATTTTATTTTCACGATTGTAGAAATTTTATTTAGATCATTTTCACTTTAGAATATAAGAATGGTTTAGTCTATCTGGAGCAACCAAAATTCTCATTCAACACAGGAATACGTTAGTTGAATTCAAAGGACATTACATCTTAATTATGTGATGTCCTTTTTTTTACAATTTGATTAATTGTTCATTCGAATCTTCATTTAATAGAATAACCTATTAGTTCTGAATTACTAGTTCTCTCTGATATAAAAGCTAAAATTGATTTCTTATTTACCAAACATGTAGGTCAATCCACGATCCGTAACTTTTGAACGATTTCTTTCTTTTATAGATTCCTTAATGTATTTTTCACCTCAATATATATAATGTTTTCCTCTTAATCTCATATTCTCTAAATGACATTTTTTCTTCATCCAGTTTAGAAGAAGCATTATCAAACATATAACTTGTGCTTAGAGCGTCAGTATATCAAATCCTGTTTGTTCTACTAATCGAGAGCTTAGTTGAACAAACAGGATTTGATAAACAGGTTGTAGAAAGTCATATTAGGGAGGGATATATAGATGTCAAACCATGAAAATGAAGAAATGCTAACAGGAGGGAATGTCTCAAACGTTTATCGTTCGGGAGATACTGTTCGACGAGATTTAAAGTCAGATAGTCCTAAAATTCATAAGCTATTAAAGCATTTGGAGAATAAAGGTTTCAGTTATGCACCAAAGTTTATAGGCATTGATGAAAAAGGAAGAGAAATCTTATCATTTATAGAAGGAGAAGCTGGTAATTATCCTTTAAAAGAATACATGTGGTCAGATGATGTTTTAATAGAAATAGCGAAACTGCTCCGTCTTTATCATGATTCTGTAAGTGATTTTTCATTGGATGATAGTTGGCAATCTATAGATAACACTCCACATCAAATTGAGGTACTATGCCATAATGATTTTGCTATATACAACATAATTTTTAATCATGAAAGACCAATAGGAATTATTGATTTTGATGTTGCTGGGCCTGGTCCAAGACTTTGGGATATAGCTTATACTCTTTATACTTGCGTCCCCTTAAGTAGATATTACCTATCTGAAACTGGTGAGAAAGTTTATTATAATTCATCACAGCATGCTAATAAAATTAAACAAAGAGTTGCGTTGTTTTTTGAATCTTACGGTGAGGAAATAGAAGGAAATCTTTTAGAAATGGTATTGCTACGATTAGAAGGGTTATGTAAAACAATAACAAGAAATGCCAGTGAAGGTGACGTTGCTTTTCAAAAGATGATAGATGAAGGGCATCTTGAACATTATCAAAACGATATTAAATTTATTCGTGAACATGGAAAAGAGTGGATATAGGAGTCCATAATAAAGCTTTACATGAAATAGCAGATTAGTTGAAAAAAATAGCGGATATCTTAATTATTTGTTTGGTTAATTGATTATTTGGAGGATTTATATGGACGATATTAGGAAGGTTATAAGACATAGTAAAACGCTTAAAGGACCATTCCAAGAATTTAATACGAATAAAACGTCGGATTATCCAAATGAACTTTTTTTAGAATGGTTTCAAGATGCAATTGATAATGGTGTACATGAACCTCACTCAATGACTCTTTCAACGACTGACCATAATGGATTTCCAGATGCTCGTGTTTTGATTATTAAAGATGTTGATCAATATGGGTGGTATTTTGCATCAAGTTCACAAAGTGAAAAAGGCAAACAGTTAGATATTAATCCTAATGTAGCTATGACTTTTTATTGGTCACTGATTGGAAGACAAGTCAGAATTCGTGGAAGAGCCACTAAGATGGATAAAGAAATAAGTGCCCGAGACTTTTTAGGCAGAAGTACTATAGCACGAGCAATAGCTTTGCTTGGCAAACAGAGTTCAATCTTAAATGAGCAACATGAATTAGATGAAGCACTAAATAAACAAATTGATATTTTACAACATAATCCAAAATTAGTGTTTCCTTCTTGGACTTTGTATCGAGTAGTTGCAAAAGAGGTGGAGTTCTGGCAGGCTGATGAAGATCGTAAACACGTAAGATTAAAATATAGTTTTGAGGGTGACAAGTGGTTAAAAAATCTATTATGGGCTTAGTTTTTATAGTCCTTAAAAAATGCGTTGCTCTGAACAATCCTAATTTAATTATTTAAAATTCAAATTAACTTTATTGATACTGCTAATTCACCTAAAAATATACCTTATTCGTTTAAAAAAGCACCTTGCCTTTTTATTCTATTATATAATTTAATTACATCTAGAATTTTTGGGGGCAATAAAAAATAATGAAAGTTTATAAGGCGAAAGTTCAATTGATATATTTCTTCATCATAATAGGATTTATTTCACTCTTTTTTACAATCATGTTATCAGCTAGTAAAGGTAGTTTTACTGTTTCAAATATTTTCATTTTGATTGGTTTAATTGCATTTACTTATTTTTTATTTTGGTGCTCATACTCTATGTTTCTTTCGAGAAAAAAAGGAGAAGGAATCTATTGGGATGATGAGGGTGTTGTAGTTGATTTTGAAGGAAACAAAATATTTTGGAGTGAAATTGAAAATATCGAATTTTATGAATCGCAAAATGATATGTTTACAAAATCAACATATATACGAGTATTCATTTATAAACAAGAACAAGTTAGATTGAGACATAAGCTCCCGTTCAAAAATATTATTTGGAGATATAGTGGTAGCATAGATTGGATTACAATTGAAAAACCAAAAGAAATGCACGAAGCGCTTATTCAATTTTGGGAAGCAAAAAATAATCTCAGTTCCAACAATACCGAAAACTAATTTCCAATGATTTAATAAACAAGTTAATTTCAAACCAAAGAAAAGTCGCAGCTGGGACTCTTTATCTCTTTATCATATGGAACTAAAGTTTGCCAAAGATCAATTAGGGGCTAATCATTTTTTTTGAGAAGAATGATACAGTTATTGTGCTAACAAATCACAATGTTTTCTTTACATTGGTCAAACTAAAAAATGAAGATGGAATGTTAAATTATTTAAATTAAAAGGTGTGTTCAATAAAGAAAACACTTATTTTGATAAACCTTTATAGATCTTATTTAAAAAGAATTTTGATAATCTATTATGTAACTAATAAAAGAAAAATTAGTAATTATTTATGAATAAAGATAGTAAAAGATATAAAATCGTGAAAATCTTTTATTGAAATCTATTGTTTGTTTTAATAGATCTGAACTAGGTGAAATTTGTAACGTCATTTGGAGAAAGGTAGGTTGTCAAATGATAAAGAATTTTATCGACTACCCAATGATAAAAATCCCTGGTGGAGAAGTAAAATTAAGAGACGATAGAATAAAAAGGAAATGGAATGTTGAAATAGAACCGTTTCTTATTGGTCGATATCCTGTAACGACGGATCTATACTATGCAATTACAAATCAATCGCCTATTTCTTTTGATGAAAAATTAAAACCACTAGTGAATATTTCTTGGAATGATGCAATTTCTTTTTGTAATCTTCTTTCACAGAAAAATGGGTTGAAAGAGTGCTATTCTACAAGTAATGATGGAAAAGATATTATATTTGATAGGGAATCAGAAGGCTACCGACTTCCTACAGAAGCAGAGTGGCAATATGCATGTAAAGCAGGGACTAATGGTTATAGATACGGAGAGCTCGACAAAATTGCTTGGTATAATGAAAATTCTGGTGGCAGAATTCATGAAGTAGGAAGAAAAGACCCGAACCCATGTGGACTATATGATATGATTGGTAATGTTTGGGAGTGGTGTTGGGATTTATATGATGAGCAAGTGTACAGAACTTACCGTATCTTTCGAGGCGGTTCCTGGGCTGAAGAAGCAAGGGGATGTGGGGCTACTTGTCGTCGTCGCAGCCATCCGACATTTTGTATCGATGACCTTGGGTTTCGTCTCGCCCGATCTTTTTAACCTCAAGCAAACTAATATTAAAATATCGTATTGAATTTAACTTATTCAACTAACGAATTGATAGTTTACTTACACCCAGGAGTTTATGGATGGTTTTTATTACTATAAAAGTGTTTAATAACATGGGATTAAGTTAAGTTTTACATTATAAAGCATTGATAAAAATTATTTCTAGTTGGTTACAATGAACTTGATATATTTAGAAGGGAAGTGCAAAAAGATGGATTTTGAAATGGTTATGATGGAACTGGAAGCGCTCGGCAAGGAACGTACTAAAAAGACTTACATAAGTAATGGAGCAATTGACCCGCTGTTTGGAGTGGCTACAGGCGCAATGAAGCCGATCGCAAAGAAAATTAAGAAAAATCAGCCTTTGGCTGACCAACTTTATGCCACTGGGAACTACGATGCCATGTATTTCGCAGGAGTAATTGCTGACCCAATGAAAATGACTGAATCAGATTTTGAGCGTTGGATTGATGGGGCGTATTTTTATATGCTATCAGATTTTGTGGTAGCAGTAACTTTAGCTGAAACCGAAATTGCACAAGATGTTGCCGATAAATGGATCGCAAGCGGTGAAGAACTTAAAATGTCTGCAGGTTGGAGTTGTTACTGCTGGCTTTTAGGTAACCGCCCGGACACTGAATTTAGCACTAGCAAGATTAGCGATATGCTTGATCAAGTTAAAAATACGATCCACAATTCTCCGGATCGAACGAAATCCGCTATGAATAATTTTGTGTACACTGTCGGGATATCATACTTGCCGCAACATGATAAAGCGGTTGAAACCGCAAAGGCTATTGGACCGGTTGAAATCAGACGGGATAAGAAAAAAAATAGCATCCTGCTAGCATCAGAAAATATTCAAAAGGATGTAGATAGAGGGTTACTTGGTTTCAAACGTAAACATGTAAGGTGTTAAAATAATTTATAGTAAACTTACACAAGAGTTAGTTGAACAAGCAAAGTTATAAAATATTTTCCTTAGTGAATTAAAGGGCCAGATAGAGCAACATTTTTGACCTTTTCATGTATATGGGTAAAATTGAAGGAGGAAGACATGGAAGTTTTTGCAGAATATTTAGCAGGGATCGATAATCCAGATCATCTCTATCGAACAAATGAAATTTTGGAGTGGGTTGTAAATAAATTCCCAAATTTAGAACCACAAATCAAGTGGAATACACCAATGTTTTCTAATCACGGAACATTTATCATAGGCTTTTCCACTGCAAAGAATCATTTAAGCGTCGCACCTGAAGAAATAGGCATTTCGCACTTCGCTGATGATATTAAAAAGGCTGGGTACAGCGCTACAAAAGGCTTGTTTAAAATTCCATGGAATGAACAGGTAAATTACGAATTGCTTGAGAAAATGATTGATTTTAATATTCAGGATAAAGCAGAATATACGAATTTTTGGCGGAAATAATTTAGTACGCCTTATCTGTTTTGTTTAATTGAAGGTTATAACTATAAAATAGAAAACTCGCCAATAATGTGGCGAGTTTTGTTTTGTTATTATGATTAAGCAATTGTCTTTTTGGTTGAAACTTTCGAAAGTGCACCAGCATGATTGGAGCACCTTTTGTAATAATAGTTATTCAATTGTGTTTTTCAAAGTCGAAAACATAGTTTCTACATGTTTGTCAATTTCATCTCTTGACATTCGCAAGCGAGGCACTGAAGTCCCATATCCAATCTCATTTTTTTGCTCTTCGAATCCTTTGAAAATACCATCTGCGAATGCATCTAATGGTTCCCCATTAGATTAATTAAGGAATAAGTTCCACTATTTCCTAATAAAAAAAACACCATTATTACGGTGTTTTTAAGATAGTAATTTATATATTAATATTTTTTTTAGAATCATTCTTAATTATTGTTTTTAAGAACTTTTTAGTTAGTAGGAAGATGGAAGAAATTATTGCAAAACATAAGAAAAATACAGTGAATCCCCATAATCCAATAACTGCATCTTGAAATTCCATGTGTCCTCGGTTTGTAATTGCTTGTTGAATTTCAATCGCAAAAACTAAAACTACCATGAATGTAAAAGTGTAAAGGAACGAAAGTATTGTAATCCCAAATGGCATTTTTGATATTAATTTAGATAAAATAAGTACTATGATAAATGCAGTAATTCCTATAATACCCATTATCCAAAAATGTAAGTCTTTATCACTTAATTCTAGATTCAATTTGTTACTAACATATAATTGAATAATATCATGGATATTATTTAAAATTTCCGTAAGTTTGATAATTATTTCTTTCAATTGTACCACTCCTTCATTTTAAATATTATAGCAGTAAAATTTAAATAAACCGATCATTTCTTGCAAAATTCTCGGTAAATGCTTAATAAATCCTTCCTATATTAAGTGACAAAGTATAGTTTGTCTTTTCTTATTTTGAAGTTTATCTAACATCTCCTTTCCTTTTCTGTAAATAAATTGTCTATTTCTACGTTCACTTAATTCACTATTTCCCTTTGCCTTAGTTAATTATTCATAATGTATCGTATAAAACAGCTCCTTATTGCAAATAATTTTTGTTAGATTTCTATTTTTTAAGGGGCAAATTAATGAGGAATATAGTAAAAGAAATTGAATGCAAGTTTTCAGATCACGATGATTTTTTCATAGAAGAAGAGTTAGTAGATAAAACAGCAATCTATCTTATTGGATTTAATACGTTAGTAGACTTATCTAAATCAAAATTATATGTTCAACAAATGGCAGCCTCGTCTACTTCAATAAATGCACTCTTCATAAACCTTAGTGGACAGATTAACGTCGATTCTGAACAAATAATTAAAGCGGTAATAGAAGGTAATTTAGTGATCTTTTCGCAAGATGGGGAAGAGAATGCCGTTGTTGACCCTATAGCTCAAAATCTGAGGAGTAGTATTGCAGAGCCAAAAAATGAAAGTCCTATTTACTCCTCGTTGGATGCTTTTGGAGAGGATATTAATATGAATGTTGGTATGATTCGAAAAAGACTGAGTACCGAACGACTGTGCCATAGTTCCTATCAAGTTGGTGAGTTGGAAAAGCGAAAGCTGTCGGTGCTTTATATTAAAGGAAGAACTCCAAATTCCCTTATCGAAAAAGTTAACCAGCAGTTAAAACAAATTAAATCAGATATTGAAACAATTGATGATCTAAATAAACAATTTGGTCAACGTAGATTGAGTCCTGTCAGTCATCTATTCGCCACTGAACTTCCAATTCAAGCCATACATTCCTTAAAAAAGAACAGAATCGTAATTTTTTTAGATAATTGTCCCTTTGCGCTAGTTTTTCCCCATCTCCTTTGGGATATGTTAGGTAGTGTAAACGATCGCAATTTTCCTTTTATATTATCATTTTTGCTTCGAATTTTTAGAGTTATAGGAGCGGTTGCCACACTAATACTCCCAGCTTTATATGTAGCATTGGTATCAGTAAACCCTGAAGTATTTAAAACGGATCTTGCATTGTTTGTCGCTAAAAGTAGGGAAGGCATTCCGTTATCCGCTTTTCTTGAAACAATTGCAATGGTGGTTTTAGTAGATTTAATACTTGAAGCGATAGTGAGACTCCCAAAAAGCGTTGGACCTGCTATTACTATGGTAGGAGGAGTCATATTAGGACAGGCGATGGTTGAAGCAAAATTAGTCAGTAATTTACTAGTCATTGTTATAACTGCTGTTGTAATTGCAAGCTCCGCAGTAATCGGTATGCAAAACTCCTTATACATCCGTTTGCTAAAATATCCCATTTTAATATTAGCTTCACTTTTCGGCATTTTAGGTGTATGTATGGGGTTATTCTTCACTGTAATTTATTTGGCGAGTTTGACTTCAAATGATATTCCTTATATTTCGTTTCATATTGAAGAAAAAGGAGATACAAAGTGACAAACCGGATTCAAATTGGAATAATTTTTATCATCGTAAATCTAAGCTTTGGCTATTTGGTCTATCCTAATTTAGTCTATGGATTAGTTAAAATAGCTCATTGGGAAGTAGTTATATGTCAGTGTTTTCTGCAAATGATTTTAATTTGGATTTACATTAGAGGCTTAGGTTATTTTCAAGGAAACGATGTCATTGATATTTATTTAAAAATGGGGAGATGGGCAGCAATTATTTTTCTTAGCCCTTTTGTAATCAATTTGGTTACGCTAGTTGCACTCAATATTCGAATGCACACGGAAGTGATTATTTCTATATTTTTGCCTAGGACCCCATATTGGTCAATAATGATATTGTTTTTTTTCATTTCTACATATACTGCTATCAAAGGCATAGGAACAATACTACGTTCCTCAGTTTTTATTTTCTTTATAGTTATTCCCTTAGTTGTATTTAGCTTTTTTACCTCTGTAGTAAATTTTGATTTACACAATGTAACACCTAGTTGGTATTCACCTCACAAGTTTTTATCAAATGTAAAATTCTACTATCTTTTGGGATTTTCGTCGTTTTTATTTTTAGGATTTTTTTCTTTCGATAAAAAAATAACTTTCCGACAGCTATTTGTATCATGTTTAGGTGTAGCGCTATTTTTTCTTTCTGTTGTTTATATCCCGCTATTTATATTTGGACAAGAAACAGTCGTTACATTGACCACGCCTTTTTATGAAGCAATGGATTCAGTAGATATAAGTTGGTTTTCCTTCAACAGACAAGCGATATTCTTCGGTATATCATTGGTTGGTTTAGTGATATTGGCTAATGCTGTTATGTTTTGGATGATCGGACGAATAATGAAGAAAATGTTTACATTTCGTACAGTTAAATCATCTTATTGGATTATCGCTTTTTCAGTTTGCGCATTTATTTTGGCAATATATGTTCCAAACAAATATTTGATTGAGAAATATTTTCTGTGGTGTACAAGTGCTCAAGCTTATTTTATGATTATTATTCCTTTTACCATTTTTATTTATGGTTTCTTAACGAAAAGAGGCAATTTGGGCTATGAAAAATAATAAAAGATTTAAATTATTAATCGTTTTTATGTCTATGCTCTTGCTCTCTGGTTGTTGGAATATTAAAGATATAAATAAACGTTCTCTTCCTTTAGTAATGGGCATTTCAAAGGAAGAAGGAAAAGAGTATAAATTATCCTTGCAAATCCCAATATTGGAAAATGAGAATCAAATATCGAAGGTAGTAACTGGAAAAGGTGAAACTGTTGCAAGTATACTTGGACAAATTCGAACAAATTCTGAGGATGCCGTTGATTACTCACAAATTCGATTAATTGTTATTCAAAGTAATTTGGCACACAATCAACAGGAATTTAAAGAACTTATAAAGTTCTTAATGGTTTCAGAAGAAATTCCGTCAAGAGCGTTGGTAGCTATTTCAGATGAAAATGTAGAGGATGTTTTAGCAAACATAAGTGAGAAACTAGGTGTCCAAGCTACCTCTATTTATGATTTTTTTAATAAAGGATCTGACTGGGCACCGGAGATTTTTAGCATCTCGATTTGGGAATTGTATCGAAGCTCATATTTGTACACTAAAGATATCGCGATTCCGGTTGTTCGTTCTGGAAAAGATACAGTATTAGTCTTTGAGGGATCGGATATTTTGAAGAATGGAAATATAATTGAGAGAATCAGTCCGCATGAAAGTCAATTAATTAATGTGTTTCAAAACGAAAATGAAAAAGGAAAAATTGAGAGCCTTGGATTTGCTAGTCTTATGGTAACTAATAGTTCAATTAAAAATAAAATATCAATGCGAAATAATAAACCGCATGTGTCAAGTGACTTGAATTTAAAAATATATATTTTAGAAAGAGATAATGGAATTACAGATAAAAGAATAAGAAAAGAACTTGAAAAGCTTATTGAAAAGAGATTTTATATTATACTTAAGAAAACACAAGGAAGGCAAGCTGATATTTTTGGCTTTGGGCAACAATTTCAACATGTGCTTTCTTACCATGAATTAAAAGATTGGAGGGATGAATATTATCCAAAACTGAAAGTGAATTTTAAAGTACATGCTAATATGGAATAATGATATGAATACACATACGTTTGTTTAACAAAAAGACTGCTTAGTAGTCTTTTTTATTGCACTAATTGACACTTTTGTTGAAATAGGAATGATATAATCATATTATTATGAACTTATCAATTGGAGTTTCATATGCTTGGAATAAAATAAACAAATCCTAAATTGTATACAGAACAAAGGACATAGTAATAAATCACAAAGTAATGTTACATATATAATTGGAAGGTGATCCCAACCTTGAAAATGGATATTTAGTCATATGTCGGATATGATGAAAATGAAATTTGTATTGATAAAGATATTAAATGTGAATATAAATATACAATTGTATTAAAACAATAACTTTGTAATTTACCAACCTTATTTTAGTTGAACTATTCAATTTTTAAAAGTGATTTAATGCCTATTAGTCAACGTGAACATTAGTTGGTTTTTCATGACGACACAATTGTTGCTCTTCTTTTTAAAGTAGTGTCTGACAGGTAAATGTAAAATCAAGGTTGATGGGCCAAAGACGCTTTGAAATACAGTTCATTGTATAGATGTAGGCAAATAAATTGAAATAGAATCCTAAATTATAAAGATCAAACTATGACTTTAATTAATACAAGAAAGCTTTTATTGATCCTCAATCGAAAATCTTTTTTCCTACCAAACTACGAAATAATTGAAATACCCCCGTTGATATGATAAACAATACATGATTAATAGAATCGATTGTGTTAAAATAGCGTCACGAAAAATACATTTTTCTTAATAATTTTTCTACATTGAGGGGATGGAGAAATGAAATTTGAAATGCAAAAAGCGAATATGTTGGCTGAAAATATAGATGGGTTTATAAAATTTATTCAAAAAAATCATGAAAAAAGTAAAATCAACTTTATTATAAATCCAGACAAAATATTTCAAATAAAACTTCTTAGCGAAGAATTTAAATTTCAAAGAATAGCAGATGAACTTCTCAGAATTAATCGGTTTGCATGGGATGAAAAGTACACATATTTATTAGTTGATAAATTTATAGAAGGGTTAAATATAATTGATGAATACGTAGAAATTAACTATATTGAACTATATATTTTTACTGCTAGATTATATACATTAAAGAACCTCTGTATTTCATTTAGTAAAAAAGTTAAACTCACTCCTGAATTGAAATAGTAGTCATCGCGTAATACAAGTATTAGATTATTAAACTTGAATAAACTATAATTTTAAACTAACGTAAACACAATTTTTGTAACAATAGGAGTTACTTCTGTAGATCTTTTTTAAATAAGTGGTAGTTTAATTTAATAAAGTAACGGACTAACAAGAATTATCCAAATAGTTAATCGTAGTAAAAAAGCTCCCTTAAAGGGAGCTTTTTTTCATGAAGATACCGATAATTACCTGAATGAGACCTATGACAAATATGATCGGATATACGATCCACATCAACATCGCTGCCCATCCATTATTTTTGATAATCGCATACGTTAATCCAATAGCAAACGACAAAAATGGTCCAATGGCTACAATGTTCGCAATACCCCAGATTATGTATTTTCTTTTTCTGGATTTCCCGTTGCTAAAGAGGAATGCAAGAGCGGTGCCAATAAGAGCTAAGAAAAGTGCTATAATAACGGCCATTTCCCATCACCTTTCACTCGATATACTATCATTTATTTTACCATATATTCCCTATTTATTTTTATTAAAAATGAGGAGGTAAGTAATGTTACTGCCAAACAATAAAGTATTTCTTCCGTATTCCATTTAACTGGACAATCGGGAAGTATTGCTGAATGTGACCTTACAAAGACAATTAACAAATGCTAATCAATCATTGGCTTATCGTTAAATAAATAATACATTTTAAAAAAGCACTTAATGTATTAGAACTTTTCTTGTATGAAAATGGGAAATACTTCAAATACTTCCATTGAAAGGTAAAATTAGTGGTACTTACTAATTTTTAATAAAGCTGGTCTCATCATAAAATATAATGCAGGTAGTTGTAGAAAGGTAAGCCAAGGGTTAAACAGCCACAATAAAATAGATGCTTGTCTAAAGTTAGGCACTTTTGATTAGCAGGGTAGAAAAGGAGTAAAAATATGCATTGGTATGAAAAGCTGAATAAATATTTTCCTGTAGAGGAAATGAAATCAAGGGAGCATATGGAAACATTATTGAAAGAACGGCCTGATATTTACCATAAGGATGAAGGGCCTCATCATGTTCTTATGTATGTAGAACTGGATGATTTTGTTTTTATTGATTATTTATTCGTCTCGAAGGATGCCCGCGGACAGGGATTGGGAAATAAGTTGCTCGAGAAGCTTAAGAAAAAAGGGAAACCGATTATATTAGAGGTCGAACCAGTTAATTATGAGGATACAGATACTGAAAAGAGGCTTCGTTTTTATAAAAGAGAAGGTTTTGAGCACGCATTATCGATTGGATACAGTAGACGATCACTCGCAACACAAGAAGTAAATTCGATGGAGATTCTGTATTGGTCCCCAAATAATGAGAGTGAAGAAATGATTTTTAAAGCCATGAAAAAAACATATAATATGATCCACACATATCGGGACACACATTTTTACGGTGAATCATATCAGCCAGTGGATGAAGTACTTACCTTTAAAGAAAATAAACCCGGGCAAGACCTCTTAGAAGACATATAGGGTAAGAGAAGAATTACATTTTTTAGCCGCTTATTATTATGGCTAGAGAGAAGTTAATAGCTTAAATTACATAATCTTAGAGCTGCCAATGGTAGCTCTATTTTTTATTCCATCAATGCTAGTTTAAGAAGGATATTAAAATTTTAAAAAAGAATCTTATTAACTACAACTTTAACGAGTATTTTAAAAAAGTAACTGCCGTATGAGAGAAAATAAACCATATAACGTGAGGGGAATGTTTGTGACTGAAGATTTTTACTGTGATGAGGTTTTAAGTGGAAAAACATCGGTAATAAAAGTAAAGGAAACTGAGAACGTATTGGCTTATTTTCATACGAAGCCTTTTTATCCAGTACATATTGTCGTTATTCCAAAAATACATATTGCTTCATTGATTACTTTGGAAGAGTGTGATAATGATTTGCTAATGGAGTTATTAAGTGTAATAAAGGAAGTTGCTAAGGATGTAAATTTTAAATATGGGGCATGTAGAGTGATTACTAATCTTGGAAAATATCAAGATTCAAAACATTTACATTGGCATGTCGTTTATGGTACCCCTATAAAAAGTTGAATTTTTAACGTCTATATTGTCCAGTAAGTGGAATAATGGCCAGAAATAAACGGAATACCTCCATTTCACAGCAGTCCTTTTTTTCTTCATCTAATTAATGCCTAAGTTCAATAAGTGATCTACTATAAAAGTAAAAAAGACCTTTAAGGCGAAAGCCCCTATAAAGGTCCTAATTATTAAAAATAAAGTGTTTTTAAATTGAAAATTTAATCGACAGAAAAAGATAAGTTCTTCGAAATATCTCCTGTAACGGTTGTATCCAAAACTGTACTTGGTTTTGGTTTCTTAGCCTTCATTTGTGGTCGACATATCGCACCATTTTTATTATCTGTTTGACAAACAATTCTCGGATATGAATTTTGTTTTCCAATTGAATCATCTTCAACATCAAAAATGCTATTAGATCTAGCTTGATCACGAGTAAATACATTTCTTACCGAGTCAGCTGTCACAAATATACCAAATTGATTATTAGTGAATGCACTTTGTTGTACTCTAGAGCTAGTGGTTGTTGCTAAATAAATTCCAGCATTGTTTGTTGATGATCTGGTATCTAACACATTAATGTTGTTTACTTGAAATAATAAAATACCTGCAGAAACAAAACCTTGCCCTGTATAACCATTCTTTACAATTATATTGGATTCAATGAATGCTCTAGCACCACAAGAAATTTGAATACCATTTTGAATAATGACGTTAGTTGGTCCTACACCTGAAATAATGGAACGTGAAATCGTACTGGAACTGTTTTGACCATTAACTCGAATTCCTGTTAATTGATAGTTACTTATCGTATTATTGATTATTCTTGCTGATCCCCCATCTATATTAATACCTGTACCTTGTTGTAGATTAGTTAAAGGGTTATCTCTAATCTCGGTAACTTCGGTATTAAATATTATTGCAGATCCATCATTAGTAACCAAAATTCCATTTTTTAAATTACCTTGCAAGGTTGATGGTCCAGAAATTTTAAAACGTATAATGCTTGTACATTTTGCATTTATTGTGAGAATAGAAAGATTTCCTGTCAAGCCACCTTGTGGAGGTTTAATGATTGCTCCTAGTGGGGTTCTAGAAACTATAGTAAGGTTATCCTTACCAGCGGGAATGGTAATTTGTTCTAGATAAGTTCCTGGATCAACTGTTATTATATCTCCGCTAACTGCTGCGTTTATAGCTGTTTGAATGCTCGAGAAATTAAACGTTGGCTGTCCAGACTTGCCAACAGTTAGTGTATTACCGTTAGATTCAGGACAATTGAATTCAATCATATTTCCTGGTTCTTGTGGACCAGGTGGTTTATGCTTTGGAATAGGTGGACAGCAATTCCGAAAAGGTTTCTTTTTCAAATAGTAAACCATCCTTTTATATTTAATAAATTATAATATACTATGTTAATTTTAAAAAAAGGCTTGGACATCTAATTACATGCGTTTAGAAAAAATTGCAGGTATTGTATAAGATAATGTTATTGATTGAGTACATCCAAAATAAGAATATAAACAAAAGTGTTAACAATTGAATGTCGATTTTTAATGTAGCTAGATATTTTCCTAATTGTGGTAATATGTATTAAAGTAGAAAACAAAGGATAAATTTAGAAGAATTTTTATATAAAATACATACATTAAATAAAAAACTTTTTGACCCCGTAACTTTTTATACGTCCTGATACGTTTATAGGTTAGAGAGTGTTAAAAGGAGTGAACACGAATGTCTGGTAAGCTTAGCCTTCACATCGTAGAAAATGGAAATTTGGATGAAAAATCCGATGAACATTATTGGAAAGAGTTCTATCCTAAATTACAGCGATATTGTCGTTTTATTGCTCAAAATGATTGGGATGGAGACGATATCGCACAAGAAACCTTTGTTAAAGCACAAAAACACTATAATTGTGAAAAGATGAACTCAACTTTATTGAATAAAATAGCTTACAATCATTGGATTGATACTTTACGAAAAAGAAAAAATGTAACAGTTACTTCTGTGCGTGAACTAACACAATTTGCAGTTGCTAAACAAACTTCAGATAAAATCAGTAGTGTGGAGCTTTTACTTAAACGATTCACTCCAAAACAAGCGGTTATTTTTTTCCTAAAAGAAGCGTTTCAATATCGTTTTAAGGAAATTGCCGATATTTTAGGAAGCACGGAAATGGCTATAAAATCTAGTATGCATAGAGCAAAAAAGCGATTAGAAAAAACAAACAATGACGAACAATCTCTTTCTATTGAATATTTTTGGAATGAGGAAGACCGAGAAGAGCTTGAGGAACTTTTTCATGTAGCTTTAGTAGAACAAGACCCATCAATCCTTATTCAAGCAATTCCTACTTTAGATTGTATTGTTGATAGTCCTAAAATGTCTTTCAGTGATTTCAAGGCAAGTCGAACTCAAACTCCTTTTAGCACTCTCTGCATGGCCGCATAGCCAATTAATGCTTTAAAGGAGGATTTTAAGTGAGTACAATTCCTTATGTTATCGAACAATCAAATAATGGTGAACGATCATATGATATTTATTCCCGTTTGTTAAAGGATCGGATTATTATAATTGGTGACGAAATTAATGATCATGTGGCTAATAGTGTTGTTGCCCAATTATTATTTTTGGCAGCAGACGCTCCAGATAAAGAAATTTCCCTCTATATAAATAGTCCTGGAGGGTCGACTTCAGCTGGTTTTGCCATTTTTGATACAATGCAATACATTAAGCCAGATGTAAGAACGATTTGTACAGGGATGGCAGCATCATTTGGTGCAATGCTTTTGTTGGCAGGAACAAAAGGCAAGCGTTATGCACTTCCAAACAGCGAAATCATGATCCATCAACCATTGGGTGGTGCAAGAGGCCAGGCAACGGAAATCGAAATATCTGCCCGTAGAATATTAAAATTACGTGAGCATATTAATCAAATCATTGCCGACCGAACAGGACAGCCGATTGAAAAGGTTGCGAAAGATACAGATAGAGATTACTTCATGAGTGCCGAAGAAGCAAAAAAATACGGAATTATTGATGAGATTCTCTATCCAAATAATTAACTTATTATTTATTAGGCTCTGTTAATGTAAATTGATGATATTTAAACAATTATGATTAGCAGTTACAGCCATTTAATGAAATGCACATCAAGAATAGTAAAAATATTGAGCTAATGAATTGTTTCAGTTTTAAAGTCGCGATTGCGACTTTTTTTATTGAAGAAAATGTCGTTTTATTGAATTCGAAAAAGGGGATTTCAATAACCAAATAGAATAAAAGGAAAGAATGATTAAAGATAAGTGGTGATCTAATTGAAGCAAAATTTGCCAAATAAAATACATATTATTGGTTCAGTTGGAAGTGGAAAGACAACATTAGCAAGAGAATTATCTTCTAAACTAACTATACCGTTCTATGAATTAGATAATGTTGTATGGAAAAGGAATGAAGGGCACATCGATTTAATGCGAACCGAAAAAGAAAGAGAAGATTTCTTAAATAAGCTAATTAGTTCAGATACTTGGATTGTCGAAGGTGTTCACAATGAAGAATGGGTTAGTAATAGTTTTCGAGATTCAGAATTGATTATTTTTTTGGATACTAACTACTCAGTTAGAACGTATCGAATTATACGCAGGTTTCTCTTACAAAAAGTGAAACTAGAAAAATCAAATTATAAACCAACACTAAAAATATTCTTTAAAATGTTTAAATGGAATAGGTATTTTGAAGAAGTTGGTAAACCGAACTTTTATCTTAAATTTGGGAAATACGCTGACAAGATAGTAGTAATAAGGAATAAAAATGAGATTAATAATCAGTTTAATTAATCCATTTGTTAGATGAACAGAACTAAAATGAGTAGCATACTTTAATATGTACGCTATAGAGTGGACACTTAATAAAGTCTACTCTATAACTTACATGTTACTTATAAAAATCCCAATACATTAAAATACTCGTTAGTTGCATTAATTGTTAATAGTACTCAGTAACATAAGTACCAGCTATAAAGTCATGTATTGCTCTTTTGTCTCTTCTATAATGGATCATCAAAACACTTATGATTGTTGAGATTCCAAATGTAAATGTAGCTAAAGTATATTTTCCAATAAATTCACGTAAAAACATTCGATACAGATTTAAGGACTCTTTATTTTTATCCACTATTTTGATTTTTTCAAAACTCTTTCCAACAGTTTTACCACCCCAAAGTAATGGGGTAATGGTTAAATAAATAATCAAACAAATGTTCAACAAAAAATTCTCCCAATTGTTAAAGGAGAAGTTTCCACTGATTATTAAAAAGACAATCCAGAATGGAATAAACAAAATTAAGATATCAATTACACCAGCAGTTAACCTACTTCCGAAACTTGCAAAAAAGTGTTCCTCATTAATCATTTTTTTCCTCCTAAATAACTACTTTCTTTAATAAAGGTATTAAATATTTTGAGGAAATAATCCTCCTTTTCGAACGAAGCATACTGAGAGTTAGTAAAATTTTTCCACTTTTTTGTTATTAGGAAACCTTAAAATATTTAGAAATGACTTCAATTTAAGCGTACGATGGTTTACCTGCTTTACTTTCTAATTGGAAAATTGTATGATTATTGTAATAAGTTAGATTTCAATGAACTTAAATATAAATTAATAGAGGTGCTTTTGTGAGTGCGGTAGGTTCTAAATAGGAAAAATTTAATGAAATAAGCATGATAAAAAGGGGATTTTCATAAAATTCGTACCCCTAAATTTGTCATGGGATTATTTCAATACCTATGGAGATACCTACTATACTTTATAAAGCGTGTAATGGTTATGAGATAGCTATACTTTTTAGTTAGTTTATTTCATTGTATTTGCATATTGCACATGCCTTGTAAATGTAAAGAAAGCTGCGGTGTCCATCTCCGCAGCTTTTTCTGTTTATTTATATTTAATTCGTTAGTACTCATTGAAATCTAATTGTAGGTATCTTCATTTATGATACTAATAAATCGTAGTGAGGAGAATAGAAAGTGAATCAGACAACATTTGAAAAGTTACAATATAACGAACTAAAGGAAATAGTTAAATCCTATTGTGTAAGTGGATTAGGAAAACAATTGATCAGTAAATTGGAGCCAAGCACAAAAATAAAAGTAGTAAAAAATCGTTTAAATGAAACAACTGAGGCACGAGCGATATTAGATGCAGAAGGTCATGTACCATTTTTAGGAGTTTCAAATATAGAACATATCATTCAAAATCTCGAAAAAGGAATCATTTTAGATCCAACCGATTTGCTTAGTACATCGGATTTTTTACGAGGTTGTCGGAAAATTAAAAAGTTTATGGAGGAAAAAGTATTTTTTGCCCCAATCCTAGCATCGTATGCGAATTCAATGACTGAATTTAAAAAAGTGGAAGAAGAAATTAATTTTTCAATAAAAGGAAATATTGTGGATTCTGCTGCAAGCAAAGAATTAAAACGAATTCGAAGTCAAATAGACTCTGTTGAAGTGAAAATTAAAGAGAGATTAACCAAATTTTTAAATAGCAGTGCCAATAAGATGTATATTCAAGAATTCTTTATTAGTAAAAAAGATGAACGTTACACAATTCCAATTAAAGCTTCTTTTAAAAATCAAGTTCCAGGAACGATTATTGAAGCTTCATCAAAAGGATCAACTGTATTTATGGAATTGAATTCAGTTTCTAAATTAAATGGAGAGCTTGCAAGTCTAAAAGCTGATGAAGCAATGGAAGAATATCAAATATTAGCTACTCTCTCCGGAATGGTTTTAGAAAACATTTACGGAATTAAGATAAATATGGATCTTATTAGCCAGTATGATATGGTATTTGCGAAAGCGAAATTTAGCAAACAAACTGATGCGATCGAGCCAAAGTTAAATGATTATGGTTATATTAAATTGGTAAACTGCAAGCACCCTCTTCTATCTGGAGAAGTTGTTCCACTTAATTTTGAAATCGGACAAAATTATCGTAGTTTAATTATTACTGGACCAAATGCTGGTGGCAAAACGATTGTATTAAAAACAATAGGATTATTAACTTTAGCAACAATGTCAGGTTTCCATATTATTGCAGACAAGGAAACGGAAATTGCAGTTTTTGAAAATGTCTTTGTTGATATTGGTGATAACCAAAGTTTAGAAAATGCATTAAGTACATTTTCATCGCATATGAAAAACCTTTCGGAAATCATGAAAAGCTCAAATAATAATACACTTTTATTATTCGATGAAATTGGGAGCGGTACGGAGCCAAATGAAGGAGCTGCCCTTGCGATTTCTATATTAGAAGAATTTTACCATATGGGTAGCATTACTATTGCAACAACACATTATGGTGAAATTAAACGTTTTTCAGAAATTCATAATGATTTTATGAATGCAGCAATGCAATTTAATAGTGAAACATTAGAACCGTTATACAAGCTAATGATTGGAAAATCTGGTGAAAGTAATGCCCTTTGGATTTCAAGAAAAATGAATATAAGGGAAAGCGTGCTTCAAAGAGCAAAGGAATATATGGAAAATAAAGATTATCGTTTAGAACAGGTGAATGAAAGTAGAATAAGAAAACCTAAGCTTATCAAAGAAAAACCAGTGGAGAAATATGAATTTAAAAAAGGAGATCGAGTAAAGTTACTAGACAATAATAATTTTGGAATTATTTATAAAGAAGAAGATAATTTCCAAAATGTGATTGTGTTTTATAATGGTGAATTTATTGAAATAAATCACAAGCGTATATCTTTAGAAGTAAAAGCCACAGAATTATATCCAAACGGGTATGATTTAGAGTCATTATTTGTTGATTATCAGACGAGGAAAATGGAGCATGATATCGAGAGAGGTTCGAAAAAAGCACTTCGGAAAATTCAAAAAGAAATAAGAAAGAAAGATGAGCGAAGTTAAATGGCTTTTAGGAGTAAGTAAGAGATTATAGCTTGATTTAATTATAGGCTAGAGTATCAGAATTAGTTCTGATACTCTAGCCTTTCTTTATTTTTTGAGAAAATTCACTCTTGTTCAACTAACTTAAGTGATATATTTAGGTTAAACAAGAGAAGAAATCCGTAAATAACAATAAAGTAGATGTGTATTAAATTTAGTATTACTTACTCTTTCCAACATCAAAAATCATCAGTATTATTGAAATAGGAAACTAAAAGAGGGTGATTGCCATTTATACAAATGAGGAAGTCGTACTATGCTTAAAGGATTTGAAGAAGGATTATGGAGCAAAATCAGTTTTAAAAGGGATTGATTTGAAGGTTAATCGTGGTCAAATTATTGGCTATATAGGACCAAACGGTGCTGGGAAGAGTACGACAATAAAGATTTTGTTAGGGCTTGAGGGAGATTATTCCGGAACAGTTGAGATTTTTGGGAAAGAAATCACTGACGATAAGACCGACTTTAAGAAGAAGATTGGTTATGTTCCGGAAATTGCAGAACTCTATGATAATCTCACGGCGAGAGAGTACTTAACTTTTGTTGGTGAATTATATGGTATAGGTTTTGAAGAAGCCGATGAAAAAGCACAAAGACTGATGAACGTTTTTGGTCTTGAACAGGTTTATCACACTAGAATTAGCTCCTATTCTAAAGGAATGAAGCAAAAGGTACTGATCATTTCAAGTCTATTACATAACCCAGACCTATTGTTTTTGGACGAACCGTTAAGTGGACTCGATGCGAATAGTGTAATGGTGTTTAAAGAGATTTTAGGCGTACTTGCTGCCAATGGTAAAACGATATTCTATTCATCACATATCATGGATGTAGTCGAGAAAATAAGTAATCGGATTATATTAATCAATGATGGTAAGATTGTCGCGGATGGTAGTTTCAAAGAATTAAAGGAGCAAAATAAAGAAGGTACGCTGGAACAGATATTTAATCAGCTCACTGGTTTTAATGAACATCAGGCGCTGGCCGAGGAATTTGTTTCCATTGTTCAAGGGGGCTAAAGCGTGAAAGACTTTCAAACTTTAAAAATCTTAGATTTATTTCGTTTCATTTTCGAGCGTTTTGGTGTCGATTATCCCACAATGAGAAAAATATTAGCAGTTAAATTAACGATGGATGGTCGCCGAACTTCAACAATTTTTAATCAGCATGCAAAGAAATCGAATAAGCCGGAAGAAAATGGGTTTATCAAGTCGTTAGGTATGTATGTGTTTATTAGCCTCATATTCATTCCTTTGATTCTTTTTGGAAAGAACTACCTTTATCAAATGAGTGCTTTTTTTGGAATTGTTATGTTTCTGGTCATGACTTCGATGATATCAGATTTTTCCAATGTACTTCTCGATATCAGAGATAAAGGAATTCTCCATACGAAACCGATTGGAAAAAAGACTATTAATGCAGCAAAAACGGTACATATATCAATCTATCTATTTTTACTAACTGCCGCTCTTACAATTTTACCAGTGGTAGTTGGAACATTTAAGCACGGATTATTATTTTTGTTTATGACAATAATCGGGCTAATTTTAGTTAATTTATTCATTGTTGTTTTAACGTCGATTATTTACTATTTCATTTTGCGTTTCTTTGATGGTGAGATGTTAAAAGATATTATTAATTATGTTCAAATTGCGCTTTCTATTACGATTGCAGTAGGTTATCAAGTTCTAGGAAGAGCCTTTAGCTTAGTTGATTTAAAAATTACTTTTTCACCAAGCTGGTGGCATTTTCTGATTCCTCCTTTTTGGTTTGGCGCACCATTTGAGCTTATTCTAAACCGACACTCAAGCTTTTATCTAATCGGTTTTTCAATTTTAGCCGTGGTGATACCTGTACTTTCGATCGTTGTCTATAATATGATGATGCCATCTTTTGAGAAAAATCTTCAAAAATTAACGAATAACAGCGGAAGGAGTAAACAAAAGGACCGAAAGTGGAAAAATAGGTTAGCTGTAGTTGTTTGCCGAAGTAGTGAAGAGAAGTTATTTTTTCGATTTGCAGATAATATGATGCGTAACGAAAGGGAATTTCGATTAAAAGTATACCCCGCATTAGGTCTATCATTGGTGATTCCTTTTGTTTTTTTGTTTAATAAGCTTCAAGTTTCTACATATAACGAGTTAAGTACAAGTAAGAGTTATTTAGCCATCTATACTTCTTGCTTAATCATACCAAATGCAATCACAATGCTGAAATATTCGGGTAAGTATAAAGGTGCTTGGTTATATAAAACAGCACCAATACAAAACTTAGCTCCTTTATACAGCGCAGTATTAAAGGTATTTATTGCTAATCTATATTTTCCTGTTTATTTTGTATTAAGTTTAATTTTTATAGGCATTTTTGGAATAAGAATAATTCCTGATCTTTTTATTGTATTTGTAACCTCTATTTTATATTCGGTTATTTGCTCTCATGATATTAAAGGGTCACTACCATTTTCAGAGTCATTTGATGATGCTCAGCAGAATTCGGGTCTGAAAATAATTCTTGCACTAATATTGGCAGGTCTATTTGCAGGAGTTCATTTCGCTGTCACCTTTATTCCATACGGAGTGTTTATTTACTTATTACTGCTCATGACTGTGACATTCTTTTCATGGAAAAGGGCTTACAAGACAATATGGAATTATTGAACTCAAAAACTCAGTGATAATCGAGACATCTGTAAAACTTAAAGTTATTTAGTAATTGTATAGAGATGGATATAATAAGATAAATTTATGAATGTATGATTCCTATCATTAAAACGCTTTGATAGCGTAAATAAAATTCCATAGTAAAAAGCCCAATTACTCAAAGTGAAAATTGATAATTAGGGCTTTTTATTTTAGAAGAGATACTGGATCGATTAGCTGAACTAGAAAGTGATGATTAACCCAGTTGATTAAAACGAATAATGTATTGGTCGATCATTTTAGTACAGTAATTTTTATTTTAGTGTATTTTGATTGGTAAAGTATCAACAAGCTGAGAAAGAAATACAAATTTTGCTTCTTGTTTAATTCTAGGAATATAACCTTTAATCACATTCGAGGTAATTTCACCAGATGGTCCCACATGTCCAATTGCAATCATAGTAGGTTCTATTTTTATTTTTTCTAAGAGTAATTGACTCTGCTTTTCTATATGATTAAGTGTATATAAATCATCGAAAAACAACTTATTTTCAATCACCGGTACATTTAACTCTTTTGCAATTTTTGAGACAATACTCCTGTAGTTTGTTTTGCTATCAAGAAAAAATAATCCACGCTCTTTGCAAACAGATAAGACAATTCGCATCACTCGCTCATCACCGGTTGCTTTTGAACCCATATGATTATTCATACCAATTGCATAAGGAACATCATCGATAGCAGCAATAACTCGTCTTCGGATTTCTTCATTGCTTAAGTCAGTCGTAATAGCATTTGGTCCTAGCCAGCTTGCCTTACCATGTCTTGGTTCCATAGGCATATGAACAATTACTTCATAGCCTTTATCATGAGCAGTTGTTGCATCTTTTTTTGTTGAAGGTAAAAAGGGCATAACAGCAACTGTTAATGGAATGGGAAGAGAAAGCATTTGTTCAGTCCCTTTCATATTATTTCCAAAATCATCAATGACAATTGCAACCTTATGAGTTGGTTCAGCAAATACAGAAGTAAAAGCTGTAGAAAGAACGACAATAAAAGTAAAAATAGATGTAAACCAAAGCTTCATAGAGAATTCTCCTTTTCCGTAAATAACCATTCAATTCTATTTTCTGTGTTTCCAGAGAAAATAACCGTATAAATTCGAAAAAAGATCTGTTAAATTCCTTATTGCAGTAAAGTTCAGGGGAAAATCATCAGATGTTTACGAAATTTGTTTTTGGTACTTTAATTTAATGTACATTTTAAGCATACCTTAGTTGAAATGATTAATTGAGTTTTCAAATACATTTTTTATTATGCTGTCAGGTAGTATTGTATTAATTAAATAGGTGGTGTATTGATTGAAAAATCATTCGAAAGAATCCTGGATTCGATGGTATGAAGACGGAATGACGTTTCAAACAATGAGGGAATCACATGAGTGGGCATATAGTGTAATTTATAATGAAATAGGTAATATTTATGACGGATACAAATCTAAGGATGAAAAAATTGCTTCTTCCTTAGTTTTTGAGTTAGTAAGATTAAATACTTTTAATGGAGAAAGATTTAAGCTATTTTCAGATGTAGAAAAAATAAATAATCAGTTGATTTTTAAGGTTTGGGTAAAAAAAATCGAAGGATCTCATGAAGATAATTGAAGAGTAAGAACTGTATTAAACAATTTTATTTATTGAATAAACATGCAATTTAGTTGAGTAAGTGATTGGAAAATGAGTAATTAATGAAATTACAATGCAAAAAAGCCATATAATTATCTACTTGATAGCTTTCAGTAATTAATTAATTAAATAGTAAATAAAAGGAAAGAAAAAAATTATCAAAATTCTTATAGTTAGTTAAATGATTCAATAATTTCGTGATTTGAACTAAGTAGTACGATATATGACAAACGAGGACTACTGCGGTAGTCCTTTTATTTTGCCATATTTCTTTTTTCGATTAACCTCTTAACATTTTCTTTTGGATCCCAGCAGTTAAAGATATAGTTTGGTTTGGTAATAAATCCTAGTCGTTTACATATGTATTGAATTTCAAATCCCACTTCTTTTTTCACTTCAAAATGAACACATGTTGCGCAGTAATGATAGTTTTCTATTTTTAACACTCTCCGATCTTTATGGTCTACCAAAATAGTAAATTAATCGACTAATAATTAAAAGCTTGATGTTGTGTATAGAGAAGAGCTATTCACATAACAGAGACTAAGAATAATTTATGCTCCTTACTAAATGCAAAATCTACCAATTTAGAATAAGGAACAATATACGACATAGTATTGCATAATTAAACAGGAATAGATATAATTATTTAAAGTCTAAATATAGTAAATATTCAATATATTTAAATTATTAGGCAATTAAACTACATATATATCTATTTGGGGGTAAATTTAATGAAAAAGTTCAAAAAACTATCTTTTGCTTTTGCGGTTTCTACAGCACTTATTCTATCTGGATGTGGAACAAAGGATTCTAAAACTGGCGGGAAAGGTTCAGACGATAAGCCGTTGCGAGTTGTAACAGACGCGGCTTATGCTCCATTTGAATATCTTGATAAAGGTAAAATTGTCGGATTTGATGTTGATTTTACAAATGCAGTTGCTAAAGAAGCAGGAGTAAAAATTGATATTGTCAACACAGGATGGGACCCATTATTCGCTGAAATTGGCGGAAAGCTAGCTGATATTGGTATGTCTTCTATTTCGATTAATGCAGAGCGTGAGAAAACATATGACTTTACTACTCCTTATTTCCTTTCGATCAATAAAATCTTAGTTCCTGAAGGTAGCGATATTAATTCTGCACAGGACTTAAAAGGTAAAACGGTCGCAGTTCAAAATGGAACAACAGGTCAAGAAGCAATTGAAAAAATGTTTGGAAAAAATAATAAAAATCTAAAAAAATTCGAAAATAATAATCTTGCAATCCTAGAATTAACAAGTGGTGGAGCTGATGCAGTAGTAGCAGATAATGGTGTAATTGAGGCTTATGCAAAAAATAACCCTGATAAAAAATTAGTCGTTATCGGTGATTCTAATAGCTTCGAGCCTGAATACTATGGCTTATTGCTACAAGATGGAAGCAAATTAAAAGGAAAACTAGATAAAGCAATTAAAGCAGTAGTTGAAAATGGAACATATGAAGAAATTTATAAAAAACACTTTGGTGCTGAACCAGATCTTGAGACATTAAAAGCTGAACAAAATAAATAGTTTAAAAGAAATTGCGTAACGCAAGTAGTGTTACGCAATTTTAGTTAAGTAGGGGGACTGTACATGGGATTTGATTTTAAAATCATTCAAGAATATTTGCCATTTTTCTTTAAAGGGACACTACTTACCATATCCCTATCTTTAGCAGGAATTGCGTTAGGTACTATTATCGGTTTATTTATTGGTTTAGGAAAAATGCAAACTAATAAATGGTTAGCTTTGCCATTTGTTTGGTATATCAATTTCTTTCGAGGCACGCCATTATTTGTTCAACTTCTATTAATCCACTTTGGTGTGGTCCCTTTATTTATTGATAAAACAAATGCAATTGCTGCAACAATTATCGCGCTATCGTTAAATTCTGCAGCATATATAGCTGAAATTTTCCGAGCGGGAATTCAGTCAATTGATAAAGGTCAAATGGAAGCTTCCCGTTCATTAGGTATGACACATGTACAAGCAATGAGATATGTAATTATACCCCAAGCCGTAAAACGTATGATTCCGCCACTCGGAAATGAATTTATCGTATTAATTAAAGAATCTTCAATTGCTGCGATTATAGCCGCTCCTGAGATTATGTATTGGAGTAGAGCAATGCAAGGTCAATACTATAAAGTATGGGAGCCATTCTTATCCGCTGCAATCATCTACCTAGTACTGACGCTTACATTAAACTTTGTCTTAAATCGCGTTGAAAGAAGGCTGACAACAAAATGATTAAAGTAGATAAATTAAAAAAGTCATTTGGTTCATTAGAAGTTTTAAAAGATATCAGTATCGAAATTGAACCACGAGAGGTTGTCGTGGTGATTGGTCCTTCAGGTTCAGGTAAATCGACATTCCTCCGTTGTTTAAATATGTTAGAGGATATAACTGAGGGAAATGTGTATATTGAAGGTATTGAACTAACTGATAAAAATACAAATATTAATGAAATACGAACAGAAGTAGGTATGGTATTTCAGCATTTTAATCTATTTCCCCATCTTTCAGTCTTGGAAAATATTATGCTAGCACCTACTAAAGTGCGAAATAAATCAAAAGAAGCTTCTAAGGATAAAGCTCTTCAGCTATTAAATAAAGTAGGACTTGCTGACAAAGCAAATAAGTACCCAGATTCTTTATCAGGCGGTCAAAAACAACGTGTTGCAATAGCAAGAGCACTAGCAATGGAGCCTAAAATCATGTTATTTGATGAGCCTACTTCAGCATTAGATCCTGAAATGGTTGGTGAAGTATTAGAAGTAATGAAGCAATTAGCTAGAGAAGGAATGACAATGGTTGTCGTAACGCATGAAATGGGATTTGCTCGTGAGGTTGGAGATCGAGTGATATTTATGGATCAAGGTTATATTGTTGAAGAAAATGAACCGGATCAAATTTTTGATCATCCTATGCATGAACGGACGAAGAGTTTCTTAAGTAAAGTACTTTAGCCAATAAGGAGCTGACTATCTGTCAGTTCTTTTTTTATTTATAAGACATTCTTACCAATAATTTCTTTTAATCATAATTAACATGAAACAAACTTATATTAGTACAAGAGTATTTCATTTCAATAAAAGTAAGGATGACAATAAAAAGAAGGTTTAAATCGATCATTTATAACTGCGCTAAAATTTAAAGGATAGGAGTAGGTCGTATTGATCCTTCCTCAGTCTGTCATATTGAAAGAAGTTGGCCCTAGAATTCGATTGATAGATGGCAATCAACTTCCAATCGAACAGAAATTACACTGGATACATTTATTAGTTGATAGTGGATTATCAAATATTGAAGTTTCTTCCTTTATTCGTACGGAAAATAAACATGATTTTAATAAGGCAGCTGAATTAGTTTTAAAACTTAAAAGAAATGTAGATTTAAATTATAGTGTACTCGTTCCTAATAAAAGAGGCTTAACAAGAGCATTTGTCGTAAACGCAGATGAAGTTAATCTATTTGTTTCAGCAAGTGGAACTTCTAATCAAAAAATGAAAGATTGTAGTATTCAACATACGATGAATGAAATTAGAAAAATAGTTGGCGAATGTAAAGATAATAAGACAAGGACAAGGGCTTATATAGCAAATGTTTTTGGCTGTCGATACGAGGGCAATATAAGCTTTCAAAAATCTATAAATCTAGCAAACCAATTGTTAGAAGATGGAATTGATGAATTATCATTTATAGACTCTACTGGGCTTGCAACTCCACCTCTTGTAACTCATTTTTTAGAGGAACTCTTATTGGAAGTTCCAAAAGATCGATGTTCAATGCAATTTGATAATACGTATGGTTTGGCAATAACGAATGTATACACTTCATTATTGTATGGAGTGGAGCGGTTCGAATCATCAAACGGTGGATATGGTGGTAGTTTACCAAATATGATGATAAACCAAACAGTTGCAACAGAAGATATCATCTCTTTGATGCATCAATTAGGTGTATATACAGGTGTGGATGAACAAAAACTTCATGAAGCGACTAATTATATTTCAAATCAAATAAATAAAGAACCGATTAGTAAATTATTTTCGGTCCTGAAAACGGAATAGTATCTTGATTGATACGATCAGACTGAAACAAATATTTTTGTAGTATTGTTAGTACGCTGATAGCATCTTTTTAGATGCTATTTTTTTATTGGAATTTATTGTGCAGAATTTAAGTTGTTTCAACGTTTTATGATACCTGATTTGTTAGGATATAAGTTTCATTTTATTTTCATAGCTCTTCTAAAATTAGCATAAAGTGTAGAAGGACAAGTGATTTCTAAAAATCTAATTCATTTCAGTTAGAAGGTTGAGTAAAGGGGGAAAATGGTATGTCTAGTTTTGAGGCATTTATATTAGGAATCATACAAGGTTTAACAGAATTTCTTCCAATTAGTAGTACAGGCCATTTATATATAGGCAGACATTTATTTGGTTTAGATGAAGCGGGTCTATTATTAGATACACTATTGCACATAGGGACGCTATTAGCAGTTTTTGTTTTTTATAAAGATGAATGGCAGATGTTATTGAAAAAACCATTTTCAAAATTAACTTTATTATTAGTAGTAGGTACGATTCCAGCTGTTGTGGTTGGCTTGTTATTTAAAGATTTCTTTGATGCAATCTCAGTATCAGGTAAAACAATTGGTTGGGAGTTCATCTTTACAGGCATCATTTTATTTTTGGCAGATCGAAATCGAAAAGGTAGTAAAACAATGGAAGAATTAACTTGGAAGGACGCATTATTCATTGGATCTTTCCAAGCATTAGCCATTTTCCCAGCGGTTTCACGTTCGGGACTAACGATTGCCGCTGCATTATTTAAAGGAATGGAACGAAAAAGTGCGGCATATTTTTCATTTCTTTTGTCAACACCAGCTATTGTTGGAGGTATCGTATTACAAGGGAAAGATCTAATAGGTGGGAATGTCGAGCAAATATCATTTGTTCCATTGTTCATTGGTACTTTAGCGTCAGCGATATTTGGATATCTTGCAATCAATTGGATGATTAATTTATTAAAGAAACAATCACTTAATGTGTTTGGATATTACGTTATATTTCTTGGAGTAAGTATCGTCATTCTACAGCATTTACATATCTTTTAAAGGTGATTTCCTAGGATGGATGCGTCAATCATATATAATCTACGAGTCTTACGAATGCACGTCAGTGATTTGTAAACGATAAGAAAAACGCTTGAAGTATTAAGGGGGGATGAAATTGATTAATAGAATGGATTTATCAGAGAAAGAACTGCTTATAGTATCAGCAGAGATGCAATATAAAAAGAAACATTTAACTGTATCATACTTACTATTATTCATTACAGGTATCTTTGGTGGACATAGATTTTATAATAGAAGATACGGTACTGCTGTTACTCAATTAATTTTAACTATTACATTCTTCCTATCCCCAATTACACTTATTTGGTTGATATTTGACCTGTATTATATCCTAGAAATAGTGGAAGAAAATAATGAAGAAGCAGAAAAACTTCTTATAAACAAATGTATTAAGGCAAGAGGAGCCATATAAAAAGTTAGATATAGTAATAAGTGGGGTAGATTCGTTATTTAGATTTAAATATATTAGAACTACAATTTGGCATTTAGTGTTGTAATTAATAAATTGTCTATAAAAGCACAGTATCAATATAAAAGCACAGGGACATTACTTCCTGTGCTTTAGCATTTTTATAATTTTTTTACTTTTTCTTCTCGACCATTCATTGCATTTATAAAGATGTCGTATGTGTCATTACCTAATGTACCTAAAAACTCATAACATAAAACTTCTTTATTAAAGTCACTTAGCAGAATAGCTAATCTTTCTTCTTGGACTTTTACATTTCGATTGATTTTTTTACGCGCTTGATCCATTGATAGTTTAGGCTTTGGAATCGTACGAACATGGTTTGAAGTCACATAATTTTTTGCATTTAATCCAATGACTTGACCATTATCAAGTGCCACTTTTAATTGAATCGCTTCAGGATATATTCTTACTTTATTGACTGTCTTTACGAATTGAAAAACACCGATTGTATCGTATTGTGAGCTATCATAAAGTTCCATATCCGTATATTTTTTTGAATCTAAATATTTCTTTCCTTTTTTAGAAGCGTCGTCTAAACTAATTTTTTGTGAACTGATGTCTCTAGTCGTAATGAAGAATAACGGATATCCACCAGTTTCTGTAATTTCCATATAAGAACTAGCAGTAGGTCGTTTATGTTCCATTGATATAGAAAAAAACGGTTCCGCACTACCATTCAAACTTTTATTTACTGCAATATCTTTACTATTTTTAATTGATATAAATGACTTAGCAATTTTGATTGCTTCAGATTCATTAATTTTTTTCCCAGTAAGCTTTTTCAAACCTTTCGATTCTTCTTGCCCATTCGAAAAGGTAGGACCAAAATCTGAATCCGTCGTAGCCTTCGTTTGTTCAACATGTTTAAAACCATTCATAATAACATTGTCTCGAGGTGCTTTTCTTTGAGCGGACATCGTTTCAACTTCCATCCAACTCAAGTTCTTATTCATAATATCTGTTTGTACGCCACGTAATCCGTTTTGTACACTTTCTGCCTTTTTATAAATACCTTTTAACGTACTATATTCTTGCTCAGTAAGCGGTTCCTTTTCCAAATCTCTAATAGCTGTGCGGTAACTAAAATTACCTACATTCGTAAGGAACGCCTGCGTTTTATCAAATGGTAAAAATTTTAACGGTAATTGAGCAATATTTGATTTAGACTCGATTGATATCCTCCATACATCTGCAAGTTCAGGAGAGAGGGAGGTTCTAGAGTTCATTGCAAGCGTACTACCAATTTTATCATGTAGTAAGTCGATATCATAAGCTAATTCATTAAATGCACGTTGATAGTTATTTTCAGCCTGTACATGTGTGTTCTGCAGATTCTTATGTTGAGTATAACCCCAATATCCAGTACCTGCTAGAGCGGCACAAAGTGCGCCAATAATAATTCCATTTCTCATAAATACACCTCACTGCAATTATTTGCAAAAAATATGTTGACCAAGGGTAAGGATTTTAGGACGGTTGCGAATCCATTGATTTGTAGCTGTTTTAGGATTGTAATAGTAAATACAACCTGTTGTAGGATCCCATCCATTAATCGCATCAATAACAGCCTTTTTAGCTACATCATTTGGAGTTAAGTTAATTTGTCCGTCTGCTACTGCAGTAAATGCACCTGGCTGATAAATAACTCCAGAAATTGAATTTGGAAAAGAGGAGCTAGTTAAACGATTTAAGATAACAGCGGCAACTGCTACTTGACCTATATAAGGTTCGCCTCGTGATTCTCCATATACTGCATTGGCCATTAATTTAATATCATTATTTGTATAGCCACTTGGTGCATTAACAATTGGTTTTTTATTAGGTATTGGATTCGAATTTTTATTTGAATTATTATTATTTTTGTTACTAGCATTATTAGCTGTACTATTTTTTGTGCCTGTTGCTGTATTTTTATAATTTTTTGTAGCCTTCTGTAATTTTTCCTTTAGTTTTGGACCTGCAATTCCATCAACTTTCATATCAAATTCATTTTGGAAGTTTCGAAGTGACCAGTATGTGCCCCAACCAAAAATACCATCGACCTTTCCTTTAAAGAAACCAATGAACTTAAGTCGTTCTTGTAATTCTTTTACATCTTGGCCCGTAGAACCGCGACTAAGAACTTGGCTAGTAAATGCGTTTACTTCTTTTTTAGGTAGATAAGAATTTACCATTAAAAGTGATAAGCATATTATGCAAAAGATTATGAATGCAGTTTTAACATGAAGTTTTTTTTGCAAAATAAGTCCTCCTTAAAAAACATATAAGCTTACTATTTGTAAAAAATTGTATTTTATTAACAGTTTGAGTAAAAATTGATAAATTTTGCTCAATTATGTCGTGAATAGGTTCAATGGAGCGGTCAAATAGTAAAGATATAAGGAGGAGGTCATATGAAAAAGCCATTTAAATTCATTTTGATGGTGATTGTACTATTTTTTGCATTCACTACGATCACGATTGTTAAATCTGAACGTGTTTATGAACCTCCATATGCTAAATGGGGAAAGATTGCTGTTCAAAAAACAAAAGAAAAATATCCTGGGTCAGATGTAATAGATTATTTACATATAGGGAGAGAAAGGAAGACAACAAGTATTTCGATTGAAAAATTTAAGCTTTGGTTAAGAGTGAAAGATGGAAGTAGGGAATTCGGGGTATTTGTAAACGTAGAATTCGAGCCAAGCACTGATAAATATGTAGGTATTTCTTATCAAGAAACGGATCGTTAATTAGAAGTAAACCTAGATACTGACAACATCACAAATAGATTGTGGTGTTGATTTTTTTGTTGAAAAGCGCTCAAATTAGATAGTTGAAGAAAAACTTGATGAAAAAGGCCAAATTAAAATCGAACAGTAAAAAATATTTGGAGAAGAAAGTAAAATGCTTGAATGTGTAATTTTTATATACTCAGAATATGACTTTGAAGGGGAAGAGGCATGATGCTTCTAAATTATATAATTAAGTCTGAATTATGTAATTGGCTTGGTATGAGAAAGTATATTTAAATGGTTTCATACTAGTAGCTGTAAAAGACTATATTTAATAAGGATTTGGTATAGTGAATAAATCGAAATCATAACGTTTTAAATTCAAATGATACAAAATATCGAATTCGGTCAATAACAAAAGGATTTACTGCAAAAGAGATCTTATGTTAAGTGACGAGATAAAGTTAAACCTATATGATCCAACCAAAAAGTATTTTCCAGATTTTCTACAAGTTAATGAAAGGATTATGAATTATAGTTTAAAACATTGTATGGAAATGCCAAATTCTACGAGCTTTCCTGATTTTTTGTATAAAACAATGAGATTGTCAGCGTTAATTATGGAAACGATAAACTCATACATGGTATATGAATTTGGATTTAATCTAGGATCTGGGAATCATTTTTTTTGCTTATAGCAATTATTGAAATAAACAGCGGTCAAATATACTAAATTACTTTATAAAAACGTATTGTAGCTTAATAATGAAAGAAAAAACTGATTGGGTTAACTTTGTGACATTAGCAAGTAAAGAAATGATTACTATAAATAATCAAATTGCTGGAAATCATTCAGATCAGCAGTTTAAAATAAAACAATTGCAATAGATATCAAAAAAAATATCTTAAATAGTTGCTGCTAAAATGTATGGAGTTATCTATCAATTCAAATTAATACTATAATTCGAAAACGAATTTGAGCTGATGATTGAAATCATAAAAGAAAAAACCTTATAGGAATGACTAAGATTAATAATTAGAACGAACAAATCGATTATATGGATTATAAAATAAAAATTTTTAATCTGAAAAAATCTAAGTTTCTAAATTAGTAATTAAATTCTTAAATCGTTAAAATTGCGTATTAATTAAAAATGAATACTTAATAAGTAATTTAGTAAATTCAGTGAAAATTTAATGAAATTTTTCGTTTCATCTCAAAACTCTAAGAATACTTAGTTAATGAGATGGATTTATTACTTTTACATTCAACTTCCTATAATATATATTATGTAAACTAGAAAAATGAAAAGAGGATCAATAACTCTAGTTTATCTCTTCCTCCACTCTTGTCTGTTGAACCAAACATGTGTACATTGCGGAAAAAAATGTGTATTCATGTTTGGTCTTTATCTTTAATTCGCTCCTAATTCGTTCTCCAGTTGAAAGAAATGTAACTTACATACTACATTAAAAATTAGATTTCGTATCCTCAATGTGTTTTTCGATAGGTTTACTTGGGTAAACAACGCAAAAACGCGCTACCATTAATCCAAAAACGACAAATTTATTTCTATAATTTTATTTAATTGTTCTCTGTCCGAGGTAGTCTTTGCCTTTACTTGAAGTCCTATTATTGCATTATATAAAATCATAGACATTTCTTTCGCGTCTAGCAACTTGGAAAATTCTCCGGATTTTTGCCCATCCAGAATAAGTTCATATATTAATTGTTCTGCAAAATCCCAGCTCCTCTGAACCCACTGTTTGGCTTCAGGATCATGTTTTGCCAACTCAACTGCGGTGTTGACTATTAAACAGCCCAAGGGAAAGTCTTCTTCTTGTTCGATTGCCCAATTGAAAATGAATCGGATCGCTTCCTTTACAGAACTGGCATCAGATATTCCTCTCCCAATTAATTGCTGGCCCATTTCGAAATAATGTTCCAATGTGTTGACGTACAGGGTATGTTTATCTCCAAAAGTATCATACATACTACCCTTATGAACTCCCATTTGTGAAACAAGTTCTTTCATTGACGTCTTCTCATAACCTTGCTCCCAGAATAACAACATTGCTTTATGTAAAGCGTCGTTAACATCGAATTCCTTTTTTCTTGCCATCTAAAAAGCCCTCCTTGAAAACAAACTTAGCACTATATAAACAATCGGAAACCATTTTTGAACAAACGTTCTTAATTAGAGCAATTATATCCCAAACATTTATTTTAGTCCAATAAAATCACTGATTCTCTTTCTTTTATTTCTTGAAGTATTTTTCTTAATTTTTCGTGTTTCTTTATTATTTTTTGCTCTATTTCATTTAATGCATTTTGTTCACTTTTAATCATTTTTTTATTTTCTTCAATTAATTCATACAATGTCTTCTGTTTGGTCTTCCCATAATTCCCCAGTTTTGAATACCATTTTTTATTCAACCAACCTCTCTTTTTAGTTCCAAATTCGCACAACGAAGACCAAATAAAATGCAGCCCCAATTTTTATCGGGGCTGCATTATTCTATTACCGTTCAATTTGAATTCAAGCTTCTTTAGTTGATTAAATTTGACTTCGATTAGCGAAGTTTTTTTAATGACATACGTAGTTCGGAAGTGATATGTTCCGGTTGCTCCCAAGCCGCGAAGTGTCCACCCTTAGGTAGTTTGTTGTAATGGATCAGATTTGGGTATGCTTTTTCTGCCCAGCTTTTTGGTGCTTCATATAGCTCATCTGGAAAAACGCTTACAGCAACTGGAATTTTTACACCTTTGACACCGAAGAATGAGATTCCAGCAACTGTGTTCTCCCAGTAAATACGAGACGTTGAAACACCAGTATTCGTAAACCAGAACAACGAGATATTGTCTAGAATGTCATCGATTGTTATGCCTTCTTCGATTCCAGCAATTGATCTCGACTTCATAGCAAGACTCTTCCAATCATGGTCAAGTAAAAAGGCTGCCAAACCAACAGGCGAATCAACCAGTCCTGTCATTGTCTGTGGGCGCGTTCCCAATATAGCTGCGAAAGCGAATTTATTTTCTCCAACTTGTGCAGCAGCTTTTTTCTCTTCGTCTGAAAGACCAGATGGCAATGGGTTACCAGTCCAAATCGCCGCATCAACTTCTGGGGGAATTACGCCAGCCATGTTCGTGTGAATACCGATTAGTCCTTCTGGCTCTTGAACTCCCATGAAGTCAACAACAATCGCACCCCAGTCACCGCCTTGTGCAGCATATTTCGTATATCCAAGTCGAGTCATTAGCTCACCATAAGCACTAGCGATGCGTTTAGGATTCCAGCCAGTAGTTGTCGGTTTGCCAGAGAAACCATAGCCAGGCATCGATGGAATAACCACATGGAACGCATCTGATGCACTTCCACCATATGCAGTTGGATTAGTAAGTGGTTCAATTAGCTTCATCTGTTCGATAATTGATCCAGGCCATCCGTGTGCAATGATAATAGGCAAGGCATCTTCATGCTTCGAACGAACGTGAATAAAGTGAATATCCAGGTCATCGATTTCTGTAATGTAATTTGGATAGGAGTTTATTTTGGTCTCCATTTTGCGCCAGTCATATTCATTTGCCCAATAACGAGCCAGTTCCTGAATTGTCTCTAACTGCACACCTTGTGATTGATCCGTTACTGTTTCCTTCTCAGGCCATCTAGTCGCGTTAATTCGTCTACGTAATTCGATTATTTCCTCTTCAGCGATATTTACATGAAACGGGCGAATTGCTTTTTTGTCAGTCATAGTTGTCATTTTTAAATCTCCTTTTAATAGCATTTTTTTGTTTTTTACATAAAGTTTTCGGATAACCGTAATTTCAAGCGGTAGATTATGATAAGTTTTTTGTCCATAGAAAGGTCGAATTCTCAGGGCATGTTTATGCTTGAATTCTGTGCTCTGCAATAACCTTTAATTCCAATCTTTTTATTTCAATATTTTGGCTAGATGCTTTCCTTCATTTCAAACAAATATCGGATAGTATCCTTGGAAGAATAAGTTTGTCTGATTTTTCTGATAACTAAACGCATAACACCATTATTTATATAAAAGATGTATTTATCTTTTAAGGTGAATTCCATTACTCCAATTGATCCACCTATTAAAGGCTAGTCACAGAATTGAGTATTTTTCATACCCTGTTCACAGAATAAATGAATGTTTTAAATCAAACAGCCATTTAATACTGAGATCCCTATTCCTTATCAACTATATGTTTGTCACCTCCTTGTGAAATAAATATAGCATATTCAAGAACGCTCGGTCAAGAACTATTTTGACCAATCGTTCTTGAATTATAAAACTCTCAAAAAGTTTATACTTTGAAGTTAAGTTTGATCTAAAACATCTCGTAAACCCATATTTATTTAGAAATAATAAGAGTCCATTTTGAATACAAGACGTTCAAAATGGAATCTTCACTAGCATATTTAGTTTCAGTTTAATAATAAAGTCTGATAATTTATATGTGTGATGTTCCTTGTTTGTACTTTTTACAGAATCACAATTTTACTAATAAACTGGTATTGTATAATTAACTTTGTTTATTCACAGTATTTATGTCACTTTTTTCTCAAATGTTTCATTTTTCAAATCACGTACAAGCCAATAATTACTTATGAACAGTATAGATCCATTTGATATTCATCTCCATTTTGAAATCAAAAAAGGAAGTCTACTAAATGGCGTAGCTTTTTTCATTTAATCAATACTACATGTATCTCCTGTCTGTTCGCTCATACCTTTTAAATACTCACGAATGACACACCAAAGCGGTTCCAATTTTGGATTCAGAAACTCACGTTGTATTTCCTCTAATGTCCCATTGCCCTTTGATAGACCATTTAACTTTGCTGCTAAGGTTGATTCGACTAGTGAATTTTCCTCATTATAAAGTAGACACCACATTTTATAAACCGGTTTCCATCGTTGAAGATAATATTTTTGATGTCTTGTTCCTTCCTCATAAAATTGGTCAAGTGCCTCTACAGTAGTATAAATAACTCCATATTTTTCTTTCATTTCCTCTACTTTTTGCAACATTTTCTCCATCTGTTCTTCATTTTGATAGAATAAAACTGATCGATACTTAATAGAATAAGGCGCTCTTGTCGTATTATGCTGCTAAAAAAATTGAGTTAGTATTTGATCAAGACTCAGTAGCTCTGAATCGTATTGGATTTGCAAAACCTCTGTAAAATCTAACGTGTTTTTCGAAGTAGGTTGGCCTTTTTTCCACCTGCAAACCCAACTCTTGTTTTGAAAATTCCTGGTAGGTATCCAAAGCGTGCTTCCGGTCCCCAAAAACAACCCATTCCAAATGTAATAGTATCCAATATAATCACTCCTATAAAAATTCAAATTAATGTAATAAATAATTCCTGATTTGTTTTAGTTAATTGTATTATCAAGTTTCATATAATGTTTAGGATAAATGAAGAAGTATTTTTCTCTATATCACAAGATGCCGCTCAATCACTCTTAGTATTTCCTGAGGGTGAAAATTGGCAAAACGAATTAATTACCGCTTTAAGTTATTCGTAAAGTCTATGATGAGCCTCTAAAACCTCTTTTTACAATCTATTTTAAATACAATTTTTTTGATTAGTTTAAAAAAAGTCCTTGGTGAAGTCACCAAGAACTTTACTATATTTATATAAATAGATGAAGTACTTGTCGTAGCCATCTTCTTTAGCTTCTTTTTTGGTTTTCACGAATAAATTGTGCTCTTCCAGAACCTTCCTTGTAAAGTTTATAGTGGAAGGAATTTTTTTTATAGTATTGTTGATGATTTTCTTCAGCTGGATAAAACAAAGACGCTTCTTTGATTTCGGTTACAATTGGCTTTTTATATTTTTTGCTATCTTCTAATATTTGCTTAGATTCTTCTGCCATACGTTTTTGTTCCTTATTATGATAGAAGATAGCTGTTCTATAGGACTCACCACGATCATTAAACTGACCATGAGCATCAGTAGGATCAATTTGTAGCCAGAAAAGCTCTAATAACCTTTCATACTCAAAAACATTAGGATTGTATGTGATTTGGACTGCTTCATAATGGCCAGTTGTATTAGAGCATACTTCATTATAAGTCGGATTATCCGTGTGTCCTCCTGTATAGCCAGAAACTACTTTTATAATGCCAGGTAACTCATCAAATGGTTGAACCATACACCAAAAACATCCGCCTGCAAAAGTTGCTAATTCATAATTTGTCACCATAATTACATACCTCCCTATTCAGTGAATAATTGAATGATCCACCAAGCAATTATTTTAAAGGAATTCCACCTTTGTTCATTTGATCCTAAGTCCTGCTACTTATATACAATACGTTCTCACACCCTTGGTGCGCCTCCACCAAAAGGGTTCGAACTTAATGCTCTTAATTAAGTTTGGACCTCATTTATTTTTAAAGTTTCTTTTCGCTAAATTGTGAAGCATAAGCTCCATATCCTCTATTTTCAAGATCAGCTTTCGGAATAAATTCCATTGCTGCAGAGTTCACACAGTATCGTAGTCCTCCGGTTGATTGAGGCCCATCTGCGAACACGTCACCTAAGAAAGAATCAGCTTTCTCGCTTCTGACCTCGGCCCCCATCAAAAATCCTTTACGTTTAAGAACAACATTTTTTTGCTCAATAGGCTTTGTAAAACTAGGCCATCCTGTTCCGGCATCGTATTTGTCATTCGAGCTAAACAACGGTTCACCTGAAACAATATCGACGTAGATACCCTCTTTTTTGTTATCCCAGTATTCATTATAAAAAGGTGCCTCGTCCATGCCATTCTGAGTTACGTTATATTGGATTTTAGTCAGAGTCTTTAACTTTTCTTCTCTGTTAAAATCTTTATTGAAGTCTTGCTTTGAACTATTTTTCATTTCGAAATCACTCCCAAAAAAATGTTTTCAAAAAATAACTGTAACCAAAAAGAACTCATTTATCTTATTGCCTTAATGAAGTTCGATCTATTGGTTGGTCCAAGAAATATAAACGATTATCCTTTCGAAACTAATGTAACACATTTAAGAACGATTGGTCAAGAATTATTTCATACCGAACATTCTTAAATGTGTTGACCTATAAATTCATCTTATGATTCACTGGATTATTAAAGGAAAGCGCACGTTAAAAATTAAGTTAGGAATATTTTACTTGAGTAAGACCTACTTCAATTAGATAGAAAGCTTCCCCACTCCAATAGTTGAATGGAGTGGGGAAGCTTTTTTAACGTTGTTTTAATCCCTTTAAAAAGTCCTGCTCGTACAAGTTTTCTCATTAATATTTGAAGATATGTTGGAGAAACATGTAGTTGTTGACTTAATGAATATCCTGATAACATAGCTTGCTTAGGTAAACGATTAAGCAACAAAAGAGCATATACAGCTTGTCCCACGCCAGCATTCATTTTCATGCGTCATCATTCTTTTTTAATGATTGTTTTTTCTGTTCATTTTTCAATTTTTCAGGTGTAACATCATTACCTAAAGGGTCTAATATCGTTAATCCCATAACTGTGCCAGTTACTTGACCACGAATAATTTGAAGATATTCTTGACGTAATTCTTGACGCTCCTTTAACTCTATTTGTGTTAAACCATCTTCTTTCTGTTTTTTAGCTAATATGTTAATTCGATTTAAAATTTCAATCATTTCTTTCTCCGCCTTTCTTTTTATAAAAGTTCTTGTGCGAGTAATCGATAAGACTGTAGTCTTGCTTCATGACTATGACTGATTGTCCCAATCACTGCTTCATTAATACCAAAATTTTCGTCCTGTGCACGTAATGTATTTGCAACATCTTTTGCACTCCCTACTAAGAATCGTTTACGGTTATTCTGTATATGCAACTTATCCATTTCGGTATAAGAATAATTTAATGCTTCTTCAGGAGATAATATTTGAAAAGGCATCCTTTTATCTAAAAATAATAAGTTTAAATCTAAACTAGCTGCATGATATTCAGCTTCTTCAGCTGTTTCTGCCACCATAACGAAATAACCAACATTAATTTTAGGGTTTTGCATAAACTCTGAAGGAATAAAATTAGTTCGATAAGACTCCAAGGTTTCGGAAGATAATTGTCCACTAATGAATTGAGCAAACGAATATCCAATACCGAATCGTCCTGCTTGTACAGCGCTGCTGCCACTTGATCCTAATAGCCAAACTTCAGGTAATGGAGCTCCCAATGGAGTTGCCAGTGTACGATTATATAGATGGTCAACAGGCATCGTTTCTGACATAAACATCATCGTTTCTACTAATTTATCGTACTGGTTGAACAGGTTCGGTTGTTTTCCTTCATGTAATGCAAGAGTAGAAAATTGGTCACCACCAGGTGCACGGCCTACACCGAAATCAATTCTATTAGGGTATAAAGTCGTTAATGTTTTAAATATTTCTGCCATTTTTAATGGCGAATAATGCATCAGCATGATTCCACCAGAACCAACACGAATTTGGTTTGTCACTGACGCAATATGGGCAATCAATATTTCAGGTGAAGCACTAGCTAAGTTTGCAGATCCATGATGTTCGGAATACCAAATTCTTTGATATCCTAAACCATCTACTAATTGAGCTAATTCAATCGTATTTTGTATAGTTTCCTGAGGAGTCTGTCCATTTGAAACTGGAGTTTGATCCAAAACGCTTAATTTCATAAAAAAACCTTCTTTCGTTTTTAATATAGATACTTAATATCGATAATTAGAGATTATTTTCATTTTTAACTTGATTTAATAAAAGTTTTTATAAATCCTGTGACTAAAACTTATTTTGGATAGCTCATTTATTGATAGGGGAACCTCTTTATCGATGGTGTCCCCCTGCAATAGTGAATACATTGTAAAATAGTGATTCCATACCAGTAAGTTACTTCATTAACATCTAATTTTGCCCTTGGGGATCCTACTACTTTTGATATACCAACAGCATTCATTAAGATACTAGCTAAACTTTGAATTCTTTACGGAACTCTACGTGCCTGTAACCAATAAAAGGTACTGTATCGTATTTTTTAAAATATTCTCTTTCCTATCTCTTTGAAATCATTAATTAATCCACTGAACAATATCCTTCATGTCTTTTCTTCCTCTAGGGAATAATTTAGAATCATTTTCTCGGTATCCAAATGCGACCATAGCCGAAACGGCTAAGTAACCATCCTCTAGTAGGTCTTCTTCCGCAAGGAGTTTTTCTACCTTATCGATATAAAACCCTTCTATTGGACAAGAGTCAATTCCAAGTAACGCCGCCACAGTCATCATATTGGCAAAGGGAAGAAAAGTTTGTCTTTTAGTCCAATCCAACGCTTTTTGCTCACTTTCTAACACATTTAGTTGGTTTACTTGGAAATTTCTTATACTATCTATTACTTGATCAGACATTTCAGCTGGAAAACCAGTTACATTAAGCACTTGATTTTTTACATATTCTGAGTCGTACCTTGTATCCTTGCTTGTTCTTGAAAGAATGATAACGAAATGGCTCGCAGTTGGCAGATGTCCTTGTGCGCCTGGAGAAATTTCTTTTAGCTTTTCTCTGAAATCCTCATTTTGGACAATGAGGAATTTCCAAGGTTCAAGACCACATGAGCTCGGCGAAAGTCGGGCCGCTTCTAAAATTACATTAAAGTCTTCTTTTGAGATTTTTTTTGTTGGATCAAAAGTTTTTATAGCACGTCTAAAATTAAATGCATCTAGAATTTCTTGTCTTTTTACTACTTTTTGTGTCATGTTCAAACACTTCCTATTCCTAAAATATTTTTAATGGATTCTTCCATTTTTTTTCCCAACAAGTTAATGATCAGAATTTCCTTCGCACGATAGAACTTAAACAACATATGTTGTACAATTGATTCTAAAATAGAAATCATCTATTCTCAATCATCAATGTTGGTGTTTTATTGCTTAAGCAACAAATAAAGAAAAACGTTGTTTTATGTTTAGAAAGCGAGGTATAAATATGCAAGACAAAAAAGTAGATCCACGTAGTATTCGAACAAGAAAACTATTATTAGATGCCTTTTTAAAGTTAACTACAAAAAAAGATTTCAAGGATATTACGATAAAGGACATTACAGACGAAGCAACCGTTAATCGTGCTACTTTTTATTCACATTTTCAAGATAAATACGACTTAATGGACGCTGGCATTATAGAAGAAATAGTAGAGAACATTGTGAAAAACTTGAGCAATTACGAACAGTTAAATGAAGAGTCTATTATAAATATCTTTATTACATTGACTAAGTTTCACACAGACTTAGCTAAACAATTTGACACACAATGTAGAAGAAGTTATGCGTCTTTTAGTTCAATAATTGAACAAAAAATAAAAAATGAATTAGAAAAAGTATTTTATTCTCTCTTTTTAAAACAACAGTCTAAGCTAGATTTGGAAGCCTTAAAAATTGGGGCCGCAGTGTTAAGTTGGGGAATATACGGATCCTCATTGGATTGGAAACAAAATAGTTCGTTTTCAGCAGAACAATATATTAAAATAGCGTTACCTTTTATAGTAACGGAAGTAAATCATTTTAAAGGATGATTATTGACAGTGTTTTTTTCAATATCCGTTATCTTGGTAAGCCTTATTAAACAATCAAACGCATTTCTTTAATAAGAAGGTAACTTTGAATATACTGGTGAAATGGATTTAAGTGCAGTAAAATATTCGATATCTTAGTGTCAAAATCGCTACTACAATTATTAATGTACATAAGAAAAAGGTACAATCCACTTCTATTTTAGAAGAGATTGTACCTTTTCCTATTTATCTAACACTTTCGATAACCTCCCATTAGGAGGTTATTCTCACTTTCGGATATTACTGTGATAACATTTTTTTGTAAGCTGTGATAATTCCAAAATGTAATCCTTCGTGATACAAACTATAGGTGAGTAATTCCATTGGACTATTCAAATCAAGTCCTGTTGACGTTGGAAGAACAGGTGTGCTTTCGTTTAAGCGGCCAGACAGTACCTCGCGAACTCGCACATACTGTTCCTTTAAAAGGTTCTCGAGCTCCGGTAATGTAGGCATTGGGACTGTCGTCTTGTCAAGATCGTCCAGTGGCGATGTACCGGTTATAAAACGCTCCATAAACCCTTCCGGTAGGTTCATAGGAAGCTTTAATTGTAAAAACGCCAATAATTCAGTAGCAGTATAGATGTGTCCTAGTTGCCAACGGATATTATTGCGGAAATTTGCAGGAATTCGATCTGCTAACTCCTCTGTTAAGCCCTCCATAGCTTTTAATGTTTGAGTTCTGTTGAATGCTAATTGGTCAAAAAGATTTTTTTCCATTTCTATTCCTCCTATAAGCTTTTGTATACTCTTTTAAATTAAATTTTTGGTACAGAAATTAAACGTTTGGTTTTCAACACTAATTTATTACTTGAAAAATAATCTAGCTAAAGTGTCATTGTATTCCCATCGTTCCTAATCCAATACGGACGATTTAGTAAAATATCCACTGAGTTCATACTTCACTAATTTCTGTGATTATTTATTTAAAGGTTTCTAAGATTAATCCAATACAGCCGTCATATGTTTTTTCGTTACTGACCAATGTGAAGTATTCCAATAAGATTTTTTATTTTTGAAAAATATTATTTGTGGCGAGGCATGCTTGATACCAAGATCTTCCTCAATTCGATTAGATACTGGACGTGATTCAATGACTTTCACCATGTAGTAATCAACATCACTATTTGGATTATCTGCCAGGTATTCCTCATATTCTTCCATTGCACTCGCGTTTATTGGGCAAGTTGTACTATACTTCAGAACCACCGCTGGTTTCTCTGAAGAACGATTAAATACCTCATCCCATTCTTCAAGTGTTGTTAATTCTTTCCAATTCAACATGCAAATTCCTCCTCTATGATTAACTAAAATTAATTTTGATGGTTAATAAGCGAACTAAAACATGAATCCCTTTTTTTTCAACTAAGGATCTTATTTAATTGATTAGTCCGCTTTTCCTTCACTGACTGGACTGACAATTTTTATGAATGTCCATTGCAAAAATCATTGTTCTAATGATTCCATGAATTTTTCACTATCAATCGCTGCCATGCTACCACTTCCTGCAGCAGTGATAGCTTGTCGGTAACGGCTGTCCTGTACATCGCCACATGCAAATACTCCTGGAATATTTGTCTCGGTAGTGCCGGGTTTAGTTAAGATATATCCATTATCATCTGTATAAATTTGTCCAGTAAGGAAACCTGTATTTGGACGATGACCAATTGCTACAAAAACCCCATTTGCTTGGATAACATCTTCTTTACCAGTTGAATTATTTAACACTTTCAATCCAGTTACACCGCCCTCATCAGTGACTACTTCAACTGGAGTATTATTTAATGCCCAACTGATTTTTTCATTAGCGCGAGCACGATCCTGCATGATTTTTGAAGCTCTTAATTCTTTACGTCGGTGAACTAAGGTTACTTTGGATGCAAAACGCGTCAAAAAGTTTGCTTCTTCCAATGCAGAATCCCCACCTCCAACTACTATTATTTCTTTGTCTCTAAAGAAGAAACCATCACATGTTGCACATGTGCTAATCCCCCGACCTATATTTTCTTTTTCATTTGGAATTCCTAAATATTTAGCGCTTGCCCCTGTTGAGATAATAAGGGTTTCGCTTACAATTTCTCCCTTACCCTCTACTTGTAATATAAATGGACGCTTCGACAAGTCCACATTTTTTACCCAACCTGTAATAAATTCAACTCCGAAGCGCTTTGCTTGTTTTCGCATATTTCCCATTAATTCAGTACCTGTGATTCCATCAGGAAAACCTGGGAAATTTTCAACTTCAGTCGTTGTTGTTAACTGTCCTCCTGGTTCAGGTCCCTCGATCACAAGGGGCCTCATATTAGCACGAGCTAAATAGATTGCTGCGGTCAATCCAGCTGGGCCTGTCCCAACGATTACTGATTTATACATTTTTGTTCCTCCTATTATGAATTTCCATTAGCCTTAAATTTAGCTATTAACAAGTTTTAATATTTTTTCTTTTAGTACATCCTTTTGATTTACTCCTACCATCGTGTCGACCACCTTGCCATCTTTAAATAGTAGCAATGTCGGAATACTTCTTATACCAAATTGTGAAGTTAATTCATGTTCTTCGTCTGCATTAACTTTTGCAATGGTCGCTAGTCCCTTCAACTCTTCACCTAATTCTTCTACTATTGGAAGTTGAACTTTACATGGTCCACACCACGGAGCCCAAAAATCAACCAATGTCACTCCTGTTTGTACGTGGTTTTGAAAAGTCTCATTCGTTAGTTCTATCGCACCCATATATATATTTCCTCCTTAATTTTATTAGCAATGTGAATCAATTCCCCTTTAAAAACCATTTTTAAAATAGTTTTTTAACCGTCTCTACTTTTAAGAAAGATGGGGATTCCAACTTCTTTTTTTTTAACAATGGATGTTGTATACTCGATTCTAAAATAGAATTCTTTTATTCTCAATCAACAGTTTTGGTGTTTTATCGCCTAAACGACAAACCAATTAAATTGTTGTTTATTCATGGAAAAGAGAGGGTTAAATATGGAAGAGATGAAAGTAGATCCACGTATTATACGGACAAGAAAATTGTTAATGGATGCCTTTATAAAAACAGCTCAAAAAAAGGAGTTCAAATACATTACAATCAAGGACATTACGGAGGAAGCAAACGTAAATCGTGCCACTTTTTATTCTCATTTTCAAGATAAATACGAGTTAATGGATGCCTCCATTACAGAAGAAATAATAGAAAGCATTGTGAAAGACTTCAATCATTACGATCGGTTAAATGAAGAGACTATTGAAAAAATTTTTTTTACATTAACTAAGTTTCATACAAAAAAACGTACAGAGTATACCTCACAATGTAAAAGAAGTGTGGAATCCTTTTATTCAATAATTGAACAGAAAATAAAAAAAGAACTGGAAGAATTATTTTATTCCCTATTTTTAAAACAGCAACTTAACTTGGATTCGGAAGCCTTAAAAATTGGTACTACTCTGTTGAGCTGGGGAATTTACGGAGCATCTGTGGATTGGGAAAATAATAGTTCTGTTTCAGCAGAACAATATATAAAAAAAGCCTTACCTTTTATTGTGACAGAAATATATAACTCAAAAGGATGATTATTGACCATTTTTTTCACAATATCCAATTATATTACTTAGCGTTACTAGCCATTCGAATAATAAAAAAACCGCTGTTAATAAACTTTTAACAGCGGTTTTTTATATTTTTAAAAAGAATTACTAGATGTATTGGGAACATGTATTCCAACTTATTGACTTATTACAAGGTATCAAATCCAAGTATAATCAGCACAATATTAGGTGAAAGAAAAATTATAGATAAAAATTTCTTTTTATTATTTAGTGAAAAACTACCAAAAATTTATGAATGATATATAAATTCATAAAAAAAATTAATTTATCTCGAATTTAATACTTTTAAAAAATTTTAGATCGTCCTTTTCATTAAATTCTTCCATAATTTTAGGCATTTCTCCCAATTCTCTTCCTGACTAGCTTGTTGATACAAGTATTGCTCATAATATATCGTTAATTCGGTCATTTCGCTTGTAGTAAAAAGAGAATCAATATATTTTGCATAAGTTCTTAGTGTTTCGTTTTCGTTACGTTTTAATCCATAACGAGCTAATTGACGTAATAAAGTTAGGTAAGCTGATTCTAATCTATTTTCCTTCTTACTAAAACGATAAATTAACATGAAAAAGTAAGGGAGCCATTTTCTACGATTTAGATACATGATTCCTATTACAACAAGGATCAAACCCAGAGAAAGAAAAACATCTTTCCAATCACTCATATTTGACTGTTTAATCTTATACCAGGTGCTAGAAAAGACATTTGTTTTTTCAGTTTTCTTTGATTCTTCACCATTTACTTCTAATTCAGGATTCGGTTTATTTTTAATTGCATTTGTAGGTAAATCTTGCTGTTGGCTGGTTGATGAATTTTCGTTGCTGTAATTGATATTAAGTTCATTTGAAAATCCTTTAGTAGGTTCAAATGCAACCCAGCCTTGATTTGGTAAAAATACCTCAACCCATGAGTGAGCATTGTCACCATTCACTTCGTAAATTTGTTTTGATGAGTCTTCTTTACTGTTTCTAACAAAATTCCCTCCAGAGAATCCTTTTACCCAACGTGTAGGTATTCCTAGCGTTCTAAGCATTACTGCCATCGATGTTGAAAAATTATTACAATAACCAGTTTTTGTATTAAATAAAAATTGGTCCACATAATCAACATTTTGACCTGGAAGAGCAACATTCTTTTGATTATAACTAAATTCATCCTTGTCAAAGTAATTCTCTATTGCTTTCGCTTTGTCATACCAATTTGTTTTTCCTGTTGTTATTTGCTGCGCCAACTCACCTATTCTCTTAGGTAAATTTGCTGGTAATTGAGTATAATTTTGGTAAAAGACAGCATTGATCAAATTTGAATCATGTTTTACTGTTTTGATTAAATCTTTTGCTTTATATCTAGGTATTTCATATTCTACTTCAAAACTGGCTGGAATTTCTGGAATGCTATAATTGAAATAGCTTATTCTGTCAATGGTTGTATCAATTTTGAAAACATTTCGATCGGGTTTAAAAGGTAGAATTTTTACTAATTTTTTAATTCCTTCAGGATACATAATATAGTTATACTGGTAGTTATCATCGATCGTGATCTTAGCAGTTTCGATTCTGGTCTCAATTGCATCTGGATAAGTATTTAACATGACAAAATCTTCTTTTTTCATAGGACGCTGCGTCGATGCAGAATCAACCCAACCTCTACCTGTATAAGTGTCTTTAGTCTCCATTTTCCAATATATACTTTGATTTGATTCATATTGAAAAAGCGGGTTATCATTTCCTTTTATAGGCCCACCTAGTCTTGAATCATCGGTGTCGTATCCACCCGTCTTTGTTCCTCCACCGGAGCCACCATTCTTATCCTGTTTTGATAGTTGGAAAGACCAATTTTGGAAAGTCCTGATTGGTGATGGCTTAGGAGCCAAGGATCCAATTAGGACAAAAATAGTAATCATACTAACGAGTGGAGCCAACCATTTTTTTACATATTCTGAATAATAATGAACTCTTCCCTTTTCCATTAGATTGTCATAAGTTAAAATACCCATGGTTGTAAAACCAAGTAAAACTGTTCGAACAATGGCAGTTTTGCCACCGTAGTAGGTAAGCGAATCTAATAAAGAAATATATAGAACTGTCAAAAGGAATAAGAAAAAAATCCACATGCGGTTTAAAAAGAAATTGATGAAATAGACGATTATAGAAAGTGAAAGTAAGAATAAAAATGTTTTGAATTCGTCAGTCAATTCATTCAAGCGGCCTGTTGTAAGCCAAATGATGTTTTCAACTACATGCTTAATGAATATTAATATCCATCTAAAATGAAGGAAACCTATATCATAATGAAATCGATTAACGAAGATCAAAACTAAGAATATGTTTATAATCCATTGTAGGATTCTTTTTACTTTAAAAAAAGACAATGTAAAAACTATTAAACTGTAAAATATAAAAATATTTATATGATACGTAGTAGTTAAATGATCAATGGGCCTTATCCATTCCCATAACAATATACAGCCATATGAATACAACAAAAATAAGGTGAAATTACTTTTCATCATCGTAAATCTCCCCCAGTAAAGGCTGCATTAAAATTACCTTCACGTACAATTATTGTTCTCACTCCGCGTGCATTGGCGATTGAAATGAGTGATTTTTCACTTTCTGATACGACCATTGATTCTGCCTTAATGACAAATAGTGTAAATGAGGCTTTTCTATTTTTAATAAAACTAGCTTTTTCGATCAAATTTTTCGACAAATGGGTCGTTATCAAGATATAAGATACATTTTGTTGAATGAAACGGAGATCCTTTTCTATAACCATCTCGATTGGTGAAGTATTATTTGCTTCTATTTTCGCAAGATGGTGTAAAAGCTTTTGAAAATGTCCTTCTCCTCCTCTAATTGGAAAGGAATCTCGTTTTTGGTTATTTGTTAAAAGGCCAACTTGAATTCCCTTTTTCAGTACAGTATGCAGAAAAGATGCTGTAAACGAAACGATTGATTCTAATAGTTCATTTTGAGCACAATCCATTATGACAAACAGATCATTAGATTGTAATTCTTCAAACTCTTTTGTCATCATCTTATTTCGTTTCGCTGAAGCTTTCCAATTAATCCAGGAAAACCGGTCTCCAGTCTGATATTCTCTTATACCAACAGCCATAGATATATCCCGCTGAAAGTGATGACTCGATATCGTTGAGCCTTGATTATTTTGATGCTCAAGCGGACGATAATAAAGCTCTGAATACTGAGGGTATACTACGAACTTATTCATAATGGTGAACATTCTTTTCGATTTAAAAATACCAAGAGGATCACCAACCTTAATTGTTAAGGAATTAAAACAGTACTCCCCTCGTGGTAATTTATAAATAGTATAATCAAAAGAACATTCCTTTTTAAAGCCAGTAAGAATCAGTTCCTTTGTATATTTTTGTTGATCAGTAGTATGTATATTATTTGAGTAATTTTCTTCGATTAAAAAATAAAATACTGGTAAAAAATTTGACTTTCTCACGGTTAAAATAACTTTTATTGGATCACCGACCTGGAAAACGTTTTTAGGAAGTACTCTAGTCACTTTCAGATTTTCCAAAGGATAAAATGATAATGCTACACAGTATAAGATAAAAGGTAGAAAACTATAGAATAAAAACCAACTTACAAATCCTCCTTGAAACAAAGCATTCAAAAATAGTAAGGGTAACAGAATAAATAGTAATAAAAACTTCCTGGCTTTTTTGAGGACACGTAATTGTATTTTCATTATAATTTCACTTTCCTTTGAACAGGTACAGAAATATTTTTAACAATATATTTAATAATTTTTTCAGCGGTAATTCCTTCAAATTTTGTTTCAGAATTTAAAATAATTCGGTGGGACAATACAAATGGCGCTAGATATTGTATATCATCCGGTATAACGTAATCACGCCCATACATGAATGCATATGCTTGTCCCGCTTTCATTAGTGCGATGGAACCTCTTGGACTTGCGCCCAAATAAACATTTCCATGCTGTCTTGTACCATTAACAATACTCACTATATATTTCTTAATCGATTCATCGATAAATACATTCTTCATTTCCTTTTGAAGCGAAAGCAAACCATCGATGTCAATGACAGGTTTTAACTCTTCAATTGGAGGGATATTTTGCAAACTATTTAATATTTCTAGTTCTTCATCTATTGTCGGATATCCCATTGTCATCTTTAACAAAAATCGATCTAGCTGTGCTTCAGGAAGTGGATATGTCCCTTCATATTCAATTGGATTTTGTGTCGCCATAACGAAAAAGGGCTTGGCTAGCTCATAGGTTGTCCCATCAATTGTTATACTTGCTTCCTCCATACCTTCTAATAGTGCAGACTGTGTTTTTGGAGATGTACGGTTAATTTCATCGGCAAGGATAATATTCCCCATTAAAGGTCCTGGATGGAACTGAAACTCCATCTCTTTTGGATTATAAATTGAAACCCCTGTTACATCTGAAGGCAACAAGTCTGGCGTAAATTGAATTCTACGGAAATTTGCATTTACGGATTTAGCTAGTGCTTTTACCATCATTGTTTTCCCAACACCTGGAACATCTTCTAATAAAACATGCCCACCTGCAAGAAGGGCTACCAAACTTAGTTCGACTTCATTTCTTTTTCCAATCATTACATTTTCGATATTTGTAATGATATTTTTGATTTCAGGATGCATTTTTTCGTTGACCACGTTTTTGCTCCTCCTTTAAGTGTAGTAGTATGATAAAATAATAAACTTTCATTTCATCGTTCGATTCCGACTAGGAATAATGTTCAAGGAGTATTTAAAAATAAATAGTTACTTTAAATCCTTCTAAGTTGACAAACATATTCAATAAAACAATTGGAATAAATATAAATCGTTTCATTATAAGTGGTTAGAAGCAAAATAATTACTAAAATTCAGTTATACACTACAAGGTAATTTAAATGTACAATTTTTATACTCCAAATAATGCTCATGCTGTCTATGGGAATCATTATCTAAATTATAGTATAATTTCAAAAAAATTTCGATAATTTAAAATATTTTTATGGGAAATAATTCCAGTATTGAGTGATATTATTTCTATAAAAAAAGATGACTCATTTGTTGAGTCATCTTTTTCATATTTATCCAATGTTAAAATATTAATTCAATTTGTTATTTAAGATTTTTATTAAGAAAAATATTGACATGTTCTGCAAATATTTCTGGATATTGGAATAGAAATCCATGACCAGAATCCGGATAAATAATTAGCTGGGCATTCGGAATTCGTTGAGAGATGATATAAGAATTAACGGTAGGAATCATGATATCGCGATTTCCGTTGGCTACGAGCACGGGCTGCTTGATTTCTTCCAGTCGATTGAAGGTTGAATTCTTTCCCCATGCCCCGGCACCTTTGATTTGGGCTTGCACCGATTCCGGTTTTACAAGCGGCGCTCTTGATTCTTTTCTTCTGGCAAGACGCTCTAAATATGCTAAGCCTGCCGCTTTGCTCGTCTCGCTTTGCTCAAAGAACAAGTATATGAAATCCTCGGCATCGTTAACTGGCTTGAACGCAACTTGAAATACTTCAGGTTTTCCGGATTCCGTGCCTTCTCCGGTTCCACCCCCCGTACCTGCCAAAATCAAGCGACGGACCAATTCCGGATGCTCTAACGCCACGATTTGAGCAATGTAACCGCCCATTGAAAATCCCAACAAGTCGACTTGTTTAAGTCCTAACGCTTGAATGAAAGCATATGCGTATTTCGCCGTTCCAAAGAACGACTCCGATGTCTCTCCCGATGACAATCCTATGCCCGCGCTATCGAACAGGATGATTGTCCGTTCACTTGCCAGTGCATTGATGAGAGCAGGATCCCAATCGTCTATCGTGCCTCTGAAGCGTTGGCAGAAAACGAGCGGAACATCCGATGGTTTACCGAAAGTCCGATAAGCGAATCGAATGCCATCCGCTTCTATATAAGATGTTTCTACTGTTTCTGCTGTGAAAGTATTTAAATTTTGTTCTAAATTTTTCATTTTATACCATCCTCATAGTTTATTATTTATTTATTTATTAATCTCTGAGTTTGTATTTAACGTTGAATCTCCTTTAATATATAGGTTGAAGTCGTCGAATGTTGTACCTCATGTATTGTTACAAACGCTAAAATATCCCCAATAGTTTCAAACGTAGTATCACGAATCAAAAATGGATCTTTCAGCTTCTCATCTAATTTACCCATAAAGGTTGAATTTATATCGTCTAATTGTATTTTTAGTTGTTGAACCAATTCAACTTTTGAGGGTGGAGATATAGTCCAGTCTAAAGGTTTTGTTCCGCCTTTAAAAAGTTCAATGAATCCATCAGGCAGCCTTGATGATCCAGTAATTCGTTTGAAAAGCATGCTATCCGTTATCGTAATGAAATGACCTATATTCCACCTAATTGTGTTATTAAACTGTATCGGCTGTATATCATAATACTCTTCTGACATAGACTCAAATTTTCGTATATTATTTAAACGTACATAGTTTGCAGTTTTCAATATGGTATTTGAGCTCATGATAGCCCTCCTTACTTTTGTATTTTATCTAATAGAAAGAGCTATATTTATAAACTATCATTGAATTTCTTAAATACTAAAACTGCATTATGTCCACCGAATCCGAATCCATTTGAAATTGCATAGTTTACTTCTGCATGAACTGGATGGTTTGGAACATAATCTAAATCACATTCTTCATCTGGATATTCATAATTAATTGTAGGTGGAATTGTATTTTCCAAGATACTTTTAAGGGTGATGATTGCTTCAATTCCTCCAGCGGCTCCAAATAAGTGCCCTGTCATAGATTTAGTTGAACTTACTTTCAGTTTATATGCATGGTCTCCAAAAATACTTTTAATTGCTTTCGTTTCAGATTTGTCACCCTCAGGTGTGCTCGTGCCATGGGCATTAATGTAATCGACATCTATTGGTTGGATCTGTGCCATATTCAATGCGAGATTCATTGCTCGTTCTGCTCCATGAAAGTCAGGTGAAGTAATATGATAGGCATCAGTTGTTGATCCATAACCAATGATTTCACCTAAAATAGTTGCCCCTCTTTTTTTAGCATGCTCATATTCCTCAAGCAACAAAATACCTGCTCCTTCCGACATAACAAAACCATCTCTTTGTTTGTCAAATGGTCTGCTGGCTGTCTCTGGTGAATCATTATTAGTTGACATTGCTTTCATCCTAGAGAAACCAGCATAAGCTAAAGGACTGATGGAGGCTTCAGATCCTCCTGCCAATATGGCGTCAGAATATCCGTGCCGAATATTAAGAAAGGCTTCTCCAATTGCATGATTGCCAGTTGCACAGGCAGATACAGGTGAAAAACTTGTTCCTTTGAAACCTGTTTTGATTGAAACGATTCCTACAGCCATATTACTGATCATCATTGGTGCCATGAAAGGAGATACTTTTCTTGCTCCTTTTTCTAAAAGCATTTTATGATTTTCTAGTACAGTGTCTAATCCACCAATTCCTGAGCCAATAAATACTCCTAATCGATTTGGATCTGTTTTTTCGAGGTCTAGTCCTGCTTGATCTAGTGCTTGTTTGACTGCAATATACGCATATTGAACAAATTTATCGTATTTACCTAATTCTTTTTTATCAAAATATTCTTCTGGAAATAGTTTTTCGATATGGCCACCAATTTTTGAACTTATATCTTCATAGCCCTCGAACTCAACCTTTTTAATGCCGGATTTCGAAGCCTTGATATTTTTCCATAATGTGTCTACATCATTACCTAATGGTGATACTACACCATAACCAGTTATTACAACCCTGCGATTCATAAAGAACCTCCTTAAACAATTCTAGAGATTTTGCCTGTGCTATCTATTTTTTGCACTTTCACCTTTAAGCGTCATGCATGTAGAACTTACTTTCGCAATCAATGACTCTTTTTCATCATATATTGAGCAATCAATAAAACCGATATTGCTTCCTTTTTTGACGACAACCGCATGGGCTTTTAAAGTTGTCTGCCAAATAGGTTTTAAATAATTTATTTTTAATTCAATAGTCGTAAAGGATTCACTTTCATTTAATAAGGTAGCATAAGCAACCCCCATTGCTGCATCCGCCAGGTCACAAAGTATGCCACCATGAACGGTTCCCATCGGATTGAAATGGTCTTCCTTAGTCTCAAGTTGAAATACAGTCTCTCCTCTTTTAATCTCTATTGGATAAAAGCCAATTAATTTTGCAATAGGAGGAACAGAAATTTCCTTCTCCAAATTTAATTTAATGGTATTCTTCATTAAAATTCCCCTTTCAGTATTAAATATTATTTAAATACATGAACCTAAAATGAAAATAAAGAATGAATCATAGTATAGTCACAAATTACTATGCAATTCACCTCTCTAAAAACATTTAACCAAAAGAACCGAACGGTCTGTTTTTTGTTTCAAAAAATATGGAAATCGCAATTAGAAAAGAATTTCGATTAATTGCATATTTACCATATCTAAATAATTATTATCTTTGTATAAACGACTAAGGGCTAATGCTCCTTCTAATGAAGACAGAATGAAAACGGCCATCTTTTCTGGATCTATGTCGCTTCCGATTTCATTTCGATTCTTTCCATGAATGATTATCGTTTTAATAAGTTTGATTAAGCCAGTAAATCCTTCTTTTATTGTATCCTCGAATTCAATAGTTGAATCATCAGCTTCTATTGCTGCATTCATCAACGGGCATCCACCTATGACAATTTCATCTTGGGACAAAGTATTAAAAATGCTAATAAATGCTTTAAATTGTTCATAAGCAGAATCTTTTGATGCGACTGCTTCTTTATAATTTTCTTTAAGAGTATTTAAAGAATGAGTAAACGAAGCTTCGGCCAATGTATCTTTATTTTCAAAATGATTATAAATACCACCCTTTTTTAAACCAGTGGCAGTCATTATATCAGAGATAGATGTCGATTTATATCCATGTTTATTGAATAATGTAGATGATTTCTCAATGATGTATTTTTTAGTTCTTTCACCTTTATTCATTTGCTACTTACCTCCATTTTTCAAAAAAAAGAACAATTGGTCTGTTTTGATTAAAACATATTATTATAAGTATTGTCAATCTAACATTAACGTATTAATTCAAATTTTCCCTAATAAAAATCAGTTAAAAAAGAGCAATTCATCCTATCGTAGCGGATACTTAAATAGTTAAAGGTGATGGATATTTTGCTCGTAGTTTTTTCTGAAATTTTTTTCTGTTTCGCCCACATACAAAAACCCTATCATGTTCATTAATTCTCTCACAGTAGGGTTATTTGTTAATTATCGATTCAATCCCTCAGGATTGTTAAGGATTAGATCCCAAATATCTTTATTAATTTTACTCATACCCCATAAACTATAATTTTTATAATTCTTTTCAATACATTTAGAAAGATATGTAAAAGTCTCATCAAAAAAAATTTGGCAATGTCATAACAATGTGCGATGGTAAAACTCCAATAGCAGATGATTTAAATAAATTTATAAGAAAACTTTTCTCATAAGAGTATACAAAATTTTCAAAAACAGGCGGCTTATCATTTATAGAAAGCTGCCTGTTTTTGAACAAAGAAAATAGTAACTCCTTGTATTTATTTCAAAATATTTAAAGCTTCCCTCGTAAAGGAACTCAGTTCTTCGGTGTTACCTTCACGAATTTTTGCTACCCAAGCAGGATCTCCAAGTAGTGCTCGTCCTACGGCTACTAAATCAAACTCTTCTCGCTCAAGACGGTCGATCAGATTATCAATATCTGCCGGTTGTCCACCCTTACCTTCTGTGAACAAGGCCACCATCTCAGAATCCAAACCAACTGATCCGACTGTAATTGCTGGTTTACCAGTAATTTTACGAGCCCAGCCAGCCAGGTTAAGGTCTGATTCCTCAAACTCTGGCTCCCAGAATCGTCGTGTTGAAGCATGGAAAATATCTACACCAGCCTCAGACAGCGGTTCAAGGAAAATTTTCAATTCGTCGGGAGTCTTTGCTAGTTTGAAATTATAGTCGGTAAGTTTCCATTGAGAAAATCGAAAAATAATAGTGAAGTTAGGACCAACAGCTTTACGCACGGCTTTGATGACGCCTACAGCAAAACGTGTGCGACTTACTAAATCACCACCATATTCATCTGTACGCTTATTTGTTACGTCCCAGAAGAACTGGTCAATAAGGTATCCATGCGCGCCATGTATTTCCACTGCATCAAACCCAAGTTTCTTAGCATTTGAGGCAGCATTTGCGTAATCTTGAATTAGATCTTGAATCTCTTCGACGCTTAACGGTTCAGATACCTTTTCACCAGTTAAACTGATACCTGATGGACCGATTGGATTGACATCTGAATCAGGAAAATTTTTCTTTTCGCGCGCCAAACCAGTGTGCCAAATCTGTGGAGCAATTTTTCCTCCAGCCTCATGTACTTCCTTAACAACTTGCGCCCATCCGTTTAGAGCTTCTTCACCATAAAAATGCGGAACATCAGGTTCTGCTCCAGCTGTAGGATGCTCAATTAGTGTACCTTCAGTGATAATTAAACCAACTCCGTTCTCAGCTCGTCGTCGATAATATTCAGCTACATTGGAACCTGGAATCCCATTCGGTGAAAACTTGCGAGTCATTGGTGCCATAACAAATCGATTTTCAAGCTTCAATTCTCCAATTTCAAATGAGGTAAATAATGGTTCAACAGATTTTCTTGATTTCATAATATTCTCTCCTTTTTAAACAAATAAAATAATTGGTTAATCAAAAGTAGTCACTTTTGACATAGTTACTCGTTCCATCTATTTAATCTAGAAATCCCTGTTGCAATTACTCTAAGCCACCTCTATTGAGTCCATGGCACAGATTTATCCCCTCACCCTCAAATAGAAGAGCTTAAATAAATAGACTAGTGATTACAGTTGACTGGATTAAGGTCAGTATCAGTATTTACACTTACAATCTATTTTCATTCACTGTGGTGAATCGTAGCTTTTTGCGATTCATGGTTGGCTAAAACATACGTTAGTTGACTGTTACATATTTAATATATCATCAATAATTTTTAAAATTAATCAGGTTTACGTATATTATTATTTTCATTTATTATCGATGTCACAATGTGTAGTGAATCCCATTCTCCACCTGAAAATTTTATAATTGGGTATTTTTTTGGAAATAGCTTATTACGGATAACTTCAGCTGAATTCCCTTCTTTTTGTAAAGTTAATACTTTATGTTTAATAGATAATAGATAGTCTCGTTTACGTTCAAGCGCTGCGCGACCATCTTCTACAAACCCTACATGATTGCAAAATACATCTTGAAAATCATAAGTTAATACTCGCTCTAATGAGTTAATAATTGAAGGGATACATTCTTCTGCTAATACGACTTTTGTCCGGTCACTTACAAATAGATCTCCCGTAAATAATTGACCTGTCTCCTGATTTAACAATGCTTTATGATCAAAAGCATGACCAGGTGTATCAATTACTGTCCACGTCGCATTTCTGGATTTAAACGTTTCAGGAATAGCCTTAGCATGAAACGGCTTTCTTCTCCCCCAAAATAGTTGCCTATATAAAGGATAATCTGCACGTCGTGCGCAATAATCAATTGTTTTTTCACTTAAATAAATTGGTAGATTCTTAGTTTTTTCAATATAAGCAGCACAACCTGAATGATCTTCATGAGAATGAGTTATCATTACTTGATCAAAATCTGCTTGGTCAATAAAAGATTCAAAATATCTATGTAAGGACTGCGATCCTGTATCAATTAATACACCATCCACTAAATAACTGTAAACATTTAATGAAATACTTAGAAATTTAACTTCTCCATTCAAGTAGGAGACGCCATTTTTCTCTCCTAAGTATGATTTTTTCTTTAGAAACATCACCTTTTATCTCCTTAGTATTAAACTATTCTTCACATTCAATTAGTCATCTGTAGTTACGGTATATATAAAACGTAGAAAATCCAGACTATAGTTACCCTATTTTCATATTTAAAATATTCTGATTTCGAATTTATCATATAAATGAATGACTAACCACTCATTTTTATGATCCTAGTAATTTAATTTTCTTTTATATCAAATTTATTTACTTACTCATCATAGCTATACTCTTTTCTTTTAAGATATACTGCTTTTCGTAAACTTAATTGTAAATAAATATACGCACAAACAATTGATAAAACCACAATGATTGTTAGTCCCCAATAAATATTACTGTACGCCTGACCAATTGAAAAATCCTTCTGCCAATTAAGAGCACTTGCTGTCGTCGCAACTCCTAATGCCCCACTAAAAAATTGTAATAATTGGAACAGGCCTAGCCCAGATCCAATTTGAGTTGGTTGTAATATTTTAGACATCTCATTTGAAATACTACTTGAAAGGATTGTTATACTTACGCTCATTACCATGTAAATTCCCATGATTGCAAAGTAAGAAACCCCTTCAAATAATGCAAACATTAGGACCGAAGCTAAAAGTAATAGGGGAATTTGCTTAATTAGGGCATTGTTTCCGTTCGTATCGATGAATCGGCCGACCTTTTTTGAAACAATCATAGCTAGGAAGGATCCTGGGAAAATAACCAGCCCGGCTTGTATTGCACTTAAACTATATTGGTTGACTAGTATTTGTGGCATTAAAAATAATGTTGCAAAGCTAGTCATATAAGCCGTGATCCCCACTGCTCCTAGAACAAGGTAAGAACGATTTAAAAATAATGAAGGTAATACAAATGGTTCCTTGGCAGTGCGTATACGAATAATAAACAATGCAATTGCGATTAAACCAGTAACTAAAGCAGTTAAAGAATGATTTGTTAAGAATAAAAGTAAACCAGTAATTCCAACCCCAATAAACAGTGCACCAAAAACGTCAAATAATCCTTTTCTTGAGGCTTCTTTTGGAATAAGCTTGATAAAAAGTGGTACTAAAAATAATGTGATAGCTGTCACGATAAATAATGATTGCCATCCTAAATATTCAACGATTGCTCCACCCACAACCGGACCTAGACCAAAACCAAGTGATACAGAAGATAAAATTAATGCCATTGCCCTACCACGTCGCTTGAGTGGTACATAACGTGTGATTAAAACTAAGGACAATGCTGGAAATGACCCCGCACCTGAAGCTTGAATAATACGGACAATTAATAGCATTATAAAGCTATTACTAAAAATACCAGCAATTGCTGCAAAACTCAGTGATAATAATCCTAATACAAAAAGTCTTCTGATTGGTACAAAATCTGCAAGTCGACTATATGTGATAGATGAAATAGCAAATACAATTGAATAACCTGTAACAATCCATGATGTTGAAGAAGCTGATAGTTGGTAATCCCTAGCTACATCAGGTAAAGCTAAATTAAACATCGTCGTATTCATAATGACTAATACGATTGCAATGCCAAGCAACAACGTAACTTTTCCTTCATTTAACTGAGATTGCTTAGCACTTTTATTCAATTGATTATTTGATTTCATTTTATTAATTTCCTCCAATTTTATTAAATTTACATATTTAGAACGAACATTCGTATAAAGGAAAAAGAGCAGCAACTTTATTGACTGCTCTTTTTATTTCTTCGCATTTTTATTTACCTTTTTTAATTTCAATCAAAGTTAATACCATTTCCTCATCATATTTATCTTATACTAAGTAACTTGTTATTTCTTATGACAATTTTAATATTAGAAATTATTTCAGACTAGTATCTTTACAGCTATGATTTACGAACGAACATTCTCGAAATTTCAAAAAAAGAAAGCTAAATTAGTAAAATGCATTTCCTCGAAAAGTGCCATAAAAAATTCTAACTTATTCAATTCCATGTATTTCACAAACTTTGTAATATTCTCCACTGTATATGGAACCGTACAATATCAACTCTTATAACCTAACAACCACTATAAGACAAGATCATCTCTAAAATTTACTGAAATTTAATCAAATGTTTCAATTTAATTAGGTTTAACTATTACTGGAATAATAATTTTAATTCCATCATATTCCGCAATGATTACAGCGGCTCCTTCGGACCTCGTTAGGATCTTATGATCAGCGGTCACTTCCGCTACTTCTGGATTGGAGCTAAACCATTTTACATCAGCTGAAACGTCTTTTATCGTTCCATCGCTTGACATAGCATTAATGACTATTTCATTTGTTGAACCTGTTGAATTTACGATATAACCAACCCAGGAGCTTATCCCCCTAGTAAATGTAGGATACTTTGATACAACTTCAACATCGATTGTCTTTGACATTCCAAAAACAGTAGCAGTGATTGTCGTTTTTCCTACAGAGTGAGCGATGATATGTCCATCAGCAGAAATCGTTGCAACCGATTCGTCCGCCACCGTAAATTTTGCTTTGCTATTAAGATTATAACAATCACAATTTCCATCTCTGCCATGATGACCAAAGAATCCATTAATTGAAATATCAGTGGACTTATTAGGTTCTAACATTACATTTCTAGTTGTCCATTTATCGTTTTCAGCCCAATATAAATCTACAGGCTTAGTGTTTCGTACCCAAATAGCATCTCTCAAACCATAATAATTGAACCAGATGTATGCTTCACCAGAGCCGACCCATGTAATGACTCCGTTCTGGTCAACAGTTGCTACACTTTCGTCGGAAGATTCCCATTTTCCTTCTGTATCAACCTGAACAATATTATGATCTGTATATTCAGCAAACGCGTTCGCATCAATAGTTCCTTCTTCAGGGTGTAATATCATCCCATTGCTAATATTCGTTATCGCTTCTACTATATTTCCTGCTTCAGGCTGTATTATCATCCCCGCGCTAACAATTCCTACTAAATTTACTGGTCCAGCTTGATCTTGTACTTTTACTGGAATTTTAATAGAAAAGAAACCTGCAATTGTTGCACTGACCGTCGTTTTTCCAGTATTCATTCCAATAAATTTCCCGTCTTTAACACTTACAACTGTAGGATCCTCTGTTGTCCATTGAATTGAATTCGTTAATTCTCTTTGAATTCCATCATTGTATTGAGCAAAAACATGTACTGGATAAAGCTTAGCTTTTTGAACAACAACATCCAATGAGGAAACAAGCAAGGACTCAATTTTTAAATCTTTTATTGACACATCATTCCCAGAAAGAATTGAAACATTCAAGATTTTTGTGCTTGTTCCGTAATCGATAAGTACCTGCGTTGTTCCTGCTGCTACTGCTGTAAGGACCCCATTCTTAACTGTAACTTTGTCCGGGTCTAATGTTGTGAATCTAGAGTCTGATGTAACGTCAGCAGTTGAACCATCCTTATATTTTGCTTTTACAGAGAACGAATGCGTGTGCTCAGATAAGCTAAAGGTGATATCATTTTCACTAGGTATCAGATCAACAATTTTATTTGCAAAATCTTTAGAAGGTTCATTTGAAACGACAATTGAAATCTGCTTTGAGTATCCAGAGCTATCTACGGTAATAATTGTTGTACCAGTGCTTACAGCTGTAAGCAGGCCATCCTTATTCACTTTAACAACATCAGGATTAGATGATTTATATACCGCATATGAAGTCGAATTTGATCTGTCCGAATAGGTCGTTTTTACCTCTAATTGCTGCTGTTGATTTACTACCATATTTTTCATATCTGGTGTAACAGAAATTGATTCAGGGTTTGGAGCCTGCTTCTGACCGTCTTTATCCGTGACTGCCACCGGGATATCTACAAAGTAACGAAAATCATTATAGATAGCATGCAAGACAGTTGTGCCACTTAATTGACCAATAACTTTTGATTCACCACCATATTTTCGGGAAACTGAAGCTACGTGGAAATTATCGGAGTACAATTCAACGGTATCCGTTACATCCTCAGAACTCCCATCACTATAAATCGCATTTATTTTAATAGGCGTTTCTTCACCTATTCCTAAAGAGAGGTTTGGTTGAGAAGCTGTCAAACCAATAACTCTAGGAGTTGAAAGCTTATTGGTGACAGTAACCTCAATTTTAACTGGAGGAAGAACATCTGAACGATAGGAAGCTGTCACAAACGTTTTACCTGTCTTACCTCCAATTATATATCCTGAATCAGTAACCGTTGCAATGCTGTTATCTTCGACTGTCCATTTGACATCATATGGATTTACATTTTCAACTAAAGTCATACCACCTTCTGATATTCCATTAGTGAATACTTCGGTTAAATTAACAGGCCAATTTTGTCCTGGCATTAGTTCAACTGTAGGTTCATGAGTTATAAGCTTTGTAGGCTTAACAACATTAACAAGTACAGCACCAACCAACTTATCATATTTAAAATAAATATATGCTTGGCCGATTCCAACTGGGGTTACTTGACCATCTTTACTTACCGTAGCTACATTTCGATCTGTCGTTGTCCAACTTCCTAAAGAAGTAACCTCTTTATTACCCTCCCAGGGGTTCTTTGTACTGGCACTTACTTGAACCGACTTATCAGAGGTTTCTAACCTCAACATGTCAGCCGACATGTACAGCGCCGTTACATTTTCAGGAATATCTCTTATCGAAGCAAAGAAATTTATTTGTTGAAAATTTGCATAAGTTACTTTCATTGAAACATTACCTGGTGAAATTCCTTTTAATACACCTTTTTCAACCAATGCAATTGAAGGATCTCCTGATTCCCATTTAGCTAATTTCGTTACATCTCCCATCGAGCCATCGCTATAAAGCGCTTTCAAAGAAATAGGACGCTCTTTCCCCTCATCTATGTATGTAACTTGATTCGCCTCTAAAACAAGCGATACAATTTTTTTACTTTCTGAAGGATTTGACAATTGACTTAATACTTTTGCACTTTTCGTAACATTTACTTCTACGTTTAAAACTGCATTACCAAGATTGAATTGTACATTTGTAGTCCCAACATTTACAGCCGTTAGCTTTCCATTTGCAACTGTTACAACTTTTTCATCTAATGATGTCCATTTTCCTACCGCTGTAACATCTGCCTTAGTACCATCCTTATATTCTGCTTCAGCCTTTATATCGTAGTGACTTTGAGAAAGGGTGAATGAGACTGTTGATTCACTTGGACTGAGTTTTACAATCTCCTTCGAAGGTGGATTTTTTGTTACATTTACTGACTTTTCAGTTGAGGCAAAAACCAAACTACTAAATAGAGACATGAATAAGGTTAGTACGAGCGTTAATGAAGTAATTCTTTTTGTCATCTTTGTTCTCATTTGTTAACCTCCATATTTTTTTTATATTAATCAGCCTGTAAATAGAGGCTGATAATATCCACAGAACCAATCATTAACTTAGTACTCACTGCAGTTTGTTTCTATTTTTCAACATAGTCTAATGTTTTCTTAAACATCACCTTTAACATAAATTGCATTTTAGGATAGTGGAATTAAACCATAAAAAACTGTAAAATTTAGACTTTTCAAAATGTTAAGGTAATTATATGGTGAACTATTTTTTTAGTAAATGACATTCTCGTTATCATAATGATTCATTTTAGTTATCAATAAAAAAAGAATGAGGCAAGATTATAGGAGGAAAATCAATATAAATTACAAAGTTATTAGCTCCATCTAGTTTATAAACGACAAGTATATAAACACATATTTAGTAATAGACCCATTGTGTTAAATCTAACTTTGGGCTAACAGTTTAATCATTTAATTAGAATGTTTTCTTACCCTGTTATTACTTTTTAGATAATATGTTTTTTCTTAAAAAAATAGATGTAATTTGTCAGATCCTAATTGTTATTGTAGGTATTGACCTTTCGCTTGGGATAAGTCAATACCTACTTTTACTTTTTATCCATTTCTTATAAATGATGTGTCCTTATTTTTCTTCATCTAAGGGAATAGTTATTGTTAAAATAATTGTGGATATATTGCTTTTACACCGCCAGCGAGATTTTGTTGAACCATTTGGCTCTTATTGTCTGCTAGAATTTCATAGCTATTTGCTTCTATACAGTCGATAGCAATCTTTGCAATTTCAGCAGGGTTTGATTTCGGTGCCTTAATATTTGCTGTCATGTCTGTGTCCATATATGCTACATGTAACCCAGAAACAAGAATATTTTTAGGTGCTAGTTCTAGTCGGAGCGAATTCGTCAAACTCCATTCTGCCGACTTTGCTGCTGAATATGCCCCCACTCCGTTCACGCTCAGCCAAGATAGAACAGATAGAATATTTAGGATTGTTCCTCCGCCATTTTTCTCAATAATCGGTGCATAAGCACGTATCATTGAGAGTGTACCGAAAAAATGAGTTTCCATTTCCAAACGAATTTTATCAATATCACCATCTAGCAAATCAGCTCCAGTGCTTGATCCAGCATTATTGATTAATAAAGTTACATCCTCTGCAATCTGGGCTGCCGTAGCAATTGACTTTTCATCTGTAATGTCTATCTTTAGGGGGATGACTCCAGGAAGATCAATTAATTCTGGTTTTCTAACTCCTGCATAAACCTTAACACCTCTCGCAAGAAGTTCCTCTGCAAGATGACGACCAAGACCACGATTTGCTCCTGTAATTAGTGCTACTTGTTTTGAAATTTCCATATACCTATACACCTCATTTTTTTATTTTTAAAATCAAACTGTTTATAATTTGTTTCATTAAGTTGTTAAATCATTTGAGAATAATCATTCTTAAAATTACAAAAAAATTTAGTGTTTTTATTGGAATCCACTTTCCATTAAGTAATATAAAACATATTTACGCTCCTTGATTTGGTATTGATGTTCTGGAAGTGTCTTGTTTAAATCTAACTGAATACAACAATACATAAACAACAATCAAGGAAGAAAATAGATTTAGCACGATAAGAGAAATGTTTAAATTGTAAAGTTGGGTAAGTGCTCCAACAACTACTGGAGGCACAATGAATCCTACATACGCACACATCCAGAAAACTGATATCACACGCGGTTTCGCTTCAGGTTCAGGCAGTTGCCCTGCAAAAAATAGTGCGTTTTGGAAAGTCCATCCACCACCAAGTGCTTGTATGAATATACTGATCCATAGTAATGGTAAACTTGCTGTAAAACCAGATGTAACAATCAACCAAGAACCAGTAACTAGAAGCAAGATCCCCCATCTAAAACGGGTAACTGGTTGAGAAGGTCTAGGAATAAACTGTGCGAATGCACCACCACCTAAAAGAATTAGAAAGATCAAACCAGAAATAAATAAATTAGATGTTTGAATAACATTTTTCACGAAAGTAGGAATTAGAGCTAGTGCTGTTCCTTGAATCGTAAATACTGTAAAAATAGCTAGTCCAGACATCGACCAAAAGTGAGAACGTATTTTTTTTGGAACCCCAAGTGATATCTTATGTTTTGCAAGCTTTTGTTCTTTGGAAACTACATCCTTTGGTAGAGATTCTAGTATGACAATTGAGATAATTAATAATCCAATTAAGATCCAAAATGGTAATCTAAGTGGTTGAATAGGGAAATATTGTAACATGAAAGCCGCAATTGCTGGTCCAAGACCAAAGCCAACTAATACAGTAACTCCTGAATATTTAATGGCTTTACCAATTTTTTTTGGATCTGATTGTCTAATTAGAAAAGCCACAGACGTACCAGTAAACGACCCATAGGCAATTCCCTCTAAACTTCTTCCAACATATATCATCCACGCTTCAGTACTACCAATCATGAGTAAAGTTGAAACTATTGAAATCAAAATACTAATGCTAAGAACTTTTTTCAGTCCCCAAGCACTTCCTTTAGCCCCCACAACAAGTAGAGTCGGTAAAAGGAATGCTGCATAGATTGCAAACAAAATCGTAATTTGCAAACTGTTTAATTGATAATATTCGCTATACAGCGGAAATAATGGTGTTACAAAAGTTGCCCCGCAAGACATCAATAAAATAACTAATAACATTCTTTTCACTTTCATTTTCCTTTCTAAGACATAATTTTAATTCTTATCTTTTATAACCTAATTAACAATTTTCTTAGCCTATAAATGCCATTCGTTTCTTTTTTTGGGAATGTTCATTCTTAAATAGACAAACTTATACAACTCCGCGATTAATAAAAATGATATATTTACTTTTCCACAATATCACGATTTGTGAGGGATCGCAGTTATCTAAATTGATTAATATAAAAATTTCAGTCTGAATACTTGCTCCAATAATTGTATTTTTAATTAACGCTTGTTTTCGAAATTTATATATAAAACTATTTATAATAATTTTCGATACTTTTATTGTTTATTAGTTATATTCATCAATACAAAAATTAACTCCCTTCGATATTTATAACATATTGGGAACGAACGGTAAAGAATTATTTTTCACCTATCATTCTCAAAAATTCATGATTAATAAGTAAAAAAAAGTTAACTTCTTTTAGTTAACTCGTTTTCATTCACAATAAGATTATAGAAATCTGGTGGAATTTAATATTTTTTTTTAAAATGTATTGCACCCTGTCATTTTTTTAATAAGACCTTAAATGTAAAGTCCATTAAACTAAAAATATTTAATCTAATACTGAGAGTGTCGTATCAACAATATTTTTTAATTTATTTTTATCGTTAGTTGTTTTGACTAATACTCGTAAACCTACAAAAGAATTAAGAAAAAACTGAGATAATATTTCTATATCATGGCGATTAGAAATTTCTCCAGATTTTTGTCCACGTAAAAGTATTTCAAGCATCATTTTTTCGGTTTTAGAAAAATTTTGTTCAATTTTTTCTGCTACTACTTGATCATGTAAAGTCAACTCAACTGCACTATTCACTGTCAAACAACCAATTGACTTTTCGTTATCTTTTGAAATAGCCATTTCTAATAAACTTCTAATAGCATCTTTCGCAGTTTGTGATTTCTTAACTTCTATATCCATATTTTTCTTCATATTGTTATCATAATGTTCCAAAGCTTTAATAAATAATGTATGTTTGTCACCAAATGTATCATATAAACTTCTTCGGTGAATCCCCATATGAGAAACAAGATCCTGCAATGAGGTTTTTTCGTAACCTTGATACCTAAATAGTTCTGTTGCTTTTTGTAAAACTTCTTTTTCATCATATTCTTTATGTCTGGCCACGCTAGTACCTCCTTTTGAAAGATTATAGCATATTTAAAATTAAACAATGAATAATCAGTATTTGTTCTTTTGCTAAGCGGAATATTTGTTTATGTGGTTTGCCCTTTTCGATCAATCCTATAAACCCGTATAAAAAGACACTACCGGAGTGTCTTTTTTCCTACTTATTACTCTTCTTTCTATCTACTTATTCAACCGGCTAAATCATATTTTCTGGTCTTACAATCCGGTCGAAATCTTCTTCTGATAAATAGCCTGTTTTTAAGGCAGCTTCTTTGAGTGTAGTGCCTTCTTTATATGCTAACTTTGCAATCGCTGCTGCTTTTTCATAACCAATATGAGGGTTTAATGATGTTACTAGCATAAGTGATCGTTTTAAATTTCGATCAATAACTTCTATATTTGCTTCGAGACCTTTCACACAATGATCATCAAATGAGGTAATTGCATCTGAAAGTAATCTCACCGACTGTAGAAAATTATAGATAATCACTGGTTTAAAAACGTTCAATTCAAAGTTCCCTTGACTCGCAGCAAATCCTATTGTCACATCATTTCCTATAATTTGTGTAACAACCATCGTCAGTGCTTCTGATTGAGTTGGATTCACTTTCCCTGGCATAATTGAACTTCCTGGTTCGTTTGAGGGGATGGTTATTTCACCTATACCACTTCTTGGACCACTCGCCATCCATCGTACATCATTAGCAATTTTCATTAAATCTGCTGCCAATGCTTTTAAAGCTCCATGGGAATAAACGATTTCATCATGACTTGTTAATGCTTGAAATTTATTTTCTGCAGAAGTGAAACAAAATCCGGTAAACGAACTAATTTCCTCAGCCATCATCTTTCCAAAACTAGGGTGTGCATTTATCCCTGTTCCTACCGCTGTACCACCAATAGCAAGCTCAGCAATAAATTTCATACTATCCACTATCATATGCTCATTTTTTTCAAGCATTCGATGCCAACCACTAATTTCTTGACCCAAAGTTAACGGGGTTGCATCCTGTAAATGTGTTCGACCTATTTTAATTGTATTTTTATATTTATCCACTTTTTCTTTTAAAGTATTTTTCAAGCTACTTAAAGCAGGTAACAATTGTTCATTTAATGAAAGTGTACACGCAATATGCATGGCTGTTGGAAATGTATCATTAGAACTCTGAGACATATTGACATCATCATTTGGATGAATTATCTTTTCACTACTAGTCACTTCTAAGATTTGATTCCCACGATGAGCGATCACTTCATTAACATTCATATTTGTTTGTGTACCACTTCCAGTTTGCCAAACAACAAGAGGAAAATGTTGGTCATGCTTTCTTTCTAAAATTTCATTTACGGCCTCTACAATAGCGTCTGCTTTTTCACTATCCAATTTACCTAGTTTTTTATTTGTTATTGCTGCACTTTTCTTAATTAGTGCTAAAGCATAAATTAATTGAATGGGCATTTTCTCTGAGCCTATTTTAAAATTTTCAAAACTTCGTTGTGTTTGAGCTCCCCAAAGTTTATCTACTGGTACTTTTATCTCACCAATTGAATCTTTTTCAATACGAAAATTCAATTTTCCGCCTCCTAGTTTGTATACATTAGTAATAGATTTAAAAGTATATTATGAAAGTAAATATGATTTTAATGTCTTTCTTATTCCAAAAATCAGTATCTTACCACACTTATTCTGCATTTTAATCCAATACCTTTATTAAAGATATTTTAAGTGGAAACTATGATGAGTAAGAATTTCTTAATCTTGAATACCTCCTCATACCTTCTGAAGTATAAAAATCTTTTTATAAAATAAAAATTCACATATAATATCATTTGCTTAATTTGTAAATTTTACTTAATACTATTTGACCAGTTAAATTAGATTATTGATATTACTAAAAATAGTTCCCTTTTTAACGGTACGATCCATCAAGTTTCATCTGTGAATCACACTTTAGAATCTTACATTTCTCGTTATATCGTAGGAGTCTCGCTAATTTCATTATCAAAAATCTTATATAAAAAATTTTATTAATAAATAGATTGTTTTTTTGAGAATAGTTGGAGTATGTATTATCAATACTATTGTTGTGAAAAATGTACATATATTTATTAGATGAGGTGATGATGAATGGTCGTATTATTTACGTCGAAAGCTACTACTTCTGGTGGTCGCGAAGGAAGTGTTAAATCAGATGATGGCTTGATAGATTTACAATTAACTACGCCAAATGCAAATACTAATAAGGTTGGATCTAATCCTGAACAACTATTTGCAGCTGGATATTCAGCATGTTTTGATGGTGCATTAAACTTTATTGCTAAAAAAAACAAGCAAAAAATTGAATCATCTATTACAGCAGAAGTTAGTTTATTAAAAAATGAAACAGATAACCCTTTTTCATTAGCAGTTACGTTAAATGCACAAATTAAAGGTGTTCCACAGGATGTTGCAGTAGAGCTTGTGAAAGAAGCGCATGGTTTTTGTCCTTATTCGAAAGCATTAAAAGGAAATGTGGATGTTAAGTTGAAAGTTAAAGTTATCGAATAGTTTCAATAGTAACAAGAATTTTTCCAAAAACTTGTTTCATATTATTTAACAATCTGAAATTGACTAAAAAATTTAATTCATTGCCAATAAAAAATTCTAATTATTTTTTATTGGCAAATAAAAGAGCTAATCGACACATGTCGATTGGCTCTTTTATAATTATTTATTCTCTTTCCGAAAAGATATCTGGATCCAATGAAAGCAAAGTATTCAATCCAGTTCCTTCTTATCAGTCAAGTTCTCTTACTTGAATCGGTAGTAAAATTTGTTCAATTTTTGCTCGATGAGGTTCATACTGTGATGGCAACATTAATTTTTCACCCATTGTTTCTTGGGATTCATCATGAGCAAACCCTGGAGGATCAGTCGCAATTTCGAATAGAATTTCACCATGTTCTTTAAAGTAAATGGCATTAAAATAATTTCTGTCTTGAACAGGAGTTACACCATATCCGTTGGCAGATACGTATTTTTGCCAATCCAATTGATCCTTGTCATCACTAGCTCTCCATGCAATATGGTGCACTGTTCCAACACCCATTTGTCCAAGTCCACTAGGATTTAATTTTACGTCGATAATATTTCCAATATCAGCAGTAGAACGATATCGTGCAAAGTCACCTTCTATACCAACTATTTCAAGTCCCATTACTTTTTCTAACAATTCAGCTGTTTTCTTTGGCTGGGTCGAAAATAAAGTTGCTCCACCAAATCCTTTGATAGCAACTTCAGGTGTAACTTCACCGAATGTCCAAGTATTGATATCACCTTTTTCTCTTTCAACAATTTCTAAGTGAAGACCATGAGGATCATCAAATTGCAAATATTGTTCTCCAAAGCGATTCATGATAGTAAAAGGAACATTGAATTTTTCTAGTCTTTTTTTCCAAAATTCCATAGCCCCTTTTGGAACTACATATGAAGTAACTCCTACCTGACCGTCTCCAATTCTTCCCTTATGAGCTCTTGCCCAAGGGAAAAATGTAATAATTGTTCCTGGTTTTCCACCTTCATTACCAAAATAAAGGTGATAAGTACCTGGATCATCAAAATTGACTGTTTGCTTAACCATACGTAATCCTAAAATTCCTGCATAAAAATCTACATTTTCCTGAGGATCTCCTACGATTGCTGTGATATGGTGAATACCCATTGTTTTCTTACTCATTTTTCGACACCCCTTTTTAATTAAAGTTCTAGTTATTTAAAGAAACTTGATAACCTTATTTTGTGCCTAGACTATAAATAAAAACTTTTAAATTATTTTGCATTTAATACTTATTAATAAGAGATATTTTAGAATAAAAATGTATCCAAAGCATATTTACCAGGACCGGTTAAAACTACACTAATAGCAACTACTAGTAAAGTTAGGTTATATTCATATCCATTTGATGTTGCCCATATTCCGTTTGGCGCATGAACCTTAATAATTGCCATTGCCATAGTTCCTGCAATTAAAATTCCTGCTACAGGTGTTAAAAGTCCTAAAGCAAACATTATTCCGCCAATTAATTCTGCCAGCCCCGCGATTAGCGCTATTGTTACTCCTGGTTTCATGCCAATCGATTCAAACCATCCACCAGTTCCTTTCAATCCGTATCCACTGAACCAACCAAATAATTTTTGAGCACCGTGCCCAATGAATAATAAACCAATTACTAAACGAATCATTAATAAACCAATATTTATCATAATAAATCCTCCTAAAATGTATTTATCTCGAATTCGAGATAATATTGTAAAAAAAATTTAAATTTAAACTTTATTGCTTACTTTTTTCATAAGCTTCACAAAAGTATCAGTCTCATCAAAATCTAATGAATCAAACATGCTATTAATTAAATCGTGGTAATTCGGCATAATTTGGTTCATCAATTCATTTCCATCATCCGTTAATTCCACATGTATTACTCTGCGATCATCCGGACATGGAATTCTGCATAATAAACCTCTTTGTTCTAGCTTATCTATTACATAAGTCATCGAACCACTTGAGACCAATATGGAATTTCCAATTTGTTGTATTGTTTGTTTCTCTTTTTGATATAGTACCTCTAAAACAGAAAACTCAGTTATTCCTAATTTGTATGTTGCGATTTCGTCTTTTATTTGGTCATGAATTGCTTTAGATGTTTGCATTAAGAGTAGAAATGGTTGATTTTTGCATTTCTTCTCCACTAATTTCACCCCCTGAGATTTATTTTTAATTGAAATATCTTGAATACGAGATAATATTAATACTTATTTTTTTCTTTGTCAATATCCTTTTATATTTTTGGGGGTAAATAAAAATTATTAAGCCAGATAGCTACGTTTGTGGCAATTACATGGATTGCTCACAACTTTTTGTTTTTAAACATCACCTTTTAAGATAAATGGTAGAGAGTTTACTTTTTGAAAAGAAGTATGCGATTTTCACAAGCAAAATTCTAAAGTATCTCAATGTATCTCAATATGAGTTGGGAAAAATTACAAAGATTCCTATTAGTACTCTAGAGTTGTTGTATCTGTATTCAATCGTTTATTATGGGAATGAGCGGTTTTTTATTTGTTTTTCTCTCTTAATAAAATTGAGTCAAGGCAATAAGCTTTTTTGGATGTTTTGATAACATCTTCTTTAAGTAAAAATAAATTAGTTCATATAATATCATCTAGAATAGAGAGAAGTGAAATGATGGAATTAAGAGAATTGGAATACTTTATAGCTATTTGTGAGGAATTACATTTTACAAGGGCAGCAGAGAAATTAGGAATATCACAACCTGCTTTAAGCCGCCAAATGAAAGTCCTAGAAGATAGATTAGGGGTTCATTTATTTGATCGATTAGGTAAAAAAATTGCCATTACAGAGGCAGGTAAAATTCTAAAAGAAGAATCCGAAAAAATATTCTCCAATTTACAATATATCTATGAACAAATCGGAGAGCTACAAAAGGTAAAAAGAGGAAATCTGATCATTGGTACAATGTCTGAAGAGTTGAGTCAACTTGCATCTGTAGTTTTCCAAGAACTTCATCGAAAGTACCCTAATGTGCAATTGAAGATCATTCAGTCAGATAATATTGAAGATAAAGTTATACAAAATGAAGTTGATTTAGCTCTTACAATGCCTATAGTGAATGACCACTTAACAAGTATACCGTTATTTAATGAAGAATTTTATTTAGCTGTTCCATTTGATCATCATTTGGCTGAAAGGGATAAAGTTGATCTTGAAGAGATTCAAGACCTGCCACTTGTATTATGCCCTTTAGGTCACAATTGTCGAAAAGTGATAGACATTGCCGCTAAATCTTTAGGATTTGTTTTCAAACCAGTCATAGAATTAACTGACGTAAAATCTATATTGAGTTTAGTGAAAGCAGGCATTGGAGCAACTATTCTACCGAGTACACTTCTCTCGTCAGAGAATGCTGAAGACCTCAATGTAATTAAAATAGTAAACCCTGGAATTTATAAGGAAATTGCTATCGTACATCATAAAGATAAGTATATTGGAAATGCTGCAAGAAATTTTATGGAATTGTTGTTTGATTATGTGAATGAGACAAGTCTTTATGTAGAGGATACTGAAAATACTTTTATTAATTCCTGACAGCTCATATAAAAAAACTCCCCCATTCCAAGAAGTGGAATGGGGACGTTTTTTTAACGATGTTTTTTAGGTAATTTCATTCGGTGAACACTGCCACCTTGAGTTCCGACAAACAAATATTCTTCGTCTGGAGAAAGTTCAATTGCTGTAGCATTTCTATTCTCGAGACCCTCGGATAAATTGGACCATGTTTTTCCTCCATCAACACTTTTTAACACACCACGACCTCCCTTAAGAAGTCCATATTCGTAAAAGGAACCTGTGGCTACATAAACGATATTATGGTTAGTAGGAGAAACTATCATATCATTTACATATATGTTGAGCTCATCAGCACCCGCACCTTTTGCTTTTTCTATTGTTCTACCCCCATCAGTGCTTATATATAAATGGTTTCCACCGACCACTAAATGGCTCGGATTGTTTGAGTCAATCGCAATACTGCTTACAGGTACGTTTTGAATTTTTTGGAATGATTGCCCCATATCATTGGACAAGAATAGTCCGTCATTTCCACCTGCCCAAATTCGGTTAGGATTGTTAGGATCAGCGGATGCTAGAGCTGTAAATTTGTGTTCTTGCTTAATATTTTTCCAATTCTCCCCAGCATCTTTACTAATATAGATACCAAATTCATTAGTTCCTGGAATATTATAAGTGATCATGATTTGCTTGGAGTCGGCTGGGTTAATCAGCATAGCAGATGGAACTCCGCTATCTTCAAATTTTAGTTCCCATTTTTCACCGCCATCGTTGCTTCGGTATACATTTGTAGTCCCAATCGCACTATAGCGTATCTTGTATACGACATTAGCTTCTGTTGGAGAAGTAGCAATCTGATACACTTGTTCTCCTACTCTTCCTTCACCTTCCCCAGTTCCCCATTCTAATGTTGAGGAATCAACCTTGTTTTGAATTGGTAATGCTGTCATGTACGTGTTGGAGTCAGTACCTGCAAGTAACTGATATCCTTTAGAGTTCCGCGAAATAGCCAATCCGTAAACCGTTGCTCCAGGAATACCGATTCGTTTATATGATTCACCTTTATCCTGTGTTCCATATATCCCTGCCTGTTCAGAAGATACATAAATTGGTCGAATCCCTTTAGGAGAAGACTTTGGTCCAATGGCGAAATCGACTTCATAGGAGTTAGAACCAGGAAGAGGTTTTTTCCAAGTTTCCCATGTTTTTCCTTTGTCGTGACTCACCATTATTCCATCATACCCAGTACCTACATAAATATCACCTTCTAGAATCTCTAAGTGAGATACATTATTAAATGGTATTTGAGAGTGAGTAAGTTCTTTCCAGTCTTTACCTTTGTTATATGACGCGTATAATCCGCCACCAAAAGTACCAACCACTAGCATACTTTCATTTCCTACAATCTCTTTTGTACTTCTAAAAGGAAAAGGTGGCTGATACAAAAGATCAGATATAGCTGATCCAGAGAATACATCTTTAAATAAGTAAACACCATCATAACCTGCTGAAATATATAGGTCGTTATTCAGAAGAAGTGCATTATTAAGATATCCCCACCATCCAGGTAGCTTCTCCCAATTCATTCCTCTGTCCAAGCTGACATAAACTTCGTTACTCGAAACAGCAACCAGTTTTTGCCCACTTTTATCAATTTCTAAATCAGTTATCTCTATGTTCGGAAAAGATAAGGTGTTCCATGTTTTTCCCCCGTCTTTGCTGGCTAATATCTTACCAATATAAGTTGGATCACTATTTTTAGAATTAATAGCCACATACATATTTTTTTCATTGGTAGGATCAGAAACTAGATCAGCAGCTACTCCTCCTGCTACAGGGAAATTTCGATACTCATGCCAAGTTTCTTCACTATCTTCAGTACGGAACAATGATAGAGTCGATGAAGGTAAAACTGTCATATTCTTAGAATTTTTCAAGTCAAAATTCATCAGGCCTGCATTAGAGTAAGGCCCAATAGATTTCCAGGTTGAAGCATGTTCATTATCTGTTGGTAATTTTTCCAGAAAACCAGAACCTATTATTGTAGATTCCTCATTATCGGAATTTTTGACAGTGGTACTTGCATCAATCCGATATATTCCCACTTCATTTGTTTGAACTTGCAACTTCCACCAACGATCATGATCTAATATAGCAGTCACTTCATTTGTTTTTCCATTTGGAGTTCGTACTGTCACTTTAGGTGCTTGTGTCAGATCAACTGGGCTGAAAATATAGGCGGTTGTTTCACTCGCAGTTGATCCAACTGGATCTGGTGAAGCCGTAATTCGAAAATGCCTTGCAATTAATTTGTATGGCACGCGTAAATGCTGCGAATCTTTTGCAGATTGGATATTTCCTTCTACCCAACCCGAGATATCCATGTCTTGATCCGGTCGATTCATGTTAATATTCACTTCAACATTGACCTGTTTACCTGGTTCAATATGAATATGAGAGGGATTCACATTAACAGTTGCCCCGGATTTTGTATCGTCTTTAATAGTGAAATCCATATCAACAGGTACATCGCCTTGATTATTCAAAGATAATGAAGCATTTCTATGAATCTCCGAGTCTTTCAAATCTGCAAATCCTAAATTTAATGCATTAGGAGAGGCTATAACGTTGGTTTCCGCTGCAGCCTTTACGTCCAGTCTTCCTGTTCCTTGTGTAAGCAAATCATATGAAGCCAGCGGTTTTGCTGCTTCCTTTAAAGCGCTGGAAATTTCGCTAGCATTCCATGAGGGCTTAAGTTGTTTCAGAAGTGCAGCTGCACCCGCCACATGAGGAGCAGCCATGCTTGTCCCGCTTAATCTTGTATAACCTGAATCATTACTTTCTGTCTTGATAAATGTCGAGTTGATTTCAACACCTGGAGCTACTAAATCAGGCTTTGCTCGAAAGTCGGAATGACCACGCGAACTAAAGTTTGCAATTTGATCCGTTATGTCTTTTCCTGAAATCGAAATTTTAACAGGTCCTTTAGCTAAATATGACTTTAATTCCCCAGCTTTTGTTCCATTAATTTGCATAGCGACTAACGATTCTAACTGGCTGTCTAAAGTAGAACCTGTCAGAAATTGATGTTGTGGTTGTAACTCATCATAAGAGTTTGTTGTATATTGAGATGGAATAGTATCTCCTAATTTAAAAACAGGTCCAGTTTGCTCAGGCGTGAAAAAAATCGCAGCATCTGCCCCTTTTTCTTGTGCTGTAATCGCCTCTGTACGTCCATCTGAACCTAATGGTAATTGAATTAGGACAATCTTCCCTTTTACATCTAACCCATTATAGCTTTCCATTCCACCTTCTCCAACATCTACCAGATCGCGAGTAATTGCTGTATCAGGTAGATTAGCAGAAAACCCAAGGCGAGTAACGGATAAATTCTCTTCAAGTGGTGCAACCATCTTCGCGTCAGGTACTTTGATACCGCTTACACTTGCACCAACAGCAAGTACCCCCTCAGCAATAGCTGGAGCACCAATGGTACCAAAATCAGGTCCTGCATTCCCTGCTGCAGCGACAACAACTACACCAGCATCAACGGCATTTTGGGCAGCTTGGGAGATTGGATCACTGCCATCCCCTGGACCACCTATGCTCATATTTATGATATCAGCCGGGTCTGGATTGTCAGGTGAAATAGACGCTTCAATTCCAGCAATAATATCGGATGTATTTCCTATACCGTTTTCATTTAAGACTTTATAGGCTGTGATGGTGGCGTCAGGAGCCACTCCCGTCAATTTTCCATGCGCAGCAATAATTCCCGTGACATGGGTACCATGTCCATTGTCATCCATAGGATCATTATCATTATTGACAAAATCATATCCCCCAACTACTTTATGCCCTGAACCGAGCGCCCCACCGAGGTCAGGGTGGTCATAGTCCACACCAGTGTCAATGACAGCAACTGTGACTCCTTTCCCAGTAACTTCTTGATTTTCTTTGTCATGCTTAGACCAGACATCAGGGGCACCGATTAAAGGAACACTGTTGACTAAGTCTGCGTGATATTCCTGATCGGGATAAATTGCCTTTACACCTGGAAGGGAACGCAGTTCATCAACTTTGTTTTTGGGTACTTGTAATGAAACTCCGTTAAAAATGAACGTATATTCGTTAGATTTGTTGAATGGAATATTCTTTTCTATTATTTCTTGTATTACTTTCCAATGAGACTGTTTCAAATTCTCAGTTTGTTCTTTTATCTTTCTTACTATTGTTTTGGAAACAGTTCCAATATGTTCTAAATGAGGCATGGTTTGAATGGCAGGAGCTCCTTCAATTTCGACCACAACACGTGTCATCGCATCATTGGGACTAGATCCTTGTGCCTCACTTATTGGAGCATCAAAAATAAATTTAGCATTAGATATTACTAGGGCTGAAGCAACTATACAAGTCGCAGTTTGACCCTTGTACCATTTAGTTCGTTTTTTCATCTTTTGCATCACCTCTAACAAAAATTACATTTAAGGACAGCGGAATTAATCCGTTAAAAAACAGATAAATTAGACTTTTCTAAATGTTAAGGTTATTATATGGTGATATAATTTTCTGGTAAATGACATTCTTGTTATGATAATGATTCATTTTAGTTATTAATAAAAACGAATAAATCACAAAACTATATCGCGAAAATAAATATAAAGCTATTTTTATAAACTTTTTTGTGAAAAACAAATTTAGTTTTTTAAATTGAAAAGTTCTCTATTTAATGAAGAATTACTAAAATGTCATTTTGTAACAACTTTATTTAAGGATTTGTCTTCTTGGTGTCTGAAAAACTTTACCAAATCATTCTGTTCAAATAGTTTAAATCACAGTTTTTAAGATGAGTGTTAAAACCTTATGTTAATCAAATTCAAAGAATATCAAAAAACCTGCTCCGATTTGAGAACAGGTTTTTAATTTTCCTAGGATAGCTCAGCGTATTAATTATTCATATTATTTTTAGCAATTTCTGGATTATAAATTGAATAATGATCCAATTTTATATTTTGATTCTTTAAAGGAAAAACAAATTTAAGCAAATTGGAACCAATTGAATAAGTGATTATTTTTTCGTTATTTGAAGTAGAATACTCTGAACTTGGAGATCCAAAATAATATTTAATATCATTTATAGATAATTCTTTTAAATGAGGATCAAAAGATCGTAATTCAAATATTTTATGGCCTTTTTCATATCCAATTACAACGTTTCTCTTAGGATATGTGCTAAATGTTCCTTTAGCCGTGGCAACATAATTACTACTCGCTTCTTTGCCCCATTTTTTCCTTATTGCTTCTATATTCGTATTAATGACATTAAATTCGGCATTTATGATTTTTCCATCTTTAGCTTTTGTTGCAATATTCATAAGAAGAGAGTTATTGATATTACTAGTTTCATTGTTATCAGCAATAGTTTGTTTAATTTGTTTATTTAAACTTGAAACATTTACAGGTGGAACCTTATTATTACTAAGTTTATACTTTTGTTTCAACGTCAAAATCTTATAGACACTTTTATTTATTGTATCCTCTGAGATTTTGTGATTCTTAACTGCAGTGTATATACTGTTGTAAATTGTTCTAACATTATCTTTTCCATGCCCAATTAAAATAATATTACTACCAGCATTTATTGACATTACTGCCGCATTACCTAAATTATAGTGTTTACCAATAGCTCCCATTGACATATCGTCAGTTATAACTACACCATTAAATCCATATTGCTTTCGTAATAGATCCGTTATCACAGTTTTTGACATTGAAGCAGGATACTTAGAGTCTACTTTCTTTACTAATATATGCGCTACCATCACCATATCAGCATGATTCTTGATTGCATTATTGAATGGAACTAATTCAAATTTTTTTAAACTTGATAAATTTTTATTTACTATAGGAAGTTCTAAATGCGAATCTACGGAAGTATCTCCGTGCCCAGGGAAATGTTTAATGACAGGGATAGTATTGCCTTTACGTATTCCCTCCATCATACTCTCACCCATTTTAGTAACTACACTTGAATTTGAACCAAATGAACGATCTCCAATTACTGTATTTTTAGGATTACTTTGTATATCTAATACTGGTGAAAAGTCAGTATTGAATCCAAATGAAGATAGCTCTTTTGAAATCATATTCCCAATATTAAATGCGTATTTTGCATTATTTTTATTTCCAATTGTTCTTGCAGAAGGAGTATTTAATACTGTTGAAGGCATTCGATTTACCCTACCGCCTTCCTGATCGACAGAGATAAATAAAGGAAACTTGTTATTTTTATTAAGTGTTTTTATATCATTTGTTAGATTTACTAATTGACTAGGACTTTTTATATTAGCACCAAAGAATATAAAGCCTCCTAATTTATAATTTTTAATCAGATCACTTGCATTACTTGATGTTGTTCCATCAAAGCCAGCAATAATCATTTGTCCTATTTTTTCTTTTAGTGTTAATTTATTTACTTCATCTTGTATTAAGTCTGATTTTGAAATGATTATACTGTTTTCAGCATTTGCTGATGCATTCAAAAGTTTTTCATTATCTTTAATAACTTTGTTTTCGGCGCGAACTTCTGAACAGCCTGATAATAATAGGAAACTGCTAATCGCAATCATCGATATTTTTCTAATATTTTTTTTCATAACTTCACCTCTTTGAATTCCTAATGATATAAAAGATGTTCCTTGGACTTTGCTTTCGATTAAATCATAGCAAATGGATGTTTCGAAAATATAAACATTTTGTATTTTTTAATTTACATTTGGTTGTAAGATCAATTACAAGAAAATAATCATACAATTCAGAGATTTCTTTGGATGCGGTTATAAAGTCTTGCTAATACTGGGTGAAATTACTATTTTTTTGATTACTTTTTTATGTCGATAAAATACAAAAGTTGCAAGTATAATACTGATGATCGCAATTATAAAATCTAACCAGAATACAGCAGTCACATCGATATTTTTTGCTAATTGTCCTGTAATAAATGGGATTACTATGAATGCAGAACTTGATGCGGTACTTACATAAGCCGATATTGTTGCTTTATTTTTAGGGAAGAATTCTACAATTACTGTAATACACAATTGAAATAAACCTGCAGTTGTAAAACCGATAAGAAAAGAACAAATTATTACCAATATAGGTTTGTTGCTAAATAATAATATCAATAAAGATAAAGAAGTTAAGAAAGGATACAAAATTAAAATTACGATTGGACTTACAAACCGATTGATAACTATTGCAATTATTAAAACGGAAATAAGAGATCCAATGTTGAAATAACTCAATAACAGAATAGATTCAGTTCTACTCATATCAAGAATATTTATTCCATATGTTGGGAGCCAAACTTGTACAACCATAAATAATGTCGTAGTTGTAAACCCCATAAAAATGGTAGCTAATCCTTCCTTCCACATGATTGGTTTTATTTTGAATCGATGATCTTCATTGATGTAATTTTCATCATTTTTAGTTGAATTATTAGGAAAACGAACAGATGTTAAGAAACTTCCGTTAATAAAAAAGATAAAAGCAAGTACAAAAAATGAATAACCGTAATAAATATTATGATTAATAATATATGAAATTATGATTGGTAGAATCATAGCTCCAATTGATATAAATGCTTTAATTAATACTGTAGATAATCCTGTATTTTTTGGAAATGCTTCAATAAGTGCAGGATACGCTCCTGAGTCTAATATTGAATTACTTACCCCAGCAATTATGGCAATAATAAATGCTATTTCATAAGTAGGAGCTAGTGGTATTCCAATCAAAAATATTAAATATAGAAATGAAGCTGTTACTACAAGTGGCTTTCTGCCGAATTTGTCTGAAAGCCTACCTGATACACTTAAAGTGATTAATTTTCCGATCCCAATCCCTGAAACTAAGATACTTATTCCAGAATTATCCGTTTTTAATTGTGTTGTTAGAAAACTCATATTAGATGAAAAAATGATATTAATCATACCTAATAGGAAGTAATCCATATATAACCCTATCGTCATACCTACATGTTGAGTTTTCATTGGATCCCCCAATTAAATGTTATATCTTCGATTTTTAGTATTTCTCGCTAAAAACTTGAATATCGTTATTGGCCTATACATTTTGATCATACTAATGAATGAAAATACCCCTAGGTGTACAAAAAATCTTTAATTCGAGATATATTTTTTAAAAAAATACCTCATTAATATTTGAATTATTATCTGTAAGGTTAATTTTCAAGATTATAAATTCATTAAAAAACTTCCATATTTATTGTATTAATGCATTATTCTATTGTAAAAATGTTTTCTTTTAAAAATTATCTCGAATTCGAGATAATGATAATACTTATCAATCTTGTTGTCAATAACAAGTATTTTTATAAATTTATAGATCTATTTCTAACAAAGTGAAATAAAGGATTACAGCTTTTTAACTTATTTCATTTTAATCCTTTTTTTATTTTATAAAATTTTTACAGTACTTTTTACTATCCCTTCACCTAGCTATATTTTTCCTTTTAAGAGTTTTTAGATATCATTTTAATAATAAAAATAGTTACTGTGAAGGGATTGTATTAATATTGGGTTCAATTCTTTATTAAATAGTTTTAAAAATTATCTTTATTCTATTTCTTCTCTATCAGTGACTGTAACCTTAACTTTAATACTGCCAAGAGATTTCGATGTTAGTGGAAATTTATTATTTTTTGTAATTGATTTCCAGGATTTATAGTTATTTCTAAACATTTCTTCTTCTAAATGAAATACATCTAACTTTTTACTTATTCCTTTTGAAAAAGTCGTACGAATTTCCTTTTTAATTTCTCTTTCAGCCTCATTTTGTAAAACTTTATTGCTGACTTTGGCGTTTAACTGAGTAACAGTTGCATGTACTTTAATATTCATATTAAATTTTGGAACACCTGATTTGTTAACATTAGAATGAATCTTAATAATTGGGTCTTCAATTGGAAGCAATGCTTTTATTTTTGGATTCTTTTTGTTAAGAGATAGAGGTGTACGTTCTGTATTCCGATCAACCCAGCGTAATCCTTTTAAATCATCTTTAGATAACCATTGTGGTTTTTTCGCTTTATAAAACAAAAAAGCTCCATTTATATTCATCATTGGCATATTTTTGTCATCTTTTTTCCACTTTTGATCATTTAAACCAAGTGTTGGTACGATAATTGACGCACTAGGTTCATTAATTAGTGCAGCGAATTCAACTAATTTCATCGGTGATATTAGTGAATGTTGTTCATAGTTTTCATTCGGTGAATGTAATAAAGTCATAATTGGTGAATTTGGTAACATAGGTTCTACTGCAAAAATTTTATCAATTGGCTCTTTAGTAGTATAAATCCAAGGTGTGAGTCTTGCATCTACAAATCGCTCAAATGTATCCAAGATTTCTTTGATTTGCACTTTACCCAAGGCCGATTCGTTAAACACTAAAGAACTAGTTTGACCAAATATTGTCCTTTGTTGAGTGCTATTGTATAAGTCGTTCCAAGCCATTGCAAATGTTGTTCCTTTTCCTTTACCAACCCAAATGTTAGGACCTTCAGCCCCACTACTTCCTTGCTCTGCTTTACCAATCGTTGAAAAATCCAATACTTGGGCATATATAACAAATTCATTATTTACATAATCTACTCCTAGAGCTGAAACATATGTTATTTGACTTAATTGTTTTAGATCCCAACATCCGGTTAAAAGTAAAATAGGAGCAATTAGTAGTAGTAACCTCCGTTTCAATTTGACTTATCCCCCTGTTGACGTCCAAGTTTTGTATATAAAAATTTTGGACTCTTTCTCATAAATGTTTTTGGAAGCTGAATTAAACCTTTTATGTAGTCGCTGTCACTTGGATTATTAAATGAAGACATGTATGGCACTCCGAAGGATTTTAATGTTGAGATATATACTAATATTAGTAAAAGAGCAAGCACTAAACCTGGCAAACCTAAAATACACGACATTAAAATACTTATAGCTCTCATTAAAATAACAGCACTTCCAAAAGATTGGTTTACAATTAGAAACTGAGATATAAGTGTAATTGCAACAATAACAACTACATTCGGAGAAGTAAGTCCTGATCGAATCATAGTTTCTCCAACAATTAACGCGCCTACCACAGTAACAGTTTGACCTGTTGATTTCGGTAAACGCAAACCTGCCTCGTACAGAATTTCAAAAAGAATAGTCATTATAATTACCTCCATCCCTGGAGAAAATGGTATCCCTTTACAGTTAATTGAAATTGTTGCAAGCGCTGGAAAAGGAATCTGATCTTGATGAAAAGATACCATTGCAATGTAAAAACCAGGAAGTAATACTGAAATCAATAAACCTAAATATCTTAATAATCTTTCAAGTGTCACAAAATAATAAGGCATGTACAAATCTTCAGCAGATTTAAGTAAGAATTGTAAATTAATTGGTGCGATTAATGCTGCTGGAGCACCATCTATCAATATACAAAAGCGTCCTCGTTGCAGTGACTCGACGATCATATCTGGCCTTGTATTATAAGATAAAGACGGGATAATCGAATAAGGTGAATCTGAAAGTAACTCCTCAAGAGGAGAAACTCCATTTAGAATGTCTAGATCTATTGAATTAAGTCTGTTTCTTGCTTCCGCTATAATATTTTCATTTATTACATCTGAAAGGTAGAGTAATGAAACGCTAGTTTGACTTCGTTTACCGATCGTAAATACTTCATTGCATAAAGTGGTACTCCGAACTCTTTTTCGAAGTAACGCTACATTTGTTTCTAGAGATTCTGTAAATCCGTCACGAGCACCTTTAATTGAAACCTCATATGTAGATTCCTCAGGTTGACGTTGTGGAATTTTTGATATATTTAAAGAACAAAGCTCACCAGTTTCTTCAAATAGTAATATTAATTCACCAGAAAATACTTTCAGTGTGATTTGTTGATCAGTGTCATTTTCGCTACAAATAATGGGTATTAATTGTAATGTATTATTTTGGAGATTGGGTAAAACAAACTGATTCATATGAATAGTATCAATCATTCCGCTAGAATAGACAAAAATCACTCGTTCACTTTTCGAATGATTAGATAAGATATGAACTTTTATTTGCACATCTGCGCAGGTTCTAAATAGCTTTCTTATTTTTTGTTCATTAATTTTTGAAATGGGAATTAGCCCCCTTTTAGTTTTACCTTATATTTTGTGACAAAGAGTACTAATAAAATCGATATGAAAAAGATAACTGGTACAAATATAGGGAAATAATTATTTTTTACAAATGAATGAAGATTTATATCCGTAATATGTATACAAGCAACTACAAATAACACAAAACTTAATGACCACAATAAATTTTTCTTATTTCGTTTTGATCTAATATTTAAAATATCAACACATATGAATAATGTTAGCGCAATTCTAATAAAGGAAGCTGACATAAATTGATAAACAGAGAGAAAGTCTACATGTTGAATAAATTTACCAATACTTAGTAGTCGCCATTGCTCATAAACAGGGTAGCGCATATTTTCTGATAATTGAGGACCAAATAAAGAGATTGAATAAAATAATGGAAAAAGTGAAGATAGTAATATTAAAAATCCTACTAAAAATAATTGCCAGAATTTAACTCGCCTTTTGATATGACGTTGGATTAGTAATAAAAATAAGAGCTCAATATATCCTCCAGCAATGAAAAAGCTCCCTTTAAAAATAGGACTCCAACCATTTTGTAACATCGGTTTCATCCAATTTATATGCATAAATTGAATATTTGCTCCATCAAGAAAAAGTTCAAACAATAGAACAAAAGGAAATAGAAATACGGATATAACCGCAATGGAAGCTATGCCGGCATATGCACAATAAGTACAGATAATTAATAAACATCCTTCGATAACAATGATTGGTGTTTTCGGTAAATAAAGGATGGTAATCCAACTTGAGATGAGTTTTAGAGCAATGTATGAATTTATCAATAGAAAAACTAATAATGGGATTACTACGATAAAATAGGCTAAATTTCCATATCGCTGTTTGATCAGTAAGGTGATGGATTTTTGTTCTGTTTTTATCATGATGTAATATAAAATGCAAAGCCAGATTAATAGAGCCGGAAAAGCAATAACTACCGATATCCACGAATCTCGACCTGCTATGTCAAGTAATACTGGAATCAACATAAAATGGTGCATAAGTATACTAGAAAATAGTACGAGGATTAATGCTGCACTAATGAAAATTTTTTCATTATTCATTTTTCGAGCAATACCTCCTTTTCTACTAGTAATTTATTCCATGAACATGTATATATTTTCCATTGAACCAACAAACTATTCATCAAAAAACTGCAGCCATACCATCCAAGAATAGTGGTAAAGCTGCAGTTTATTTTTATAGTTATCAGAATTTAAATCAACTACTTTATTAATTTATATAATTATCTTTTACTTTCGTGTACTTCAACATGTATTGAATGCATAAAGCATATTTCTTTTTTAAATTATTTCAATACTTTAATCATGCTTAATATGACACCTATATGTTCAGAAACATGTGATACATTATAATAAAGTAATTCACCAATTGAATTTCCATTTAGAAAATTTTCATTTACAGGTGTATCAAGCTTATCTTTCAAAGTTTCGTTAATATACTCAAGCTGTTCCTCTAGCTGTTCAATTAATAGATCCCATGTAGGCACTTCTTCTTTCCAATCAAGTGGTGTTGTACCATAAGCAAAAAATGTTTGATAGCTATCTGGAAGAAGCTTTTGTTGATTAGATAGGTGAAGAATAAAGTTTTCGGCGGAATAAAGAATATGACCAATCTGCCAATGAATACTATTATTAAAGCCTTCAGGTACAAGATCTCTTTTGTTTTCAGGACATTTTTTAATTAAATCAAATAATTTTTTATATTTTTTATTTAATAAATGAAATACAAAAGAATGACTCATTTTTATGCCTCCTGAAATTTGTAGAATTTTACTTAGATAAAAAGCATCTTAATTCAAACCACTATTATTTTCGGTCCGAGTGAATCGTTTTACCTTTAAGGAATATTCGGTCTAATATTACTTCTTTCTCTTTGGCTGACACAGAGTCCGCAACTAATTTATAGATTCCTGTTTTGCCACCTAGAGGGGAAACATATCGCTCCACATGACTTTTCCCTAAAGGTCGGTTGTAATAACCTGGTACATATTTGTCTAGCATGACCTGCATGGCTTCTGTTGCCTCAGTTAAATCGGTTACTGGATAGATTGTTCCTTCAATGATTACACTCATATAAGCTGTATCCGTACCAGCAGGTATAGGACTAGTAATTGTCCCATAACTCTCTTCTATTGTGAAACAAGCAAGTGGGTTATTCTCAATGTAAGTGACTTTTCTTCCCTCTGCTGCCCCATGAAAATAGATGGCATTATTCAACCAAACGAAATTGAGAGGAATGACATATGGGACGTTTTCTAAAGATAAGCCGAGAAATGCAGTTTGAGCATGTTCTAAAAAGTGATGAATTTTACCACTATCAGTACACTCTCGATCTTGATTGCGAAGTTGAAACATTAATACCATCTCCTTTAATGTTGTTTTCAAGTACTTGTAGCAAATAGTGCGAAGTTTATAACCCGAGAATTTTTCAACTTCAGTGGTCGTAGTTAACTGTCCTCTAAGTTCAGGACCTTCAATCACAAGGGGTCTCATATTGGTACGAGCTAAGTAAATTGCTTAAGTTAATCTAGCAGGGCCTGTACAAATGAAAACTACTTATACATTTTTGTTCCACCTATTATGGATACACATATATAATCCTCCTTATTTAACTTGATGTTAATTGTAAAAAAAATGACCAATATAAAACATAGAATTTAAATAGTTAAAACTAGAAAAATATCATGGGTTTTGTAATTTGTACTATATGTACACCAACGGTCCAACTGTAACTAGTTATTTAGCACGATTCGGTCAAAGTATGTTGCCGACTATCGAAAAGCCTGGTATAACTTCACTTCACGTCAAAAAAGCGACATTCCTTTTGGGATGCCGCTCTTCAATTTAGGCTTACAGAACCTGGAATTGTACTACTGTCCTCTCCACCTGTAAAAACTTCTAAGTCATAGCTCATTAACTTATCGAATAATTTTACTAAACATTATTTATATAAATCATTTAAAAGACTTTCTATACGATTATATTTTTCTATGTATGAATTCAATAAATTTTTAAAAATATTAGCTGCAGCTCCAATATGCTTTTCCTTATGATGGATAATGGTTACTTTTCTTTGAAGAGCTGGTTTAATCCGTATTGCTCTTAATTGACCATTATCCTCTAAATTAAAAAGTGTTTTTGATAGAATCGTAGCTCCTCTACCTTCCTTAACAAGACTTACAATCGATTTTGTATCAGTCGATTCAATAATTGGTTCTATTATTATCCCTTGTTTTCCACATATACCATCAAACCATTTTCTAAAACTATGATCTTTTGGGTTTAATATTAAAGGTATATTTTCAATATCTTTTAATTCTAGATAGTTCCTGTTAGCAAATAAATGACATGAATGTACCACTAGATAAAATTCCTCATCATATAAAGGAATAATATTTAATCGGTCATCCTCTTTAGGCATGATTGTTAATGCCAGGTCAAACTCATTTTGCTTTATTTTTTCAACAACATCATCTAATACAAAAAACTGCAATTGTATTTGTGGATACATGGAATGAAACTCTAGTAATGCCATTGAGGCTATATGGCTTAAATCACCTGAAAGTGCACCAACTATTAACTTACCTCTATTTAGCTTTTGTAATTCCATAAGTTGATCATTTGCGCTTTTGATCGTATTGAAAATTTTATGTGAGTGTTCTAGTAAAACCTTGCCTGCTTCAGTAAGTGCTATTTTTTTACCTAATCTATCAAAAAGTCGAATACCAAGTTCATCTTCTAATGCTCTAATTTGATAGCTTAAGGTAGGTTGGCCAATTCCTAATTTATCTGCTGTCTTTGTAAAATGCATTTCCTCACAAATTGCCATAAAATATTCTAATTGTTTCAACTCCATGTTTTTCACCAACTTTGTCTTATTCATCTTCTGTTTGGATGTAAAAATAAATATTTCGAAATAATTAGAAAATATTTAATGCAATGAATTTATTCATTATAGTAGAGGATTATATCTTTCTTTGTAAATCATATTTTATAATTCTACTTATCTCATTAAGATGTTCACCATACTCTCTAATATGGCGAACATCTTTTGAGTTTTTATTGAAAACTATTGTATGAAACGATTACTTCAGTTTCCAGTAAGAAATTACTTAATGTTAATCGTTTTACTTTCACTATTTTCAGCCTTATCTTTTGCAAGTATGATTATTTTAGCTTCTTCTTTACTTAATAAAACAAGCTCTTTGAATGAACCTTTTGAGTCAACAATTATCTGTTTGCCATTTATTAAAACACTATCTAAGAAATCATCCTTTACAGTTCCGGATATAATTATTTCTTTATTTTTTCCTTTGTGTTTTTCAATTTCATTAATTTTAATTTCTGGTTTCTTTTGATCTAAAATAATATTTATAGGCTCCGAAGGTTCAGTCCTACTATCATTCGTTAAAGTTACGGCTGTTATATTATTTTCACCATTCTTTAATTTTACAGGAATTGTAAACGAGCCATCTTTTTTGCTAACTCCAGAAGCAATGTCTTTACCCTTATTTTGAATGATAACAGTACTTGATGGTGTTGCTTTCCCTTTTACATCGATCTTAGATTCTTTTGTGAAAGAATTATTTAGAGGTGATTCGATTACAGGTACAGGTAAAGTATTATTCACTACTGCTCTAATCATCAGATTCCCATATCTTGGATCAGTATTTTGTGTCCATGTACCAGAGTCTAAGAACCAATTTCGTTCATGGAAAGGACTACTTGTATCAACCGATAAACTTGGTGATGTGTGAAGAGCGGGATGATCAGGTTGAACATAGGTTAAATAGAAATCTCCCTTAACAATAATGTTCTTTTCTCCCAAATCAACAAAGGTCCATTGTCCGTCTGTCCGAGCATTTGCGTTAAATGGCCCCGCAATTTTCTTTCCAGGAGCCCCATCTGGACCACTAGAATCGTATACTGCTACCTGAAATTTAGTCGAACCTGCTGTAGGGAATTCAGTATTAATTTTAAATAATCCACCAGTTAACCATGATTTTGTTATCCCTTGATTTAAAGACATTTTAATAGCAAAGGCATTATTGCTCGCATACCAGAAAAATGAATCTTCACCAGTTCCATCGTCATATCCAATTTCTCCTGAATTGCCAAGAAACTTTTTAAGATCGATTATCTCTTTTGTCTCTTTTTTGGGTTTTATTGTGATCGAAAGATCCTCAATTACATAATTATTTTTGTAAACGTGCAAAGTATAGTTTCCTTCAAATGCTGTAATCGTAAAACGACCTTTGCTGTCTGTTTTTACAGGGACAATAGCAGCATCTTCAACTAGAGAAAGGGTTGCATTAGCAATAGCTCTACCAGTTTCTTGATCTTTTACAACACCTTGAACTTCACCCTTACTCATCGGTTTAAGGATAAAATTGGATTCAATTACTCCATCTTTTGGTATAGAAACAAGTTGGTCTTGAGGATAGTAACCATATGCCTCTGCACGTAGTGAAAATTCACCCGAATTATGCATCATAACATATGTGCCATCCGCTGGATCAGTTGAAATAGAATACCCTGAATCTACAACAGATACTTGTGCACCTAATGGTAATAATTGTTTAGGTGTGTGTTGATTGATAGAAACGTTCCCTTGATTATGATAGTCGTTCATTTTGATATGAATCTCTGTTTTATTTGAGATTGGTTGCTTTTGTGTTGTAAAAAGTGGGTTTTCATTTAATGAAATATCATCAATTGACCATCCTGATTTCCGGGATAAGTCGAATCCAGTTTCTAGTCCCTGCATGTAAAACGAAATATAGATTCGTTTTCCTGCATAGTCAGATAAATTTACTTCTCCATCAATCCAGCCATGTGAAGAGTAATCCGCATTAAACTTTTCATCGAAAACAGGTTTAGTTTTACTTAGTACTACCCAATTTTGACGATCTGTTGAAATCATTACGGCACCAAAATCGTCCGGTCCATCAATTCCTGATGGATCAAATTCATACCAATGCTTAAACTGTAAAAACGCATTTTTATTTTCAGGAAGATCGATAGGTGGCATATACAGATAAGAACGCGTATCAAATGCATGCATACCCTCTAAATTAGTCCCAAAAACTTTGTCACCTGAGTAAGCTTTATCAGGTTCGGAAAGGGAAACACCATGCTCCCAATCATTATCTTTTCCATCTGAATACCAGCCCTCAGGAGTGCTTTCAAGATCATTGAAATAACCAATCGTAATAGCTGGTCTAACTTCGACAGTGTAAGTTGGAGAAGTAGTTTGATTTTGATTATAATCTGTCATTTTCCAATAATAATTAAGTTGACCTTTTTTGATATCAGAACCTGGAATGATAACCTCGTAGGTTGCATTTTTATGGTCACCAGAACTCTTTGCTGCAGTAACTGTTTTCCATTGGTTATTTTCTGCTAAATATGACATAGTCACCGTACTGATACTAATATTATCTTGTACATTTACAGATAAAGGAGTAGTCTCTCTGTCATAAATAAATTGAGGAGATGTATGTTCAAATGTTGGTGTTGTTTTATCAATTCCTTCACCGTGAACTACACCTTTAATTATTCCGCTTCCATTATGAAAAGACTTAATTGCGTTGTATGCGTTGACAAACCCGTGTCCAAATCCATAATTAGGCGTATTAGGATATTCAGTATCTGATAATGGGATAGCGGTATCCATCAATAACTTTTCAATTTGTTCAATTGTAAGTGATGCATTTGCCTGCTTTACTAAGGCGATTACACCAGATATATGAGGAGTAGCCATTGATGTTCCACTCCAACCATCTTCATAATCACCAGTAGGTACGGCAGAGCGAATATTCGCACCTGGTGCAGACACATTTGGTTTTGTCTCTTCATATGGACCAGGACCACGAGAGGAGAAAGGAGCTAAAGCGTTTTCAATATCAGTTGCTCCGACTGCGAATGATTCAGGATAATTTGCAGGGGCTGAAATGGTACCTTCACCACCATAACCACTATTACCTGCAGCAAAAACCGGGAAAATGTTTGCAGCTCGCCAGCTTTGTACCATTGGACGATACCATTCATTTAGACCCGGGCCACCGCCCCAAGAATTATTAACAATATCTGGTGCTAGTTCTGGATGTGGATTTCCTTCAGCGTCTTTTGGTGCTAATATCCATTCACCAGCTTCTAACAAATCAACATCTGAACTTGCTCCTTGTTTATCGAAGGCTTTTACTGCAATCCATTTTGCACCAGGTGCAACACCTATTAGATTACTTCCATCTGGTTCTGAGCCAACAATTGTTCCCATTGTATGAGTACCATGTTTATTGTCATCATAAGGAGTTTCACTTCCATTAATAGCATCGAACCAGCTAAGTGAATGATCGACTTCATTTGGATTTGAAGGATTGTATCCGCGGTATTTTTCCTTTAAAGCAGGATGATCCCATTGAACACCTGTGTCTATATTTGCTACTACAATACCCGAACCATCAATTCCCATATTCCAAACCTGAGGAGCTCCAACACGTTCGACTCCCCATCCAATAGTTGATGAACTTTTCTCAGTTTTCAATTTATTTTGAATAGGAGTAATTAATTTTCTTGTTTCATTTGGGACTATTTTTGCTACTTCTGGGTATGCAGCGAGTTTTTCCATAACTTCTTTTGTTCCAGTAACAGCTATGGCATTAACAATATAGAAAGACTCCACACTGTCTATTTCACCATTTTGTTTCCCTTGTTCCAAATACTCTAGCACGCTACTTTGACTTTCAATTGCAGTATTTCGTAAAGATGAAACCACTGAAGAACGGACGATCATTTCAGTTTTTACTATTGATTGTTTCTGTTTTTTTGCATTTTCTTTAGCTTCTGTTGCAATCTTATTCGTATCAACCTGATTTTTAAATTTCAATAAGAATGTAACATGGTCATTGTTTTTAAATTGTTTAATTAAATTACTATCAATTTTTAGATCAGATGAAGTAGTTGAAACTGGCTTATTAGAGGCTCCGATTGCCATTACGTATTTCGGAAGAGAAAGATTCATTAATAGAATGATAGATAATAAGATGCTTATCAATAATTGACTGACTTTCATTGTTCTTCTCAATAAAAAAACTCCCTACTATTAATAAATTTAATTAGAACCACATGAAGCAACTGATCATATTGTTATCTCAATAGCAAGCCCCCTTAAACATTATTGATAGACTAGGGTTAATATTAAGAGTTTTCTAATTTTATAACAATACAAGATTTTCAATTAGAATGATTTATATTTTTGATGAAACGAACTTCACAGATTCTTGTACAAAATTCTGTGTCATTTGAATTAGTGGACAAATTCAAGCGTGAAATAGATAAAAGGATAAAATTGAGGGTAAGAAAATAATTATTGTAAAATACACGGCAGTATGAAAAAATCAATTGTCAATCTGCAACGAAAAGATCTTTTATTTCCTATAAAAAAGCAGAATGATAGATAGATTTATTAACTATTAAAATTAAAGATTATTCTAACAAAATAGGATAAAAGAATTAGAGATGGATAAAGGTGATTTTTCTACGGAGTTTTTTAAAATTTTTTTCATTCCACTCGATAAAACCATATAGTAATACTTCAGAAACAAAAAGAACATGCATTATGAATAATGCATGTTCTTGACGATATTAGTTTTAATCCATTCAAATATTATTAAACAGAATGCTGACTTTAAGAAGAATTTGTATCTATCCTATTTGATGAACTCTTTTTAAAATCTTCTTTAGAGAGGCTTTGTTCACTTTTTTTGTTACTGAGACAACAATTTTTTATACACTGTAATGATTCCGAAATGCAATCCTTCATGATATAAGTTATAACGGATCGATTGCTCTGGCGTATTTAAATCGAGCCCCGTAGACGTTGTAAGGGTAGGTGTATTTTCATTTAAGCGGCTAGTCAGCGCCTCGCGAACTCTCTCATACTGTTCCTTCAAAAGGCTCTCTAGCTCCGGTAACGTCGGCAATGGGACCGACTCATCGATATCGTCCAGAGGTGACTTTCCGTTTGGGAAGCGTTCCATAAACCCTTCCGGTAAATTCATAGGTAGATTTAATTTTAAAAACGCTAAAAATTCAGTAACAGTATAGATGTGACCTAGATGCCAACGGATATTATTGCGAAAACATGCGGGAATTCGATCAGCTAACTCTTCTGTTACGCCCCCCATAGCTTCTAAAGTTTGGCTTCTGATAAATTCTAGTTGGTCAAAAAGATTTTTTTCCATATCTATCGCTCCTTTACTTTTTATACTGCTCATTTTGAGGCATATGGTTTCAACTCGCGTTTTGATAAGAGTGCGATTAATTAAGTGTTTAAAACAAAATGGAGTGAAAAAACAGGCTGCTACTAAACAAGTGGCTCTGCCGAAACTTAATTTCTCGAAATATCCATTTCGGATTTGGCCGACTCAGTATGAGATGATTCGTAGTGACAAATTTACTTCTTACAGGTTATTTGATCATCACTTGAAATTGTGCCTCAATCTCTCACGCACGGTCATTATGAATGGTCCGCCCTTCATGGAACATACGATCTAGGATTATTTCTTTCTCTTTAGACGACACGGACCCTGCTTTTAATTTATAAATTCGGTTTTACTACCTAACAGGGAAACATATCCTTCCAAATGAGGTTGCCCGAGTGGTCGATCATAATAGCCTGGCACATATTTGTCCAGCATGACTTGCATAGCTTGCGTTGCCTCGTTTATTTCAGTTAAGCGAACCAAGGATCCTTCGATGACAACACTCATATAGGCGGTGTCAGTTTTTGCTGGTATCGGACTCGTAATTGTCCCATAATTCTCGCTAACAGTGAAGCATGCCAGAGGGTTATTTTCGATGTAAGTGACTTTTCTCCCTTCTTCTGCTCCATGAAAATAGATTGCATCGTTTAGCCAAACGAAATTTAGTGGAATGACATATGGGACGTCTTCAGAAGATAATCCAAGAAATCCAGTCTGGGCATGTTCGAGAAAGTGCTGGATTTTACCGGTATCAGTACAAGTACGTTTCTCATTACGAATGGGAAACATCATAATCATCTCCTTTTATCTATTTTTAATCGTTCAATGGCGTTTCTTAAGATTAATCCAATACAGTGTCATAATTTTCGTTACGGACCAATGAGAAGTTTTCCAAATCATTTTCTTATTTGAAATATTGAATTTGCTGAGAGGCATGCTTGATGCTTAAATCTTCAGTAATCTGATTCATTAGGACGCTAGTCAATGAATTAAATAATAAACATCTCTAATTGGTTTATTATTTCGAATTTCCTGTATTTATCAGATCTACTTTTACTTTTACTTTAAAATTCATGTTTGAGTATGTTTCGTTCCAATTCAACTTGTTCCAAGTTTCATATGATAATCGATTACGAACTAACGATCCGATTCCGATAGGATCTGTCTGATATTTTTTTAATTTGATTAACAGCTTTTTAGAATTGGTTATTATATAGTTCTCAACCTGTTTTTCCAATTGTCTTTGATACTTATCTTTACTTATATCCATTGTACCTGTGTATTCAAGGACGCTTCCTTTAATATCTAGATTTACTTCAGCAGTCATATTTTTTCTTTTGCTTGTATTCACTTTTTTATCATTTTTTGAATTGATATCACTTAAATAAAGCTGAACATTATTTCCTGATTCTTCATCATTCATACTAATCATTAAACTCCCATTTTTTATGTCCCCGCTTAATAAATTAAGGATCTGTGTTTCAATTAAAGTTAGTCGTGTAACATATTGATCTCCTTTAAAAGTACCCAAACCCTTTAATTCAATGTTATCGCCTTCATATGAAAAAACTGGTAAAACCGGGTCAATTCCATCGTCGTAATAATCTCTTAAAAAACGGTATTTATTAGTATTTAAAACTTTATTTTGAGTGCCCAATTTTTCGAAGAAGCTATAAAGGTATTCGGCATTATCTGGAACAGAGGGGATCTTTTTTTTTAAAAGTTCCTCACCTTTTCCCTCAACAATCGCAAATTTAACACGAGTTCCGAATTCTGGATCTCTTGTAAAAGTTTCAATAATATTTATAAGTCCCTTTTTTGACAGTTCCTCCCCAAAGAGTATCGCACTTTGTCCTCCAACTATCTTTAAATTTGTTAAATTTTGAAGTTTAATGAAGGTATCATGAGATGATTTCCCATCAGCAGTAAGAGTCTGAATACCAGCCTTTCCTTCTTTAGAAACCGTTGGAAATAGGACAGTTGTTTTTATTGGATTTTCTTTACTATCGGACAAATCGAAAGCAACAGATTCAAGAATTGCTAATTCTTCAATAATTTTACTTCCTCCACAACCTGTTAAAAACAAACAACATATTGCGATCATTACAATCATTTTATTTTGCATGTTCTGTCTCCCCATTAATCCGGTTTTTAATAATTTGAGTAAAAAGGATGCATAACACAAAGATCGGTAATGCCCAAGCTATACCAATTGCACAATAACTAAGCCATAATAACCACTTTTCGACATTCACCAAGGAATCTGGGATCAATGCGAGGATAAAACCACTTGCAAGTATTATAAATATCCAGAAATTAGGCTTAATACTTTTAATCATATTTCCAAAAATTTGCTGAGCTCCCCAGAAATAGATAACAATTATTGCTAATAACTTGAAAGCAAAAACAGAAAAGCAAAGATTTTCTGCTCTTGAAAGGAAAGCAACTTCTGTATATTCAAATAACGTCATAACTGGGAATATATCATTTAATATTTGTTTGAAGCTAAAAAAGCCAAAGCATATAAAGGTGATAAGTAAATAACTTACGGTGGACAGTAAATTTCCAATAAAAAGAGCCTTTGTCCATTTTTTTTCTACCATCGGGAAAAAAAGGATGGAAACTTCAATACCCAAAAAAGCTGTATAAACCTGAAGTCCCCCCTTAAAAAAATCTGTATCTCCTTTAAAAAAGAAAGTCGTATAACGTACAAAATCAAATTCTGGAATCAGATAAAATAGCAAAAAAAGCATTGGTTGCACGAAAGCGCATAAAACCACAATTGCCTTAGTCATCTTATAGATTCCACCTCTTAATAATTGAAAACTAAGTAATATAAATAAGGCGATAAAAAGTGAGACAGGTAAAGCTGGAAAAAACATCATTTTAAATATGAAGATATAAAGCCTCATAATCATGCTTGCAATTCCAATCCAAACACCAATTATGAACAAATAAAATGGCACCATTACCCATTTGGGAACCGTAGCCTCAATGATTTCAAAAATCGACCTACCATTACCCAGCTTATAAATTATCGCAATCATCGTAATATTAATATTAACGAGTATGGCAATGAAAATAATACTTATCCAGCCATTTGTTCCGAAATATTCGGCAACTAATCGAGGTAAACTATACAAGACAAGTCCATTTTGAATCGTATAGATTAGGATAGATAATTGAAGTGGATGGAGTCGTTCCTTCATATGATCACCATTAATTCCTCTCTTTTTCACCATCGTTTTGCATCATAGATTGTGCTGGTTGCCCCTTCCTTATTTTATAAAAGGGACCTCTCACAATACTATCCATCCAATCTTTGAAAAAGGTTGGAGAAATCGGCATAAAATAAGGTGATGATAAATTTGTTAACCCAGTTAAGTGGATGATTAATATTCCTAAAGCGAAAAAAATCCCAATATTCCCTAATAATCCTGCCATTAAAATAAAAAAGAATCGAACCATTCTAATAGAAGCACTCATAATATAACTTGGGACTATGAATGAAGCAATGGCCGATACAGCTACAACTATTATTAAGATATTACTAGTAATTCCAGCTTCAACAGCTGCTTGACCAATCACAATACCGCCGACAATTCCTATTGTTTGACCAATTTTTGTAGGCAGTCTCGCACCAGCCTCCCTTAGTAGTTCAATTACTATTTCTAAAAATATAGCTTCAACGATAGGCGGAAACGGAACTCTACTCCTAGACTGCATAATGCTTTGAAGTAGGGATAGTGGAATCATTTCGTAATGATAAGTACATATAGAGACATAAAATGCTGTTAGTATTAATGTAATAAATAATGCCATGTATCGCAAAATCCTAACACCTGTTCCTAAGATCCAAGGCTGATTATAGTCATCTGGTGATTCAAAAAAATCGAAGAAACTAGATGGAGTACAAAATATGTTAGGACTATCATCGACAAGTCCAACTACTTTTCCCGCATATAGTTTTGTCACAGCTATATCTGGTCTTTCTGTGGTATAAAATTGTGGGAATGGCGAATTTTGATGATCATCAATTATTTGAATTAAAACATTGGCGTCAGTTATAGAATCAATTTTAACTGATTGAATCCTCTCTTTTAGGTTTTTCACCACATCCGCATGTGCAATACCCTCTATATAAATGATAAGCACTTTTGTTTTTGAAATTTCACCTACAGATAACTTAATCATTTTTAAGCGAGGACTTCTGACTCTTCTTCTAATCAGCGAAACGTTCGTATTTAATACTTCATTAAAAGAATCATGTGGCCCATTTATGACAGTTTCTGATTCAGATTGTGAAATGGAACGTTCCTCAAAGCCTGATACATTTATTAAATATGTTTTCCCCCCAGTGAACAATGACACATTACCTTCTAATATTCCATTTATTACTTTTTCTTGATTGTCTTCACATTTAAAGAGTGATTGTTGAAAAGTTTTATCGAAATGACTGAATGACATTTCTCTTAAGGGTGAAAGTATCTCCCACTCTAATGTTTGTGAATCTACTAATGAGCTAAAATAAATAATATGAATTTCATCCTGATTAAATGAGCGATGAACAAGGTCAAAACAATTCTCTAATTCTTTAAGTGTATTTTCGTAAGTCGCTACTTTAAGAGACTTATCAACAGTATCTGAAATTGTTTTTTCATAAGGAGCTACTTGTTTATTACTATTCAAATGACGCGTATTATGTAGATTAATAAAACCTGTAGCCTTTTGTAAGAGAATCTTAATCCTTTTGATTATTGTTCGAAAGCGACCCATTAAAGTACCTTCCTTTTAACAGAATATAATCTGTATTATTTACCATCAACACTCCAAATATGTATTTATACCCTTTCAAAAAACATAGAAATATAGTTCATTAATATAATGATTATCAGATTTGCTCATCACTTCTAGTAGAATCAGTGCTAATAAATACATGAGGTTCACCCTAAATTAACAAATAAAAAAAGACTGCTTGACTGATATTATCCCCTTATAGTAGACACTCAAAAAAGCCTATCCGATAAAAAGGATAGGTAGTCTACTATAGGGGGATTTTATTATGGCTTTTAAAGGATCAAAATTTAATAAGTATTCAATTGAGTTT
>Ga0209025_1000157_pt1 | contig 168790 bp, 153 predicted proteins | sample AraplaMF_Col_mLB_FD_184256 | JGI IMG/M metagenome (GOLD analysis project Ga0209025, IMG submission 184256) | Arabidopsis root microbial communities from the University of North Carolina, USA - plate scrape MF_Col_mLB (SPAdes) (version 2) | ecosystem: Host-associated > Plants > Roots >...
CGCGCCAGATGTTCACCGGCATCCGCGAGAACATCTCGCCCACCATCGCCGCCGTGGCGACGCTGCTGATCATCTTCACCACCACGCTGCTGCTCGCGCTCGAATGGCTGCGCGGCCGGCGGCGCTGAACCCTGCACGCGATGCTCACGACCACTCCGAACCAGCCGCTCGGCGGCAACGCGATGCCGCGCTTCGCCGGCCCCGGCACGATGATGCGGCTGCCGGCTGCAACGTCGCCGGAGGGGCTGGACGCGGCGTTCATCGGCGTGCCGCTGGACATCGGCACCTCCAACCGCCCGGGGGCGCGCTTCGGGCCCCGCCAGATCCGCGCCGAGTCGGCCCTGCTGCGGCCCTACAACATGGCCACCGGCGCGGCGCCTTTCGACCGGCTGAACGTGGCCGACCTGGGCGACGTGCCGATCAACACCTATTCGCTCGACAAGTCGCTCGACATCGTCTCGGCCTTCTACGACACGGTGCTGGCCGCCGGCTGCGCGCCGCTGACGCTCGGCGGCGACCACACCATCGCGCTGCCGATCCTGCGCGCGGTGGCGCGCAGGCACGGCCCGGTGGCGCTGGTGCATGTGGATGCGCATGCGGACGTGAACGACGAGATGTTCGGCGAGCGCATCGCACACGGCACGCCGTTCCGGCGCGCCGTCGAGGAGGGCCTGCTGGCCTGCGACAAGGTCTGGCAGATCGGCCTGCGCGGCACCGGCTATGCGGCGGACGATTTCGACTGGCCGCGCGCACAGGGCTTCACGGTGGTGCAGGCGCACGAGGTCTGGTACCAGTCGCTGGCGCCGCTGATGGCGCAGGTGCGCGAGCGCATCGGGCCGGCGCACCCGGTCTACATCAGCTTCGACATCGACGGCATCGACCCGTCGTTCGCCGGCGGCACCGGCACGCCCGAGATCGGCGGGCTCACCGTGCCGCAGGCGCTGGAGATCGTGCGCGGCTGCCGCGGGCTGAACGTGGTGGGCGCCGACCTGGTGGAGGTCAGCCCGCCCTACGACACGAGTGGAAACACTGCGCTGCTCGGTGCCAATCTGCTTTACGAAATGCTCTGCGTACTCCCCGGTGTACCTTTCCGCTGACGCCGGCTGCTCATTTCTCCCAGGACAACACGACAACATGGACACGAAGACTTCCCCTCTCTCGCTGCTGAACGACCCGACCCTGCTCAAGACCGATGCGCTGATCGCCGGCGAATGGACACAGGGCGCCAGCCGCTTCGACGTGAACGACCCGGCCACCGGCCGGAAGCTGGCCGACGTGGCCAACCTCACGCGTGCAGACGCCGCACTCGCCATTGCCGCCGCCAACAAGGCGCTTGCGGCCTGGCGCGGCAAGACCGGCAAGGAGCGCAGCATCGTGCTGCGCAAGTGGTTCGACCTGCTGATCGCCAACACCGAAGACCTCGGCCGCCTGATGACCGCCGAGCAGGGCAAGCCCTTTGCCGAGGCCAAGGGCGAGGTCGTGTACGGCGCGAGCTTCGTCGAGTGGTTTGCCGAAGAAGCCAAGCGCGTGAACGGCGAGGTGCTGCCGCAGTTCGACAACAACCGCCGCCTGCTGGTGATGAAGCAGGCCATCGGCGTGTGCGCGGCGATCACGCCGTGGAATTTTCCGCTGGCCATGATCACGCGCAAGGTGGCGCCGGCGCTGGCCGCAGGGTGCACGGTGATCATCAAGCCCGCCGAACTCACGCCGCTGACCGCGCTGGCCGCTGCGGAACTGGCCGTGCGGGCCGGCATTCCGGCGGGCGTGCTCAACGTGCTCACGGCCGACAGCGGCAACAGCATCGCCATCGGCAAGGAGCTGTGCGAGAGCGATGTCGTGCGCCACCTGAGCTTCACCGGCTCCACCGAGGTCGGCCGCATCCTGATGAGCCAATGCGCGCCGACGGTCAAGAAGCTGTCGCTCGAGCTCGGCGGCAACGCGCCCTTCCTGGTGTTCGACGATGCGGACGTGGACTCGGCGGTCGAAGGCGCCATGGCCAGCAAGTACCGCAACGCCGGCCAGACCTGCGTGTGCGCGAACCGGCTGTATGTGCAGGACGGCATCTACGACGCCTTCGTCGAGAAATTCTCGGCCAAGGTCAAGGCGCTCAAGGTCGGCAACGGTTTCGAGGACGGCGTGATGCAGGGGCCGCTGATCGAGGATGCGGCCGTCGACAAGGTGCAGCGCCATGTCGCCGATGCCGTCGCCAAGGGCGGCAAGGTGCTGGCGGGCGGCCACCGGATCCAGGGTCAGTTCTTCGAACCGACCGTGATCGCCGAGGCCACGTCCGACATGCTGTGCGCGCGGGAGGAAACCTTCGGCCCCTTCGCGCCGGTGTTCCGCTTCAAGTCCGAGCAGGACGGCATCGACGCGGCGAACAACACCGAGTTCGGCCTGGCGAGCTACTTCTACACCCGCGACGTGGGCCGCATCTTTCGCGTGGCGGAAGCGCTGGAATACGGCATGGTCGGCATCAACGCCGGCGTGATCGCCACCGAGCACGTGCCGTTCGGCGGCGTGAAGCAGTCCGGCCTGGGGCGCGAGGGCTCGCACCACGGCATGGACGACTACGTCGAGATCAAGTACCTTTGCCTGGGCGACATCCAGAAGTGAGAAGAGGGCGCGGCTGTACAGTCGCGCCGATGGATACGCGCTACCTGCAGAGCTTTGTCGCCGTGGTCGAACTGGGCTCGATGGCCGAGGCGGCGCGCCGCCTCGACCTGACGCCCGCGGCCATCGCGGCGCGGGTCAAGGCCCTCGAGGAAGACATCGGCGTGCCGCTCGTGCAGCGCTCCGGCCGCTCGGTGCGCCCGACCGAAGCGGGCCTGAAGATGCTCGACCGCGCGCGCGACGTGCTGCGCGATGTGCGCGATCTTCGTGCCGCAACGAGCGGCGGCGCCTCGCTCGGGGAGCTGCGGCTGGGCGTGTTCATCTCGGCGCTCACCAGCGTGCTGCCGCCGGTGCTCGAGCGCCTGTACGCGCGCTTTCCCGATCTGTCGGTGTTCGTGGCGCCCGGCAGCTCGGTGGAGCTGTGCCGGCAGGTGGCCGGCGGTGCGCTCGATGCCGCCATCGTGGTCGAGCCGCAATTCGCCGTGGGCAAGGGCTGCACTTTCCAGGTTCTGTTCGAAGAGCCCCTCGTGGTGGTGGCGCCCCAGGCCCTGGCGCAGCGCGACGCGCACGAACTGCTGGCAACCGAACCCTTCATCCGCTATGACCGCTCGGTGCTGGGCGGCCAGCTGGCCGATCGCTACCTGCGGGACCACGGCATCCGCGTGCGGCAGCGGCTGGAGATCGACAGCCTGATGGCCGTCGCGGCGCTCGTGGGGCGGGGCCTCGGCGTGGCCCTGCTGCCGGACTGGGCGCCGATGTGGAATGCCGGCATGAAGATCGCGCGCGTGGCATTGCCCGAGCGCGCGCCGGTGCGGCGCGTGGGGCTGGTCTGGGCGGCCCAGGGGCCGCGCGCGGCGCTGGCGCAGGCCCTGCTGGCCGAGGCGCAGGCCGTCTGCGGCTAGGCCCTCAATCAATTCACCGGGGCACCTTGCCGACCGTGTCCGGCGCGCGCAGAAAATCGAAGTCCACGCCCTTGTCCGCCTGCATCACGGTCTGCAGGAACAGCTTCTTGTAGCCGCGGTCGGCGGTCGGTGCGACCACCGCCGTTTCCTTGGCGCGGCGCGCCAGTTCGTCGTCCGGCACCAGGAGCGAGATCTCGCGGTTCGCCACGCTGAGCCGGATGCGGTCGCCGCTGCGCACGTAGGCCAGCGGTCCGCCGATGGCCGACTCCGGCGTGACGTGCAGCACGATGGTGCCGAAGGCCGTGCCGCTCATGCGGCCGTCGGAGATGCGCACGATGTCCTTCACGCCGGCCCGCGCGAGCTTGCGCGGAATCGGGATGTAGCCGGCCTCGGGCATGCCCGGCGCACCCTTGGGGCCGATGTTCTTGAGCACCAGCACGTCGTCGGCCGTCACGTCGAGTTCGTCGCTGTCGATGCGGCTCACCAGGTCTTCGGCGTTCTCGAAGACCACGGCCCGGCCTTCGTGTTCCATGAGCCTGGGGTCGGCGGCCGACTGCTTGATGATGGCGCCGCCCGGCGCGAGGTTGCCCCACAGCACCGCGATGCCGCCTTGCGGGTAGATCGGCCGGCTGGCGGGCCGCACCACGTCCTGCCTGAAGCCCGGCCCGGCGCGCTCGATGTCCTCGCCCAGCGTGCGGCCCGTGACGGTGAGCGCATCGAGGTGCAGCAGCGGCTTCAGTTCGCGCAGCAGCGTGGCCATGCCGCCGGCCGCGTGGAAGTCTTCCATGTAGTGCTGGCCCGAGGGCTTCAGGTCCAGCAGCACCGGCGTCTCGCGGCCCATGCGGTCCAGCGCATGGAGATCGATGTCGAGGCCCATGCGTCCGGCGATGGCCGCGAGGTGCACGATGCCGTTGGTCGAGCCGCCGATGGCCAGCAGCACGCGCATCGCATTCTCGAAAGCGGCCGGCGTCAGCACCTTGTCGATGGTGAGCCGCTCGCGTGCGATCTGCACCGCCTGCGCGCCGGTCTGCTCGGCGATGCGGATGCGGTCGGCCGTGACGGCGGGGGGCGATGCGCCCCCCGGCATCGTCATGCCCAGCGCCTCCGCGATGCAGGCCATGGTGCTGGCCGTGCCCATCACCGAGCAGGTGCCCACGCTCGCCACGAGCTGGTTGTTGACGTCGGCGGTCTCCTCGCCGTCGATCTCGCCGGCGCGGTACCTGCCCCAGTAGCGCCGGCAGTCGGTGCAGGCGCCCACGCGCTCGCCGCGGTGGCTGCCCGTGAGCATCGAGCCGGTGATGAGCTGGATCGACGGCAGGCCGGCCGAGGCCGCGCCCATGAGCTGCGCGGGCACGGTCTTGTCGCAGCCGCCGATCAGCACCACGGCGTCCATGGGCTGCGCGCGCACCATTTCCTCGGTGTCCATCGACATCAGGTTGCGCAGGTACATGCTGGTCGGTGCCGCGAAGCTTTCATGCACCGAGATCGTGGGAAAGTCCATCGGCAGGCCGCCCGCGAGCATCACGCCGCGCTTCACGGCCTCGATGAGCTGCGGCGCGTTGCCGTGGCAGGGGTTGTAGGCGCTGCCGGTGTTGGCGATGCCGACCACGGGGCGGTCGAGTGCGGCGTCGGTGTAGCCCGCGCCCTTGATGAAGGCCTTGCGCAGGAAGAGCGAAAAGCCGCGGTCGCCGTAGCTGGTCAGGCCCTTGCGCATGCCTGCGCTGGGGGTGTCGCCGCTGTCGTCGGGTTCGAATGGGGATTCGGACATGGGGTGCCTGTGGCTGCTCATTCGTCGGACTTGATGTTGGACTCGGTGATGACTTTTTTCCAGCGGGCCACTTCGGCCTGGATCTGCTCGGCCGATTTCGCCGGCGTGGTGGGCGGCGCCGCATACACGCCCTGCCTGAGCAGCATCTCCTTCGCCTCGGGCGACTGCACGACCCGGGCGAGCGCCTCGTTGAGGCGGGCCACGACGGCCGCCGGCGTGCCCGCCGGCGCCAGCACGCCGAAGGTGGAACTGACCTCGAGGTTCGGTACGCCCGCTTCGGCCGCCGAAGGCACGTCGGGCAGCATCGAGATGCGCTGCGGCGTCGCGACCGCCAGTGCGCGCAGCTTGTTCGACGCGATGAAGGGCAGGGAGGCCGGCGCGGTCTCGACCATCGTGTTCACCTGCCCCGCCACCACGTCGGTCATGGCCGGGCCGCTGCCCTTGTAGGCGATGTGCGTCATCCTGATGCCGGTCTCGCGCTGGAAGAGTTCGGCCGCCATGCGCTGGGGGGAGCCCGCGCCCGACGAAGCGTAGTTGAGCTTGTCGGGGTTGGCCTTGGCGTAGGCGATGAATTCCTTCAGCGTTGTCGCCGGCACCTGCGGATTGACCACGATCACCAGCGGCACCGAGCCGACGATCATCACGGGCGCGAAGTCTTTCGTGAGGTCGTAGCGCAGGCGGCCTTTCTCCAGCGTGGCCATGGTCGCGTGCGAGGTCAGCGCACCCATCAGCAGGGTGTAGCCGTCGGCCGGCGCACGGGCCACCGCCTCGGCGCCGATGTTGCCGCCCGCGCCGCCGCGGTTGTCGACCACCACCTGCTGGCCCAGCTGCTCGCCCAGCTTGAGCGCGACGATGCGCCCGATCACGTCGGTGGCGCCGCCGGGCGGGTAGGGAATCACGAGCTTGATCGGCTTGTCGGGGTAGGTGGCCAGTGCCACCGGGGCGCTGGCTGCCAGGCCAACGGCGAGGCAGGCCTGCAGCGCGCTGCGGCGCAGGAATCGGGGGGCTCGCATCTTGTGTTGTCTCCAATACGCTCTCGGCCCGCAGTGTTGCGCGCAGGAAGCGGGCGTTGAAGCGGTCGGAACACGGACACAAGATAAAGATTCTTGCGTTCGCGATGCGAGCCAGCCGCCGGGCATCCGGCGGCTGGCGGGCTCGCAGGGCGCCTGCGGCAACGCCGCGCTTGACGGCCCCGGGGGCGCAGTCGGGCAAACCCGATTACCACCTTTGTTTCAAATCTTTACGATCTCTTCGCCGGGGTCTTCCGGTGGTCATCCCTCGCTCTGGCGCGCAATTTGCACTGGGTTGACCTTCTCAACCAGAGGGAGGGTTCATGAAAAGCTTCTTGCCGTGGTGCCGGTTCGGTGCTGTCCTGTTGATGACCTTGGGCGGTGTCGCGGCCGCCCAGGCCCAGGTGCTGCAGTTCAAGTGGGGCCACGTCTTCGAGCCCGGCAGCATCTTCCATCAGCAGGCGGAGCTGGCGGCCCGCAAGATTGCCGAGCAGTCCGAGGGCAAGATCAAGATCGAGGTGGTGCCGTCTTCCAAGCTGGGGCAGGAAGGCGACTTTGCCCTGATGCTCGCGAACGATTCCATGCAGATCGCCTACGTGGGTCAGGCCACGCTGGCCGAGGGCTATCCGCCGCTGCGCCTGGGCAGCTACCCCTTCGCCTTCAAGGACCTCGACCACATGCGCAAGTACCTCGCCAGCCCGCTGCTCGCGGAGCTGATGAAGGGCTACAACGAGAAGAGCGGCAACCGCATGGTCGCCCCGGTGTACTACGGCGCGCGGCAGGTCACGTCGAGCAAGCCGCTGCTGCGCCCCGAAGACTTCCGCGACCTGCGCCTGTACGTGCCCGATGCCTCGGCCTACCAGCTGTTCGCCACCGCACTGGACGCCAAGCCCATCACGCTGCCCTTCATGAGCCTCTACGGCTCGCTCAAGAAGGGCGAGGTGGAGGCGCAGGAAAACCCGCTGGGCACGGTGAAGGACAAGCGCCTGTACGAGGTGCAGAAATATGTGCAGCTGACGGGGCACATCTACGACACGCTGGGCATCGTGATCGGCAAGGCGGCCTGGGCCAAATTGACGCCGCAACAGCAGGCGATGATGGAAAAGACCCTCGTGGAAACCGCGAAGTGGACCAACGTCGGCGTGATCGCCGGCGAACTCGAGGACGAGCAGTTCCTGCGCAGCAAGGGCATGACCGTCTCGCCGGTCAACCGGCAGCCGTTCCTGGAGCGCATCGCGAGGCGTGCCACGCCCGAGCAGTTCGGCGCGCGGCCGGGCGACTACGCCAAGCTGCAGGCGCTGAGCGTGGGCGCAAACTGAACTGCGCGGCTCAAGCCTCGAAGGCGGGTTGCAGGACGCGCGACAGTTCGGCAACCAGCGCCTCGCGCTGCGGCGAAGGGCGCCAGAAACTGCGCGCCGCGATGCCGGCGGCCTCCCATTCGGGGTGGTTGCGCGCCGGTTGCGCGCCGCGCACCGCGGCGGCCGCGGCACGCGTGGGCGCATCGCCGTTCTCGGGCGTCTCGGCGGCGATGCGCTGAGTGGCCGCATGGCCGCGCCGCTCCAGCGCCTGCGCGAGCTTGAGCTGCCATGCGACCAGCATGAACAGCACGCCGTCTTCCACCGTGAGTTCGTGCACGTCGCGCAGCTTGTTGGCCAGCTTGCGGCCGAGCGGTCCCCAGCCCTGCGACACCGCGCCGCCGATGGCGCCGCCCAATGCCGCGCCCGCGCCCAGCGAGATGCCGGCCACGGCGAGGTCGGCCACCACGCCCACCGCGGCACCGATGACGGCGCCCTTGCCGAGCCGCAGGCCCGCGTCCTTCATGGCCTCGGGGCTGAAGAAATCGAGCGTCCAGCGGCCTTCGATCATCGGCAGCGGCGCCTCGTCGGCATCGCCCTGGCGAAAGCCGTAGAGCGCGAGCAGGTCGTCGGTGCAGCGCTGGGCCTTGTCGAACACGGTCTTCTGGAGAGCGGCGACGAGGGCCTGGCGCCGGGCCGTGTCGGCGAACTCGGTGGCCGACACCGTGCGGCGCACCGAGGCCGCGTCGACCAGCAGGCCGGCGATGCGCGTGCAGGCGGACTGGCGGCGTTGATCGGCTTCGGTGTCGAGAAAGTCGGCCACGCCCCGCAGTTGGTCGCGGCGGTCGCGCAGCAGCGTGGCGAGGTCGGTGTACAGGTCGCGCTCGGCGCCGACGAAAGGAGCCGCCGCATCGAAGCACACCTGCACGTGCAGGCCGTAGGCCGAGAGCAGTTCCTTCCATGCCGGCTCGCGGCTGGTCGTGTCGCGAACGAAGTTCAGCACCGGCAGCACGGGCCGGGCGCAGGCGTTGAGCAGCTCGATCTCGTCGCGGAATTTCGGCAGCACCGGCTCGCGCACGTCGATGACGAGGAAGGCCGCGTCGATGTCGAGCATGGTGCGCAACACCTTGGCCTCCTGCTCGAACACGCCGTGCGCTTCCGGCCCCTGCAGGAACTGGCGGATGCGCTCGGGCGGGGTGGCCTGCTGATCGAAGCCCGCGAGGTGTTCTCGCAGTGCCACCGCATCCTCGAGGCCGGGCGTGTCGAAGAAGCGCACGGCCGCTTCGCCGTTCACGTCGAGGTCGACCGACTCGACATGGCGCGTGGTGCCGGGGCGCTGCGACACCTCGCCGAAGTTCACGCGGCGCGTCAGCGTGCGCAACAGCGAGGTCTTGCCCGCGTTGGTGTGGCCGACCACGGCGATGCGGATGGCTTCTGGCGTCATGGCGTGGGGCCCAGTCCCTGCGATGCGGTGTCCAGCCGGTCGCTGGCCGCGATGCGTTCCAGGCCGGTGTCGCGCAGCCAGTCGATCCAGCGGCGGGATGCGCTTGCGCTGTGGCCGGCCGCATCGGCCAGCCACAGGCGGCATTCGCCGCAATGCGCCAGCACCTCGCGCAGGAAACGCTCGGTGCCGCGGTCGGGGCTCGATGCGGCGTGGCACACCAGCAGCACGGCGCGCGGGCGGGCCTGTGCCAGCTGGTCGAGCAGGGCGCGGCGTGCCGGGGCGCTGCCGTCGATGCGCAGCACCTGGGTGGCGTCGGCAGGCAGTCCGGCCGGTGGCCAGGCCGTGTCGGGCGGCAGCTCGAAGCCGATGACGAAGAACGCGTCCTGCAGCTCGGAAGGGGCCAGGCCGGCGGGGGCGATGCCGCGCGTGCGGCCCGGGTCGGCATCGACGATGGCGGCGGGCGCCAACGCCGCGAAGCGGGCCAGCAGCCTGCGGTAGTAGGGCTCGCTCCAGTCGGGCTGCAGCGCCTTGCGGCGGCCGCGCCAGATGGCGGCGCTCAGCAGCACGAGCGCGAGGCGCGGCAGCAGCCCGTACACCACGATGCAGCCGGTCAGCCACATCGCCCAGGTGCGCTGGCCCACGGCGCCGGGCGAGGCAGAGAGAACCGTGGCCGCGTCGGGCACCGGGAAACCAAGTTGCGCTGGTGCCCAGCCCAGCAGTTGCACCGCGCGCACGAAGAAGGCCGGATCGAGGATCGTCGTCTCCCAGCTCAGCGTGTAGCTGCGGAAGGCCAGCGCGAACAGCATCGCGGCCAGCACCACCGCAAACGACAGCGCCCAGATGCCATGGCTCACGAGCCCGAAGGCCCAGGGCAGCAAGCGGGCGCGGCCCAGCAGCCCGGTGGCTGCGCGCACCAGCACCGGCGCCTGGCCCTGCTTGCCGCCCGCCACGCGCGCGGTGAGCGAGAGCCAGATCCAGCCGAGCGAAGCCGTGTTGAACGAACCGATCGGCAGCCACAGGCCTACCAGCCAGAGCAGCAGCGTGAGCGCATGCAGCCCCAGCAGGCTCGCGAGCGCCGCGATCACGTTGATGTGGCGCTCGCCGCCGCCGACCACGCTGCCCGCGAGGCCCAGGCCCGCGGCGACGATCAGCGCCACCAGCGCGAGCAGCACCCAGGGCGCCCACTGCCGGGCGCGGGCCAGTTCGGGCTGCAGCCCGATGCGTTCGCCGAGCTGGCGTGCGCGTTCGGTGATCCGGGTGTGGCCGTCGGCCGCCCGCGAGGCGGCGGTGCGCAGGGCCTGCGCATCATCGAGCGGACCGTTCTGCTCGGTCCATCGGATTGCCTCGGTGATCACCGCATCCGGAAAGGCAGATTCGCGCAACGCGGTGTCGTTGGTCAACAGGGTCCCTTCGCAAGTGGTGCCCCACGGAGTGCCGTGGGCGCGCGAATTATGCCCGGCGCGTTGCGAAGACCCACGAGAAACGGGGCCGCGAGCGGCCCCGTTTCCGAATGGTGCGAGTGTTGAAAACGTGTGTGCCCGGTCTCGGTGGCCCCACCGCGCTGCGCGCTGCCCCCTGAAACCGTCACGGCCCGTTCGCGGGACACCGCGGAACCGGCTTTGCCGGGCCGCTGGTGTCGCCCCCGGCGAGGGGGTAGGCGCAGCGACACGAAGTGCGCGAAGCCTGGGGGAGAGTTTTTTCTACCTCAAGCCGAAGAACGAAAGCACGGCCACAACGACCACGACCAGGCCGACGATGTAGATGATTGAATTCACGCGAGGACTCCTCGTTGTTGGCGACAAGCCCAGCATTGCGCGCCGGCCGCACGGCCGATGTCGGCGAGGGGCGGCCCGTGCTGTAGGACTCGCGAAGCGGGGAGTTCATGACAAATCCCCGGTTCGGGCAGCTTTGTCAGTTTGTCATCGCCCGTGTGACCATTGTTTGCAATGCACTGCCTGCATTCACGCAAGACTCTGGCCCTCCCAGGAAGGCCCGCCATGCGACTCACCGAGCAGACTCCGTTCACAGGTTCACACCCGGCGCACCCAGGCGCCCGTTCGCCCCGTCCGGCCGATGCCGCCGCGGCACGCGTCAACGAACAGCTGCTTCCGACCTTGTTCGACCGCCTGCGCGACGAGGCGCCGGGCCGCGCCGGCGAACTGCCTTCGGACTACGCCGTCACGCCCGCCCGGATGCGCGACATCGTGCAGCGCGACCTGGCCTTTCTGCTCAACACCACCAATGCCGAAGACCTGGTCGATCGCACGCGCCATCCCGAGGCGGCGTCTTCGACCCTCAACTTCGGCGTGCCGCCGCTGGCGGGCAGCTACCTGTCGGAGCGCAAGTGGGCCGACATCGAACGCATCATCCGCCGCGCCATCCAGGACTACGAGCCGCGCCTGATTCCCGGGACGGTGACGGTGGTGCCGCTCATGAAGGGGGGCGGGGCGTCCGAGGCATACAACGTCCTGCTGTTCGAGATACGCGCCCTGATCCACCTGCAGCCCTACCCGCTGGCATTCACGGTGCAGAGCGCGGTCGATCTCGAGACCAACCGCATGCGCGTGATCTCCTGCGCACGCTGATCCTCCATCACAACGACTTCAGGGAATCACACCGCCATGGATCCGCAACTCCTCGACTACTACAACAAGGAACTGGTCTACATGCGCGAGGCCGCGAGCGAGTTCGCCGCCTCGCACCCCAAGATCGCGCGCCGCCTCGGCATGCACGGCATCGAAGTGGCCGATCCGTACGTGGAGCGGCTGATCGAATCGTTCAGCTTTCTCTCGGCGCGCATGCAGATCAAGCTGGACGCGGAGTTTCCGCGCTTCACGCAGCGGCTGCTCGAGGTGCTGTACCCCAACTACCTGAGCCCCACGCCTTCGATGGCCGTGGCGCAGCTGCATCCCAGCGTGAAGGAGGGCGACTTCACGCGCGGCTTCGTGGTGCCGCGCGGCACGGCCTTCCATGCCCGGGTGCCGGCGGGCGAAGAGACGCCGTGCGAGTTCCGTTCCAGCCAGGACGTGACGCTGTGGCCCTTCGAGATCGTCGAGGCGAAGCTCACAGGCGCCCCGCCCGACATTCCGGCGCTGGAGCGCTACCTGCCGCCGCACGTGCAGGTGAGCGGCGCGCTGCGTCTGCGGCTGCGCATCGTGGGCGAGATGGGCTTCGGCGCGCTGGCCGGGCTCGACCGGCTGCCCATCTACCTGCGAGGCAGCGAGCAGGTGGCCTCGCACCTGTTCGAACTGCTGCACACCTCGGCGGTGGCCACGTTCGTCGGCGAGCCGGGCCAGCTGATGGAGCGGCCGCACGTGGTGTCCGAAGGGGCGCTGGTGCACGAAGGACTGGCGCCGGGGCAGGGCCTGCTGCCGCTGGAATGGAACACCTTTCACGGCCACAACCTGCTGCACGAGTATTTCGCCTGCCCGGAGCGCTTTTACTTCTTCACGTTGACGCAGCTGGCGCCGGGCCTCTCGCGCGTGCAGGGCAAGGAGGTCGAAATCCTGGTGCTGCTGAGCAAGCCGCCGGGGCCGCTGGGCGCACTGGTCGACGCGGGGCAGTTCGCCTTGTTCAGCACGCCGGTGGTCAACCTGTTCGAGCAGCGCACCGACCGCATCGAGCTCAACGCGGCGCAGCCCGAGTTCCACCTGGTGCCCGACCGCTCGCGGCCGCTGGACTTCGAGGTCTATTCGGTCCAGGGCATCGCGGGCCAGCAGGCGCAGACCACGGCCGAGATGGCCTTTCGCCCGCTCTACCAGACGCTCAACGAGGACGAGGGCAACCACGGCCGCTACTTCTCGGTGCGGCGCGAACCGCGGCTGGCGTCCGACACGGCGCGCAAGTACGGCACGCGCACGCCGTACATCGGCACCGAGGTGTTCCTCTCGCTGGTCGACCAGCACGAGGCGCCATACCCCGAGAGCCTTCGCTACCTCTCGGTCAAAGCGATGCTCACGAACCGCGACCTGCCGTGCCTGGTGCCGCGCAATGGGCACGCCGACCTGGCGGTGGCCGATTCGATCCCGGTGTCGGCGGTGGGCCTGATCCGGCCGCCGAGCACGCCCAAGCCGCCCTTCGCGAAGCGCGAGATCGCGTGGCGGCTGATTCGCCAGCTGGGCTTCAACCACCTGCCGCTGGCTGACATGCCGCACCGCGAAGGCGCGCAGGCCTTGCGCGACATGCTGCGGCTGTTCGTGTCGGCCGACAACAACGTGCTGCACCGGCAGATCGACAGCCTGGTGGGCTCGCGCATCGAGCCCGTGACGCGGCGCCTGCCGGGCGCGGGGCCGTTGATCTACGGGCGTGGCGTGCAGTGCACGCTGAGCGTCGATGAAGAAGGCTTCTCGGGCACGAGCCCCTATCTGCTGGGGCTGGTGCTGGAGCACTACCTTGCGCGGCACGTGAGCATCAACGTGTTCACGCAGACCGAGCTTCAGTCGATGCAGCGCGGCACCGTCGCCAGATGGCCTGTGCGCATGGGCGGGCGCGGGATTGTCTAGGCTCTCCCCCAGGCTTCGCGCACTGCGTGTCGCTTCGCCTTCACCCTTCCGGGGGCAACACCAGCGGCCCGGCAAAGCCGGTTCCGCGGTGTTTCACGAACCTGGTTGGCGACGCGATGGCTGTCCGAGCGCTTGCTCCAGCAACCACAGCATCGCCGTACGGATGTCCTTCGCGTCGGCACCTGCATCGATCTCCAGCGCCGCCCGGTCGAAGGCCGCGGAGAGCAGGCGGGCGAGGGCGTCGGGCGACACCTCGCCCTTGCCCATGCCGGCGCGGGCCAGCCCCTGGCGCAACGAGTTCGCCGAGGTCGCGTCGTCCATCGCCATGACTTCGGCGAGGCCGAGCACGGCGGGGCCGTCGATCAGCAGCAGCCGGGTGCGGCCCGGCACCGTCATCGCATTCAGGTAGGCCTCGCTGCCGTCGAGCAATGCCTTGCGGGGCGTGAGCCTTTCGGGCGTGGCCGCCTCGATGTCGGCGGCGACGGCCTCGGCCTCGCGCCGCAGCACCTGCCGGAACAGGTCGCGCTTGTCGGCGAAGTGGTGGTACAGCGCGCCGCGGGTGATGCCCGCAGCCTCGGCGATCTCGGGCGTCGAGGTGTCGCCGTAGCCCTTGCTGACGAAGAGGGCGCGGGCCGCCTCGATCAGCGCGAGGCGGGTGGTTTCAGTGCGTTCACGGTTGGTACGAGACGGTGTTGTGGCCATTTACATGCAGACTGTCTGTAGATTAGTATTCAACTTACATGCAGTCTGCATGTTAATTGAAAGGATGCACGCCGTGAAAGTGACCAGCTATTACCCGGTGATCATGACCAACGACGTGGCCGCAACGGCCAGCTTCTACCAAAAGCACTTCAGCTTCACGCCGCTGTTCACGAGCGACTGGTACGTGCACCTGCAACTGGAAGGCGAACCGTCGGTCAACCTCGCCGTGCTGGACGGCCGGCACGAGACGATTCCCGCAGCCGCGCGGGGCCAGGTGGCAGGCGGCATGCTGCTGAATTTCGAAGTGGACGACCCCGACGCGATCCACGACCGGCTCCAGGCGGCGGGCCTGCCGATCCTGCTGCCGCTGCGCGACGAGGCCTTCGGCCAGCGCCACTTCATCACGAGCGACCCGAACGGCGTCTTGATCGACATCATCAAGCCGATCCCGCCGAGCGGGGAGTTCGTCGAACAGTACGAGGCCGGCGCACTGCCGAGCTAGGCTTTCCTCCAGGCGTCGCGCACTTCGTGTCGCTGCGCCTTCCCCCTTCCGCGGTGTTTCACGAAAGAGACTCCCCAGTCAGGCTCGCAGGGCCTCGTCTTCCTCGAGCCCGTCGCCGAGGAACCCGCCGCTCTGGTGCGCCCACAGCCGCGCATACAGACCCCCGTGCGCCATCAGCGTGCGGTGGTCGCCTTCTTCCACCACGCGGCCTTCGTCGAGCACGATCAGCCTGTCCATCGCCGCGATGGTCGACAGCCGGTGCGCGATCGCGATCACGGTCTTGCCTTCCATCAGCGTGTAGAGGCTTTGCTGGATGGCGGCCTCGACCTCGGAGTCGAGCGCGCTGGTGGCTTCGTCGAGCAGCAGGATCGGTGCGTCTTTCAGCATCACGCGCGCGATCGCCACGCGCTGGCGCTGGCCGCCCGAGAGCTTCACGCCGCGTTCGCCCACATGCGCCTCGTAGCCGCGCCGGCCGCTCGCATCGCCCAGCGTCTGGATGAAGTCGTGCGCCTCGGCGCGTCTGGCGGCCGCCTCGATCTGCGCCGGCGTCGCATCGGGCCGGCCGTAGGCGATGTTGTCGGCCACCGAGCGGTGCATCAGCGAGGTGTCCTGCGTGACCATGCCGATGTGGCTGCGCAGCGAGTCCTGCGTGACGTGTGCGATGTCCTGCCCGTCAATCAGGATGCGGCCGCTTTCCAGGTCGTGGAAGCGCAGCAGCAGGTTCACCAGCGTCGACTTGCCGGCGCCCGAGCGGCCGACCAGGCCGATCTTCTCGCCGGGCTTCACCGTCAGCGTCAGGTCGTCGATCACGCGGCGGCCGGCATCGGCATAGCGGAAGCTCGCATGCTCGAAGCGCACCTCGCCGCGCGGCACGTCGAGCGCGCCGGCATCGGCCGCATCGAGCACGGTGCGCGGGCGCGACAGCGTCTTCATGCCGTCCTGCACCGTGCCGATGTTCTCGAACAGGCTGGTCATTTCCCACATGATCCAGTGCGACATGCCCTGCAGACGCAGCGCCATCGCGGTGGCGGCGGCCACCGCGCCCACGCCCACCGTGCCGTGCGACCACAGCCACAGCGCGGTGCCCGCCATGCCGGCCGTGAGGCCCATGCTCAGCGTGTGGTTGACGATTTCGAACGCGCTCACCAGCCGCATCTGCCCGTAGCCCGTGTGCATGAACTCGCGCATCGCATCGCGCGCGAAGCCGGCCTCGCGCTGGGTGTGCGAGAACAGCTTGACGGTCGCGATGTTGGTGTAGGCGTCGGTCACGCGGCCGGTCATCAGCGCGCGCGCATCGGCCTGCGCCTTGCCGACCTTGCCCAGCCGCGGCACGAAGTAGACGAGGGAGCCGATGTACAGCGCCAGCCAGATCACGAAGGGCCAGACCAGCTGCGCGTCGAGCACGCCCACCAGGATGATCATCGTCGCCACGTACACGCCCATGGCGACCAGTACGTCGGCCAGCACGAAGATGGTTTCGCGCACCGCGAGCGCGGTCTGCATCACCTTGGCCGTGATGCGGCCCGCGAACTCGTCCTGGTAGAAGGCCATGCTCTGGCCCAGCATCAGGCGGTGGAAGTTCCAGCGCAGCCGCATCGGCAGGTTCACCGCCAGCGTCTGGTGCTTGACGATGGTCTGCAGCGCCACCACCGCGATGCTGATCACCAGCACCGCGGCCATCCACAGCAAGGTGTCGCCGCGCTCGGCCCACAGCCGCGACGGCACCTGCCCGCCGAGCCAGTCGACGATGCGCCCGAGGATCGCGAACAGCGCCGCCTCGAAGATCGACATGACGGCCGTGAGCACCGCCATGGCGGCGATCTTTCCGCGCACGCCCTGCATGCAGGCCCACAGGAAGGCGAAGAAGCCCTGGGGCGGCAGTGGCGGCTCGGCGGCGGGATAGGGGTGAAGAAGTTTTTCGAAGAAGCGGAACAAGGAAGCAGTCTCCCAGAGAGCTCCGGACTTTAGCCGCGCTCGCATGACCTTGCCCCGAAAAGGTGCGTTCCTATTTCCTGTGCCGGGTTGCCTTGGGTTCCGTGCCGCCGAGCCGCTCGCTCAGGAAGTCGATGAACGTACGCAGCTTGGGCGCCATGTACTGGCGGCTGGTGTACACGGCGAAGAGGGGCACGGGCATGGCCTCGTAGTCCGGCAGCAGCCGCACCAGCCGGCCCTGCGCGAGGTCGTCGTCGATCAGCCACAGGGGCATGAAGGCGACGCCCATGCCCGCATGCACTGCGTGCAGGGTGAGGGTGGTGTCGTCCGAGCGCATCGCCGGCGTGAGCCGCAGCGGGAGCATGCGGCCGCCGGGGCCCTTGAGTGAGAGGTTGTCCAGGTTCACGTAGCTCGGCACGATGGCGCCGAGCCGCGACAGGTCGGCGGGCAGCACGGGGCTGCCGCCCATGCGGCGCAGGTAGTCCGGCGTGCCCGCGAGGTGAAAGGGCACCCGGCACAGCGGCCGTGCGATCAGCGCGGGCGAGGGCTCCTGCGTGGCGCGCAGCGCGAGGTCGTAGCCGTCGGCGGCCAGGTCGACCTTGCGGTTTTCCAGGTGCATGTCGACCAGCACTTCCGGAAAGCGCTCGCGGTAGTCGGCCAGCACGCGCGCGAAGCGCGGCGTGGCACACCACACCGGCGCGCTCACCTTGAGCTGGCCGCGCGGCGCCTCGCTCTTCTGGCCGATCGCGGCTTCGGCCGCGTCGAGCAGGTCGAGCGCGCGGCGGCTCTGTTCGTACCAGGCGGTGCCGGCCTCGGTCAGGCTCAGGTGGCGGCTCGAGCGGTGCAGCAGCCGCGCGCCGAGCGACTTCTCGAGCTGCGCCACGTGCTTGCTGGCCATCGGCGGCGACATCGACAGCCGCTCGGCCGCAGCCACGAAGCTGCCGGCCTCGACGACCTCGCGAAACACGCGCAAGCTGGTCATGCGGTCCATCGATGGTTTCCTGTGGAGAAATGATTCGATGCATCGTAGCCTGTCGATTTCTTTTCAGGAAATGTCTACAGTCGATCCAACGCTTTCAAGGAGCATCGAATTGACCCACGACAACACATCGCGCCTGCCCACGTATTTCATCTCCCACGGCGGTGGCCCCTGGCCCTGGATGAAGAAGGAGATGGGCGCCACCTACGACCAGCTGGCCGCCTCGCTGGCCGACATGCCGCGCCAGATCGGCCGCACGCCCAAGGCCATCCTCATGGTGTCGGCGCATTGGGAAGCCCCGGCTTTCACGGTGCAGGGCAACCCGAAGCCACCCATGATCTACGACTACGGCGGCTTCCCGGCCCACACCTACGAGGTGCACTACGACGCGCCCGGTTCGCCCGAACTTGCCGAGCGCGTGCAGTCGCTCATCGCAGCGGCCGGCCTGCCGGTGCAGATCGATCCGGAGCGCGGCTACGACCACGGCATGTTCTCGCCGATGGCCGCGATGTACCCGAAGGCCGACGTGCCGGTGGTGCAGCTGTCGCTGCGGCGCGGGCTCGACCCGGCCGAGCACCTCGCGCTGGGCCGTGCGCTGGCACCGCTGCGCGACGAGAACGTGCTGATCGTCGGCAGCGGGCTGAGCTATCACAACCTGCGCAACTTCGGGCCGCAGGCGCATGGCGTGTCGAAGGCCTTCGACGACTGGCTCGACGCGGCCGTGGTGAAAGGGGCGCCCGCCGAACGTGCCGCGCAGCTGCAGAACTGGGCCGCGGCACCGGCTGCGCGCATGGCGCATCCGCGCGAGGAGCACCTGATTCCGCTGATGGTCGCGGTCGGTGCGGCCGAGGCGGAAGCCGGCGAGCGCGTGTACCACGAGGATGCCTTCATGGGCGGGCTCGTGGTGTCGAGCTACCGCTTCGGCGGCGTCTGACCCGAGCTTCTGCCGCAGCACGGAAGGCCGCGCGGCAAAATCGGGCGATGCCCCCGATCCCCGACAGTCCCGACGCCTGCGCGGCACGCAGCGAGATCGCGCGCATCGACGCGCTCGCCACCCGTCACGACCCGGTGCACGACGGCGTGCGCGTGCGCTGGCGCCGCTTCGGCACCGACACGGCGAAGCCGCCCATCGTGCTGCTGCACGGCGGCCACGGCAGCTGGATGCACTGGCTGCGCAATGCCGAGGCGCTGTCGGCCGAACGCACGCTCCTCTTGCCCGACATGCCGGGTTTTCACGATTCGGATGCGCTGCCGCGCGCGGCGCCCGGCGAGGATTCGCTGCGGCCCTTGCTGAAAGCGCTGGCCGGCACGCTCGATGCGCTGATCGGCGCGGGCACGCCCGTCGACCTCGGCGGTTTTTCGTTCGGCGGCCTGACCGCCGCGCGGTTCGCGGTGCAGCGCGGCGCGGTGCGCAAGCTCGCGCTCCTGGGCAGCGGCGGCCACGGCACGCTGCGCCGCATGACGGCCGAGATGATCAACTGGCGCGCCGCGCCGGACCGCGAGGCCGAGCGAGCCGCGCTGCTGCACAACCTGGGCGCGCTGATGCTGCACGACACCTCGGCCATCGACGCGCTGGCCTTCGAGATCCACGACATCTCGTGCCACGGCACGCGCTTTCGCAGCAAGGAGGTGTCGCAGGCGGGCGGGCTCCGGAAGGCGATCGACGCGCTGGGCGTGCCCACGCTGCCGCTCTGGGGCGAATACGACGTCACGGCCGATCCGCGTCCGCTGGTGGCGCAGCTCGTCAGCGAAGGCCCCGGCCGCGAAGGCGTGGTGATCGACGGCGCGGGGCACTGGGTGCAGTACGAGCGCGCCGGCGAGGTCAACGCGCGCTTGCTGAAGTTCTTCGGCTGACCCGGGGATTCCCTGGTTCCATGCCGATGCCCATCGGCCAGTGCGAAGAACATGCACATGTGTCAAGCCGGGCGGGGGCGGCAGTCGCGCGCATGTCAGGCGGCTTCCGGGTCGAAGAAGCGGCGCGACAAGCCATGGCGCCCCGGGTAGAACCTGAAGTAGGGCCGCGCCTCGTCGATGGTGCGCGCGACCGATGGGCGTTCCATCAGGCGATCGAAGTAGGCCGCCAGGCGGCCATGTGGCGGCGCCATCGGCACATAGGTCACGGCATAGAACAGGGCCGGTGCGGCGGCGCAATCGGCCATGGTGAATGCGTCGCCGGCCACCCAGGTTCGCCTTTCGAGGTGGCGGTCGATCCACGCATAGGCCGACGACAGGCCTTCCCGCGCCCGGGCCACGCCGAGCGCGTCGCGCTCGCCTTCCGGCCGCAGCAGGTTGGCGGTGAAGGCCTGCATGGGTGTCATCACGTACAGGTCGAAGAGGCGGTCCCACAGGCGCACTTGAAGCGCCGCGTCCGGGTCATGCGGGATGAGCGCTCGGCCGGCGCTGGCGTGGTGGCGCTGCAAGTGCTCGATGATGATGCTGGTCTCGGGAATGGGCTGCCCCTGGTCGATCAGCAGGGGCATCTTGCCCGTGGGCCACAAGGCCAGGAACGCCGAGCGCTCCGCCGGATCGCCCAGATTCAGCAGGCGCTTTTCTGCCTCGATCCCCAGCTCGTCGAGCGCGATGAGGACCTTGTGGCAGTAGGACGAAAGTGGGTGGTAGTGAAGAGCAAGCGTCGTCATGCGGCACACCTGTTGTTTCCGGTGTTGGAAAATATCGGCGTGGCAGCCCGCCGGGTCAAGAGGCGGCAGCCGACCGCGGGTGCTACTGCTTCGTGAGGCCCAGCTTGCGGATGGTCTCGGCCCACTGGTCGTAGGTCGTGCGCGTCAGGTCGGCCAGCTGCTGCGGGGTCGACGATTCCGCCTCGTAGGCCCCTTGCCGAAAGAAGTCGCGCGTGGCCGGCATGGCCAGCACCTGCGCCAGTGCGGCGTTGAGCTTCGCCACCACCGGCGCCGGCATGCGCGCCGGCCCGTAGAAGCCGAGCCAGCTCGCCATGTCGACGCCGCTCACGCCTTGCTCGGTCATCGTCGGCACGTCGGGCAGCATCGGGCTGCGCTTCGGCGCCGCCACGGCCAGCATGCGGACCTTGCCGGTGGCCGTGTTCTGGATCGCGTTGGGCGCCGCGTCGAAGTAGTACTGCACACGGCCCGCGAGGAAGTCCTTCGCGGCATCGGCGCCGCCCTTGTAGGGCACGTGCACCACGTCCAGCCCGGCCTGCCGCGCGAAGGCCTCGCCGTAGATGTGCGACGAGGTGCCGGTGCCGAAGGAGGCATAGCTCATCTTCCCCGGGTTGGCCTTGATGTAGGCCACCAGCTCCTGCACGTTGCGCGCTGGCACGCTGGTGTGCACCGTCAGCACCAGCGGCCCGCGCGCACCGAGCGAGATGGGCGTGAGGTCCTTGAACGGGTCGTAGCGCACCTGCGCCAGCGTCTGCGGGTTCTGCGCCACCACGGAAGAGGGCGCGTACATGAAGGTGTAGCCGTCGGGCGCCGCGCGGATCACTTCCTCGGTGGCCAGGATGAAGCTCGCGCCCGGCCGGTTCTCGACGATGACCGGTGTCTGCAGCACCTCGCCGAGCTTGTTGGCGACGAAGCGCGCCTGCGCATCGGAGGCACCGCCCGCCGCCAGGCCGAGCACGATGCGGATCGTGCGGCCCTTTTCCGGAAAGTCGGCGGGCGGGACCGCGAGCGCGGCCAACGGCGCGGCGGCCGCGCCCAGTGCGAGCCAGGCCGCAACGCGGCGCCTGGAGAGGAAGGAGGAATGGCTCATTGCTTGGCCAGGCCCACCTGCTGCACCATCGCGCCCCAGCGCTCGTAGGTCGAGCGCGTGATGCTGGCGAATTCTTCAGGCGTCGTTGCGCCGGCTTCATAGCCGCCCGTGCGGTAGAACTCGCGCACCTGCGGCATCGCCAGCACCTGCGTCAGCGCCGCGTTGAGCCTGGCGACCACCGGTGCGGGCATGTGCGCCGGCCCGTAGAAGCCGAGCCAGCTCGGCAGGTCGAGTCCGCTCACGCCCTGCTCGGCGAAGGTGGGCACGTCGGGCAGCGCGGAGATGCGCGCATTCGCGGCGATCGCAAGGATCTTCACCTTGCCCGAGGCCGAGGTGATGACGGCCGACGAGGCCGAGTCGAACATGTACTGCACACGCCCGCCGATCAGGTCCTTGGCCGCGTCCGAGCCCCCCTTGTAGGGAATGTGCACCGCATCGACGCCGGTCTTCTTCACGAAGGCTTCGCCGTAGATGTGCGACGAGGTGCCCGCGCCGAAGGAGGCGTAGCTCACCTTGCCGGGGTTCGCCTTCACGTAGGCCACGAGCTCCTTCACGTTGCTGGCGGGCACGGTGGTGCTCACCGACAGCACCAGCGGGCCGCGGCCGCCCATCGAGATGGCGGTGAAGTCCTTGAACGGGTCGTAGGGCACCTGCGCGAAGGTATGCGGGTTCTGCGCCATCGTCGAGGAGGGCGCGTAGAGCAGGGTGTAGCCGTCGGGCAGCGCGCGCGACACCTCGTTGGCCGCGAGCATGGTGCTGGCGCCGGGCTTGTTGTCGACGATGACGCTGGTGCCCAGCACCTCGCCGAGCTTCTGCGCCACGATGCGCGCCTGCGCATCCGTGCCGCCGCCGGCCGTGAAGCCCACGACGATGCGGATCGGCCTGTTGCGCGCCGGAAAGTCCTGCGCGAAGGCCGGTGGCGCCAGGCCCAGCAAGGCTGCGGCGCCGAGGGCCGCGCCGAACGCACGGCGGGTGCCGTCGAGTTTCTTCATCGATGTCTCCGTTGGAATGTTCTTCTTATATTGATTCAGAAAGTCATAAAAATCCATATTAACCAGGTAATACCCTAGATTTATGGCTTTTGTGTTTGACAAAATGAACATTGAAATCAAAATACGACGAAACAGCCCATCCAAGACATCCATCCATGAAAACTGTCGTCCGCACCGACGAGCGCATCTTGTCCTCCGACATCTTCGACCGCGACAGCCGCGTCAAGCGCCCTGACCACGGCAGTTGGGCCGAGCCCGGCAAGAACATCCCGGTCTACCACCGCTGTGGCGTGCTGGTGGTCGGCGGCGGCCCCTCGGGCACCGCTGCGGCGGCAGCCGCCGCCCGCGCGGGTGCCGACGTGGCGCTGCTCGAGCGCTACAACCACCTGGGCGGCCTTTCCACCGGCGGCCTCGTGATCTGGATCGACCGCATGACCGACTGGGAAGGCAAGCTTGTGATCCGCGGCTTTGCCGAAGAACTGTTCGACCGCCTGCCCGCCGACGCCATCGCCGGCCCGGCGCGCGAAGACTGGGGCTCGCAGGACACGGCCAAGGCCGCGCACTGGTCGCAGCGCACGGCTGCCTACCACGGCATCGTCACCTGGTCGCCCACCATCGACCCCGAGCGGCTCAAGCTGCTGTCGCAGGAAATCGTGCTGGAGCGCAAGGTCAAGCTCATCTATCACTCGTGGGCCGCGATTCCGATCGTGCAGGACGGCGCCGTGAAGGGCGTGGTGTTCGAGAGCAAGGAAGGCCGCATGGCCATCATGGCCGACGTGGTGGTCGACGCCACCGGCGACGGCGACCTGTTCGCCCGCGCCGGCGCCGCCTACGTGAACGACATCGAGGAGGCCGACGTGCACCACTGCATGAACACCTCGTGGCTGTTCGGCGGCGTGGACATGAACCGCTGGATCGAATTCAAGGCCGGCCAGCCCGAGGCCTTCTCCGGCTTCATGGCGCGCGGGCGCGAGCAGCTCGGCCTGTTCGAGCGTCCCTTCGTCTCGTGGCGCAACGACGTGGCGCTCTTCATGGGGCCGCGCCAGTCGGGCTATTCGGCGCTCGACGTGGACGACCTCACCGCGGTGGAGGTGCGCTCGCACCGTGCGATGGCCGCGCACCTCGACTACTTCCGCGCCCATGCACCGGGCTTCGAGGATGCCTACCTGATGCTGAGCGCGCCGCAGATCGGCGTGCGCCATGCGCGGCGCCTGAGCGGCGTGGGCGCGGTGCTGCGCAGCCAGTGGCCCGACGGCGTGGCGCTGGCCGACGAGGTGGGCGTGACGCCCGCGGTGTCGCCGAAGTTTCCCAACATCTCCATTCCCTACGGCGCGCTGGTGCCGCAGCAGCTCGACGGCCTCGTGGCCTGCGGCCGGCACATCTCGTGCGACCGCAATTCGCACGGCTTCATGCGCGAGATTCCGCAGTGCTGGATCACCGGGCAGGCCGCGGGCGTGGCGGCGGCGCTGGCGTCGCAAGGCGGCATCGCGCCGCGCTTCGTCGACGTGGGCGCGCTGCAGTCCGAACTGCTGGCGCAGGGCGTGTACCTGCGCGCCGGCGCCGGGCAGGACGCCGGGGCCATCGCCACGGCCGAAGCCGGCGTCTGAACGTCACGCCATGAACCCGGCCGACCTCCTTGCGCCAGCCTCTACATTGCAGAGTCTTGCAAAGGGTTCTTCCATGTCCACTGACAAAAACGACAGCTCTCTTTCCGCGGCCTCCTCCGACGCCGTCGCCGAGTCGCGCGGCGAACGCTCCGACACCGTCAGCGCGCTGGAGCGCGGCATCTCGGTGCTGCGCTGCTTCAGCGAAGAGCGGCCGGTGCTGGGCCACGCCGACGTGGCGCGCATGACCGGCATTCCGCGCCCGACCGTCAACCGGCTGGTCGCGACGCTGCTCTCCATGGGCATGCTCAAGCCCGCGCAGGCGCCCGACCGCTTCATGCTCGGCCCGGGCGTGGTGTCGCTCGCGCGCGTGTTCCTCGGCAGCCTCGACGTGCGGGCTGCGGCACGGCCCAGCATGCAGGCGATGGCGGAGGAGGTGGGTGCCTCGGTCTACCTCGCGGTGCGCGACGGCATGGAGATGGTGCTGATCGAGGCCTGCCGCCCGCGCTCGTCGATGCTTTCCGCGCGGCTCGACGTGGGCTCGCGCGCACCGCTGCCGAACTCGGCGCTGGGCCGGGCCTACCTCTCGGCCCTGCCCGAAGCCCAGCGCAACCAGCTGATCGACTCGATGCGCCTGCTGCGCGGCCCCGAGTGGGACAGCATCGCGCCGCCCATGACGCGCGCCATCGGCGAAGCCAGGAAGCTCGGCTACTGCCTGTCGATCGGCGAGTTCCACCGCGAGATCAACTCGGTGTCGGTGCCGCTCATCGGTCCGGACGGCGAGGTGATGGCGCTCAATGGCGGTGGTGCCGCCTTCGTGTTCACCGAAGACCGCCTGCGCAACGAACTCGCACCGCGCCTGCACGACATCGCGCTGACCATCGCACGCGACATCGGCGGCCATGTGCCGACACCCTTGCCGGGCTAGCGAGTCCGGCAGGGGGCCACCCCCACGACAACAGAAAAACGGAGACACGGGTCATGCACCTGAGCGATGAAGAAAAAGCCATGTACGACGGTCGCGACGGACCGGCCGTGCAGAAGGCGATGGACCTGCTGATGCGCTACGGCGAAGCCCTCGGCGCCGAGCGGCTGGTCGAGACGCGCAACGTCTGCGCCACCATCACCTCGACCACACCCTTCCAGCGCGACTTCGCGCTCGCCAAGGGCGGCGGCATGGACGCGGTGTTCTCCGAATTCAGCCTCGACAGCCAGGAGACCGTCGAGATTCCGAAGTTCAAGGTCTTCACGAGCCACCTGCAGCTCGGCTTCGATCCCGGCCAGCCCGAGCGCATGGGCGTGAGCGAGGAGATCGTCCAGTTCTACAACAAGAGCGAACGCCATGCGGCCGGCCTCGGCGCGCAGATCATGAACACCTGCACGCCCTACCAGGTCGGCAACATCCCGACGCGCGGCGAGCACTGCGCGTGGATGGAGTCGTCGGCGGTCGTCTACTGCAACTCGGTGCTGGGCGCGCGCACCAACACCGAGGGCCGCGAGAGCACGGGCGCGGCGATGCTCACCGGCCGCATTCCGTACTGGGGCTATCACCTCGACGAGAACCGCCGCGCCACGCACGTGGTCGAGCTCGACATCGAGGTCGAGTCGGTGCAGGACTGGGGCCTGCTCGGTTACTACATCGGCGAGCACGTGCAGGAGCGCGTGCCGGTGGTGCACAGCCGGCGCGGCATCGGCCGCGTGCCGAATCTGCCGCGGCTCAAGCACTTCGGTGCCGCGGCCTCGTCGTCGGGCGGCGTGGAGATGTACCACATCGCCGGCGTCACGCCCGAGGCGCTGACGCTGGAGCAGGCGCTGGGTGGGCGTGCACCCGTCGAGGTGCTGCGCTACGGCGAGGCCGAGCGCCGCGCCACCTACGAGAAGATCAACGTCACCGGCAAGGACAGCGAAGTGCAGTACGTGATGCTGGGTTGCCCGCACTACACCATCGAGCAGATCTGGGAGGCCGCGCAGTTCATCGAGGGCCGCAAGGTGCACCCGAACTGCGAGCTGTGGATCTTCACGCCGCGCGCCATCAAGTCGCTGGCCGACCGCAACGGCTACACGAAGATCATCGAGGACGCGGGTGGCATCCTCATGACCGACAGCTGCTCCGCCATGAGCCGCGCCGTGCCCAAGGGCACGAAGACGGTGGCGCTCGATTCGGCCAAGCAGGCGCACTACCTGCCCGCCATCCTCGGCGTGCAGGCCTGGTTCGGCAGCACAGCGGAGTGCGTCGATGCAGCCTGCACCGGCCGCTGGAACGGAGGCTACGCATGAGCGCCGCCGTCATCGCACCACAGACCATCGTCATCCGCGGCCGCAAGGTGGTGGGCGGCATTGCGGAAGGCGAGGCCCTGGTCACGCGCGACCGCATCTCGGGCTGGGGCGGCATCGACCCGCGCACCGGCACCGTCATCGAGACGCGGCACGAACTGCGCGGCCAGAGCTTCGCGGGCAAGGTGCTGGTGTTTCCGGGAGCCAAGGGCTCCTCGGGCTGGTCGGCGATGTTCCACATGACGCGGCTCATGAACTCGGCGCCGGCGGCATTCCTGTTCAACGAGATGACGACCAAGATGGCGCTCGGCGCCGTGGTCACGCACTCGCCCTCGATGACCGATTTCGAGCGCGATCCGCTCGAATGCATCGCGACCGGCGACTGGGTGCGCGTGGACGCCGACCGCGGCGTGATCGAGATCACCAAGAAGCAATCCGGAGACCGCCCATGACCCGCCCCCTGCGCAGCAACTTCCCGCGCGGCTCCTACCTCTGGTCGGTGCGCAATGCGCACTGGCGCGCGCTCGGCATTCCGGAAGAGGACTGCGAGAAGCCCAAGATCGCCATCGTCAACAGCTCCTCGGAGCTGGCCGCCTGCTTCAGCCACCTCGACCGCGTGGCGGTGGAGGTGAAGGCCGCGATCCGCGCCGCCGGCGGCGTGCCCTTCGAGATCCGCACCGCGGCGCCCAGCGACTTCATCACCGGCGCCGGCGCACGCGGCGCCTACATGCTGGGTGCGCGCGACCTCGTGACCAACGACATCGAGGTGGCCGTCGAAGGCGCGCAGCTCGACGGCATGGTCTGCCTCACCTCCTGCGACAAGACGGTGCCGGGCCAGCTCATGGCGGCGGCGCGGCTCAACATCCCGACGCTGCTGGTGCCCTGCGGCTACCAGCCCAGCGGCGAGTACCGCGGCAGGCACATGGACATCGAGGAGGTGTTCATCGGCGCGATGCATGCGGTCACCGGCAACCTGCCGGTGGAAGAACTCGTGGGCATGAGCCGCGAGGCGATCCGCGGGCCGGGCGTGTGCTCGGGCCTGGGCACGGCCAATTCGATGCACATCGTCTGCGAAGCCCTCGGCATGGCCCTGCCCGGCAGCGCGCCGGTGGCGGCGCTGAGCCCGAAGATGATGGACGACGTGCGCGCCGCGGGCACGCGCATCGTGCAGATGGTGCTGGACGACCTGAAGCCGCGCGACATCCTCTCGCCCGGCGCCTTCGCCAACGCGGTGCGCGCGGTGCTGGCCGTCGGCGGTTCGCTCAACACGGCCAAGCACCTGCAGGCCGTGTCGACCGAGGGGGAGTGCGGCGTCGACGTGTACGGCCTGTTCGAAAGCCTCGGCCCGACGACGCCGGTGCTGGCCGGCGTGCGGCCCATCGGCGAGCATTCGATCGAGGCCTTCGAGGCGGCGGGCGGCTGCCGTGCGCTGATGAAGCAGCTCGAGCCCCTGCTCGACACGAGCGCGCTCACCGTGACCGGCGGCATCGTGGCGGACAACCTGCGCAGCGCCGAGGTGGCCGACGCCGAGGTGATCCGACCCATCGGCCGCCCGGTTGCGCCGCTGCCGGCCATCGTGCTCCTGCGCGGCAACCTCGCGCCCGAGTCGGGCCTCATCAAGACCGGCATCGCCGAGCGCAAGGTGCGCCGCTTCACCGGCCCGGCCGTGTGCTTCTGGACTTCGGATGCCGCCATTGCCGCGTTGAAGAACGGCGAGATCGTGCCGGGCCAGGTGGTCGTGATGCGCGGCGCCGGCGCCTGCGGCGGCCCGGCCATGGGCGGCGGCGCCTCGCGCGTGGTCTTCGCGGTCGATGGCGCAGGGCTGGGCGACCAGGTCGCACTGCTGACCGACGGGCATCTCTCGGGCCTGGTCTGCAAGGGGCTCGTGGTGGCCGAGGTGTCGCCCGAAGCCGCGCTCGGCGGGCCGCTCGGACTGGTGCGCGACGGCGACGTGATCACCATCGACCTCGATGCGCGCCGCCTCGACATCGCACTGAGCGACGCCGAACTCCAGGCGCGCCGCGCCGACTGGCAGGCGCCGCCGCCGGCCTACGACACCGGCTGGCTGCAGCAGTACCGTCGCAACGTGAGCCCGCTCTCCAAGGGCGCCGTGCTTGTGCGCACCGAACGCCCCGGTCCACCCGGCTAGACCTTTTTCACCCCGGCCTTCGCCAACCGGTGCGGACCCCCGTCCGCACCCGGTGGCGCAGCCCTGCGCGCGATTCCCGAGTTTTTCAACCCAAGAGCAGAAGCAGGAGACAAGAAACCATGAAGAGATTTTTGATGGGGTCGGCACTGGCGCTGGCCGGCAGCGGCGCGGCGCAGGCGCAGTCCAGCGTCACCGTGTTCGGCGTGATGGACCTCGGCATCCAGTACACGAACGGCGTCGGCGGCGGTTCGGTCAAGGCGCTGTCGAATGGCGGTCTCTCGACCAGCCGGCTCGGATTCCGCGGCACCGAAGACCTGGGTGGCGGCCTGCGCGCGGGCTTCTGGCTCGAAGGCAGCCTGAACCCCGACCTCGGCACCGGCCGGCCGAGCAACAGCAACAACCAGGCGAGCGGGGCGGGTACCGCGGGGCCGCTGACCTTCGACCGCATGTCCTTCGTGAGCCTCTCGTCCGACAGCCTGGGCGAAGTGCGGCTCGGCCACGACTTCATTCCGACGCACTACAACAGCATCTACTTCGACCCCTTCAACGCCAACGGCGTGGCGCGCGCGGGCAACCTCACGTTCGCAGGCGTCGGCACCGGGCCGCTGCCCACGGCCATCACCGGCAGCAACACGGTGAGCTACTGGCTGCCGCCGAAGCTCGGCGGGTTCTACGGCATGGCGATGATCGGCACCGGGGAGAACGATTCCACCGCGCGGAACCGCGACGACGGCAACTTCGCCGGTGCGCGCTTCGGCTTCGCCGCTGGCGCGTTCGACATCGCGGCGGCCGTCACGCGTTCGCATTTCAATGCCACCGCCACCATCGGCAACTACACGCACGCCAACCTCGGCGGCTCGTGGGACGCGGGCTTCGCGAAGTTCTTTGCGCTCTACAACAAGGTGACGGTGAAGCTCGCCGCCGGCACGGTGCGCAAGAACACCGCCGAGATCGGCGCGCACATCCCGGCCTTCGAGGTCGGCCGCATCCGCGTGAGCTATGCCTACCTCGACGACCGCAGCGACGAGCGCCTGCGCAATGCCAACGGCATGCCGCGCAACCGTGACGACGCGCGGCAGTTCGGCATCGGCTACGTGCACAACCTCTCGAAGCGCACCGCGCTCTACGGCACCTGGGCGCGGCTGATGAACAGCGGGCAGGCGCGCTACGTGGTGAGCGGCGGTGTGGCGCCGGCGGGCGGGCAGCGCTCGTCGGGGTGGGAGTTCGGTGTGCGGCATCTCTTCTGATCGTCCGAACCAAGGAGCCTTTCATGCAACGCAGAACCCTGACCCTGGCGGCCCTCGCGGCCACGACGCTGCCCGGCGCGGCGGCATGGAGCGCCGAGGCGTATCCGCAGAAGCCGCTGCGGCTGATCGTCGGCTTCGCGCCCGGCGGCGGCGCCGATGCGCTCACCCGCATCATCGCGGAGGGGCTGTCGAAGCAGCTCGGCCAGCAGGTGATCGTGGAGAACCGCCCGGGCGCCGACGGCGTGCTGGCGGCGCAGGCCACCTCGTCCGCCAAGCCGGACGGCTACACGCTGCTGATGGGCACCAACACCGCGATGGTGGCGACGCCCACGCTGCGGCCGACGCCGCCCTACGACCCGTTCAAGGCCTTCACGCCGATCAGCTCGGCCGGGCAGTTCTCGATGTTCCTCGTGGTGCCGGCCAGCTTGCCGGTAAAGAGCGTGAACGAACTGCTGGCGATGGTGGCGGCCAGGCCCGGCGCCTACAACTCGGCGTCGAGCAACAGCGCCTCGGAGCTCGCGATGCTGCAGCTGCTGGGCGACCGCAAGGTGGTCAACGCGCGCTACAAGGGCGACATGCAGGCCATGACCGACCTGCTGGGCGGGCAGATCCACATGATGTTCACCACCGGCACGCTGGCGCCGGGCTTCGTGAAGGAAGGGCGCATCCGCGCGCTGGTGACGTTGCTGCCGCAGCGCAGCGGCCTGCTGCCCGATGTGCCGACGGGCAGCGAGCTGGGGCTGGGCAAGCTCACCATCACGCCGTGGGCCGGCTTCTTCGGGCCACCGGGGCTGCCGAAGGAAATCACCGACAAGCTCTCGCTGGAGCTGCAGAACACGCTCAAGCGGCCCGAGGTGCATGCGCAGCTGGTGCAGCAGGGCTTCGAGGGCTACGGCATGAGCCCCGCGAAGTTCGGCGAGTTCTTCCGCACGCAGTACGACGCCTTCGGCGCGACCGTGCGGGAGCACAACGTCAAGTTCGAATAGCGGCGGCCTCGCGGCGCCAGAACGCCGCATCGGGGAAGGTGCCCGCGCCGGCCGCGGCGTTGTCCGCCATGTGCTCGGCGCGGCCCGTGCCCGGGATCGTGCAGGTCACGGCCGGGTGGCTCAGCACGAATTTCAGCAGCACCTGGGCCCAGCTGGCGCAGCCGATCTCGCCCGCCCACGCGGGCAGCGGCTTGTCGCGCAGGCGGCGCAGCAGGCCGCCGCCGCCGAAGGGCATGTTGACGATCACCGCTACGCCGCGCTCGGCCGCGAGCGGCAGCAGGCGCTGCTCGGCATCGCGCGCGTCGAGCGAGTAGTTGATCTGCAAAAAGTCGAGCTTCTCGGCGCGCAGCACGGCCTCGACCTCGCCGTAGGCCGAGGCGGTGTAGTGCGTGATGCCGATGTAGCGCACGCGGCCTTCGTCTTTCCAGCCGCGCAGGGTGGCGAGGTGCGTGCGCCAGTCGACGAGGTTGTGCACCTGCATCAGGTCCATGCGCTCGGTGCGCAGCCGCGCGAAGGACTGTTCCATCTGCGCAATGCCGGCTTCGCGGCCCGAGGTCCAGACCTTGGTGGCGAGAAAGGCCTTGCCGCGCTGCTTCGCGGTGGCGAGCAGCTCGCCGGTGGTTTCCTCGGAGCGGCCGTACATCGGCGAGCTGTCGATCACCTTGCCGCCTGCGGCGAACAGGGCATCGAGCACGCCGGGGAGGCGCTGGTACTCCTCGCTGCCTGGGCGCTGGTCGAAGCCGATCCAGGTGCCGCAGCCGATCACCGGCAAGGACTCCCGGGTGGCGGGGATGGGGCGGGTGTTCATGGTCATCGCAGGCCTGCCTTGTTGCTGTGCGAAGGAGGGGAGCGCGGCGCCGGCGCAGAGTGCGGCGCCGAGCCTGAGCAGTTGCGCGCGCGTGAGGGCGGGGAGCTGTTGTGGTGCGTTCGTGGGGGGCGTCACGAACGAAATTCTGCGCCATTCAGGGCGCGCTCACGCCGACGGTGTGATCGCTCAGAGCACTGGTTGATCGGCTGCAAACCAGCGGCGTGTCCTGTGCACGCGCCCCGAAGCGGCACGCACACTTTTCAGCGCAGGTAGCGCCCGTCAGCCTTGAGCATCGACAGCTCGGAGAAGGTCAGCCCGCGGTGCTCGCCGGGCCGGTACGACACCGCAATGCCGCCGATGTCGAGCGTCTTGAACGACTCGAGGCCCTTCTGCAGCGAATCCGCCGTCGGGTTCGACCCCGCGCGCTTCAGGCCTTCGACCATGACCTTGGCCGCCACATAGCCCTCGAGGCTGGCGTAGCTGAACTCGGTCGCGCCGATCTTCTTCATGGCCGCCTGGTACTCGGCAATCACCGGCATCGCGTTGTTCCACGGGTAGGGCACGACCTGCGAAATGACCACGCCGGCCGCGTCCTTCTTGATGTCCTGGAACAGCTTCTGCCCGTTCAGGAACGAGAACGAATAGAAGGCCGTCTCGCCGCCGGTTGCGCGGTAGGCCGTGATGAACTTCGCCGCCACGTCGTTGGTGACCGACAGCACCACCGCCTTGGGCTTGAGCTTGGCCAGCTCCGCGGCGCGCTCGGCAGCGTCGGAGCCGTCGTTCTTGATCGCCACGCTGCCGACCAGTTTCTCGCCGCGCTCGGCAACGAACTTCTGCGTGCTTTCCAGCGCCGAGCGCGCGCCGGGGTTGTCGTTGTGCGCGAAGCCGATGCGCGAGAGGCCGATGGTGAAGAGGTGGTTCACGATCCGGCTGTACTCCTCGTCGTAGCTGATGCGCACCGGGAAGTTGTATTCGGAAAACTTCACCACCGGCCCCGCGCCGGTGTACGGGCCGACGACGGGAATCCTGAGTTCGTTGGCCACCTTCAGCGCGCCGACCGCCGACGAGGTGCCGATGGGCATCAGCACGCCGACGGCGCCGTCCTTCACGAAGGTCTTGACGTTTTCGGCGCCCTTGACGGGGTCGAAGGCATCGTCGAGCTGGTGCAGCTCGACCGGCCTGCCGTTGATGCCGCCGTTCGCATTCAGCGTGGTGAACATGGCACGGATGCCGACCAGGGGTTCGGTCGACAGGGACGCCAGCGGGCCGGTCTGGACGTAGGTCTGGCCGATCAGGATGGGCTTGGTCTGCGCCTGCGTGGCGGACGGGAGCCCGAGGACGACGGAGAGGGCGACGAGGGTCGAAACCAGAGGATGAATCTCTTTGTATGTCATGGTCACAAACTGTTAATAAACCATCTTAAGGCGTGGGCCCTCCCGGGTAAATCGGGTCAATCGCTCCCCGGTTGCGGCGCATGAAATACTGTATAAAAATACAGTTAACAGTTCGATCATGGCCCTCCCTTTCCTTGACTCCTTTTCCGCTGCCGCAGGCCGCGGCGTCTGGCATGCCGACGAACTCGGCCTGGCCGACGCGCAGGTCGCCGCCACCGGCCACGCCGCGCTCGATGCGGAGTTGCCGGGCGGCGGCTGGCCGGTCGGTGCCATGACGGAACTGCTGCAAGGCGCGCCCGAAGCCCATGTCTGGCGGCTGCTGCTGCCCGCGCTGGCGCAGGCGGTGCAGGCGCGCGGCGGGCCGGTGGTGCTGATCGGCCCGCCGTACGAGCCCTGCGGGCCGTCGCTCGCGGCGCAGGGCCTGCCGGTGGAGGCGCTGATGTGGGTCCGGAGCGATGCGCCGGCCGCGCGGCTGTGGGCCTGCGAACAGGCGCTGCGCTGCGCGGACGTGGCCGCCGTGCTGGCCTGGCTGCCGCAGGCCCGGGTGGGCGAGTTGCGGCGGCTGCAGTTGGCGGCTGCCCAGCATGAGGTGCTGCTTTTCGTGTGCCGGCCCGCATCGGCCGCGCAGGGGGCTTCGCCCGCGCGCCTGCGTCTTCAGGTGGAACGCTGCGAAGCCGATGCGTCGCAGATCGAACTCCGCATCCTCAAGCGCCGCGGCCCGCCGCTGGCCGCGCCGGTGATGTTGCCGGCGCGCAACGAGCGCATGGCCGCATTGCTGGCCGCCGCCCGGTTGCGGCGCAAGCTGCGCTTGCAGCAGCAGGGCACGGTGCCAGTCGGCGAAGCATCGTCGGCAACGGTGGTGCGCATCGACGCGTGGAAAGGAGGAGGCTCCAATGCACTGGATCGCATTGCAGTGGTCGCTTGAAACAGAGCTCGCCCCCAGTCTTCGCGCACTTCGTGTCGCTTCGCCAACCCCCTACCGGGGGCAACACCAGCGGCCCGGCAAAGCCGGTTCCGCGGTGTTCCACGAGGAATCCGTACATGGACCAACACTCCCTACGCCCGAGGCGCTGGGCTGGTGGGCACTGGCGTACACGCCGCACGTCGCCTGGCAGGACGAAGCGCTGATGCTCGAAGTCTCGGCCTGCGAGCGCCTGTGGGGCGGGCGGCTGCAGTTGATGCGCCAACTGGTCGCGGACAACCCCGCGCCCGATGTACGCATGCTGGGCGCGCAAGGCGCCACGAGCCTGATCGCGCTCGCGCGGCTGCGCCTGTTCGAGCGCAACGAGCCACGGCCCAAGGACGTGCCCGCCGGCCTGCCGCTGGACACACTGAGCGCCGCGCACGACCACCTCGACCTGCTCGCCCGCCTCGGCTGCCGCACCTGGGGCGAGGTGGCCGCCTTGCCGCGCGGCGGCCTCACGCGGCGCTTCGGCGCGGGGCTGCGCGAAGCGCTCGACGCCGCCTGGGGCCTGCGCCCCGAAAGCCACAGCTGGCTCACGCTGCCCGACGTGTTCGAGCAGAAGCTGGAGCTGCCCGCGCTGGCCGAGACCGCGCCCGAACTCATGTGGTCGGCCAACCGCCTGCTTACTGCGCTGCAGATCTGGCTGCGCGCCCGCCAGCGCGGCGCCCGCGCGCTCGAACTGCAATGGACGCTCGACCTCAAGCGCTTCAACGGCGTGAACCTGCCGCCGCACCAGCAGGTCACCGTGCGCACGGCCGAGCCCACGCAGGACATGGCGCACCTGCGCCGCCTGCTGTCGGAAAAGCTCGCCCTCACCACGCTCGCGGCGCCCGCGAGCTGGCTCCGGCTGCGCACGCTCGAAACCGATCCGTGGGCCGGCGCCAGCACCAGCTTCCTGCCCGAGGACAACCGCAAGGGCGACAAGCTGCACGAGATGGTCGAGCGGCTCAGCGTGCGGCTTGGCCCGCAGCAGGTGCTGGTGCCGTCGGCGCAGGCCGATCACCGGCCCGAGCGCAAGCAGGCATGGCGGCCTGCGCTGCAGAAAGAAGACAAGGCACCGCCTGACAAGGTCCGCAAGGAGGCGAAGGCCGCCGCCTCGCAGCCCGATGCGATCTACCCGCCGTGGCTGTTGCCCGAACCCCTGCGGCTCGAGATGGACGGCGAGCGCCCGTGCTATCGCGGCCCGCTGAGCAAGTTGATCGGGCCGCAGCGCGTCGAGGCGGGCTGGTGGGGCGGCGAGGAAGACGGCGGGCAGCCGGCGATGCGCGACTACTACGTCGCGGAAAGCCCCGAAGCCGGCCTGGTGTGGATCTTTCGCGAGCGGCCCTCGGCGCGGTTTTCGACGGGCGAAGTGCGCTGGTACCTGCAGGGGTTCTATGCCTGACCTGAGCGACAAGCGGCTTCGCGGGCGCAACTCCGCCAAGGTGCATGCGCTGCCGCAGCGGGCCCGGCCGGCGCCGGGGCTGCCGGGCTATGCAGAGCTGCATTGCCTCACGAACTTCAGCTTCCAGCGCGGTGCCTCGATGCCCGAGGAGATGGTGGAGCGTGCCTACCAGCTGGGCTATGCGGCGCTGGCGATCACCGACGAATGCTCGGTGGCGGGCATCGTGCGCGCGCATGTCGCGCTGCGCGATCTGCCGGCGAAGCTGAGCGAGCACGAACGCGAGCACCCCGACGAGCCGCCGCTTCCGCGCAACCCTGGTTTTCGCCTGCTGTTCGGCAGCGAGTTCCGCTTCGAGCGCTTCAAGCTCGTGGTGATCGCGAACGACACGGAAGGCTGGGGCAACCTCTGCGAGTTCATCACCGCCGCGCGCAACACCGAGGCGCCCAAGGGCGAGTACCGCGTGAGCTGGGAGGGCAGCGACGTGGCCTCGCTGCAGGACTGCCAGGTTCTGTTCGTGCCGCACCGCAACCCGGGCGGTGCGATCGACACAGCCACCTTGCACGAAGACCTGCTGGCCGCCAAGGCGCTTTACCCGGGCAACCTCTGGCTGGCCGTGGAAATGCTCAACGAGCTCGACGACGACCTCTGGTTCGTCACGCTGATGCAGGCGGGCGAACAGGCCGGCGTGCCGCTCGTCGCGGCCGGCGATGTGCACATGCACGCGCGCGCCCGAAAACCGCTGCACGACGTGCTGACGGCCGTGCGCGAAGGCAGGACCGTGGCCGAGTGCGGCTTTGCGCTGCAGTCGAATGCCGAGCGGCATCTGCGGCAGCGGGTGCGGCTGGCCGAGCTTTATCTGCCCGAGATGCTGGCGAACACGCTGGTGGTGGCCGGGCGATGCAGGTTCGATCCGGAGGTGATCCGGGACAACTACAAGTACCCGTTGGAAATGTTGGGCAGCAACGAGACGGCGACGCAGACGCTGGCGCGCAAGACGTGGGAGGGGGCTCAGGTGCGCTACCCGAACGGCATTCCCGATGGGGTGCGCACTCAATTGCAGAAAGAGCTGGATCTGATCCGCGAGCTCGAATACGAGATGTTCTTCCTCACCGTGGAGAACGTCGTTCGATTTGCGCGCTCGCAGAACATCCTCTGCCAGGGCCGCGGCTCCTCGGCCAATTCCGCCGTCTGCTACTGCCTTGGCATCACCGCGATCAATCCTGAAAAGGGCCACCTGCTGTTCGAGCGCTTCCTGAGCCGTCATCGCCGCGAGCCACCCGACATCGACGTCGATTTCGAGCACCAGCGCCGCGAAGAAGTCATCCAGTACATCTACGAGAAATACGGCCGCGAGCGCGCCGCCATCGCTGCCGTCGTCATCTGCTACCGCGCACGCAGCGCCTTGCGCGACGTGGGCAAGGCGCTCGGCATCGACGAGCGGCTGATTGACGAATTCGCCAAGGACCACTACTGGTTCGACGACACCGTGCTCGGCGAGCAGTTGTTCCAGGCGGCCGCGCGCGTCGGCGTGAAGGAGGACGAACTCAAGCTGGTCCAGTGGATCGAGCTCACGCAAAAGCTCAAGGGTTTCCCGCGCCACCTGAGCCAGCACGTCGGGGGCTTTGTGCTCACGCACACGAAGCTCACGCGGCTGGTGCCGGTCGAGAAGGCGTCGATGAAAGACCGCTCCGTCATCCAGTGGGAAAAAGACGACCTCGAAGCCATGGGCATGCTCAAGGTCGACGTGCTCGCGCTCGGCATGCTCAGCGCCATCCGCCGCGGGCTCGATCACATGAACCGTTGGCGGGGCTCGATGGTAGAGATGCACCACATCCCCAACGACGACCAGAAGGTGTTCGACATGATCTGCGACGCCGACACCATCGGCGTGTTCCAGATCGAGAGCCGGGCGCAGATGTCGATGCTGCCTCGATTGAAACCGAAGACTTATGAGGACCTGGTGATCGAGGTCGCGATCGTGCGGCCCGGGCCGATCCAGGGCGGCATGGTGCATCCCTATCTCAAGCAGCGCGAGCGGGTGGCCAAGGATTTGCCCATCACCTACGAGAAGGAAGAACTCCGGCCCGCGCTGGAGCGCACGCTGGGCATCCCGATCTTCCAGGAGCAGGTGATGCAGATCGCGATGATCGCGGCCAAGTTCACGGCCGACGAAGCCGACCAGCTGCGCCGTGCCATGGCCGCGTGGAAGCGCAAGGGCGGCCTCGACAAGTTCCACGACAAGCTCGTGAATGGCATGGTTCTCCACGGCTACAAGGCCGAGTTCGCCGAAGCCATCTTCAAGCAGGTCCTCGGCTTCGGCGACTACGGCTTCCCCGAAAGCCACGCCGCGAGCTTCGCGCTGCTGGTCACCGTGAGCAGCTGGCTCAAGAACTACGAGCCCGCCTGCTTTCTCGCCGCATTGCTCGACTCGCAACCCATGGGCTTCTACAGCCCCTCGCAACTGGTGCAGGACGCGCGACGCCATGGCGTTGAAGTGCGCCCGGTCGACGTCACCTGCAGCGACATCGACACGACGCTCGAACCCCGCGCCCCCGATGCGCCGCGCATGCCGTCAGGCACCGACGCACGCTATGCCGAGCGCCTGGGCAACGAGAACCAGCCTGCGGTGCGGCTCGGCCTCAACCGCATTTCCAACCTCGGCAAGGAAGGTGCCAAGCGCCTGCTCGACGCCCGCGCCCAGGCCCCCTTCACCAGCACCGAAGACCTGGCCCTGCGCGCCGAACTCGATGGCAAGGACATGGCCGCGCTGGCCGCGGCCGATGCGCTGATGTCGCTCTCGGGCCACCGGCGACAGCAGGTGTGGGACGCCACCGCGCAGCACCGCTCGCCGGCCCTGCTCAAGGGCGTGCCGATCAACGAGCAGGTCCTGCGGCTGCCCGCGGCACCCGAGGGCGAGGAGATCGTCGGCGACTACGCCGCGCTCGGCCTCACGCTGCGCCGCCATCCGCTCGCGCTGCTGCGGCCGCGCCTCGCACGCATGAAGCTCATGAGCGCCGCCGAGCTGCGCCCGCTGCCCAGCGGCCAGACCGTGCGCGCCTGCGGCATCGTCAAGGGACGCCAGCGTCCGCAGACCGCCAACGGCACGATCTTCGTCACGCTCGAGGACGAGACCGGCAACGTCAACGTGATCGTCTGGAGCCATGTCATCGAGGCCTGGCGCGAGCCGCTGCTCAAGTCGCACCTGCTCGCGGTGCAGGGCACCTGGCAGCGCGACGACGACAGCGGCGGCAAGGTGCAGCACCTGATCGCCACCGGCTTCAAGGACCTGACGCCGCTCATGGGGCGGCTCGCGCTGAGCAACACCAGCCGGGACTTTCACTGAGGGCCGGCCCCGCGCCCATGCAACCGATCGTTCCATGCCTCGCGCCGCCCCCGAGTTTTCGCTACGCTGCTTGTCTCATGTCCGCACTCGCCCTCGACCCTCTCGTCAGCATGCCGATCGGTCCGCCGCCGCCCGCGCCCAACGTGCCGATCCCCGTGGCGCCGCCACCGCCGCCGCCGCCCGAGGGCGATCCGCCGCCGGTCGTGCCGCCATTCACCGAACCCGGTTTTCCGCCACCGGTGGTGGACCCGCCGCCGATGCAGAGCGCCGGCGCGGTGCCGTTCGGAAAGCTGCACGCGCGGCGCCTGCGCGAGATCTATCGCTCGGCAGGCTGGCCGTGCTGCGACGCCATCGAGGTCGAGCTGCTGGCTGGCGGGTTCCTCGAACGCGTGCGCACTGCGCATGGCCACGAAACCCTGCGCGTGACCGATGCCGGCATCGCCCGCATCGCCACCACGCTGACCCTCAACCGCGCGGCGCTGACGCCGCACGAGGCATTGGTCGAGCGCGTGGCGCGCGAGATGACGCGCGGCGGCCGCATCGCATGGCGCGGCCTGGGTCTGCGCGCGCGCCTGCCGCCGCTGGAAGAGGGCGGCAAGCCGCGCTGGTGCATGGCGCGGCCCGATGTGTTCTCGATCCGGAACACCAGCGTCGAGGCCTATGCGCACCCGATCGTTCACGAGGTGAAGGTGAGCCGCGCCGACCTGCTGGGCGACCTGCGCAAGCCCGACAAGCGCGCGGCCTACCTCGACCTGGGCGGCGAGTGCTGGTACGTGCTGGGCAACGACGCGCGCGGCCGCTGCATCGCCACGCCGGACGAGATTCCGGCCGAGTGCGGCGTGCTGGTGCTCGAAGGCGAGCGTCTCGTGGTGGCCCGTGCGGCGGTGCATCGCGCGTTCGACCGCATTCCGTTTGCGGTCTGGCTGGCGCTGGCCAAGGCGCAGCCGATGGCCGGCTTCGACGACGATGTGCAGGACATGCTGATCTAGGGTCGGACCCGGGGCCTGCAGCGAATCATCGGCACGCACGCCGACATCATTGAAAAAGCAAAAAGGCAGAAGCGCGCATTCCGCCGGCGGTCAGGGCTGGCCGATCCGGCATGGCGCTTTATTCATTGTTGTTTAACGTACCTTACAGGTGTTAGCAGACTGTTCGCCGCGTTCCTTGGACGTTACATTCAATGGAACTATCGAGGGCGACATGAACGAAGATAGCCAAAAAACGCCGCAATCAATGATTTACCTGCCGGTGTCAGGTAAATTTCTTATTGCATTGATTGGCGCCAGCGCCTGGATGGGGTTTTCAATATGGGCCGCGGGCCCCTGGCTGGCCGATTTGAAGTACTACATCGGTACTGCTTTGGCGGTTTTTCTGGTCTATGGCATTGCCATCATTCCGGGCTTCATGAATGCGTTTCTGGCCATCAGCCTCATTCTGGACAAGAGGCCGCCGCATCCCGCGTTGTCCGTCTATCCCCCGATATCCATTCTGGTTGCCGCGTACAACGAGGAAGCTTCCATCGAGGAAACGCTCGTCAGCATCGACCGTCAGAATTACCCCGGCGGATTGCAGGTGATCGTGATCAATGACGGATCCACGGATGACACCGCTCTCGTTGTCCAGCGTGCCCAGGCGCAGTACCCGTGGCTCACTTTCGTCGATCTGAAAAAGAACGGAGGCAAGGCCCGCGCCCTGAACATCGGGTTCAAAGAGGTGGTGCACGATCTGGTCGTCACGGTGGATGCCGACTCTTTCCTGTACCGGGGGGCGCTCACCAGCATCGTCGAACGGTATCGAGCCGATCCGCCCAATACGCGGGCGGTCGCGGGAAAAATCCTGGTCCGGAATTCGCGGCACAACTGGATCACCCGTTGCCAGGAATGGGATTACTTCCATGGAATTTCTGCCATCAAGCGGGTGCAATCGCTGTTCCAGGGGACCTTGGTTGCGCAAGGTGCATTTTCCGTCTACGACCGAGCCGCACTGATCGAGGTCGGAGGATGGCCTGAGTGCGTGGGGGAAGACATCGTGCTCACCTGGGCCCTGCTGAAAGCCGGCTATCGGATCGGCCACTGCGAGGACGCATGCCTGTTCACCAATGTGCCCACCTCGATCAGGCAGTTGGTGAAGCAGCGCCAGCGATGGGCGCGCGGCATGACGGAAGCCTTTGTCCAGCACCCGGGAATCCTCCTCAAACCCCGGTGGGCGACATTTTTCATTTACTGGAACCTGTTTTTTCCATGGTTGGATCTGGCATACACCATCGGATTCATGCCGGGCATCGTGCTCGCCATCTTCGGTTATTACTGGATCGTGGGGCCCATGACGCTCGCGCTGATACCGGCTGCATTCGGATTGAGTCTTCTGATGTTTTCGATCGAACGCCGAATGTTCAGGAAAACGGGCTTGGTCGTGCGAAAGAATGTTCAGGGATTCTTTGTCTACGTGCTGTTGTACAGCCTGTTGCTGCAGCCCGCCAGTGTTCTCGGCTATTTGGACGAACTGTTCAGGAAGCCCAAAGCCTGGGGGACAAAATGACCGGCGCATGGAGATGTCTCGTTGTCCTTCTTTCGGGGTTCATGGTGCTGATTGCGCCCTGCAGAGGCGCGGAAGAAAAGGACAAGGAAAAGACGGCCGGCATGGCCTTCGGCACGGAATTCTTCCTGACCAACGACAGCGATCATTTTCAATCGCGGCGCGTATCGGTCGAGTTCTTTCCTGCTTTTGAAAATGCCGATCGCTTTCTGGGATTCCGGCTCGGCGACTATCGGTACAAGCAAGACAGCTGGCAAAGGGCGGGGCAGAAGATCTCGTTTCTGGCCCGCGACATCGAAACCAGGACCGGCGATGGCGGGGCCATGGAGGCCGGCTTTTTTCAGCAGGGAGGCCATACGCTGCTGACGCTCGACGGCAGCTACCGCATGTCCCCGACAAAAAGTACCGCGGTGGAATTTCTCGTGACGCGCGACTGGGTGGAAACGCCGAAATCCCTGGACCGCGGAATCGATTTTTCATTTGTGGGGGTCGCCGTCGACCAAGGGCTCGGAAGCCATGTGACCCTGGTGGGGCTGCTGGCACAGCAGTATTTTTCCGACGGCAATCGGCGCGACCACGGCCGCCTGCGGCTGATTTATCAGCCGTCGCTCGATCTGGGGCTGACCCTGCAAGCGCGCTTTCGGACGTACCGAAGCACCCATGAGGACGTGGACAGGGCCTATTTCAACCCGAAGAACTACAGCGAGTCGATGCTGGCCGTGAGCTGGCGGCACCGTTTCCAGGGGTGGACGGCCGCACTGACGGCCGGACTTGGCAACGAGAAGATCAATCACGATTTGAGCCAGCCCACGAGATTGCTGGACCTGAGCCTGCAAAGTCCTGTCAGGGGATCGCAGGTCTTTCGCTTTGGCGCTGGCTACAGTCGCAGCACCACCTTTTCGGGACCCAGCTACCAGTACCGGTACGTGCGTGGCGAGTGGGTCATACTTTTTTGAAACACCGGCCGTGAATCGCCCGTTGCACCGGCGGTTTCTTCCTGCAGCGGATACGACGCCAGCAACTCGTGCCGGAACGGACGCGTGAAGTGCGAGCGCACGAGCTTGAACTCCCGCGCCTTCCAGCGAATGGGGGGCAGGCAGGGCGGGCGTGCGGCGCGTTCGTTGCTTCTGGCAATCGTGACGTGCGGCGTCCACCCGCGGAGACGGGAAACAAGGCCGGCCCGCCGCAGGGCGCGTTGGAGATCGTCATGCAGCGCGCGCAGTCCTTCATGCTCGGCCGGTTGAACCACCGAAACACCGTTGGGCCAGGTGCATGAGCGGTCGAGGGTGAGTTCCAGCGGTGGCATGGCCACCTCGGCCAGCGCGGCGCGCAGGCGCTGTTCCGACGCTTCGTCCAGGTCGTCGAGGTACTGGAGCGTCAGGTGCAGGCGTTCTTCGGGCGGGAACGTGCAGTTTCTCGGCCACCACCAGTCGTTGCAGTGCGCCTTGATCTCGGCCTGCACCCGCCGGCCGGGAAAGAGACCGATGAGAAGTTGCCGTCGGACCATGGCATGGATTCGATCAGGACGCCGACGGCCACCAGTGCTCGGCCGTCGTCCGGATGACGCGCGCCGCCTGAACGCGGATGTCGTCCTTCTCGCTGCCGATGCCGTGGTCGCGGACGACGCGAAAGGGCCAGGTCGAGAGCCGGCCTGCACGTTGACGCGGCTGCATCGGGTGCAGCCGGGAGAAAAAAAGAAGCTGCGCCGAGGGCGCGGGCGGATTGGCGGTGGTCATGAAGTCGCCTCGAATGTTGTTCTTGGAGACGACGTATTCTAGAGAAAATACTGTATTTATGTACAGTATATTTGCAGCCTATCGAGGGTCGCCGAGCAGGGCGTCGAGATCGATCGCCGCGGCCATCGCCTTGTAGCCGGCGTCGCCCGGATGCAGGTGGTCGCCGGAATCCATCGACGCCTTCATGCGAATCGGGCGGGCCGGGTCGCGCAGCAGGGCGTCGAAGTCGGCCACCGCGTCGAACGCGCCGCTCTCGCGGATCCAGCGGTTCACGGCCTGCCGCACCTTGTCCTTCTCGGGCGAGTGGTGGCCTTCGAGGCCCGTGCCTTCCAGCCCGCGTTCATTGGGCGGGATCGTGCCGGCCACGATGCGCACGTTGTGGGCACGGGCCATCTCGATCAGCTGGCGAAACCCCTGGATCAGTTCCTCCGCGCGCACCGCCGGCTCCTGCGGCGCGAAGGGGCCGCCGGGCCAGCCGATGTCGTTGGTGCCCAGCAGCACGACCACGGCGCGCACGCCCGGCTGCGCGAACACGTCGCGGCCCGCGCGCTCCAGCGCGGCGCGGCCCATGCCGTCCTTCATGAGGCGGCCGCCGGAAATGCCCGCGTTCAGCACGCCGACGCCGCGCCCGGCCAGGCGCTCGGCCAGCGCATCGGGCCAGCGGGTGTTGGCGCCGGGCGTGGCGCCGTTGCCGTCGGTCAGCGAGTCGCCCAGCGCGACGACCGTGGCCGGCGGCTTCGGCGTTTCCACGATCAGGCCGCTGACGTAGACGCGGGTGCTCCAGGGCGACGCCGCGGGCGGCAGCCTGGTGGCGCCGGTCAGGTCGCCGCCGGCCACGTACGCCGTTTCGCGGGCGTCGAAATGAAAGCCCGCGGGCTGGCTGGGCTTCGGCAGGTAGAGCGACACGGCGACCTCGCTGAACGCCGCCAGCGGCAGCGCCACCGGATCGCTGACCAGCCGTGCGCCGGGCGGCACCGTGACCTCGGCTTGTCCGCCGAAAAGAAGCGCCCGGTCGGTGCCTTCGACGATCGCCGAGCCTTCGGCATGGCGTGCCACGCGCGCCGCGCCGATGGAGAGCGGCGCCGTGCCGCCTTCGTTGCTGATCACCACGCGCAGCCTGGCGCCGCCGATGCTCAGGCGCGCCACCTGGCGGATCGTCTGCCGGTTGAACTGGAAGGGCAGGCCGCTCGGCAGCACGAAGTCGCCGCCCCAGAGGGGCTGGGTGCTGGCCATCCAGCTGGGGCTCCAGTACGCCGGTGCGCGCGGTGCGGCCGTTTCCGCGGTCGATGCGGTGGCGATGGCCGCCAGGGTCAGCGCCGCGGCGCCGTGCTTGAGGATCGATCCGAGGGCCGATGCATTCATGTGCGTGTCCTTGAAAGTGAAGCGATGCCTCGACTTTCATGCATGCGAGTTCGCAGGGGTAGATGGCAGAATTGCATCCAGCACATTCCATATTCGAATACATCGTGGACACCTTGCGCGCCCTCTCGGCCTTCGTGCACAGCGTCGAACTGGGCAGCCTCTCGGGTGCGGCCCGCGCCCTGGACACCACCCAACCCACGATCAGCAAGCTGGTCGCAGGCCTGGAGCGCTCGCTGGGCGTGCGCCTGCTGCGCCGCGCCGCCACCGGCCTCAGCCTGACCGAGGAAGGGCAGCGTTTCCACGAGCGCGCCCGCCGCGTGCTGGAGGACTACGGCGACGCCGTGGCAGACGCGCGCGAGCAGGTCCAGCAGCCGCAGGGCCTGCTGCGCGTGAGCGCGCCGGTCACCATGGGCCAGCGGCATCTCAACGCGATGGCGGTGGCGTTCCTGCGGCTGTACCCGGACATCGAACTCGAGCTGGTGCTGGACGATCGCTTCGTCGATCCGCGGGAGGAGCGCATCGACGTCTCGCTGCGCGTGGGCGGATCGCTGCCGCCGGACCTGGTCGCGCGCCACCTCGGCACATGGCCGCGCGTGCTCGTGGCGTCGCCGGCCTATGTGGCTTCGCGCGGCAAGCCGCGCAGGCCGCAGGATCTTCTGGCCCACGACTACCTGCGCTATGCCGCGGGCGACGACGGCGTCCTGCTGCAGGGGCCGGACGGTGCGGTGACCGTGCCGGTGCGCAGCCGCTACCGCGTGAACAACGCAGTGGCCCTGCTGGACAGCGTGCTCGGGGGCGCCGGCATTTCGCTCCAACCCACGTGGATGGTGGCAGACCTGCTGGCCGAGGGCCGCCTGGTGCGCGTGCTCGGCCGCCACACCGGCCCGGCGCAGGAGGTGCACCTGCTGTACGCCCCGCGCCGCCACCAGCCGCTGCGGGTGCGCGTGCTGGTGGACTTCCTGGCGGAGCGCGTGGCGCAACTGCCCGGTGCGGTGCGCAAGCCAGTGCCGTCGAGCGGTAAGCGCAGGTAGAAGTCGCGCAGCGGCCCCTGGCTCACGCCCGGGTCACGCCGTGCGGACTTCGATGGGGCGGGATGCTGCGTGACGGCCGTGACCCGCGATGGGCGCGAGTGCGGGATTCCACCAAGGTTTTGCAGCCACCGGTGCGGCGCATACTGGCGGAAAAGCCGCATGCCGGCCCCTTCGGGGTCCAGGGCGACTGTCAGGAGGCACGCATTGCAGCGAACCGACATTGCCAACCCGGCCTATTTCCACAAGGTCGTCGATTGCCAGTACGCCTGTCCGGCGCACACCCCCGTCCCTGAGTACATCCGCATGATCGCGCAGCGCCGCTACAGCGACGCCTACATGATCAACTGGGTCTCCAACGTCTTTCCCGGCATCCTGGGGCGCACCTGCGACCGGCCCTGCGAGCCGGCCTGCCGGCGGGGGCGGGTGGAGGAAAGCAATGCCAAGGATCCCGAACCGGTGGCGATCTGCCGGCTCAAGCGGGTGGCGGCCGACATGAAGGACGACGTGCGCGCACGCATGCCGAAGCTGGCGCCGAAGAACGGCAAGCGTGTCGCCTGCATCGGCGCAGGGCCGGCCTCGCTCACCGTCGCGCGCGACCTGGCGCCGCTGGGCTACGAAGTGACGGTGTTCGACGGCGAGGCCAAGGCCGGCGGTTTCATCCGCACGCAGATACCGCGCTTTCGCCTGCCGGAGTCGGTGATCGACGAGGAGACGGGCTATATCCTGGACCTGGGCGTCGAATTCCGCGGCGGCGAGCGCATCGACTCGATGAAGGCACTGATGGCCGAGGGATGGGACGCGGTCTTCGTCGGCTGCGGCGCGCCGCGCGGGCGCGACCTCGACGCGCCCGGCCGCCAGGAAGCCGCGGCCAGCATCCACATCGGCATCGACTGGCTCAATTCCGTTTCCTTCGGCCACGTCGGCAGCATCGGCCGGCGGGTGATCGTGCTGGGCGGCGGCAACACGGCCATGGACTGCTGCCGATCGGCCCGCCGCCTGGGCGGCACCGACGTGAAGGTCATCGTGCGCAGCGGCTTCGAGGAAATGAAGGCTTCGCCCTGGGAAAAGGAAGACGCCCAGCACGAAGGCATCCCGATCATCAACTTCCACGTGCCCAAGGCCTTCGTCCACGAGGAGGGCCGGCTGCTGGGCATGCGTTTCGAGATCGTCCGTGCCGAGTACGACGAGCAGGGCCGCCGCACGCTGGTGCCCACCGGCGAGCCGGACGCCTACTTCGAATGCGATGAGGTGCTGGTCGCGGTGGGCCAGGAGAACGCCTTCCCGTGGATCGAGCGCGATTGCGGCATCGCCTTCGACAAGTGGGGCCTGCCGACGCTGGACAAGGACACCTTCCAGTCGACGGTGCCCAACGTGTTCTTCGGCGGCGACGCGGCCTTCGGTCCCAAGAACATCATCACGGCCGTGGCCCACGGCCACGAGGCCGCGGTGTCGATCGACAAGCTGCTGCGCGCCGAACCGGTCTACGTCCGCCCGCCGCCCATGACCAACCTGGTGTCGCAGAAGATGGGCATCCACGAGTGGAGCTACGACAACGACACTTCCAACGACCTGCGCTACAAGGTGCCGTGGGCCAAGGCCGAGATGGCGCTGGCCAGCATCCGGGTGGAGGTGGAACTGGGCTTCGACGCCGCCACCGCCTTCAAGGAGGCCGAGCGCTGCCTGAACTGCGACGTGCAGACCGTGTTCACCGAGGCCGCCTGCATCGAATGCGATGCCTGCGTGGACATCTGCCCGATGGACTGCATCAACTTCACCGCCAACGGCGAGGAAGCGGAGCTGCGCTCCCGGCTCAAGGCGCCGGCGCTCAACCTGGCGCAGGACCTGTACGTGTCGGGCGGGCTCAAGACGGGCCGCGTGATGGTCAAGGACGAGGACGTCTGCCTGCATTGCGGCCTGTGCGCCGAGCGCTGTCCCACGGGGGCCTGGGACATGCAGAAGTTCCTGCTGAAGATGACGCCCGCGGGGCAGGGAGTCGCCCAATGAGCGCCACACTGCCGCCCGAAGGCGCGAAGGCCTCCCTCCTGGGGAGCAGCGAAGCACACGAAGCGGCGAGCGCGGGGGCCATCCCGCGGATCGAAGCGGTCAACGATTTCGTCATCAAGTTCGCCAACGTCAACGGCTCGGGTTCGGCCTCGGCCAACGAGCTGTTCGCCAAGGCCATCCTGCGCATGGGCGTACCGGTGAGCCCGCGCAACATCTTCCCCAGCAACATCCAGGGCCTGCCGACCTGGTACGAGGTGCGCGTGACCGAGCAGGGCCACCTGGGGCGGCGCGGCGGCACCGACATGATGGTCGCGATGAATCCGCAGACCTGGGACGCCGACGTGGCCGAGCTGGAGCCCGGCGGCTACCTGTTCTACGACAGCACGCGGCCGCTGCCGCCCTCGAAGTTCCGCGACGACATCCACATCATCGGCATGCCGTTGACCGAGATCTGCAACGCGGTCTACCACGACCCGCGGCAGCGCCAGCTCTTCAAGAACATCGTCTACGTGGGCGCGCTGGCGATCCTGCTGGGCATCGAGCCCGAGGTGGTCGAGAAGCTGTTCGGCGAGCAGTACAAGGGCAAGGAGAAGCTGCTGGCCTCCAACGTGCAGGCGCTGCACCTGGGCTGCGACTTCGCGCGCGAGAACCTGCGCGAGCCCGTGGGGCTGCGGGTGCGGCGCGCCGATGGCGTGGGCGACCGGATCTTCGTCGACGGCAACAGCGCCGCGGCGCTGGGCTGCGTGTACGGCGGCGCCACGGTGGCGGCCTGGTATCCGATCACGCCTTCGTCCTCGGTGGCCGAGGCCTTCCAGAAGTACTGCGCGAAGTTCCGTGTCGACCCGGCCACCGGCCAGAACCGCTTCGCCATCGTGCAGGCGGAGGACGAGCTGGCCTCCATCGGCATGGTGGTCGGGGCCGGGTGGAACGGCGCACGCGCCTTCACGGCGACCTCGGGGCCGGGCATTTCGCTGATGGCCGAGTTCATCGGGCTGGCCTACTTTGCCGAGATCCCCGTCACGCTCATCAACGTGCAGCGCGGCGGCCCTTCCACCGGCATGCCGACGCGCACGCAGCAGGCCGACATCCTGTGCTGCGCCTATGCCTCGCACGGCGACACCAAGCACGTGCTGCTGTTTCCCGAGGATCCGCACGAGTGCTTCGAGCACGCGGCGGCGGCGCTGGACCTGGCCGACCGGCTGCAGACGCCGGTGTTCCTCATGACCGACCTGGACATCGGCATGAACCAGCGCCTGTGTGCGCCCTTCGCCTGGGACGACAGCAAGGCCTACGACCGCGGCAAGGTCATGAGCGCCGAAGAACTCGAGGCCGGCCGCGACTTCGGCCGCTACAAGGACGTGGACGGCGACGGCATCCCCTGGCGCACGCTGCCGGGCACGCACCCGAGCAAGGGCAGCTACTTCACCCGCGGCACGACGCGCGACGCCTACGCCCGGTATTCGGAGCGCGGGCCGGACTACATCTACAACATGGAGCGGCTGCTGAAGAAGTTCGCGACCGCAGCCACGCTGGTGCCGCAGCCGGTGCTGCGCCCGGCCGCCGAAAAGACCAGCCTGGGCGTGATCTATTTCGGCTCGACCAGTCCTGCCATGCACGAGGCGCTGCAGGCGCTGGAAGAGCGCGGCATCCACCTGGACGCGCTGCGGCTGCGCGCCTTTCCCTTTCCGGAGAGCGTGGCCCGGTTCCTGGCGCAGCACACGCAGGTGTTCGTGGTCGAGCAGAACCGCGACGCCCAGATGCGCAGCCTGCTGGTCAACGAACTGGACGTCGATCCGGCCCGGCTGGTCCGGGTGCTGCACTTCGACGGCACGCCCATCACGGCGCGCTTCATCGTCCAGGCCATCGGCACGCACCTGCAGACGCAAGCATCCGGCGCCGCCGGTACGAAGGAAGCCGCATGACCTACCTCGCCAAGCCCCGGCTGCACCACCCGACGCTGGCCACCAACAAGGTCGGCTACACGCGGCGCGACTACGAGGGCAAGATCTCCACGCTGTGCGCCGGCTGCGGCCACGACTCGATCTCCGCCGCCATCATCGAGGCCTGCTGGGAGCTGGACATCGAACCGCATCGGGTGGCCAAGCTCTCGGGCATCGGCTGCAGTTCCAAGACGCCGGACTATTTCCTGGGCGCGTCGCACGGCTTCAACACGGTGCACGGCCGCATGCCCAGCGTGCTGACCGGCGCCAACCTGGCCAACCGCGACCTGCTGTACCTGGGCGTTTCGGGGGACGGGGATTCGGCTTCCATCGGCCTGGGCCAGTTTGCCCACGCCATGCGGCGCGGCGTGCGGATGGCCTACATCGTGGAAAACAACGGGGTCTACGGCCTGACCAAGGGCCAGTTCTCGGCCACGGCCGACCAGGGGTCCCGGAGCAAGCGGGGCGTCGTCAACACCGACAGCCCGGTGGACCTCGTGGCCATGGCGCTGCAGTTGGGCGCCAGCTACGTGGGGCGCGGCTTCTCGGGCAACAAGGCGCAGCTGGTGCCGCTGATCAAGGGCGCGATCAGCCACGGCGGCGCCGCCTTCATCGACGTGATCAGCCCCTGCGTCGCCTTCAACAACCACCCCGGCAGCACCAAGAGCTACGACTACGTCCGCGAGCACAACGAGGCGGTGAGCCGCATCGACTTCATCAGCGGGCGGGAGGAAATCACCGCAGACATGGCGCCGGGTGAGGTGATGGACGTGCGCCAGCACGACGGCACGCTGCTGCGCCTGCGCAGCCTGCACCCCGACTACAACCCGGGCGACCGCTACGCGGCCATGGCCTACATGCAGCGGCACCACGAGATGGGGGAGGTGGTGACCGGCCTGCTCTACGTCGATCCGCTGGCCACCGACCTGCATACGGCGCTCAACACCTGCGACCGGCCGCTCAACGCGCTGGGGCCGGCCCAGCTCTGCCCCGGCGCCCCGGCGCTGGAGCGGCTCAACGCCTCCTTGCGCTAAGCGGGCGGCGGCGGCACCATTGGCGCTATTTTCCGGAGGGCGCACCATGTCCGAGCGCACCGTTTTCCAGTCCATCTCGCGCAAGCATGTGACCTGCCTCGGCCCGCAGGCCAGCGCGCGGGATGCCGCATGCGTGATGACGCGCGCCAACTGCGGCAGCGTGCTCGTCATGGATCTGCCGGACATCCTGCTGGGCATCCTGACCGAGCGCGACCTGATGACCCGGGTGCTGGCCCGGGGACTCGACCCCGACCGCACGGCGGTGCACGAGGTCATGACGCCCAACCCGATCTGCGTGCCGTCCGAGACGCTGGTGTCCGATGCCGTCGTGCTGATGCTCGAACGCGGATTCCGCCATCTGCCGCTGCTGTCGGGGACGAAGATCCTGGGGGTGTTCTCGATGCGCGATGCGCTGCCGCGGGAGATCGGCACGGCCCTCAGCCAGGCCGAATTCAACGAGCAGGTGAACGACGTTCTGGGCTGAGGAGCCGTTGCCGCGGCCCTCAGGCCTGCTTGCGCATCGCGAAGCAGGCGCCCGCCACCAGGATGAAGGCCCCGATGATGACCTTCTGCCAGGTGCTGGGCACGCCCGCCAGGATCAGCACGTTGTTGATCAGCGTCACCAGCACCACGCCGAGCAGCGTGCCGCCCACGGTGCCGCTGCCGCCCGTGATGCGCGCGCCGCCGAGGATCACGGCGGCAATCACGTCCAGCTCGTTGCCCACCAGGTCGAACGGATTGGCCAGCCGCGTGCTCGACACGTGCACGATGCCCGCAAGGCCCGACAGGAAGCCCGCGTAGGCGAACACGAAGACGTGCACCGTGCGCAGGTTGTAGCCCAGCCGCTCCGCGATCGCCAGGCTGCCGCCGATGGCATACACGGCGCGGCCGATCAGCGTGCGGTTCAGCAGCCACCAGGTCAGCAGCGCCGCGCCGGCCAGCACCAGCACGGTGGCCGGCAGCACCGCATGCAGGCCCTGCGGCGTGTCGAAGCGCCAGAGCGCGAGCTTGCCGAAGGCGTCCATCGGCTGCGGCACGTTCATGAAGAACACCGTGCCGACGAAGGTCAGCAGGATGCCGCGGTACAGGTACTGCGTGCCGATGGTCACGATCAGCGAGGGCGCCTTGAGCCAGTGCACCAGCAGGCCGTTGAGCACGCCGAGCAGGGCGCCGCTCACCGCACCCGCCGCCAGCAGCAGCGCGATCGGCGCTTCCGGAAAGTGGTTCAGCACGAGCTTGGTGATGCTGTACATCGTGAGCGCGGCAATCGCCGCGAACGACACGTCGATGCCGCCCGCGGCCAGCACGATCAGCACGCCGAGCGCGAACAGGCCCAGCACCGTGCAGGCGCGCACGATGTCGAACAGCACCGGCAGCTGGAAGAAGCTGGGGTTGATCGCGCCCACCACCAGGCTCACCAGCACGATCAGCGCCAGCGTGAAAGCCGAAGGGCGCTGTGCGAGCCAGTGGCGCCAGGAGGTGCGGGCCCGGGGCCCGGGGGCTGCGGGCACGGCGGTGGCGTGCGCTTGCATGGTGGAAGCCGTCATGAGAATGCGGGGGAGGGAGTGTCTGAAACCAGCGCACGGTACAGCTCGCTTTCGGCCAGCCCCTGCGCGTCGAAATCGTGGGCGATGCGGCCCTTGCGCATCAGCAGGATGCGGTCGCAGTTCTGCAGCAGCTCCTGCAGGTCGTCGCTGACCAGGATCACGCCCAGCCCCTGCTCGGCCAGCCGCTGCACGATGCGGTAGATGGTGTCTTTCGAGCCGACGTCCACGCCCACGGTGGGGCCGTGCAGGATCAGCACCCGCGGATCGATGGCGAGCCAGCGCCCGATCAGCACGCGCTGCTGGTTGCCGCCCGAGAGCGACTGCACCGGCCGGTCCACGTCGGGCGTGGCGATCTGCAGGTCGGCCACGGTGCGTTCGGCCAGCGCCTGGCACTGGCGCGCATCGAGCGCGCCGAAGCGCCCGCGCAGGCGGTGCAGCACGGCCGTCACGATGTTGTCGCGGATCGGCTTGTCGAGAAAGAGGCCTTCGCTGAGCCGGTCTTCCGGCACATAGCCGATGCCCTGGCGGATGCCGTCGGCCGGTGTCTTCAACGTGATGTCCCTGGACGCGAGCGAGATGCGGCCGCGGTCCGCGGCCTGCACGCCCGCGAGCGCCATCGCCAGTTCGTTGCGCCCCGAGTCCAGCAGCCCGGTGATGCCCAGGATCTCGCCCTTGTGCAGCGTGAAGCCCACGTCGCTGAACTGCGTGCCGCGGCCCAGCGCCTCGACCTGCAGCAGCGCGTCGCCGTCGTGCGAGCGGTGGCGCAAGCGCGCGCCGTCGAGCTGCTTGCCGGTCATCCAGTGCGCGAGTTCGGCCTTGGTGAAGTCCTTGATCGGGCCCTGCGCGACCTTGGTGCCGTCGCGGAACACGATGGCCTGGCCACCCATGGCCATGCACTCGTCGAGCTTGTGGCTCACGAACAGCACCGCCACGCCCTGCGCGCGCAGCGCCTCGACCACGTGCACGAGGTTGTCCACCTCCTTCTGCGTGAGCGAGGTGGTGGGCTCGTCCATGATGACCATGCGCGCGCGCGTGGCCACGGCGCGCGCGATCGCCACCAGCTGGCGCGTGGCGATCGGCAGTTCGTCGACGCGGCGCGCCAGGAAGGCGGCGTCGGTCGGCAGCTTCACCGTCTGCAGCGCGCGCACGGCCGTGGCCGCCACCGCCTTGCGGTCGAAGCGCCGTGCCAGCTTGCCGCTGGTGCTCACCAGCTGTTCGCTGAGCGCGACGTTCTCGGCCACGCTCATGTTCGGCAGCAGGGACAGGTCCTGGTAGACCGTCTCGATGCCGAGCGTGAGCGCCTGAAGCGGCGACAGCGCATCGTGCGGCCTGCCGTCGATCACGATGCGGCCCTGGCTCGGCGGCTGCGCGCCCGAGATGATCTTGATCAGCGTGCTCTTGCCGCAGCCGTTCTCGCCGAGCAGGTGGTAGATCTCGCCGGCCTCGATCGTCAGGTCGATGCCGCGCAGCGCGTGCACGCCCGCGAAGCGCTTGTGCACGTCCTGCACCTCGAGGAAGACGCGGCGCCCCGCCGGCGTGGCCGGGGCGGCGTGCGTGGGGGGCGCTGCAAGGGTCATGGTTCGCAGGCTCAGAAGGCGTACTTCTTGTAGTTCTGCTTGTCGACCTCGACCCAGGCCTGGCCCGTGACGATGACGCCGGCGCCCGGGCCCTTCTTGACCGAGACCTTGTTGTAGCCCGGCACGCCCATGTCGGCGCCGTCGGTGATGGTCTTGCCGTCGATCAGCATCTTGGCCGCCTTGTTCATGACGAGGCCGGCATCCTTCGGGTCCCAGAAGGCGATGCCGCCGACCGCGCCCGACTCGAGGAACTTGGCCGCCTCGCTCGGCAGCCCGGTGCCGAACACGCAGACCTTGCCTTGCAGGCCCGCTTCTTCCACCGCGCGGCCGATGCCCAGCACGTCGAGCGACGACGAGCCCTGGAACCCCTTCAGGTCGGGATGCTTGCGCAGCATTTCCTTGGCCTTGCCGTAGGCCTTCTCGGCATCGTTGAGCGATTCGTTCTTGGCATCGACCAGCGTCATCTTCGGGTACTTCTTCGCGTTCGAGGCACCGCCGTCGGCCCACTGCACCTGCGACTGGCTGCCCAGCGACCCCACCAGCGAGGTCCACTTGCCCTGCTGGCCCATGCAGGCGGCCAGGCGTTCGTTGATGCGCGCACCGTAGGCCGTGTTGTCGAAGGCCTCGATGTCGACCATGGTGTTCTTCTGGTTGTCGGCCTCGTGCGTCACGACCTTGATGCCGCGCTCCATCGCGCGCTTGAGCACCGGCTCCAGCGTGGGCGGGTCCATCGAGACCACGGCGATGGCGTCGACCTTCTTGGCCACCAGGTCTTCCACCAGGCGTTGCTGCTGCGCGGCGTCCGACTGGGCCGGCCCGATCTGGCGCGTGGCCACGCCCGGCGTGTTCGCGCCGAATTCCTTCACGCCCACTTCCATGCGGTTGAACCAGCTGATGCCGGTGATCTTGACCACGGTGACGATGTCCTGCGGCTTGCCCTGCGCGTGCAGTGCCGAGGCGAAAGCCACGGTGGTCAGCGCGAGTGCGGTGCAGGCGATCTTGGTTTTCTTCAGCATTGTGTTGTCTCCTAGCCCTCGGGGTTTCTTTGCGTCGCGCCAGGAGGGAGCTGGTGCGGCGGTGCGCTGGAGCGCGTGGTGGAAAGAAAGGCGCGCAGGTCCTGCAGGCCGAAGCGCCCGTACGCCAGGAAGAACAGCAGCAGCAGGCCCCAGGCGCAGTCGCGGAAGAAGTTGGAAATGCCCAGCAGGTTGAAGGTGCTCGACAGCAGCTGCAGCGCCACCGCCGAGAAGAACAGGCACACCATGCGCCCGTAGCCGCCCTGCGGCCGCACGCCCGCCATCACCGTGATGAGGATGGCGATCAGCAGGTAGGAGTTGCCGTAGTCCGACTTCACGCTCGCGGTGCGCGCGGCGATGATCACGCCGGCCACGGCCGCGAGCAGCCCGCACAGCGCGTAGGTCGCGACCAGCATGCGGGCCTGCGAGATGCCAGCGTAGCGCGCCGCCTTGGCGTTGGTGCCGAGCAGGAACAGGCGGATGCCGAAGGGGCTCTGCCGCAGCAGCCAGCCGACGGCCAGCAGCATCGCGAGGAAGATCACGAACGGAATCGGCACGCCCAGCACCATTTCGTTGCCGATGGCGGAGAGCGCCTCGGCATCGCCCACGCGCAGGCTGGAACCGCCCGTCAGCACCACCGCCAGGCCGGTGTAGAGGAGTTGCGTGCCCAGCGTGCAGAGAATCGGCGTGAGGCCGGCGCGCGCGATCAGCATGCCGTTGAGCAGCCCGCCGGCCAGGCCCACGGCCAGCGCGACGGCGGCGAACCAGCCGGTGTAGAGCCAGGGCGACACGTCGGGCGCGGCCAGCTGCGGGGCGAGCGTGGCGGCCACCACGCCGGCCAGGTTGGCCAGCGCCACGCCCGACAGGTCGATGCCGCCGTTGCCCGAGATCATCGACAGCGCCACGCCCATGGCCAGCAGGCCGAGTTCGGGCAACTGGCCGCCCATGGACTGGAAGTTGTAGAGGTCGAGAAAGTCGCCCTTGGAGAGCAGCGTCGCCACCACGAGGATGAAGACGTTGATGCCGACCAGGAAGTTGAGTTCGCGGTCCGAAAACTTGAGCTTCATGAAGAGAGTCCTGTCAGGCGGTGCGGCCCAGCAGCGCATCGACCTCGGCGCGCGTCGGCATGGAAGGCGCCGTGCCGGCACGCGTCACCGAGATGGCGGCCACCGCCGCGCCGAAGCGCGCCGCCTCGAGGGCGGTCGCGCCTTCGGCCAGCGCGGCCGCGAAGCCGCCGTTGAAGGCGTCGCCCGCGCCGGCCGTCTCCTTCACCGCGCCGGCACGGAACACCGGGATGTGCTCGGAGCCGCCGGCGCTGTGCAGCAGGGCGCCCTTGTCGCCGAGCGTGATGAGCGCGCAGCCCACGCCCTTGGCGAGGAAGAAGTCGCCCGCGCGGCGTGCGTCCTCGATGGTTTCGACGGGCATGCCGCTCAGGGCTGCGGCCTCGTGCTCGTTGGGCGTGATGTAGTCGCACAGCGCGTAGAGCGCGTCGTCGAAGGGCAGGGCGGGCGCGGGGTTGAACACCGTGACCGTGCTGGCCTTGCGCGCGATCTCCAGGCCGCGCTGCGCGGCGGCGGCGGGCTGCTCGAGCTGGGTGACGAACACGCGCGCGCCGCGGATTGCATCGGCCGCCGCGTCGACGTCGGCCGCATCGATCAGCGCGGCCGCGCCGGGCACCACGATGATGGCGTTGTCTCCCGTGACCTCGTGCACGTAGATGAACGCCGCGCCGGTCGGCTGCGCCGTCACCTGCGGCGCGCGCGGCGTGATGCCTTCGCGCGACCACAGGGCGAGGGCGTCGTTGCCGAAGGCGTCCTGTCCCAGCTTGGAGATGAACGTCACCCTGGCGCCCGCGCGCGCGGCCGCCACGGCCTGGTTCGATCCCTTGCCGCCGGGGCCCATCGCGAAGCCCGAGCCGGCGATGGTCTGGCCCACGCCCGGAAGGCTGGCCGCGCGGAATGCGAGGTCGGCGACGAAGATGCCGAGCACGGCCACGCCATGCTGCCTGGAAGTGACGACGGTCATGGGGTCAGTCCTGCGGCGCGAGCACGCCCTTTTTGAAGATGAAGCAGCCGTAGAAGCGGCGCTCGCCGGTCGCGATCACGCAGTAGGCGCGGCGCGCGGCTTCGTAGAAGGCGAAGCGTTCGATCGAACCCAGCGGGCGCACGCGCCCCTCGGCGGCGTCGATCTCGCGCTGCATCTCCTGTTGCACCGGCGGGATCTCGTTCGGCTGGCCCATGATTTCCATGCGGCGCGCCGGATCGTCCACCGCCTCGTCGAGCGGCAGCACCGACAGGATGGCGCGCGCCGCCTCGGTGGTGCCCACGCCGTCGATGCGCAGCAGCCGTCCCAGCGTGGTCTGGCGCGCCACCGAGTCGGCCGGAAAGTTGGCGTCGCACAGCACCAGTTCGTCGCCATGGCCCATGGCGCGCAGGGCGTACAGCACGTCGGCATTGAGCAGCGGGTGGATGGACTTCAGCATGCGTACTCCTGGAAATGGAACGATTCGTATGACAGCGATGTTAGAGAAAGAAAACGTTTGCGCAAACGTTTGCTATTCGGGGGTTTCCCTTGGTTTCCGAAGTTTTTGGCGGCATTGCCGGCGTTCATTCGCCATAGGGAATCCAGATGTTCTTGATCTGCGTGGCATGCCGCAGGAACAGCGGACCTTCGGCGGCCGCGTCGTCGTGCCAGTCGGTGGCCAGGCCGTGGTCGACCAGTGTGCGCTTGAGGTTGCCGGTCGACAGCCGCTCGGCGCTGCGCGACAGCTCCTTCGCGCCGAACACCCACAGCGCATCGACGTCGTCGTGCTCGGCCAGCGTCTGCGCGAGACCGGCGGCGGGGCCGGTCACGAGGTTGACCACACCGGCCGGCAGGTCGGAGGTTTCGAGCACCTGGTAGAAGTCGGTCGCGATCAGCGGATGCTTCTCGCTCGGCACGATCACCGTGCGGTTGCCCATGGCGAGCAGCGGCGCGAGCAGGCTCACGAAGGACAGCAGCGGCGCCTCGTCGGGGCACACCACGCCGACCACGCCGATGGCCTCGACGGTAGCGAGTGCCACGCCGCGCAGCGGCGGCACATGCACCGTGCCTTCGTACTTGTCGGCCCATGCGCCGTAGGCGAAGAGGCGGCCCACGGCGGCGTCGACTTCGGCCTGCGCGGCGCGCGCTGCGATGCCGGTCAGGCTCGCGAGGCGTGCGGCGAATTCGCCGGCGCGTGCCGAGAGATTTTCTGCCAGGTAGTAGAGCGCCTGGGCGCGGCGGTGGGGCGTGGCGCTCGACCAGCCCGCGGCGGCGCGCGCGGCGGCCACGGCGTTGCGGATGTCCTTGCGGTTGCCCGTGCCCACCTCGCCGAGCCGTTGGCCGGCGGCGGAGAACACGGGGTGCGAGAGTTCGCCATCCGGGCGCACCTGCTTGCCGCCGATGAACAGCTTGGCCGTGCGGTCGATGGCCGGGAAGCTCGCGGCGGCCGGTGCTTCGTCCGGCTCGTTCGCGGCCGGTGCAGCCGCGGTTGCCGAACGCGGCTTGCGCTCGGACCATGCACGCGGCTTCAGGTATTCGTAGCAGCCTTCGCGTCCGCCTTCGCGGCCGTAGCCCGATTCGCGGTAGCCGCCGAAGCCCACGCCCGCGTCGAACAGGTTGGTGGCATTGACCCACACCACGCCGGCCTGCAGTTGCGGCGCGATGCCCAGCGCGAGGCCGATGGTCTCGCTCCACACGCTGGCCGCGAGTCCGTAGCGCGTGTTGTTGGCCAGCGCCACGGCCTCGTCGGGCGTGCGGAAGGTCATGGCCACCAGCACCGGGCCGAAGATCTCCTCGGTCGCGACGGTGGAGGCCGGGTGCACGCCCGTCAGCAGCGTGGGCGGGAAGAAGCTGCCGCCGGCGGGCAGCGCGCCCGGCGGCTGGTAGCAGGCCGCGCCTTCGCGCACGCCCGTGGCCACCAGCGAACGCACGCGCTCGAGCTGCGAGGGGTCGATCAGGCTGCCGATGTCGATCGCCTTGTCCAGCGGCAGGCCGACGCGCAGGCGCTGCATGCGGCGCTTGAGGCGTTCGATGAAGTCGGCCGCAATGCCTTCCTGCAGCAGCAGCCGCGAGCCGGCGCAGCACACCTGGCCCTGGTTGAACCAGATGGCGTCGACCACGCCTTCCACCGCGGCGTCGATGTCGGCGTCGTCGAACACGATGAAGGGCGACTTGCCGCCCAGCTCCAGCGTGAGCGACTTGCCAGAGCCCGCGGTGGCCTCGCGGATCCGGCGGCCCACGTCGGTCGAGCCGGTGAAGGCGATCTTGTCGACGCCTTCGTGCGCGACCAGCGCCGCGCCCGTGGCGCCGTCGCCGGTCACCACGTTCAGCACGCCGGCGGGCAGGCCGGCCTGCGCCGCCAGTTCGGCGAACAACAGGGCGCTCAGCGGCGTGAACTCGGCGGGCTTGAGCACCACCGTGTTGCCCAGCGCGAGCGCGGGCGCGATCTTCCAGGCCAGCATCAGCAGCGGGAAGTTCCAGGGAATGATCTGCCCGATCACGCCCAGCGGCACCTGGTCGGCGAACTCGCGCGCCTGCAGCTGGGCCCAGCCGGCGTGGTGATAGAAGTGGCGCGCCACCAGCGGTACGTCGAGGTCGCGGGTCTCGCGGATCGGCTTGCCGTTGTCCAGCGCCTCGACCACCGCGAGCAGCCGCGCATGGCGCTGCACCATGCGCGCCAGCGCGTACAGGTGCCGTGCACGGCCGTGGCCGCCGAGCGCCATCCAGCCGGGCTGCGCGGCGCGCGCCGCGGCGACGGCGGCGTCCACGTCCTGCGCGGACCCTTGGGCGATGCGGGCGAGCCGCTGGCCGGTGGCCGGCTCGGCGGTGTCGAAATGCGGGCCGGCCGGTGCGGCGGTGAAACGCCCGCCGATGAAGTGGCCGAAGCCTTCCGCATGGCGCGCGAGCCATTGGCGGGCGTCGGTGTCGCTCTCTGGCGCAGGGCCGTAGTCCATGGTGTCGAAATAGCGTGCGACGCTGCTGTTGCTGCTCATCGGGTCATCCGATCGGGTGGCGGTGGAAGGCCGAGTAGCGGCCGGTGACGTGGTGTTCCAGCTGGCGCTCGATGTCGGCCAGCAGGGTGGAGGCGCCGATGCGGAACAGCGCGGGCTCGAGCCAGGCGCGGCCCAGCTCTTCCTTCATGAGCACCTGGTAGTCGAGCGCGGTCTTGGCGGTCGAGACGCCGCCGGCCGGCTTGTAGCCCACGCGCAGGCCCGTGCGGGCCTCGTACTGGCGGATCATGCGCAGCATCACCAGCGTGACCAGCGGCGTGGCGTTCACGCCTTCCTTGCCGGTGGAGGTCTTGATGAAATCGGCGCCGGCCATCATGCAGACCATCGAGGCCTTGGCCACGTTGCGCAGCGTCCTGAGCTCGCCCGTCGCAAGGATGGCCTTGACGTGCGCATCGCCCGCGGCGAGGCGGAAGTCGCGCATCTCGTCGTAGAGCCTGCGCCACTGGCCGGCGAGCACGTGCTCGCGCGTGATGACGATGTCGATCTCGGCCGCGCCGTCGCGCACCGAGGCCTCGATCTCCTTGAGCTTGAGCTCGTGCGGAATCAGCCCGGCCGGAAAACCCGTCGACACGGCCGCCACCGGAATGCCGGAGCCCGCGAGCGCATCGACGGCCGTGGCCACGAAGCGGTGGTAGACGCAGACCGCCCCGGTGTGCAGCGTGCGGTCCGCAAAGCCCAGCGCGGCCAGCAGGTCGGGGCGCACGGGGGCCACGGCCTTGGCGCAAAGCCTGCGCACCCGCTCGGCGGTGTCGTCGCCGTTGAGCGTGGTCAGGTCGATGCAGGTGATGGCCTTGAGCAGCCAGCCGGCCTGCGCATCCTTCTTGACCGAACGCCGGCCGGGCAGCGTGGCCACGCGCCGCTCGGCGGCCGAGAGGTTGACGCGGATGCTGTCGAACCAGGCGGCATCGAAGGGTTGTGCGGTGTTGCGCGCGACGGCGTGCGGCTTGCCGGGCACCGTGTCGGCGGCACCGGCCGCAGCAGCCGGGGCCGATGCGGCCGCGACGGCCGGAACGGGACGCGAGCGCACCGCGCCGCTCGCACGGACGAGGGAAGTGGAAGTCATGGCATGAAGGGCGCCGGGAGGCGCAGGGGCGGCAGGCTGGCGATGGGCATGTCTTTGTCTCGGCGTGCCGTCGTGCAGGGCCGGCGGCGTGTTGGCATGAATGTTATTGCAATAACATTTATAAGCGCAAGATGTTTTTGAAATAACATTTTCGATGCCCGATACTCGGGCTTGTGGACCAGAGGAACCAGACCATGCGAAAGACCGCCGGCGCCGAGGCCCGGGCCTTGCGCCTTGCAAGGATGCAGGAGCTCGTCGAGGCCGGCGGACCGTTGCCGATCAAGCGGGCCGCCCAGCGGCTGGACGTGACGGAAATGACGATCCGCCGCGACCTGTCGGCCCCCGGTTCGCCGCTCACCGCGCTCGGGGGCTACGTGCTCGCGACCACGCTGCCGGGCGCCGACCGGTACTCGCTCGACGAGGCCAGCGACCAGCACGCGGCGCACAAGCGCGTGGCCTGCGAGCGCGCCGCCGAATGGGTGCAGGCGCACGACAGCCTGTTCATCGACTGCGGCACCACCATGGCCCATTTCGCGGAGGCATTGCCGCCCGACATGCCGCTGAGCGTGGTGTGTTACTCCACCAACATCGCGTCGATACTGAGCCGCCGGCCGAACACGCAGCTGATGCTGCTGGGCGGGCTGTACCACGCGTCGTCGGCCACGTTCTTTTCCGACGAGGGGCTGCAGTACCTCAACCGGCTGGGCGTGAACAAGGCGTTCATCTCGGCTGGCGGGCTGGATCCGGAGCGGGGCGCGAGCTGCTCCAATTTTCACGAGGTGCCGGTGAAGCAGGCCGCGATCCGGAGCGCATCGGAGAGCTTTCTGATCGTGGACGAAAGCAAGCTCGGCCGCCTGCGGCCTGCGTTCTTCAGTCCGCTCGATGCCTTTGCGCGCATCGTGGTGGGCGGGGCGCCCGCGCCGGGTTTGCGCAAGCAGTTCAAGGATGTGCCGATGGAGTTTGCGCGACCCTCGGCCGCTTGAGCATCCGGGCGACCTGCACGCGAGGAATCCGACCCACCGATTTCCCGCCACTTGGATTACAAAGGCGTCATTTCTGTGTGGCGGGCTGCCGCGAGGCGGGACATTGAAAACCTCGAAAAGTCGAATCGTGCGTATCGGCCTGCGAGGCGCGGCATTCGCTGCCCTGGCCATTTTGATGGGCGTCGTCTACGAGCGCGTCGGCCAATACCGCGCCGCCCGCAACTTCCCGGCGCCCGGGAGAATGATCGATATCGGCGGCCGGAAAATCCAGCTGGATTGCCGGGGTTCCGGCTCGCCCACCGTCGTGTTCGAAGCGGGGTTGAGCGTCGACGGTTCACTGAGTTGGGCGCCGGTCCAGGCAAGGGTCGCGGCACACACGCGGGCGTGTGCATACAGCCGTGCGGGCCTGATGTGGAGCGATCCTTCGGACGAACCTCCCAGCGCAAGGCGGGCCGTGCAGGACCTTCGCGCGGCATTGGCCCGCGCAGGCGAACAGGGCCCCTTCGTGCTGGTCGGCCAGTCCCTGGGCGGTCTTTACGCCATGTGCTTCACGAGGTATTTCGGGGACGAGGTGGCGGGCCTGGTTCTCGTCGACCCTTCCCATCCGGAGCAGGTCGAGCGCGTCGCAGGCTGGATGACGGAATCGCGATCCCTCCGGTCTCGCATCGGTGTGGCACTGGCATGGTCCGGCCTCCTGCGGGCGGCAGCCCCCATGCTGCTGCCGCAGGAAGCACACCAGAGCGCGCGCGATGCGCAGGCGATCCGGGCGTACGCGCCGAAGTCCTTGCGCACACAACTCGCGGAGAGCGATTCGACGGACAGCACGCTCGCCGAAGCAAGGGGCTTTCGGGCATTGGGCCGCCGCCCGCTGGTGGTGCTCACCGCGATGGCGCCTTACTCCGCGGCGGAACTCCGGGGCATGAAGATCACGCCCGAGCAAGGCAGGCAGGTTCAAGCCGTCTGGCGGCAGATGCATGAGGAGGCGGCGGGGTGGTCCTCGCGCGGCCGTCACGAGGTCCTGCCGAATGCCGGGCACAACATCCAGTTCGACGACCCGGATGCCGTGGTCGACGCCGTGATCTCCGTTGTCGATGCGGTTCGCGCGGACCGGCGCTTCGAGTCCCCCTGACGCCGGCAACGAGGGGCCCGGCCTTGGAACCCGGTCGTGCCGGCCGCATGCCGGCGCGCCGATGGCATGCGTCTGTGCAGCTAAACTGCCGACGCTCGCGGCCGGCTCTTGCTGGCCGCTGCGTTACCAGGCAACTGCCTTATTTTTAGTCCAAGGAAAATTCTGAGTGAATCGCATCGAACTCGTCGAAAAAATCGCCGCCGCCCACACCGTCAGCAAGGCTGAGGCTGCACGCATCCTCGAAACCGTGACGAGCGCCATCGTCGCGGCCGTCAAGAAGGGCGACCCCGTCCAGATCGTCGGCTTCGGCACCTTCAAGCAAGTGGCCCGTGCAGCGCGCACCGGCTTCAATCCGCAAGCGGGCACGAAGATCAAGATCGCCGCGCAAAAGGTGCCGAAGTTCGTTCCCGGCGCGGCCTTCAAGGCAGCGGTCGACCCCAAGGCGGCAAAGCGCAAGTCCGAAAAGGCCGCGGTCGCCAAGCCCGCCGCCAAGAAGGCAGCGGTCAAGAAGAAGTGATGCGTCCTGCAGCGCGAGCTGCGGCATGAAGGCGGCCCTCGAGGGCCGCTTTTTTTTTGGAATCAACCGGGCGGCAACTGGCGCAACCTGCGGTAGAGCGTGTTCCGGCTGATCCCGAGCCGGCGGGCCGCCTCGGAAAGATTCCCGGCGCACGACTGCACCGTCTGCGACACCGTGCGCGCCGAGAGGGCCTTCAGATCCGCCGCATCGACAGCCGCCGGCGGGGGCGACGCCGAAATGCCGCGCAGTTCGTCCGCCAGGTCGTCGGGCAGATGCCACCAGTCGATCCGGGCCTCGTGGTCGCCGAGCAGGGCGCAGGCGGTGCGCAGCGCACTGTTCAACTGGCGCAGGTTGCCGGGCCAGCGGTAGCGCGACATGGCGAGCACCAGTTCGGGGGCCAGCTGCAGGTCGCGATCGGGCTGGATGTCGCGCAGCATCCGGGCCACCAGGAGCGGCAAGTCCTGCCGCTCGCACAGCGGCGGCAACTGGAGCGTCAATCCGTTGAGCCGGTAGTACAGGTCCTCGCGGAAGCGCCCGGCCTCGATCTCGCGGCGCAGGTTGCGGTGCGTCGCGCACACCAGGCGGAAGTCCACCGTCACCGGCTTGCCGCCGCCCAGCGGGAGCACCTGGCGGTCCTGGAGCACACGAAGCAGCCGCGCCTGCAGCGCGAGCGGCATGTCGCCGATTTCGTCGAGCAGCAGGGTGCCGCCGTGCGCCTCGCGGATGCGGCCGATCGCGCCTTCCCGGCCGGCACCGGTGAAGGCGCCGGGGCGGTAGCCGAAGAGCTCGGCCTCGATCAGCTGTTCCGGCAGCGCAGCACAGTTGACGGCGACGAACGGGCCCTCGCGGCGTGTGCCGCTGGCGTGCAGGGCCCGGGCGAACATCTCCTTGCCGACGCCGGATGCGCCGAGCAACAGGCATGCGATCGGCTTGTCGAGCACGCGCCTGGCGCGCTCGACCGCGGTCCGCATGACCGGGTCGCCGGTGTCCAGTTCGGCCAGCGCATCGGCCCGGATTTCCGCCGAATGGGGCGCGGCGCGATCGCCGCGGACGGCCGGCAGGACGTGGCGCCCGGCCTCCACCCGCAACCAGAGCGCGCTGCCGTCATGCCGCCGCACCGCGCGCGGCGCGCCGGCCGGCTGGCAGCACCAGGCCATCAGCGTCGGCATCTCCAGCTGCAGCACCTGCTCGAGGGTGGTGGCGCCCATGTCGGCGCGCGAGAGGCCCAGCAGCGCGAGCGCCGCCGCATTGGCCCCCACCAGCCATCCGTCGTCCGACAGGGCCAGCAGGCCCTCCGTCACGCTGCCGATGCCCTCGGGCTGGAGATGCAGGCGCAGGCGCAGGTTCGCGGTGTGGCGCGTGTCGAACAGCTTCTGCTCGACGCTGCGCACGGCGAGCCGGACGAGTGCCAGCGCATGGCGGTGGTAGCCGCGGTGGTCGCCCGAAATGTCGAGCACGCCCAGCACGCGCCCGTCCGGCCCGGTGATCGGCGCGGCCGTGCAGGTGAGAAAGCCGTTGCGCTCCAGGTAGTGCTCGCCGGCATGCACCACCACCGGCGTCGCGTCGGCCAGCGCGGTGCCGATGGCATTGGTGCCGCGCCACTGCTCGTTCCAGTTGGCGCCGGGGCGCAGCGCCACGCGTTGGGCGCGGTTCGCGAAATGCGCGTCGCCCAGGGCCTCGAGCAGCATGCCCTGTGCGTCGGCGAGGATGACCATGCTGTCGGTGTCGCGCATTTGCTCGAACAGGAATTCCATGACCGGCCGCGCATGGGACGCGAGTTCGCGCTGCTGGTCCAGCGCCCGTGCGAGCTGCGCCGCGGAGGCATGCGGGACGCCGGGCGCACGCCCCGATGGCGCCAGGCCGAAGCCGCGGCTGCGCTCCCAGCTTCGGCGCAACGCGGCATCGAGGAGTCCGTCGGCGACCTCGCCGGTGGCCGCCAGCTGGCGACGTGCTTCGCGCAGGCGCGAGCCCGGCGTGCGGGCGGCGATGAGGGAGTTCGCGTGCATCTCTTGTCTCCAGTCGGGCCTCTGCGGGCCCCGGGGTGTAACGGGCATCGAGCCGTTTCAGCGTGAATGCGGGGCCGCACTGTCCCGTTTCGTGACAGCTGCTTGTCGCAGCACACCGCTGGCGCAGTCTGGCGCAGGAAGCTGACCCGATTCTTGCGCCAGATCAGGGGATTCGCGTCCAAGGCGCCGCTGGCACGGCGCATGCAATGCGGCACCCCCGGGTCCGCGCGGCATCCGGTTTGCGCGGTCGCCTTCCACCCCCACCCGACGGAGACAAGACCATGCAATACGCCAGCCCCCACACCCCCGGCGCGAAGATCGACTTCAAGCCCGCCTACGACAACTTCATCAACGGCAGGTTCGTGCCGCCGCTGAAGGGACAGTACTTCGACGTCATCACGCCGATCACCGGCAAGCCCTACACCCGCGCAGCCCGCTCCGGCGCGGAAGACATCGAACTGGCGCTCGATGCGGCCCACGCGGCCGCCGGCCAGTGGGGCCGAACCTCTCCGGCCGAGCGCGCCAACGTGCTGCTGAAGATCGCGGACCGCCTCGAGCAGAACCTCGAGCTGCTCGCCTATGCGGAGACGGTGGACAACGGCAAGCCGATCCGCGAGACGCTCCATGCCGACATTCCGCTGACCGTCGACCACTTCCGCTATTTCGCCGGCTGCCTGCGCGCGCAGGAAGGCGCATTGAGCGAAATCGACGAGAACACCATCGCCTACCATTTCCACGAGCCGCTGGGCGTGGTGGGGCTGATCATTCCCTGGAACTTCCCGATCCTGATGGCCGCCTGGAAACTCGCGCCCGCGATCGCCGCCGGCAACTGCGTGGTGCTCAAACCCGCCGAATCGACGCCCGTCAGCATCATGGTGATGGCCGAGCTGCTGGCCGACCTGCTGCCGCCCGGCGTGCTCAACATCGTCAACGGCTACGGCCGCGAGGCCGGCATGGCGCTGGCCGGCAGCAAGCGCATCGCCAAGATCGCATTCACGGGCTCCACGGCCACGGGCCGGGTCATTGCGCAGGCCGCGGCCGGCAACCTGATCCCGGCCACCCTCGAGCTCGGCGGCAAGAGCCCGAACATCTTCTTCGAAGACATCGCCGACGCGGACGACGACTTCTTCGACAAGGCCGTCGAAGGCCTGGTGCTGTTCGCCTTCAACCAGGGCGAGGTCTGCACCTGCCCCTCGCGCGCGCTGATCCAGGCGTCGATCTACGACCGGTTCATGGCGCGCGCCCTGGAGCGGATCAAGGCCATCAAGCAGGGCAACCCGCTGGACACCGAGACCATGATGGGCGCCCAGGCCTCGGCCGTCCAGATGGACAAGATCATGACCTACCTCGACCTCGGCAAGGAGGAGGGCGCGCAGTGCCTGGCCGGCGGTGGCCGCGCGCAGCTCGGCGGCGAGCTGGCCGGCGGCTACTACATCCAGCCCACGCTGTTCAAGGGGCACAACAAGATGCGGATCTTCCAGGAGGAGATCTTCGGTCCCGTGCTCGCGATCGCGACCTTCGAGACCGAGGCCGAAGCGCTGGCGATTGCCAACGACACCCCGTACGGCCTGGGCGCCGGCGTGTGGACGCGCAACGGCAGCACCGCCTACCGCATGGGCCGCGCCATCCAGGCCGGCCGGGTGTGGACCAACTGCTATCACGCCTATCCGGCACACGCCACCTTCGGCGGCTACAAGGAGTCGGGCATCGGCCGGGAAACGCACAAGATGATGCTCGACCACTACCAGCAGACCAAGAACCTGCTGGTGAGCTATTCGCCCAAGAAGCTCGGGTTCTTCTGAGGGCCGGCGGCGCGGCCGGTGCGGCGCTTGACGTGCGTCAACCTGGAGGGACGTGGCCGGGCCGATGATGGCCCGTCACTTCAGGGGATTCGCCATGAACACCGTTCGCACACTGGGCACCGTTGCGCTGGCCGTCCTGGCGGGCTGCACCACGCTGCCCTCCACCGACGGCAAGGAGGCCAAGGAATGAAGCGCTGCATGGACATGAAGGACATGGCCATGCAGATGATGCTGGATCGCGAGGGCTCCCAACTGCCCGCGGCCACCCGCCGTTAGATCGACACTCGGCACGGCGATGTCCCCCAACCGTTTGCTGGCCCGCCGCGCCGGCATCGACACCTACCAGCAGCCCGTGGTCTACATGCGCAGCGACTGCGATGTCTGCCGGGCCGAGGGCTTTCAGTCGCAGGCGCAAGTCGAGGTGATCGCCAACGGGCGCCATCTGCTCGCGATCCTGCACCAGGTGAGCGGCGACTGGCTCCGGCACGACGAGATCGCGCTGTCGGAGGCGGCCTGGACCCTGATGGACGCGGCCGAGGGCGAAGAGCTGGTGGTGCGGCACCCGCCGGTCCTCGAATCGCTGGCGCACCTGCGCACCAAGGTCCATGGCGGGCGATGGGACTATGTGGCGCTGCGCGCGTTGATGGACGACGTGAGCCACGGTCGCCTGCCCGAGATCCACCTGGCTTCCTTCGTGACGGTCTGCGCCGGCAATGGCCTCGATTTCGACGAGACTGTCGCGCTGACGCGTGCCATGGTCGACGTCGGGGAGCGCATCGATTGGGGAACGTCGCCTGTGGTGGACAAGCACTGCATTGGCGGATTGCCGGGCAACCGGACGACGTTGGTCGTGGTGCCCATCGTCACGGCTTGCGGCGTGGTGATGCCCAAGACCTCCTCGCGCGCGATCACATCGGCGGCCGGCACGGCAGACGTGATGGAGACGCTCGCACCCGTCGACCTCGATTTCGCGGCGATGCGCCGCGTCGTCGAACGCGAAGGAGGTTGCATCGCATGGGGCAACGCGATGCGCGTCAGCCCCGCCGACGACATGCTGATTCGCGTGGAAAGGCCATTGAGCATCGACAGCGAGGGCCTGATGGTGGCATCCATTCTTTCCAAGAAGGCCGCGATGGGCTCGCAGCGCGTGCTGATCGATATTCCCGTCGGTGCGCTGGCCAAGGTGCGCAGCCACGACGCTGCCAGCCAGCTGTCGCGCAGCCTGATATCGGTGGGTGCGGCACTGGGGCTGCAGGTGCAGACAGTGCTCACCGACGGCAGCCAACCGGTCGGCCGGGGCGTCGGCCCCGCGCTGGAGGCCATGGACGTGATGGCGGTGCTCGAACGCACGGCCGACGCCCCCCAGGACCTGCGCGAACGCGCACTCCTGCTGGCCGGACTGATCCTCGAGATGGCAGGCCGGGCTGCGCCGGGCATCGGCCAGTCGCTGGCGCGCGAGGTGCTCGACGACGGACGCGCATTGGCCAAGTTCATCGCGATCTGCGAAGCGCAGGGCGGTGTGCGCGTGCCGCCCAAGGCGGCACATACGCACTGCGTGACCGCGCCCATCGATGGCGTGGTCTCGGCGATCGATACTCGTCTGGTCGCGCGGATGGCCAAGCTGGCCGGTGCGCCGCGCGATCCGGCGGCGGGCGCTTCGATGCATGTGCGCGTGCAGGACCGCGTCAAGCTCGGCCAACCCCTTTTCACGCTGCATGCCGAAAGCTTCGGCGAGCTTCAATACGCCTTGAGCTTCGTGCGCTCGCAACTACCGGTCGTCTGCGTCGAGGCCGTTCCCTGAAACTCCGGACCGAGGCAGACCTCCGTGAGCCTCAGTCGAGAGTGATCCACATGATCAACAGCCGGAAGGCGAACCACAGGGCGGTGGCGCCCAGGGCCGTGCAGAGCACGACGATCGGCCAGAAGAAGTTCGACGGGAAGGACATGAAGCTTTCTCCTTGAACGGGGGAGAAGGATGAATCCTGCGCGCCCGAACAGCGGGCGGTGTTGCGCTGGATCAAGCATCGGTGCCTGTGCGTGGAAGTCGGCGGGCGGTTGATCCAGCGCAAGGCCGTGCGAGGAGGGGGCGCCTAAGGTCGCCCTATCGCATCGCACAGCCGAAGGAGCTTTCATGCAGACCCCGAAATCCATCCTGCTTCACCTTGACGGCTCTGCCCGCACGGCGGAGCGCGTCCGGCTGGCCCGCCAGCTCGCCGAGGCCTTCGACGCCGAAGTCACCGGCCAGCCGTGCACCCTGTCCGCGCTCATGCGCTACCCGTTCGCCATCGAGGCCGCGGCGGAGGCCGTCGCGATCATGCAGGAGGCCGACAAGGCGGCGCGCGACAGGATGCACGCCACCTTCATGGCGCAAAGCGCGGGCTCGCAGCGCCTGCACTGGGCCGAGCCGCAGCCCGACGGGCCGTGGGAATTCGCCCGGCGCGCGCTCTACGCCGACCTGCTGATCCTGGGGCAGCGCGACCGGAACGACCCGATGGACGGTGAACTGCCCGGCGATTTCCTGCCGAGCGTGCTGGTGCAAAGCGGCCGGCCGGCGCTGGTGCTGCCCTATGCGGGTCCGGTCGGCGCCATCGGCCGCAACGTGCTGGTGGCATGGAAGGAAACCCGCGAGGCCGCGCGCGCGGTGACCGCCGCACTGCCGTGGCTGCGCAAGGCGGCGCGGGTGCATGCCGTGGCCTACGGCGAGGGCGCGGAGGCGTCGCTGCAGAGCCTGCAAGACTATCTGCGGGCGCAGGGCATTCGGGACACCACTCCGCATCCTGGGGGCGACGACGCCGACGATGTCGGCAACAAGCTGCTGTCCCTGGCCTCCGACCTGGGCTCCGACCTGCTGGTGATGGGCTGCTATGGCCACAGCCGGGCGCGCGAATGGGTGATGGGCGGCGCCACGCTGTCCATCCTCCAGGGGATGACGCTGCCCGTGCTGATGTCCCACTGAGCCGTCCGCACGGCAGAGGGCAACGGCATGCGCATCGATTTCCTCGGCGGCACCGGCACCGTCACCGGCTCGAAATACCTGCTGACGCACGAGGGGCGGCGACTGCTGGTCGACTGCGGACTCTTCCAGGGCCTGAAGCAGCTGCGCCTGCGCAATTGGGATGCACTGCCGGTCGACCCCGCGAGCATCGATGCCGTGCTGCTGACGCACGCACACATGGACCACAGCGGCTTCGTGCCGCGGCTGGTCCAGCTCGGCTTCAGGGGCCGGGTGTACTGCACCTCGGCCACCCGCGAACTCTGCGAACTGCTGCTGCCCGACTCGGGCCGCCTGCAGGAAGAGGACGCCGACTTCGCCAATCGCCACGGCCATTCGAAGCACAAGCCCGCATTGCCGCTGTACACCGAGCAGGATGCGCGCGCGGCGCTCAAGCGCTTCGAGGTCGTCCCGTTCGGCCAGGAGTGCGCGCCGTGGCCCGGCTGGTCCTGGCAGCTGCGCAGGGCGGGTCACATCCTCGGCGCCGGCAGCCTGCGTGTCGGCTGGGAAGGCTCGAGCATCCTGTTCTCGGGCGACCTGGGGCGCAGCGACGACCTGTTGATGCGCCCGCCCGAAGCCGCCGAGCCTGCGGACTACGTGGTGGTCGAGTCGACCTACGGCAATCGCATGCACCCGGTGTCGGACACGCTCACCGAACTCGCGGGCGTGGTCAACCGGACGGCCGCGCGCGGCGGGATCGTGGTGATCCCGGCCTTCGCCGTCGGACGCGCGCAGACGCTGCTGCACTGCATCCAGCTGCTCAAGCAGGCGCGACGCATTCCCGACATGCCGGTCTACCTGAACAGCCCGATGGCGGCGGACGCCACGCGCATCTATCGCAAGCACCTGGACGAGCATCGGTTGAGCGCAGAACAGTGCGCCGCCATGCAGGGGCGGACCGTCATCGTCAACACGACCGAAGAGTCCCGGCGCCTGAACACGCTGGGCTTTCCGTCGATCATCGTGTCGGCCAGCGGCATGGCCACCGGCGGGCGGGTGCTGCACCACCTGAAGGCCTACGCGCCCGATGCCAGGAACACCATCCTGTTTGCGGGTTTCCAGGCGGCAGGCACGCGCGGTGCGGCCCTGGTGGGCGGCGCGGACGCGGTCAAGATCCACGGCGCCTACGTGCCGGTGCGTGCGGAAATCGCCAACCTCGAGACCCTGTCGGCCCATGCCGACCGCGACGGGTTGCTCGCATGGCTCGGTGCCCAGCACGCGCCCCGTCGGGTGTTCGTGACCCACGGGGAGCCGGTGGCGGCCGATGCGCTGCGGCTGGCCATCGAGGAGCGCCACGGCTGGCCTTGCACCGTGCCCGACTACCGCGAATCGCAGGAACTCTGAACCCCTGGCGCGCGAGTTCAGGGCACCAGCACCGCGGCCCCCTCGATGCGGCCCGCGCGCAGGTCGGCCAGTGCCTCGTTGGCCTGCGCCAGCGGGTAGGTCCTGACATGCACCTGCAGCGGATGCGCCTGCGCGAACTCCAGGAACTCCCGGGCATCGGCGCGCGTGAGGTTCGCCACCGAGGCCACGCTGCGCTCTTCCCACAGCAGCCGGTAGGGGAAGGCCGGGATGTCGCTCATGTGGATGCCGCCGCACACCACCCGGCCGCCCTTGCGCACGGCGCGCAGCGCGGCCGGCACCAGCTCGCCGGCGGGTGCGAAGAGGATGGCCGCGTCCAGCGGTTCGGGCGGTCGCTCGTTCGAACCGCCGGCCCATGCGGCGCCGAGGCTGCGCGCGAAGGCTTGCGCCGCCAGGTCGCCGGGCCGGGTGAACGCATAGACCTTGCGCCCCTGCGCAACGGCTGCCTGCGCCACCAGGTGTGCCGCAGCGCCGAATCCATAGAGGCCCAGCCGGTGCGCGTCCTTGCCGGCCGTCTTCAGGCTGCGCCAGCCGATCAGGCCCGCGCAGAGCAGGGGCGCGATGCGCGTCGCGTCGGTTTCGGGCATGGCCAGCGGCAGGCAGAACGCCGCCTCGGCGATCACGTGGCTCGCGAAGCCGCCGTCGCGGTGGTAGCCGGTGAACCGCGGCGCATCGCACAGGTTCTCGTGGCCCTCCATGCAGAAGCCGCAGCAGCCGCAGCTGTGGCCCAGCCACGGCACGCCCACGCGGTCGCCGATGCGATGGCCTTCGACACCTTCCCCGAGCGCCTCTACCAGGCCCACGATCTCGTGCCCCGGCACGATCGGCAGCATGGGCAGCGGCAGTTCACCGTCGGCAATGTGCAGGTCGGTACGGCAGACCGCGCAGGCCAGCACACGCAAGCGCAGTTCGCCGGGGCCGGGTTCCGGCATGTTGCGCCGCTCCGGTTCGAGGGGCAGCAGCGGGGCGTTCAGCACCATGGCGCGCATGGTCAGCGCGCTCCGGGCACGAGGTCCCAGGGAGGCTTGCATTGCGGGCATGGCAGGACTCGCCGAAAGAAAGGGGGCTGGACGTCGCCGACCAGGCTCAGGCGTCCACGAGCAGTTCGTTCACCACCATCGAGACGCCCGGGGTGGCCCAGGCAGCGCCTTGCACCGCGTCGCGTTCGACCCAGGAATGCACCGTGCCGCGCAGCGTGACCTGCGAGCCGTCGACCTTGATGGCGAGCCGGCTGGCTTCACGGTCGGCCTGGCGGGAGAGCGCGCTGTGAATCTTCTTCTCGACGTCGGCGGGGCTCACCTTCGGCGTGACCTTCACGAGGTTCGATACGCCGGTCACGCCCATCAGGTCGCGCACGGCGCTTTCGGCGGCGCTGCGCTGGTAATCCCAATCGACTTCGCCGTTCAGCGTCAGCCAGCCCTTTTCCACCATGGGATGGATCTTGCCGTCGGGCACGAGCACGTTCCATTCGAGTGCGCGTTCGGCGGCCGCCGCGATGTCGGCATCGGTGCGCTGGTTGTCGAAAGGCAGCTTGACCGTCATTTCGATGGCCAGCGCCTTCACGCCGTGCACGCGCTGCACAGCGCGCTCGGCGGCATATTTCTCGGCGTGGCTGGCGAGGTGGCCGGTCAGCGTCACCACGCCGTCCTTGACGATCACGCCCACGTTGGCAGCCTGGACCGCCGGGTCCCAGCTCAGTTCGGCCTGGACATCGTCGCGCAGTTGGGAATCGGTCTTCACGGGGGACTCCTTGCAGTGAATGATTGGGGGCGGCCATCGCGCGGGAACCGGTTGCGGCCGGGGAGTCCACTGTAGGGAGCGGGCGGCCCGGCCGCATTGCGCTGGATCAAGGGCGCGCGCGGGATGCGCCCGGCGATTCAGGCGATGGCTTCCAGCAGCAAGGCCTGGAGCACGAAGCGCCGGTTGTCCGCCAGCGGGGTCTGGTCGCCGAGCAGTTCGGCAAGCCGGTCGGCCGGATGGCCTTTCACGGCAGCTCCCTCGAAGACGGGAATCCCCGCGTGCCGGCCGACGCGCTGCACGAGCACGGGATCCAGCCCCTGGCACTCCACGGCATCGTAGAGACGGCCGAGCATGCGGGCGGTGTGCTGCACCTCCTGCGGCGCACTCTCGGGCGACAGGATCGAACGCATGACGGCCACGTGCGCGCCCAGTTCCTCGGCGGCATGGCGGAACAGTGCCTGTGCCTCGTCGGGCGGCGTCTCGCACAACAGCCCCAGGTTCTTGCCGCGCAGCAGCCGGGGCGTGGTCCCCGCCAGGGCGGCGCGCTGAAGGATGCGCGCGCGGCACAGCAGGCTGGCCACCTTCAGCGGCGAGAGCTGTGGCGTGGCTTCGGGAGCACAGGTTTTGTCGGACATGGCAGGGGCGGTGTGCGATTCCCCGAGGTTAGGGGCGCCGGCCGCCGAAGGGTTGATGCACGTCAAAAGGACCGTGACCTTGCGGCTTGCTGCTTCGCCGTCGGCGCCTGCGATGCGCCGGCAACGCCCGTGTTCTAGGAGCGGCCCGACAGCACCTTCGCCATGGCCTGCGCCAGTTCGGAGCGCGTGTAGGGCTTGCGCAGCAGCTCCCAGCTCTGCGGCACTTCGCGGTCGGCATCGAGCAGCTCCGACGAGAAGCCCGACATCAGCAGCACCGCCATCCGGGGAAAGTGCTGCTGCGCTTCGGTCGCGAGCCGCGTGCCCCGCATGCCGGCACCCAGGGCGATGTCGCTCAGCAGGAGGTCGAAGGGTGCGCCGCCCATCGCCATGGTCGACAGCGCCTGCTCCGCGGTGGCCGCGGTCGCGACCTCGCAGCCCAGGGTGGCCAGGAAGGTGTGCACCACCTTGCTGACTTCGGCATCGTCCTCGACCAGCAGCACGCGCAGCCCGGGCGGGATCGCTTCGTCGGCGCGCTCTTCCTCGGCGGCCGCCGGACCGGCGTCTTCCAGCTGCGGGAGGTAGAGCGTCACCGTGGTTCCCGCGCCCAGCTTGCTGGCGATGGCGACGGCGCCCCTGGACTGCTTGACGAAGCCATACACCGTGCTCAGGCCCAGGCCGGTGCCCCGGCCGGCCTCCTTGGTCGTGAAGAAGGGCTCGAAGGCGCGCTCCTTCGCTTCGTCGGTCATGCCCGTGCCGCTGTCCGAGATCGAGATGGCGACGAAGTTGCGCTCGACATCGATGTTCGGGTCGCCCCGCTCGTTGCGCAGCGTCGCCGGCAGCGCCCCGCAAGCCTCGGTGCGAAAGTGCAGCGTGCCGCCTTCGGGCATGGCGTCGCGGGCGTTGATGGCGATGTTCAGCAGCGCCGATTCGAGCTGTCCCGGATCCGCCAGCACGGGAGGGCATCCGGGCGCCGTGTCGATCTCGATGTGGATGCGCTGGTCCAGCGTGCGGCGCAGCATGTCGGCCAGCGAGTGCAGCAGCACGCGGGTGTCCACCGCATTCGGCTGCAGCATCTGCCGCCGCGAAAACGCCAGCAGCTTGCCGGTCAGCTCGGCGCCGCGCCGCGTGGCGCGCGCGGCGGCCGCCACCAGCTGTTGTGCATAGGCATCCTGTTCCAGCGCGGGCAATTCCTCGAGCACCTGCAGGTTGCCCTGGATGATGGTCAGCAGGTTGTTGAAGTCGTGCGCGATGCCGCCGGTGAGCTGGCCGACGCTCTCGAGCCGCTGGGCATGAGCGAGGGCTTCTTCGGTCTGTACGCGCTGCAGGCTGGTGGCGAGCAGGCTCGCGAGCGACTCCAGGAAGCGGATCTCCTCGTCGCCGAAGCGCCTGGCCTCCTTCGAGCGCACCGACAGCATTCCGATCACCCGTCCGCGGTCGGACAGGGGGACCGCCAGCGCGCTCACCAGGCCGGCGTCGAGATAGGCTTGCGGTACGTCGAAGCGGCGTTCCTCGCGGTAGTCGGGCACCACGACCGGCCGGCCCTGCGACAGCACGAAGCCGGGCGGCGTATCGGGCCGATTGGCGGTGTGCGTGCCGATTTCCTCGCCGGCGACGAGGCCCACCCCGCTCGCGACGCGGAACTCCTGGCGGCTGGCATCGAGCAGCCACACCATCGCGACTTCGACCTGCAGCGCCGTGGTGATGATCTGGGGCACATGGTCGAGCACCGCCTGCAGGTCGCGCGTGTCGACCGCGAGGCGGCCCAGCTGCGCGAGGTGTTCGCTGTAGCGTGCCCGCTGCAGCGCCTCCTTCACGCGCGGGTAGGCGCCGATGTCGCGGATGGCCGCCACGACGAAGGGCAGCCCGTGGCTTTGCAGCGGGCTGAGCGCAATCTCGACCATGACCTCGCTGCCGTCCTTGCGCTTGGCCACCAGCTCCATGTGCGTGCCCATGGGCCGGGGGCGCGGGGCGCGGCCATAGGCCTCCCGGTACGACGCATGGCGCGGACGGATGCTGTCGGGCACCAGCACGTCGACGTTCAGGCCCACCAGTTCGTCCGCGGCGTAGCCCAGCAGCGCGGCGGCCGACGGATTGGCGAGCATGATGCGGCCCGCCTGGTCCACCAGCAGCAGCGAATCGGGATAGGCGATGAAGAGCGAGCGGAACACGCTGCTCTCCTCGATGCCCGACGGCAGCCCTGCGATGGGCGCGTCGGGCAGGAGAGGCGGGGTGCCCGTGGCCTCAGGCATGGGACACGGCCGGCACGAGGATGTAGCCCGCGCCCCGAACCGACTTGATGAGCTGAGGATCGTCGGCGTCGGTCTCGATCTTCTTGCGCAGCCGGCCGACCTGCACGTCGACCGTGCGATCGAAGGGCGCCGCCTCGCGGCCGCGTGTCTGCTCGAGCAGGAAGTCGCGCGACAGCACGCGGCCGGGGTGTCGCGCGAAGGCGCACAGGAGGTCGAACTCGCCGCCGGTCAGCGCCACGTCTTCGCCGCCCGGATTGGTGAGGCGGCGCGCAGCGACGTCCAGTTGCCAACCCGCGAAGCGCAGGCGGTCGGACGCGGCCGGCATCGTCGAGGCAGCCGCCGGCGCCTCGGGCGTCAGGCGCCGCAGCACCGCCTTGACCCGCGCGACCAGCTCGCGCAGGTCGAACGGCTTGGTCACGTAGTCGTCGGCACCGACCTCCAGTCCCACCACCTTGTCGACCGCGTCGCCGCGTCCCGTGACGATGACGAGGCCGCAGCGCCAGTTCTCGCGCATGCGGCGGGCGATCGCGAAGCCGTCTTCGCCGGGCAGGCCGAGGTCCAGCAGCACGAGGTCTGCCGGGTCGGTTTCCATCAACGCGATCAGGGCGCGGCCGTTGTGGATCTGGGTGACGCGGAAACCGTGGCTCTGCAGGTAGTTGGCCAGCAGCAGCGTGATGTCGATTTCATCGTCGAGCACCGCGATGTGAGGGGCAGATTTCATGCAATGGCAAGGAAATGAAGCACGAACAGGCGTAGGCATCCTGGGTCGTGGGGAGGGTAGCACGCTGGTGGTGCATGGGCTTGTCGAGGGCCGCCGAATTGCGCATTGTCGACGCGCCGCAACCGGTGCGAGGCATGGAAGTCCGAGGCGCTGACTTGATCGCCGTCAATACCCCCGTGCGCCCGGCGCCCGAAGATCGGCTTGCTGTTCATTTCCCGCGCCGGGCACGGCGCATCACCTTGCGGGGGTATTCCATGAACTACAGAACCATCCTCGTTCACCTGGACCACTCGGTCCGCAGTCCCGCGCGCGCCGCGATGGCGGCCCTGTGGTCGCGGGCGTACGAGAGCCACCTGGTCGGGCTGGTACCCACGGGCCTCTACGACGGCGTGATTCCCGCCGACGCCATCGCCACCGGCATGACCGACTACATCGCCGAGTCGGCCGACTACCTGCGTCAGCGCGCCGAAGCCATCGCACGGGAGTTCAGGGAAAGCATCGCCGGGTCGGGACCCCTGTCGTACGAGGTGCGGCTGGTCGACGGCGTGACGGCGGACGCCGTGGTGCGGTACGGGCGGGCGAGCGATCTCGTGGTGCTCGGGCAGAGCGACGACTCGAACCGGCGGGACACCACGGTGCGCGGGCTCGCCGAAGAGGTGCTGATGGAGGTCGGGCGGCCGGTGCTGGTCGCGCCTTCGTCCGGCGTGTTCGAGGGAAGTCCGAAGCGCATCGTGGTGGCCTGGGACGGTTCGCGCGAATCCGCCGTGGCCCTGCTGGCCGCGTTGCCGGCGCTGCGGCGCGCCGCGCGCGTCACGCTCGTGTCGCTGCGCCACCCGGACGAGGAGGACAACACGCAGCGGCTGCTGGTGCCGGACATGATCCAGTTCCTGCTGCGACACGGCGTGCAGGCGCGTGCCGAGTCCGAGGTGACCGAGATCGACATCGCGGACGCGCTGCTGTCGCGCGTCTCGGACCTGAGCGCCGATCTGCTCGTGATGGGCGGCTACAGCCATTCGCGCCTGCGCGAGCGGATCCTGGGCGGCGTCACGCGACGGATCCTCGCAGAGATGACCGTGCCGGTTCTGATGTCGCATTAGGTGTGGCACTCCCCCAGGCTTCGCGCACTTCGCGCACTTCGCGTCGCTGCGCCAACCCCCTCGCCGGGGGCGACACTGGCGGCCCGGCGAAGCCGGTTCCGCGGTGTCCCGCGAACGGGCCATGCCGGTTTCGTGGGCTGCGGGTGGCGCGTAGCGCTATGGATCACTGAGATGGCGGCTTGGGGGCTTCTCAGTGCCGGCGGTGCGCTTCCAACGCCGTCTGGCAGGCCGCGCAACGGATGGCGGTGGGCTGCGCAAACAGCCGCGCCCGCGGGATTTCCGCGCCGCAGTCTTCGCAGACGCCGTAGCGCCCGCCCGCGATGCGTGCGAGCGCCTGATCGATCTCTTCCAGCCTGGCGCGATCGATCTCGATCTCGGCAAAGCGAACGTCGTCGGCGCGCTCGGCCTCGGCTTCGTCGGCATGGGTCTGCACTTCGTGACGGCTCTCGGCCGACATGCGTTGGGCCGCAGGCGCCGAGGCGCGGAGTTCGTCGAGCACCTGGCGCTTCAGCATGTCGAGTTGCAGGTGCAGGGCGCGGCGGTCGTCGGTGTCGAGGTGTCTCATGGTGGGTCCTTGCGATGGAATGGCTGCAATGACATGGCGCGCTTGCGGTCAGGCGCCGTTGCGGCGCGGCGCCGGAAGACGCACCGCCACATAGGCCAGCCGGCGGTCGCGCATGACCAGCAGCGCGACGGTGTTTCCGGGAGCGATCCGTGCCAGGCCTTGCCTGAAATCGTCCAGGCGATGGAGCTTCACCGTGTTCAGGGCCACGATCACGTCGCCGGCACGGATGCCTTCGCTGCGTGCAGGGCCGACGGCTTCCCGCACCAGCAAGCCGCTGTCGATGCGCAACTGCTGCCGCTGCGCGGGCGACAGATCGCCCAGGCTCAGACCCAGGCCGTCGTGCCATTCGGGTACCGCGGCCGAGAAGGACGTGCCGGGGAGCGCAGGCTGCGCCACCAGCGAAATCCGGAGCATGCGGGGCGCGCCGTGCCGCCACACCTCGAGCTGCATGCGGCTGCCGGGCTGGCGTTGGGCGATCTGCTGCGGAAGATCGGAAAAATGCGCGAGCGGCTTGCCGTCGAAAGCCAGCACCGCATCCCCCTGCACCAGGCCCGAGGCCTCCGCCGGGCTGCCTGCCTCCACGCGGACGACCAGGGCGCCGGTCCCCGCCGGCAGGCTGAACGACTGGGCCAGGGCGGGCGTCAACTCCTGGAACTCCGCGCCCAGGTAGGCCCGGCGCACGGCGCCGTGTTCGCGCAGCTGGCCGGCGATGCGCATCGCCAGGTTGATCGGCACCGCGAAGGACAGGCCCATGTAGCCGCCGCTGCCGCTGTAGATCATCGAGTTGATGCCGACGATCTCGCCCCGGCTGTTGAACAGCGGACTGCCCGAACTGCCCGGGTTGATGGCGACGTCGGTCTGGATGAACGGCGTTTCGCCCGCACTGCCGATCATCCGACCGACTGCGCTGACCACACCTGCCGTGACACTGCCGCGGAACCCGAAGGGCGAGCTGATCGCGGTCACCCAGTCGCCGGGCCCCAGTGTCGAAGAGTCGCCGATGACGGCCACGGGCAGGGCGCTCGCATCGATCTTCAGGAGGCCGACGTCGGTGCGTTTGTCGACACCGACCACGCGCGCCGCGAAACGACGCCCGTCGTCGAGTTGCACCCGGGCCTCGTCGATGTTCGTGACCACGTGGGCGCTCGTGAGGATCAGCCCGTTGCTGTCGATGATCACGCCCGAGGCGAGGTCGCGGATCTGGCTGATCCGGACGTCCGCCGGCAGGGGCCAGGCGAGACGGTCCGCGAAGTCGCGCTCCGGGGCGATTTCCAGCTCGATGCCTTCCGAACTCTCGTCGCGCCCGATGCGCAGCGTGCTGATGTCGACCACCGATGCGCGGCGGCTGGCGACGAGGGATGAAAAGCCGGATGCGGCGGGCGGGCCGGCCGGGGCCGCAACAGGCATCGCGGCGCGCCCCACGGCCGGCATCGGCCCGGTGGCGCAGGCGCCGAGACCGCCGCTGCAGGCGAGCAGCACCGCCAGGCCGGCGGCACGACGGCGCAGGCATCCCACGACGTGGGGAGGGGCGGTTGCGTTGGGCGTTTTCATGTGTCGTCAGATCGCCTGAGGCGACAGGGGGGCGGGGCGCACCACGGATTGCGAATCTCCCGCGCTCCGCATGGCCGTGCCGAATGCCTGCAAACGGACCGCACAGCTGCCGTCGTCGACCTCGCGCCGGGTGACCTCGGCGGTCATCAGCGGTGCATGTCCCAGGAGTTCGCCGATCTCGGCCGCCGCGGTCGGTGCACCTTCGCCCCCCATGACCGAGACCACGGCGACATTCGGCAGGCGGTGGCGCTGCTGAGCGACGAAGCTGCGCATGGGACCGGCCAGCCGCAGCATCCAGATCGGAGACACCAGCACCACGGCATCGAAGTCGCCGGGCGGCGGACCGTCGTAGCGAATGGCGGGCTGCCGCTGGAAGAACGCGTCGAGCAGGCAGCGCCAGGTGCCGAGGGCGCCGCTGCGCGGATGCGCATCGGCGACGTCGGCGAGGCGCCAGCCCTGCTGGCTGCACAGGAGTTCCGCAACCTTGCGGGAGGTGCCCGTATGGGAATAGACGATCACCAGGACGTTGCTCATGGCTGTCTCTGCTGCATGCACATGCAGTCAATGTAGGCAGGGCGAAGCACGGCTGCCTTGCGCTGAATCAAGGACGGATGCTGTTGTGCAGGCGGGCCGCGGGCCCGTGGTTTTCTTGATATGGCGCAAGGCGGGTCCATGGCCGCACGACGACCATCCGTGCACCCGGGGAAGCTCCCCGTCGAAGGATCCGTCATGAAACTCCTGCTTGCCGGCGATGGCAGCGACTGCACGAATCGCGTGAAATGAAAGCCGTCACCCTCGCGCGAAGGACGTTGGCGGCCGCGCTCGGCGCGGTCGCGCTCGCGGGTGGACCGAGCGCCTGGCCGCAGACGCGGGCGTGCCTGGACCGTGTGCCGCCGGCGTCGCAGGGCGCCGATTTCGTGGCGGCCGCCGCGCGGCAATCGCCTGCGGTGGTGAGCATCACCGTTGCGGGGACGGGCAACGACTGGGCTGGCGACGTGCGGTCTTCGACGCCATGGGCGCAGGGCGTGGGCCATGGTTTCGCCTCGGGGTTCATCTTCCGCCGCGACGGCTACATCCTGACCAGCGCGCACGCGGTGGCCGGTGCGCAGGCGATCTCCGTCGCCCTGTCGGATCAACGCCGCTTCGACGCCGAGGTGGTGGGCATCGACCGCCGCACCGACGTCGCGCTGCTGCGGATCGCGGCGTCCGACCTGCCGGTCGTCGCCGTGGGCCGCAGCAGCGAACTCTGCCCCGGTGAATGGGTCGCCGCGATGGGCGCGCCGTTCGGCTTCGAACGCAGCGTGACCGCCGGCGTGGTGAGCGCCCATCCGCGCTACATGCCGGATGGAAGCGGGGTGCCGCTGATCCAGACCGATGTCGCGCTCAATCCCGGCAACTCGGGGGGGCCGCTGTTCGACGAGCGGGGAACTGTGGTGGGCATGAACTCGATGATCTACTCCGCGAGCGGCGGGTACTTCGGCGTGTCGTTCAGCCTGCCCATCGACACGGCGATGCGCGTGGCGGACGAGCTTCGCGCGACAGGGCGGGTGGCGCGAAGCCATATCGGTGCCCGCACCCAGCCCCTGACCGCCGAGCTGGCGCCGGCCTTCGGACTCGATGCCGCACTGGGCGCGCTGGTTGTGCGTGTCGACCCGGACAGCCCGGCGGAGGCGGCGGGGCTTCGCAGCGGCGACGTGGTGCTGGCCGTCGGAGCCGCGGCGGCGATGCCGTATGCCGAGATCCAGGAGCGCGTGGCCAGCGCCAGCCAGGGCAGCGCGTTGACTTTGCGCGTCTGGCGCCACAGGGCGCCATTGACTGTGCAGGTGAGCGTGGCGCCAAGTGCGCCGGACATCGCGCCCCAACGCGTTGCGCGCCCCGAAACGCGCGAGGTCCGGTTTGGACTCGAGCTCGCGGAGCGCAAGGGCGTGCTGGGCATCAGCTTGCTGGACCCCGGGCTCTATGTGCAATCGGCTTCGGGCTCGGCACGGCGCGCGGGATTGCGCTATGGCGACATGCTGATCGCGGTCAACGACGTGCGCGTGGGCGGGCTGGCGGATTTCGATGCGGCCATCCATTCCATTCCGGAGAGCGACACGGTTGCGCTGCTGGTCATGCGAGGCTCGGCCAGAAGCTACGTACCGATTCCTCCGCGCGCGCCGAAGCGTGCGGCGCCGGTGCAGCGTGCGGGCGATGCCGCAGCCCCGGCGCCGTGAAAGCCTTGCCATGAAGTCGGTCAGCTGTGGCGTCCTGGTGTTCGATCCGGCGGGAAATCTGCTGCTCGGCCATGCGAACGAAAGCCGGTTCTGGGACATTCCGAAAGGCGAGGGCACGGCGCAGGAGCAGGGCGCACAGACTGCCGTGCGCGAGGCCTTCGAAGAATGCGGGCTGCAGCTGTTGCCCGGCCAACTGAGGGACATCGGCCTTTTCGGATACCGCCGGGACAAGGCGCTCCGGCTTTTCGCCGTGCTGGTGGCGCACTTCGAGGCGAAATCCTGCGTGTGTTCCAGCTTCTACACGGACCGCCATGGGCGACTGCGCCCCGAGATGAACGGATTCCGATGGGCCGCGCCGGAAGAGTTGCCGCTGCTGTGCGCCCCCAGCCTGGTGGCCGTGCTGACGCAAGCGCTCTCCTTGGCGGCGATCCACGGGCAGTTGCTGTACGAAGTGGCTCCTGTCCAGGCGGCACCCGTGCGGCGTGATCTCACCCGGATGGGGCCGGCGCGTGGCGGCGCACCGCCCCCCGTTCAAGAATGACGGCGCACCGCTCGCGACGCACGGTGCGGCCGCCGCCCGGGCTTGTCCTGGCGAGCCCACTCGGCCTGTTCGATCAGGCGGCCGAGCTCGACCACGGCCGGGCTGCGGTCCTTCGCGTCGCCTTCGCCGTAGGCCAGCGTGAAGTCGAGCATCGGCAGCGCGGGCAGGCCGTCGCGCTCGTCCAGCACCACCATGCCCGGGCGCAGGTTGTCGCGGGTGAACGTGGCCACCGCGAGGCCGCTCAGCGCGACCGTGCGCAGGTCCTGCAGGCTGTGTGAGCTGAAGGCGCCGTGCCAGGGAATGCCGGCCTTGTTCAGCGCATCGATGCTGACCTGGCGGCACACGCAGGGCGTTGGCGAATAGGCCAGCGGCAGCGAGGCGCCGTCGGAGCGCTCGAAGCCCTCGGCAGCGGCCCACACCATCGGCAGGCGCCGCAGCAGCGTGCCCTCGACCGCGCCCGAGACCGACACCACCACCGCCAGGTCGAGCTCGCGCTCGCGCACCATCGTGGCCAGGTCGAGCGTCAGACCCACGCTCACCTCCAGCCGGACGTTGGGGCAACTGCGCGAGAACTGGCGCAACAGCTGCGGCAGGCCCTCGCTCATGAAGCTCTCGGGCACGCCGAAGCGCACCGTGCCTTCGATGGGCGAGCAGCGGAAGTGCCGCGCCAGCGCGTCCTGCGCCTGCAGGATGCGCTCGGCATGGCGCAGGAAGTCCTCGCCGTCGGCGGTCAGGCGGAGGCGCCGCGTGGTGCGGTGGAACAGCGGGCGCCCGACCAGTTCTTCCAGCCGGCGGATCTGGTGGCTGACCGCCGATTGCGTCAGGTGCAGTTGCTCGGCGGCGCGGGTGAAGCCGTTGGCCTGGTGGACGGCGATGAATGCCTGCAGCAGGCCGATGTCGAAGCTCATGCCCGCTAGATTAATGAATCGGCTTCTTGAATGAAAGGAAATTTAATCATTTGCGTAATGAAATCGGGGTCTTGAGAATGCCCGGAACCGCCTGTTTCCACGGTCGACCTCCTTTCCTTTCACGACGCGCCGATGTCCTCTTCCACCCCTCGCCATCCCACCCTTGCGCTTGCCGCCATCTGCCTGGCGGCCCTGTTGTTCGGCCTGGAGATCTCCAGCGTGCCGATCATCCTGCCGGTGCTGGAAGCGCGGCTGCACGCCGACTTCCAGGACCTGCAATGGATCATGAACGCCTACACCATCGCCTGCACCACGGTTCTGATGGCCACCGGCACGCTGGCCGACCGCTACGGGCGGCGCCGCGTGTTCGCGCTCACCGTGCTGGCCTTCGGCATCGCATCGCTGCTGTGCGGCCTGGCGCCCGGCACGGCGGTGCTGATCGCCGGCCGCTTCCTGCAGGGCATGGCCGGCGGCGCGATGTTCATCTGCTCCATCGCGATCCTGTCGCACCAGTTCCCCGACGGCAAGGCGCGCGGCCGCGCCTTCGCGATCTGGGGCGTGGTGGCCGGCCTCGGCCTGGGCTTCGGCCCGGTGGTCGGCGGCGTCATCGTCGCGCTGGCCAGCTGGCAGTGGGTCTTCCTGGTGCACGCGCCGCTGGCATTGCTGGGCCTGGCACTGATCATGGCCGGCGTGGCGGAGTCCAGCGACCCGCAGGCCCGCCGGCAGAAGCTGGACCTCGCCGGCATCGCCACGCTGACCGTCGCGGTGCTCGGGCTCACCTCCCTCATCACGCAGGGCGAGGGCCTGGGCTGGCGCAGCACGACCGCGCTGGGGCTGGCAGCGGCCACGGTGTCGAGCCTGATCGCATTCGTCGCGGTCGAGCGATGGCATCCGCATCCGATGTTCGACTTCTCGGTGTTCAGGATCCGCGACTTCTCGGGTGCGATCCTCGGCTGCATCGGCATGAACTGCAGCTACTGGCCGTTCATGATCTACCTGCCGCTGTACTTCTCCGCCGGCCTGGGCTACGACACCACCACCGCCGGGCTGGCGCTCCTGTTCTACACGGTGCCTTTCCTGGTGATGCCGCCGATCGCGCAATGGCTGCTGCTGCGCTACCAGGCGCGCTTCGTGATCCCCGCCGGCCTGTTCCTGATCGGCCTGGGCTTCGCGCTGATGAAGCTGGGCAGCAGCCTCGCGCACCTGGGCGGCTGGACGGTGCTGCCCGGCGCGCTGGTCGCCGGCATCGGCCTGGGCCTGACCACCACGCCCGCGACCAACATGACCACCGCCTCGGTGCCGGCCAACCGCGCCGGCATGGCCTCGGGCATGGACGTCAGCGCACGCCTCATCACCCTGGCCGTCAACATTGCGGTGATGGGGCTGGTGCTCGTGGCGGGCATCCTCGCCGCGCTGCGCACGGCGCTGGGGCCGGCGCTCGATGCAGCGCGGCTGCGCGCGCTGGCCGAGCGGCTCGCGGGCGGGGATGTGACGGGCGCGCAGCAGATGCTGGCGACGCTGGCTGCGCCGGATGCCGCCGGTGCGATCCTCCAGGCCGCTGTGACCCATGGCTTCGGATGGGTCATGCTGTACGGTGGGCTCGGGGCTTGGCTGACCGCGGTGCTCAGCCTTGCGGTGTTCGGCCGGCGGAAGGCATCGCCTGCGCAGGGTGTGCGGTTGGCGGCCGGGGAGCACTGACACGCGGTGATTCGCTGAACGCCTCCTCGGGATACGGGCCTTGGGCAGAACAGATTGAAAAGTGCAGCCGTCTCCAGGGACGCTTTGAAGGGAGAGATCTGTCCGCCGTGGCGAGCGGCCGGAAAAAGGCCAGACATGGGCGTAAGGAAAACTGTCGGTCCACCAGAATAATGCCGAGCGGGTGTGCATGAATCCAGAAAGAATCCGGGGCTTTCCGAGGAGCCCATCAATGTCCAAACTCCGCTTTGTCCGGCATGTCCGCGCCGGCATGGCCGCGAGCATCGCCGCTCTTTGTCTCCATGCGGCCCAAGCCCAGACGCCGGCCGTACGGCCGCCAATGGATCCGGTTGTCGATCAAGGTATCGCCCGGGTCCTGGCCGCACCGTTGATGCAGCGCGTGTTGCAAGCGATCAAGGACGATCACGAGCGGACGCTCTCTGACCTGAAGCTGCTGACCGAAATTCCTGCGCCGCCGTTCAAGGAGAAGCTTCGCGCCGAGGCGTTCCTGGCGCGTGTCAAGGCACTGGGGCTCGATGCACGCATCGATACCGAGGGCAACGTGATCGCCGTTCGCAAGGGCGCCGGCCGAGGCCCGAAGCTGCTTGTTTCTGCGCATCTCGACACGGTATTCCCGGAGGGCACGGACGTCACGTTGAAGGTGCGGGACGGCAAGTGGTTCGCGCCCGGCATCTCGGACGACACGCGGGGGCTGGCGGTACTGCTGTCGTGGGTCAAGGTGCTCAATGATCTCGGCGTGCAGACCGTGGGTGACCTGATGATCGTCGCGAATGTGGGTGAAGAGGAGCTCGGCGACCTTCGGGGCATCAAGGCGGTTTTTCGCGATCACACCGATATCGATGGCATGGTCGGCTTGGAGCCGGATCCCAGCGGGGCCATCACGACGGGCGGTGTCGGCAGCCATCGCTACGAGGTGACGTTCAAGGGGCCTGGCGGTCACAGCTACGTCACCTTCGGGCAACCGAGCGCGATCCATGCGATGGCGCGTACGGTCGCGAAGATGGCCGATGTGCGAACGCCTTCCAGCCCCAAGACGACTTTCACCGTTGGCACCGTGGTCGGTGGAACTGCGGTGAACGCCATTGCAGCCGAGGCGCGCATTGCCATCGACATCCGCTCTGCCGACATGCCGTCGCTGTTGGAAGCCGAACGGCAGATCCTTGCAGCGGTTGCTGCCGGCGTGGCGGAGGAAAACCAGCGCTGGAACAGCAGTGCGATGACCTACACCACGCGCCTGATCGGCGATCGTCCGGGCGGCAGCACGCCGACGGATTCACCCGTGGTGCAGGCGGCGGTTCGCGCGACGACGGCTTTTGGCCGGCCGATGCCCAGGCTGATGCCGAACAGCAGCGATGCGAACGTACCCATGTCGCTCGGGATCCCCGCCGTGATTGTGTCCAACGGCGGCGAGTCGGGCGGCTGGCACACCACCGGGGAATGGTGGGATCCCGCGAGCGGCTGGCAGGATGCGCAGATTGGATTGACGACAGTGCTCGCGCTTGTGGGCATCAAGGACGTCAGCGAGCCGCTTCTTCGCCGCCGCAACTGATCGACCTCATCGGCGCGGCGCGAGCGCGGCAATTCCAGCGTTCTTGCAGGCGAGTTCTGTGCGCATGGGGGAACAAACGAGGCACGTCAGTGTGAGCGTGCAGGTGTTCCCCGCCATTGCATTGGATTCTGTCGAATCCAATCGGACGGCTTGGGATGGTTGTTGTCTGGAAGCCGTTGATGGGTAACGACTTTGGGAAACCTTAGGATCGCTTTGGACCCTTGATTGGAGCGGGTGAAGGGAATCGAACCCTCGTATGAAGCTTGGGAAGCTGCCGTTCTACCATTGAACTACACCCGCATTTCGCCGCGGCGACAGCAGGGAGTATAGGTCCAGTTCTTCGATGCCCGCGCCACCTGGCAGCCTTCAGCCTGGCTCCGTCCCGTCGATGCGACGTACCCCACCGTCAGTCTGTCAGCGCTTCGGGCTGAGATCCAAAAGGATTCGGAACATGCTCGAGCTTCACGAGCCATTCCGACTGATCCGGCGTCGAGCCCTGTCGGTAGTACCGCACCGTCACCTGGTACATCAGGTTCGGAAAGTCGGGGAAGCTGATGAGGTCCCCGACGTTGTACGGGCAACCCGCAGCTGCTTCTGTCCTCGGCCAAGCGCCCGAAGCCTTCGCGACCATCTGGTCGCGGTCCTCCATCAGGAATCTGACTGTCATTTCGTCCTCCTTGCGGGGTCCGTGTTGAGGAAATCGGACTCTACCTCTCCGGTCGGCAGGAGCCACGTCATCGCTTTCGGGGCAGCAGCAACAAGCACGGCGGTTGAGTTTGGCAACGCCACGGAATTGCCACCGGTGTTCGGGCCAGCAAGCTGCGGGCAAGAAAAAGCCCGCACGAGGCGGGCAAGGGTAGCCCTGGAGGAGGGAGGAAGAGAGAAGTGGGCTACCGAAATGAAGTCTAACGCACTACATGCGGGGCGATCGGTAACTTTAGGCAACTGCGATTGCGATAAACGTTTCCGCTTCGAGGAAGAAGGACGCGGCATCTGTTGCCCGTGGCCGATGCAGCTCGTTGCGACGGTACCGATTTCCTTGACGCCCAGGCCGTACTGAGCGCTGCGAAATTGATCGAAGCGGTACTGCCTCCTGCGGCGAGCGAGCCAGGGGGACGGGTCGCGGTCGTCCTCCGGATTACGCCGCTTGGGCGTGCTGAGTTGAAGCGGCAGGACCGCGAGTTCCGGGCATGAAAAGCCCGATCGCATGGGGACGCTTGTCTTGCTGATCAATCTTGTCGACCGAACCGAGGTACGGAAAGGTCGAACCTGCGCCGACGACGGAAGCAGGCTCGTCGCCCCTCGAATTGAGTCCTTTGGGCTACAGAATGGGGTCGGAACGATATCCCCCATTCATGGGTTGCGCCCGATGGCGCTATCGCACACCATTCAAGCATGTATCTGCACGCTCTGGTTTCCGATCTTCCGCAGGCAGAACGCGCGGCGTTGGTCCAGGCCACCGAACTCCGTTCCTACCGGCGAAACGACATCGTGCTCGCCGTGGACGAGTGGACGGACCGTTTCTACTGCGTGGCCAGCGGACTGCTGCGCGTGGTGGCGCATGGTCGGGGCAGCAGCAATGGCGACGTCACCACCGACTTCATCCGCAAGGATGATTTCTTCCTTGGTGCTTCTCTCGACGAAGACCGCTACCAGGCCGGCCAGACGCTGGTCGCAGCGCTGCCCTCGTCGGTGTATCTCATCCCGGTCTCCGCAATGCGCAGGCTGTGCGAATTGCACCCCAAGGTGGTCCTGACACTGCTGAACCTTGCCATGAAGCGCATGAGCGCAATGCGCGGGCAACTGCGCCGGATTTCATCGCTGTCGTCCGAAGATCTGGTGGGCCGCGTGCTTTATCAACTGACTCAGCTCGCACCGGCAACGACCGGTGGATACGACAAGCGCATCACACAATCGGTGATCGCGTCCTATTCGGGGCTCTCGCGCGAGGTGGTCAACAAGACCATGCGCAACATGGAGGACCGTGGGCTCGTGCGCCGCGACGAGTACGGCGTGCATGTGCCCGAGGCGTTCGCCGCGACAGACTTCGGCTTGCCCCCTGCCGAACAGAATGCTTCCGGGATGGGCGCGCCTTTGCCGGACTCGCGTTGTCAAGGCGGCTGCGGCCCTTGAGTTTGCCCGCGTTCGGCGCGGGTGGCATGCCTCCGATAGCCGATCACCGGCCTGCCACGTGCCAGCCAGCGCGGCCATGACGCGGAGCGCGTTCTCATGTCCAGGCGACATGCCGTTCGTGCACGGATTGACGACCCGCGCGGGTCCCCCGATCACCTGTGTCGAGTTGTGAACTGGGACACATTCCAAGCCCAAAAGTGAATGCACGGGCCGATCGACATCCGTAGTATCAAATTGTTTTTAAATTCTTACGGAGCTCCCAACGTGATGGTTTTCAGACCCGGCTTCCGTCGAGCGCAAAGGCCGCGACATCTTGCGTGCGGGTCTGCATCGCGAATCAGCAGCACCGTCAGTTCGAAGGTTGCTCTATGCCGAACCCCTGACTGCGACCGTGCGCGGAGGCCGACATCCTCCGCTGATTGCGCGCCGTTCCCCGTGACGCGATAGCCGATCGCCGGCTGCTCCGGGAGGAACGCCGAGGCGACTGGGTTTCGCTGGCTCGGTGATTTTTCAAGAACCCGTTCAAACCCGCGTTCGGCGCGGGATGGAGAACTGTTGCCGCCACCAACCTGCAGCTTTCTCCCGGGCCCGCAGTTTTTTTATCGAGGATGCAAATGTCCGCTCTTTTGCAAACCACAGACAGGCCCCTTCGGCTGCGCAGGCCGATCGCACCGGCATTCCGCATGCCGATGCATCACTGCGCTGCATCCGCCGATGCGCCGAAGGATCGCACCTTGCGGAATGGGCAGGCGGCCGGCGTTGTGCGGCGCCGGGATTGCGCGTTCGTCTTCATCGCCAACCTGCCGCACCTCGTCGAGGCTTATGGCCTGGATTTCGCAATGGCCGTGAGCCGCGAGATCAAGCGCCGGCTCTGTGCCAGCTTCCTGACCTCGGTCGACACAGATCTCGCCTGCCTGCGCAACGACTGCTTTCTGCTTTGGAGCAACGACGCCTTCGCGGCCGACCGATCGCACGCGGCGCAACCCGTCAGCGAGCAACTCGAGACGCTGCTCGCCGTGACCGGCAGCGAGCCGATACGCGCCAAGGGGATGACGGCACTGGCGCAATTGCATGCGGACTGGATCGAGGTGTGCGCGCCGGAGCAATTGGGTGCCTCGGAGATCGAGCTCACGCTGTGGACTGCCCAGCCCTTTCCGGACGCGCAAGAGAACCGCACCGACGGATGGCGCCAGCTCTACCGCGCGGACATGGACGTGGCGGTGCGCGTGAGCGAGGCACTGCAGGCCGATCGCCTTGCCTTTGCATGGCGGCCCGTGGTCGATGCCTACGCACCCTCGACCACGTTCTACCGTGAGGCGCGCCCCCGCATCGCACCGCGCTCCGGCCATCCGGCTTCGCTCACGCCGGAGGTGTTCATGCCGTGCCTGCAGCGCCTCGGCCTGGCCCGCGTGTTCGACAGGCTGGTGGTGCGGCAAGTCCTCGACGCATTGCGGCGCCAGCCTTCGGCGCGCAGTGGCGTGAGCATCTTCGCCCAGAGCGCACGGCTCGATCACTGGTGGGCGTCCCTGCTGTCGACCCTGCAGTCCCAGCCGGCGTTGGCTTCCAGCCTGACGGTGGAGATCTCCGACGGCATGGCGCTTTCGAATCTGGAATCGGTTCGCGACTTCTGTGCCCGGCTGCGGTCGTGCGGCTGCCGGATCGCGATCAAGGACTTCGGTGTCGGGACTGGCAACCTGGCCGCGGTACAAGCCTGCCGGCCCGACATCGTCAAGCTCGACGCCTCGTTCCTGCGCCGGGCGCGCGAAAGCGAGTTCGGACGCGAATGCCTGCGCGACATGCTGGCGCTCTGCGCGCATCTGGCATCGCACGTCGTGGTCGACGGCGTGGAGCGCGAAGAGGACATGGACGTCGCGTTGGACGCAGGCGCCCGGTGGTTGCAGGGCTACTACCTGCATGATGCCGAAGAACCCGTGCGACTGGCCTCGCGGACGAACCCGCGCGAGCGGAGGCCGGCATGAGCATTCCACTGGAATTGCATCTGGGCCTCGTCCGGCTGAACGCGGAGCTGAACAACCTGCAGCGCGCGGTCCAGGAGGTCTTGAACTGCAGCGGACTGAGCTCCGGCAACGTCGGCCCGAGTGACCTCGCGGCCAAGGCGCAGTACCTTGCGCTGGAGGCGGCGATCCGCCTTCAGGAGGGCCAGGCGAACCGCGGCCCGCGCATCGCGCCCTCGAAACAGGACGACAAGTCTCCGACGCTGCGGATCGCGTATCCACCCGGGCAGCGCATCGGTCGCGACGGGCTTCAGTGCGTCCTCGATGCGGCTTCACCGGTGCCCGATTCCGCGTCGCCGGCAAGCGGCATGCAAAAGGTCGCACGCCGCTGAGCGCGCGGCCTGCCCGAGCTTCACCGATCCCTTCTTCCCTTCCTCCACGGAAATCGCATGTCCCATCATCCTGCCCTGGCTTCAACCGGCTCGTGCGGCCAACCCCCGCGGCCGGCTTGCCGTCGGGGTACCTCGCCCAGACCGTGCAGACGGTCCGGGTCTTTTTTTGCGACACGGAGATAGCGAAGGTTTGACCATCGGTTGTGGATGCGGGCGTGCTCGCGAATCCGGCAACCGAATCGAATTCATCTTCAGCCATGTACCTGCATCCCCTTCTTCACAACGTCAGCACGGCGGAGCGAAAGGCCTTGATCCAATGCAGCGAGCTTCGCTCCTATCGGCGCAACGAGCTGGTGCTCCATGCGGACGAATGGACGGACCGCATCTACTGCGTGACCAGCGGCCTGCTGCGGGTCGTGGTCCATGGGAGCGCAAACAGCGGCGACGTCACGACCGACTTCATTCGCCGGTGGGATTTCTTCCATGGCCCTTCGCTCGGCGAGGACCGTTATCAGGCCGTGCCGACGCTCATTGCGGCGCTGCCCTCGTCGGCGTACCTCGTGCCGGTATCGGCGGTGCGCGAGCTCTGCGCGAGGCACCCCGAGGTGGCGCTGGGCTTGCTCGAACTCGCGATGCAGCGCATGGACATGCTGCGCGGGCAGCTGCGGCGGATTTCTTCGCTGTCGGCGGAAGTCCTGGTCAGCCGTGTGCTCTACGAATTGACCCAGCTCGCGCCCGCGGGCTCGAGCGGCTACGACAAGCGCATCACCCAGGCGGTGATCGCCTCCTATTCGGGACTCTCGCGCGAGGTCGTCAACAAGACCATGCGCGACATGGAGAGCCGCGGCCTCGTCTGGCGCGACGAGCATGGCATCCATGTACCGCCGGATTTCGCGTCAACCGACCTTGGCAACTTGCCGCCCATGGAAAAAAGCGCGTCCACCGTTGCGCCCGAACACAGTGAGTCGATGCTGTTTCCCGACCTGATCATTTCTCCTCGCGAGCGCGTGGAGGGCGAGTCGAATTGAATTCACGGCGCGTGGCGCTCGATATCGCCGCCCTGGCCCGGGAAAAAAATACCCGCCGAAGCGGGTTGGAGGAGCCCTGCGGGGCGCTCTAAGGACAAGACAGAGAGCTCTTCTTCTATGCGGCCCTGTTGCGTGACAGCATGTGGATCGTCGGCGGGCCAGCCGCCAATGGCTGTAAGCCAAAAATAGGCTGTTGTCGTAGGACACACTTAAAAACGTGAAAAACTTGGCACCCGGCGGTCGTCTCGGCGCGTCACTCAAGCCCGAAGTGTCGGTCTCGTCTTACAAGCAAGGCCTGCATGAAGCCCTAGATTTTGCGGGCTCGCTTCGAAGTGCGAGTTCTCTGTGTGTGACAGCACTCAAGGAGATTCAACCCAGCTCGGCGCTGGGTTTTTTTTGCGCCGAGCGGCCCGAAAGTGTGAATTAATTCCGATTCTGGCCATCAACTTTGCGGAACTGTGTCTTGTGGCGCCTTGTGTTGCAGGCCAGCCATTCCCAATCCGCGGATCGCTGCCGCACACTCTTCCCACAACGAAGAAGAGGTGTTTCATGGGAGCGATGAATGAACTGTCACCTGAGGTGGGCACATTCCTGTGCCGCTTCAGCATTCCGATCCGGGTCGACGAAGAGCGGTTCCAGTACTTCCCCGTCGTCGGGGTCTTTCGCAGCATGCCGTTCGACGAGGTGGACCGGTGGGTGATGCGGCCGGACGGCCGGGCGCGCACCGATCGCGATCTGGCGGCCGAGGTGCTCCTCGAATTGCGACGGCCGCTCGGGTCCACCGGCAAGACGGCTTCGCTTCAGTTCGGCGTTGGTGACGTCATCGAAGTGGAGCGGGCCGCGGCCATCATCGTGGCAACGTTTCTGGCCGAACTTCCGCGCGGGGCGCAGCGAGAGCCCGAGAACGAACTCGAGGGTGCGGTGTAGGGCTGCTTTTTTCCATTGAAAAAGCCCGCGTGCGGCGGGCTTTGGAAGATGGTCGTGAACTCTCACGCGGTCCACGGTTACGGCAAATGTTCAATTGCGGAAGCCACCTGTTGTTTTTCTCGTCGCAGTGACTTCGACGCGCCGGTGTGAGATTCGGCTTGCCTGGCCAGGCAACACCCGAACCATGTCCGGGCGAGGCGGGATTGTACCAGAAGCCGTTCTTGTGCCTCGAAAGGCACGCAATCCGCGGCAAATGCAAATATTTTTCAGCCACTGCCACTTTTGCAGGCACCGTGTTGCAGGCCACGCCAGGCAACGGTTCTGCGCAATGCACACACGGTTTTCCACAACATTGTCCCCATTGAAAATGGAAAACCCGTCATGGCCATGTGCTAGGCAAAAGCGACCACTCTCGCCGACCGGGTAGGCGCGCGCTGACAGACGCCGGAGGGCCCCGAGGAGGAACATCTCCTGACCGCACTCTTGCGGCAAGGAGCATGAAATGACCTTCGACTTCTTGTTTCGTCCCAGCCATACCGCCTATCTCAAGCGGGCTTCGGCGCTGCTCGAGGAAGCGCAGATGGCACGCATCGAACACCAGGCCGCGGCCGAGCATCACAGCGCCTTGGCCCGGATGTATGCGGAGCGCGTCAGGCGACTCGAAAGCGAGCTCTATCGGCAGCCACGCGGCGCGGAGCACGGGCCGGCAGAGGTCGTCGCGGACGACCGGCCGCAGTTGTATTCGCTGGACGGCAGCCGCAAGCCTGGGTTGACGTCGGCGACCTGACCGGCTCAGCCGCGGACGTGCTCCCGTTCCGGACGCCGGCCGAAGGCCATCTCTATCTCAGGCATGCACATTGTCAAACCCGCGGCATATGCAAACACGGCACCATGAGCGTTCACTGTTGGAGAACTGCATGAGAAAGCTGAGAAAGGCCATCGGCGGGGCCATCTCGCTGGCCGGGGTCGTGGTGCTCGTCGCCCAGTATTTCTGAGGGGGCTCGCACGGGGCCTTGACCGCTCGGCAGCCCAAAAAAATACCCGCCGAAGCGGGTGAATGATCGGGTTCGATCAGGAAGGCTGTCGTTTCACGACAGCACGCCGTTTATGCCACGCTGCTTCTCGTGCGAGTGCCGACCGGCGAAGGATCAAGCCCGTGAAGCGTGACGTAGTGCCTGCAGCGGTCAGCCGGTTGTTCTTGGGGCCGATGCCCGCAGCCTTGGCGCGGCGATCGGGCATGACCTTTGGCACCGGCGCGCGCCGACGCGCGGCTTCGGCCTCGGCCCGTTTTCAGTTCGGCTTAAGGTTGGGGAACGATACTGGTCTTGACGGTCTTCCGGCGTTGGTAGAGGTTGCTTCGGCACCCGCTCTCAAGAGCGGTTCCTCGAGGCTGAAGGTCGTCAATATCTTTCTTCGCAAGGCATGCGCCATACGCTGTTGCACTATCTCTCGACGCAGGAACTGCCCGCCACCATTGCCGGTGCGCAGGGCGTCGCTGCAGTCGAGGCCCTGATCCGGGAAGGCTGCGTCAGAGCCGTCGTTCCCCTGAGCCGGTCCGCCGTGGCCGAGTTGCCGGTGGCAACGGTGACCGAGCTCACCAGGCTCGGACGCCGCGCGTTGCGGCGGCTTCATGGTGCGGCAGCGCTCCGATAAAGCGCGTTGTCGGCTAGCGCAGGAAGACGTGCTGCATGAACTGCCTGATCGGGTACTGGATCACCGTCTGAACCCTGGCAGGCAGTTCCAGCGGCCGCATCAGCATCTTGAGCGTGGCCCCCGGGCTCAGGTTGGTGCGGATGGTGCTGTTCATGCGCGCGCTCAATTGCTGCACATAGGCCGTGTCGTGGGCCCGATGCGGCGCCCGGGCCTTCACGACGTGGCGGATCGCGCAGTCGGCGTCTTCGCTCTTGAGTTCCATGGCGCGCCGGCCGATGGTGCCGAACACGCGAAAGCGGCCGAGCCGCTCCTGCTGGCGGTAGCGCCGGAAGAAGCGGTAGAAGTGCTTGTAGTGGTTGACCTCGTCGGCCGCGATGCGGGTGGCAAGATCGCGCAGCACCGGCTCGGTGGTGCTGCGGGCCATGGCGCGGTAGTAGGTGGCAGTGCCGGTCTCGACCACGCAGCGGGCGGTCATTTCGAGGGCGCGGGTCGGGGCCAGCAGTTCGACCTTGCAATAGGTTGCATATTCCTCGAGAAAACCGCGGTAGGCCGCATCCCATTCGAACTCGGGCCAGACGTGCTGCACGTAGGCGCGCAGGGCCTCGCCGTGCTGGAGCTCCTCGGACTCCCAGTGATTCGAGAGCCATTCGGTGACCTCGTCGTCGCCGCGAAAGAAATCCACCAGGTTCTGCGTGTACAGGTCCGAGCCGCTTTCGACGAACGAGGCGGAGGTCACGAGGTAGAAAAGGTTCTCGTCCGGGCGCACCTTGTCGAGTGCGATGCGCGAGAAATCGAGATCCTCGATCTTCCAGTGTTCGGCCTCAAGACCTGCCATGCGGACTCCTTGATTCATGTTGTACATATGAATAGGACGAAGCCGGCCACGTTTGGTTCGGCCGCGCGGGCTTCAGGGCGCATATTAGCCGTGGTGTCCCGATCCCGCCGCTTGCCCTTGGGCCGCCCAGGCCCCATGGGCAAACCTATAATCGATTGTTCAAGCAAATCAAGCAGTTAGGCCGGTTCAACGCAGTGGTTTCGACGCAGGGTCGCCATCGCCAGGCCGCCCTCGACAGAAGACGAAATCAAAGATGAGCCAGCCCACATTCACGGTTGCGGACATCCGCAAGACCTTTCTCGATTTCTTCGCCTCCAAGGGCCACACGGTGGTGCCCTCGAGTTCGCTGGTGCCGGGCAACGACCCGACGCTGATGTTCACCAACTCGGGCATGGTCCAGTTCAAGGACGTGTTCCTGGGCGAAGACAAGCGTCCCTACGTGCGCGCCGCCTCGGTCCAGGCCTGCCTGCGCGCCGGCGGCAAGCACAACGACCTCGAGAACGTGGGCTACACCGCGCGCCACCACACCTTCTTCGAGATGCTGGGCAACTGGAGCTTCGGCGACTACTTCAAGCGCGAGTCGCTCAAGTGGGCCTTCGAGCTGCTGACCGAGGTCTACAAGCTGCCGGCCGAAAAGCTCTGGGCCACCGTCTACATCGAGGACGACGAGGCCTACGACATCTGGACCAAGGAAATCGGCCTGCCGCCCGAGCGCGTCGTGCGCATCGGCGACAACAAGGGCGGCCGCTACATGTCCGACAACTTCTGGATGATGGCCGACACGGGCCCCTGCGGCCCGTGCTCCGAGATCTTCTACGACCACGGCCCCGAGATTCCCGGCGGCCCGCCCGGCAGCCCCGATGAAGACGGCGACCGCTACATCGAGATCTGGAACAACGTGTTCATGCAGTTCGACATGCAGCCCGACGGCTCGGTCAAGAAGCTGCCCGCGCCCTGCGTCGACACCGGCATGGGCCTGGAGCGGCTGGCCGCCATCCTGCAGCATGTGCACAGCAACTACGAAATCGACATCTTCGACGCGCTCATCAAGGCTGCAGCGCGCGAGACCGGCGTGAAGGACCTGGGCAACAACTCGCTGCGCGTGATCGCCGACCACATCCGCGCCACCTCGTTCCTGGTGGCCGATGGCGTGATCCCGTCGAACGAAGGCCGCGGCTACGTGCAGCGCCGCATCGTGCGCCGCGCCATCCGCCACGGCTACAAGCTGGGCCAGAAGAAGCCGTTCTTCCACAAGCTGGTGCCCGACCTCGCGAAGCTGATGGGTGACGCGTATCCCAAGCTCGTGGCCGATGAAAAGCGCATCACCGACACGCTGAAGGCCGAGGAAGAACGCTTCTTCGAAACGCTCGCCAACGGCATGGAAATCCTCGACGCGGCCCTGGCCGGCGGCGCCAGGACGCTGCCGGGCGAAGTCGCCTTCAAGCTGCACGACACCTATGGCTTCCCGCTGGACCTGTCGGCCGACGTGTGCCGCGAGCGCGGCGTGAGCGTCGACGAGGCCGGCTTCAACGTCGCCATGGAAAAGCAGAAGGCCGCGGGCCGCGCGGGCGGCAAGTTCAAGATGGACCGCAACGTCGAATACACCGGTGAGGGCAACGCCTTCACCGGCTACGAGCGTCTCGAGGAAAGCGCCAAGGTCGTCGCGCTGTACTTCGAAGGCGCCGCCGTGCAGGAACTGAAGGAAGGCCAGCCCGGCATCGTGGTGCTCGACACCACGCCTTTCTACGCCGAGAGCGGCGGCCAGGTCGGCGACCAGGGCGTGCTCATCGCCGAGGGCGTGCAGTTCGGCGTCGACGACACCCAGAAGATCAAGGCCGACGTGTTCGGCCACCACGGCACGCAGACGCAAGGCACGCTCAAGGTCGGCGACGCGGTCAAGGCCGCGGTCGACACCGCGCGCCGCGCCGCCACCATGCGCAACCACTCGGTCACCCACCTGATGCACAAGGCCCTGCGCGAAGTGCTCGGCGACCACGTGCAGCAGAAGGGCTCGCTGGTCGATGCCGACAAGACGCGCTTCGACTTCGCGCACAACGCCCCCGTCACGCACGACCAGATCGTCGAAATCGAGAAGCGCGTCAACGCCGAGATCCTCGCGAACTCCGAGACGCACGCCCGCGTGATGGACATGGAATCGGCCCAGAAGACCGGCGCCATGATGCTGTTCGGCGAGAAATACGGCGAGACCGTGCGCGTGCTCGACATCGGCACGAGCCGCGAACTCTGCGGCGGCACCCACGTGGGCCGCACCGGCGACATCGGCCTCTTCAAGATCGTCGGCGAGGGCGGCGTGGCCGCCGGTGTGCGCCGCATCGAAGCCGTCACCGGCGCCAATGCGCTGGCCTACCTGCAGGACCTCGAATCCACCGTGCACAGCGTGGCCGCCACGCTCAAGTCGCCGGCCGCCGAGCTGCAGGGCCGGCTCACGCAGGTGCTGGAGCAGGTGAGGGCGCTCGAGCGCGAAGTGGGCTCGCTCAAGGGCAAGCTCGCATCGTCCAAGGGCGACGAGCTCCTGGCGCAAGCGGTCGATGTCAACGGCATCAAGGTGCTCGCCGCCAAGCTCGACGGCGCCGACGCCAAGACGCTGCGCGACACCATGGACAAGCTCAAGGACAAGCTCAAGACGGCCATCATCGTGCTGGCCGCCGCCGACGGCGACAAGGTGCAGATCGCGGCCGGCGTCACCGCCGACACCACGGGCAAGGCCAAGGCCGGCGAGCTGGTCAACTTCGTGGCCCAGCAGGTCGGCGGCAAGGGCGGCGGCAAGGCCGACATGGCCATGGCCGGCGGCACCGATGCGGCGGGCCTGCCTGCTGCACTGAAATCGGTTCAGGGCTGGGTCGCGGAACGCGTCTGATGACCGGCGCGCTGCCCGGCGAGGTGCTCGTGATGGGCGCGGGCACCATCGGCTGCTACATCGGCGGCCGTCTCGCCGCGGCGGGCGTGCCCGTTACCTTCGTCGGCCGTCCGCGCGTGCTGCGCAAGCTGGCGGACCATGGCCTGACGCTCAGCGATCTCGACGGTGCGAAGCACCACATCCAAGCTTCGGCGCTGCGCCTGTGCGAACAGGTGCCGGCCGGCGCCAGGCCCGCGCTGGTGCTGCTGTGCGTGAAGAGCGGGGCCACGGCCGAGGCGGCAGGCGAATTGGCTTTCGCGCTGCCCGCGGGCACCACGGTCGTCTCGCTGCAGAACGGCATTTCCAACAGCGCCGCGGCGTCGCAGGCCGGCCCGTCGCTCAATGTGCGGCCCGGCATGGTGCCGTACAACGTGGCCGAGATCGGCGAAGGCGCCTTCCATCGCGGGACGCCCGGCCGGCTGGCTGCCGAGGACGATGCGGCGCTGCGCCCCTGGCTGCCCGTGTTCGAGCGCGCCGGCGTGCCGCTCGACCTGCATGCCGACCTGTTGCCGGTGCAGTGGGGCAAGCTGCTGCTCAACCTCAACAACCCCGTCAACGCGCTCTCGGGCCTGCCGCTGCGCCAGGAGCTGATGCAGCGCGGCTACCGGCAGTGCTTTGCCGCCCTCATCGACGAAACGCTCGGCGTGCTCGATGTGAGCGGCATCGCGCCCGCGCAGGTGGCGGCCGTTCCGGCGCAGCGGCTGCCCGGCCTGCTGCGCCTGCCCGACTGGCTGTTTCGCATCGTCGCGGCGCGCATGCTGCGCATCGATGCCAAGGCCCGCTCCAGCATGGCCGACGACCTGGCGCTCGGCCGGCGCACCGAGATCGACGCGCTCAGCGGCGAGGTGGTGCGTCTCGCACAGGCGCACGGCCTGAGCGCGCCGCGCAACGCGCGGATGGTCGCGTTGCTCGACGCCTGGCCGCAACAGCCGCAGCGCTGGCCGGCACGGCAATTGCAGGACGCGCTCGGCCTGTAGTGTGAACAGGCCCTAAGCCTGTACCCTCGGGCCGTTGCGGCTTCAAGAAAGAGGGAGTTCTCATGCAGGTCCTGATTCTCGGCAGCGGTGTCATCGGCACCTCGGTGGCGTACTACCTGGCGCGTGCCGGCCATGAGGTGACGGTGCTGGAGCGCCAGCCGGCGCCCGCGCTCGAAACCAGCTTCGGCAACGCGGGCGAAGTCTCGCCCGGCTACTCGGCGCCGTGGGCCGGGCCCGGCGTGCCGGTCAAGGCCGTCAAGTGGATGCTCATGCAGCACAGCCCGCTGGTGATCAAGCCCATGCTCGACCCGGCGATGTGGCGCTGGGGCCTCTCGATGCTGCGCAACTGCACGCAGGCGCGCTACGAACTCAACAAGGGCCGCATGGTGCGGCTCGCCGAATACAGCCGCGATTGCCTCAAGGCCCTGCGCGCCGACACCGGCATCCGGTACGACGAGCGCATGCAGGGCACGCTGCAGCTCTTTCGCACCCAGCAGCAGCTCGACGGAACCTCGAAGGATGTCGAGGTGCTCAAGGCTTCCGGCGTGCCCTACCAGGTGCTCGACCGCGAAGGCTGCGTGCAGCACGAGCCCGCGCTCGCGGCGGTGAAGGACAAGTTTGTCGGCGGCCTGCGCCTGCCCGGCGACGAGACCGGCGATTGCTTCAAGTTCACCCAGGCGCTGGCCAAGCTCGCAGAGGCAGCGGGCGTGACCTTCAGGTTCGGTGTGAACATCCAGGCGATCGAACACGATGCGGCCAGGGGCGTGACCGCGGTGCGCACCGACGCGGGCAACTTCACCGCCGACCGCTACGTGGTCGCGCTCGGCAGCTACTCGCCCGCGCTGGTCAAGCCGCTGGGCATCGATCTGCCGGTGTACCCGGTCAAGGGCTTCTCGATCACCGTGCCCATCGCCGACGCGAGCGGCGCGCCCGAATCCACCGTGATGGACGAAACCTTCAAGGTGGCCGTCACGCGGCTCGGCGACCGCATCCGCGTGGGCGGCACGGCGCAGCTTTCGGGCTTCGACCTCGCGCTCAACCCGCGCCGCCGCGACACGCTCGAACACGTCGTGACCGATCTCTTCCCGAAGGGCGGCAATGTGCGCGACGCTTCCTTCTGGACCGGCCTGCGCCCGATGACGCCCGACGGCACGCCGGTGATCGGCGCCACCCGCATTCCCAACCTGATGCTGAGCACCGGCCACGGCACGCTCGGCTGGACCATGGCGGCCGGCACCGGCCGCGTGATGGCCGACCTGGTCGCCGGCAAAAGCCCCGAGATCGACATGGAAGGCCTGACCGTGGCGCGCTACGGCGGCTGAGCAGGCCCGTACCACGCATCCCCGACAGGGCGGCCCCAAAGGCCGCCCTGTTTACGTTGGGTTGCGCGATCTAGGGTTTCTACCTAGCTGGGAAGTTGTCTTCCTCGGTATTCTTCGTGCGTTCCATCAATAAACCGTTGTTTCATTAGAGAAACAAAACACCAGCCCCTCGGATCCATGAAACACTCTCGCCGCCACGCCATCGCAGCCGCCATGTCCCTGGCCGCCGCTTGCGCCACCGGGCTTGCCTGGGCGCAGAACTACCCCGGCAAGCCGATCACGCTGGTCGTTGCCTATCCGGCGGGTGGCGACACCGATGCGCTGGCGCGGCTCTTCGCCGAGAAGCTCTCGGCGCGGGTGGGGCAGCCGGTGGTGGTCGACAACCGTCCGGGCGCCAGCGGCATCATCGGCAGCGCCTACGTGTCGAAGGCGGCGCCCGACGGCTACACGCTGCTGCTCGCGCCCAGCACCTTCTCCATCGCGCAGCTGGTGCTGAAGACCAATGGCGCATCGGGCTACGACGTGCTCAACGGCTTCACGCCGATCGTGCAGACCGGCAGCCAGCCGCTGTTCCTGGTGGCGAGCGCCGGCAGCGGCTTCGCCAGCCTGAAGGATGCGGTCGCCGCCGCGCAGGGCGCCGGCAAGTCGGTCTCGTACGCGAGCCCGGGCAGCGGCTCGCCGATGCACATCCTGGGCGAGATGTTCGCCCGCTCGGCCGGCACCCACCTCGCGCACGTGCCGTACAAGGGCGTGGCGCCCGCGGTCAACGACGTGCTGGGCGGCCACGTGCCGGTCACCTTCATCACGCTCGGCCCGGTGGCGCCTTATTTCGCCGACGGCAAGCTGAAGCCGCTCGCCGTGGCCTCCAGCCAGCGCTCGCCGCTCGCGCCCACCGTGCCCACGCTGGCCGAGCTGGGCTACAAGGACGTCGAGGTGGTGGCCTGGAACGGCCTCTGGGGCCCGCGCAACCTGCCGCCCGAGATCGTGAAGACGCTCAACGGCCACTTCAACGACATCCTCAAGATGCCCGACATCGTCGCGCGCATGGCCGTGCTCGGCACCACGCCGGTGGGCGGGGAGGCCGAGGTGCTCGGCAAGACCAATGCCGCCGACCACGCGCGCTTCGGCAAGGTCATCAAGGAGCTCGGCATCCAGGCCGACTGAACATCCCATGACCGAACTCAAGGCCACTCCCGATCCGTCGAGCCTGCAGGCGCTGCTGGCCGAACTGCCCGCCAACCTGCTGGCCGGCCGCCGCGTTCTCGTGACCGGCGCCGCACGCGGTCTCGGCCTCGCGTTCGCGCAGTGCATCGCCGCGGCGGGCGCGAGCGTGGTGCTGGCCGACATCCTCGGCGAACTGGCCGAGACGGAAGCGAAGGCGCTGCGCGATAGCGGCCGTCAGGCGCATGCGCTCGCCGTCGACCTGTCGGACCCTGCCTCCATCGACGCCTGCACCGCCGAAGCCATCCGCCTGCTCGGCGGCCTCGACGGCCTGGTCAACAACGCGGCCATCACCAACTCCGGCGGCCGCGACGCGCACCAGCTGGAGATCGACACCTGGGACCGCGTGATGAACGTCAATGTGCGCGGCAGCTGGCTCATGGGTCGCGCCTGCCAGCCGGCGCTCGCGGCCAGCGGCCGTGGCGCGGTCGTCAACCTGGCCTCCGACACCGCGCTCTGGGGCGCCCCCAACCTGCTGGCCTACGCGTCGAGCAAGGGCGCGGTCATCGCGATGACGCGCTCGCTGGCGCGCGAGTGGGGCGGCGACAACATCACCGTCAACGCCGTGGCCCCGGGCCTCACGCTGGTCGAGGCCACCGAGTACGTGCCGATGGCACGCCACCAGAAGTACCTGGAAGGCCGCGCCATTCCGCGCGAACAGCAGGCCGCCGATGTATGCGGCGCCACGCTGTACCTGCTTTCCGGCCTCTCGCGCTTCGTGACGGGCCAGCTGCTGGCCGTCAACGGCGGCTTCGCGATGCATTGAATTTTTCCGACGAAGGAGTGAACCCGATGAGCGATTTGTCCGAACAACAGAAGATCAACGACGCTGCCGCCAGTACCCTGGCGCAGCCCGAAGGCAGCAACCTCGCCGAGTGGATGAACACCCGCATCGCGCGCTACGAAACCCGCAAGTACGACTGGAACGCGCTGAAATTCCAGGCCGATCTCGACCCCAAGTTCCGCCGCGCGCAGATGCGCTACGTGGGCACCGGCGGCACCGGCATCGCTGCGGACGTCAACACCGTGCCCGCCGAGCACTTCACCTTCTCGACCATGGTGATTCCGGCCGGCCATGAGGGCCCGCCGCACCTGCACACCGACGTGGAAGAGGTGTTCTTCCTGATCCGCGGCAAGCTCAAGGTCGTGATCGAGAAGGACGGCGAGCGCTTCGAAACCATCATGACCGACCGCGACCTGATCTCGGTGCCGCCGGGCGTCTACCGCGAAGAGATCAACATCGGCGATGAAGACGCGCTGATGTGCGTGATGCTCGGCGCGAAGAAGCCGGTGACGCCGACGTATCCCGCCGATCACCCGCTCGCCAAGATCAAGCGCTGAAGCCGCCATGAACGACGCCATCGCCACCGACGCGCTGACCCTGCCGGCTTCCGAGCTGGCGCTGCTGGACGCCCGCTTTCCGGCCCGCCCCGTGCCGGTCGGCGGCGGCGCGATGGTGTCGGTGCGCGAACGCGGTGCAGGGCCGGCCATCGTCTGCCTGCATGGCATCGGCTCCGGCGCCGCCTCGTGGCTCGACATCGCCTTGCTGCTGGCGCCGCAGGCCCGCGTGATCGCGTGGGACGCGCCGGGCTACGGTGCATCGACGCCGCTCGCGCCCTTGGCACCGTCCGCCGCGGACTGTGCCGAGCGGCTGCACGCCTTGCTCGATGCGCTCGACATACGGTCCTGCGTGCTGGTCGGCCATTCGCTCGGTGCGCTCACTGCGGCATCCGCCGCGCGCACGGATTCGGCCCTGGCTTCGTGCATCCGCCGCCTGGTACTGATCAGCCCGGCCGCCGGCTATGGCGCACCATCGCGCGCCGAAGCCCGCGCCCGGGTGCGCGCCGAACGGCTCGCCACGCTCGACGAGGTGGGCATCGCCGGCATGGCCGCGAAGCGCTCGGGCCGTCTCGTCTCCGACACCGCCAGCGAACGCGCGCGCCGATGGGTGCGCTGGAACATGGCGCGGCTGAACGACGGCGGCTACCGCCAGGCGGTCGAGCTGCTGTGCAACGCCGACCTGCTCGCCGACCTGCCGCCCGCCATGCCGGTGCGCGTGGCCTGTGGCACGCTCGACGTCGTCACCCCACCCGAAGCCTGTGCCGAAGTCGCGCGCGGCTGCGGGGTGACGCTCGAACCCATCGAAGGCGCCGGGCACGCCAGCTACGTGGAGCGGCCCGAGTCCGTTGCCGCGCTGCTGCGCCAAGTGCTCGCCGCCTGAGCCGGATCACCACAGAACAACCAACGGGAACAACGAACCACCATGGCCACCAACGACAACGAAGTGATGGAAGAGGGCGCCGACCGCTACAACGTGCCCGCGCTCGAGCGCGGCCTGCGCGTGCTGTGCGAGTTCAGCCGCGAGAGCCGCACGCTCTCCGCGCCCGAGCTGGCGCGCCGCTTCGACCTGCCGCGCTCGACCGTGTTCCGGCTCCTCACCACGCTGGAGAACATGGGCTTTCTCGAGCGCGCCGAGGGCGGTCGCGACTACCGCCTCGGCCTTGCGGTGCTGCGCCTGGGCTTCGAATACCTCGCCTCGCTCGAACTCACGCAGCTCGGCACGCCGCTGCTCAACCGCCTGTGCGACGCGCTGCGCACGCCCTGCAACCTGGTGGTGCGCGACGGCCGCTCGATCGTCTACGTCGCCAAGGTGGCGCCGCCCACGCCGTTCGCCAGCTCGGTCACCGTGGGCACGCGCCTGCCGGCCCACGCCACGGTGCTCGGCCGCGTGCTGCTCGAAGACCTCACGCTGCCGCAGCTGCGCGCGCTCTACCCCGAAGACAAGCTCGAGACCTTCTCGCCGAGCACGCCCAAGACCGTGAACGAGCTGTTCGACATGGTGCAGGCCGACCGCACGCGCGGCTATGTGCTGGGCGAGGGTTTCTTCGAATCGAACATCTCCAGCATCGCGGCGCCGGTGCGCGACCACAGCGGCCACATCGTCGCGGCGCTGGGCGCCACCATCACCGCGGACCACATCGAGGAAAGCCGCATGGACGAGATGGTGCTGCAGGTGCGCAGCGTCGCCGACGAGATCTCGGGCCTCCTGAATTACTCGCCCGCCCGCGCTGGCAAGGTAGTGCCGCTTCGCAGCGCGTCATGAAGCTCGCCCCCAGTCTTCGCGCACTTCGTGTCGCAACGCCCTCCCCCTACCGGGGGCAACACCAGCGGCCCGGCAAAGCCGGTTCCGCGGTGTTCCTGGAACTGCCCGGATGACTCAATCTACCTCAACCTCCTTTTTTGCCGCCGACGCACTGGCAGGGCGCGTGGCCGTGGTCACGGGCGGTTCCTCGGGCATCGGCCTGGCAACCGTCGAGCTGCTGCTCGGGTGCGGTGCCGCGGTGGCGCTGTGCGGCCGCAACGCCGAGCGGCTGGACCATGCCGTGTCGGGCCTGCGCGAGCAGTTTCCCGATGCGAAGCTCTTCGCGCAGCCCTGCGACGTGCTCGATGCCGCCTCGGTCAGGGCCTTCGCCGCCGCCGTCGAGGCCGCGCTCGGCCCGGCCTCGATGCTCGTCAACAACGCGGGGCAGGGGCGCGTCTCCACCTTCGCCGACACCGACGACGCGGCCTGGACCGAGGAGCTGAACCTGAAGTTCTTCTCCGTCATCAACCCCACGCGCGCCTTCCTGCCGCAGCTCGCGGCGCAGCGCGCAGCGCTGGGCGATGCCGCCATCGTCTGCGCCAATTCGCTGCTGGCACGCCAGCCCGAGCCGCACATGGTCGCCACCTCGGCCGCGCGCGCCGGCCTGCTGAACCTCGTGCGATCGATGGCCACCGAGTTCGCGCCGCAGGGCGTGCGCGTCAACGGCATCCTGATCGGCCTGGTCGAGTCGGGCCAATGGCGCCGCCGCTTCGAGGCGCGCGAAGACAAGTCGCTCGACTGGTCCGCCTGGAGCGGCCAGCTCGCGCAGAACAAGCACATTCCGCTGGGTCGCCTGGGGCTTCCGACAGAAGCCGCGCGCGCGATTCTTTTCCTCGCTTCGCCCCTCGCGTCCTATACGACGGGCAGCCATATCGATATTTCCGGAGGTCTCTCGCGCCATGCATAAACCCACGAACAACAACACAGTCACGGTCGGCGCAGTCGTCGCGGCCTTTCTCGAACAGTGCGGCGTCAAGGCGGCCTTCGGCGTGATCTCGATCCACAACATGCCGATCCTCGATGCCTTCGCGCAGCGCGGCGCGATCCGCTTCGTGCCGGCACGCGGCGAGGCCGGGGCCGGCAACATGGCCGACGCCTATGCGCGTTCGACGGCGAGCCTCGGCGTGTGCCTCACGAGCACGGGCCCGGCGGCCGGCAACATCGCGGGCAGCATGGTCGAGGCGCTGACGGCCGGTGCGCCGCTCTTGCACATCACGGGCCAGATCGAGACGCCCTACCTCGACAAGGGCATGTCGTACATCCACGAGGCGCCCGACCAACTCACCATGCTCAAGGCGGTGTCGAAGGCGGCCCTGCGGGTGCGCAGCGTCGAGACGGTGCTCGGCACGCTCAAGCGCGCGGTGCAGCTCGCATTGACGGCGCCGACCGGCCCGGTCAGCGTGGAGATCCCGATCGACATCCAGTCCGCGCTCACGATCATGCCGGTCGACCTGTCGCCGCTGCCCATCGAGCGGCCCGTGCCTTCGGCGGCCTCGCTCGACGCCCTGGCCGCGCGCCTGGCCGCCGCCAGGCGCCCGATGCTGTGGGTCGGCGGCGGTGCACGCCATGCCGGCGGCGCCATCCAGCGCCTGCAGAAGCTCGGCTTCGGCGTGGTCACGACCACGCAGGGCCGCGGCACGGTGCCCGAGGACGATGCGGGCTCGCTCGGCTCCTACAACATCCACAAGCCGGTCGAGGCGCTGTACCAGCGCTGCGACGCGATGCTGGTCGTCGGCTCGCGCCTGCGCGGCAACGAAACGCTCAAGTACGAACTGAAGCTGCCGCGCCCGCTGCTGCGCATCGACGCCGATGCGGCCGCGGAAGGCCGCGGCTACGCCACCGATCTCTTCGTCTGCGGCGATTCCGCGTTGGCCCTCGAAGGACTGGCCGACCGCCTCGAAGCCGCGAAGTACCAGGCTGATCCGGCACTGCTGACCGAGCTGCGCGCCGCGCATACGCAGGCCGTCGCCTCGCTGACCGACGGCCTCGGCCCCTACGCCGCGCTCGTGAAAGAGCTGCAGGCCGCCGCGGGCCGCAAGTTCAACTGGGTGCGCGACGTCACCGTGTCGAACAGCACCTGGGGCAACCGCGAGCTGCGCATCTTCGAGCCCAGCGCCGGCGTGCACGCCACCGGCGGCGGCATCGGGCAAGGCATGCCGATGGCCATCGGCGCGGCCGTCGGCGCGGCCGAAACGGCCTCGGGCCGCAAGACCTTCTGCCTGGCCGGCGACGGCGGCTTCATCCTGAACCTCGGCGAACTCGCGACCGCGGTGCAGGAGAAGGCCGACATGCTCATCGTGCTCATGAACGACAAGGGCTACGGCGTCATCAAGAACATCCAGGACGCGCAGTACGGCGGCCGCCGCTGCTATGCCGACCTGCACACGCCCGACTACGCAATGCTGTGTGCCTCGCTGGCCCTGCCGCACGCTCGCGTGCAGCGCATGGACGAGCTGAAGGCGAAGCTGGGCGAGGCGCTGGCGACGAAGGGCCCGTTCCTGCTGGAGATCGACATGCTCTCCATCGGCAATTTCAAGAGCGCCTTCGCCGGCCCGCCGACCAACACCGTGACCCAGATCCCGGCGCTTGGCAAGGCCGCCGCGGCGGTGGAGTGAAGGACATGACCGTGTTGCGCGTTGCACTCATCGGCTGCGGTGCCATCGGCACCTCGGTACTCGAACTGCTGAAGGGCGATGCCGCCCTGGCGGTGGTGGCCATCGTCGTGTCGGCCGAAGGCTTGGCCGCGGTGCAGAAGCTCGTGCCCGGCGTGCCGGTTTCGAGCAGCGTGCCTGCGACTGGCATCGATCTCGTGGTCGAGACGGCCGGGCACGCCGCCATCGAGGAACATGTGCTGCCGGCGCTCGCACGCGGCACGCCCTGCATCGTCGCCTCGGTGGGCGCGCTGTCGGCCGCGGGGCTGGCCGAAAGGCTCGAGGCCGCCGCGGTCGCCGGCCGCACGCAGGTGCAGCTGATCGCGGGCGCCATCGGCGCCATCGACGCGCTCGCCGCCGCCCGCATCGGCGGACTGGACAGCGTGCGCTACACGGGCCGCAAGCCCCCGCAGGCCTGGAAGGGCACGCCGGCGGAGCAAGGGCGCGACCTCGACGCGCTGGCGCAGCCCGCCGTGATCTTCGAAGGCAGTGCGCGCGAAGCGGCGATGCTCTACCCGAAGAACGCCAACGTCGCGGCCACCGTCTCGCTCGCGGGACTCGGGCTCGACGGGACGCTGGTGCGCCTGATCGCCGACCCCACGATCACCGAGAACGTGCACACGGTCGAAGCCGAAGGCGCCTTCGGCAGCTTCGAGCTGACCATGCGCAACAAGCCGCTCGCGGCCAACCCCAAGACCTCCGCGCTGACCGTGTACAGCGCGGTGCGCGCGCTGCGCAACCGCGTCGCGGCGCTCGCCATCTGATCGTCCGGGCCTTCCCATGATTTCCTCCGAACTCCTTCCGATCTGCATTGCCGGCGAATGGCGCCTGGGCGGCGGCGACGTCTACGAAAGCCTGTACCCGGCAACTGGCGAGCCCATTGCGCGCCTGAAGGCCGCGAGCCTCGCCGACGTGGAAGAGGCCATTGCCCGCGCCGACCACGCCTTCCGCACTAGCGGCTGGGCCCAGCGCCTGCCGCACGAGCGCGCCGCCGTGCTGCACCGCGTGGCGCAGCTGATCCGCGAAGAGGGCGAGTCGCTCGCGCAGAAGCAGCGCCTGGACAACGGCAAGCCCATCAACGAGACGCGCAACCTCGTGGCCAGCGCGGCCGGCACTTTCCAGTTCTTCGCGGCCGCGCTGGAGACGCTGGAAGAAACCATCACGCCTTCGCGCGGCGCCTTCGTCACGATGAGCGTGCACGAGCCCATGGGCGTGGTCGCGGCCATCACGCCGTGGAACTCGCCGATCGCGAGCGAAGCGCAGAAGCTGGCGCCCGCGCTGGCCGCCGGCAATGCGGTGGTCGTCAAGCCAGCCGAGGTCACGCCGCTGATGGCGCTGGAACTGGCGCGCATCTGCGAGGAGGCCGGCGTGCCGAAGGGCATCGTCAGCGTATTGCCGGGCAAGGGCTCGGTCATCGGCGACGCGATCACCCAGCACCCGCTGGTCAGGCGCGTGTCGTTCACCGGCGGCACCACCACCGGCAAGCACATCGCCCACATCGCGGCCGACAAGATGATGCCGGTGTCGCTGGAGCTCGGCGGCAAGTCGCCGACCATGGTGCTCGACGACGCGGACCTCGACCATGCGGTGAACGGCGTGCTGTACGGCATCTTCAGCTCGTCGGGCGAGTCGTGCATCGCGGGCTCGCGCCTGTTCGTGGCGCGCGGCATCTACGACGAGTTCCTGACGCGGCTGGCCGAAGGCGCCAACGCGCTGCGCGTCGGCGACCCGGCGTCGGAACAGACGCAGATGGGCCCGCTCATCACCGCCAGGCACCGCGAAGGCATCGAGCGCTACGTGGACCTCGGCGTGTCCGAAGGCGGCCGCATCCGCACGGGTGGCGTGCGCCCGCATGGCGACGGCTATGACCGCGGCTACTTCTACAGGCCGACCATCATCGAAGGCCTCGACAACAGCGCGCGCACCAGCCAGGAAGAGATCTTCGGCCCGGTGCTCGTCGCGATGCCCTTCGACGACGAAGAGTCGTTGATCGCGCAGGCCAACGACAGCGTCTACGCGCTGGCCGCGGGCATCTGGAGCCGCGACTTCAAGCGCGCCTGGAAGCTCGGCCGCGCGGTGCAGGCCGGCACGGTCTGGGTCAACACCTACAAGCAGTTCTCGGTCTCGACGCCGTTCGGCGGCTGGCGCGACAGTGGCCTCGGCCGCGAGAAGGGGCGCGAAGGCATCTTCCAGTACATGGAGCAGAAGAGCATGTACTGGGGCACCAACGAACAACCTTTGCCCTGGGCATCGACATGAGCGTACTTGGCATCGACCAGATCACCTACGGGGCAGACGACCTGCCCACCTGCCGCCGTTTCTTCGAGGACTGGGGCCTCGTGCTGACGTCGGAAGCGGCCGACGAACTCGTCTTCGAGTGCCTCAACGGCTGCAAGGTGGTCGTTGCGGCGTGGGACAAGGCGGGCCTGCCGCCCGCGATGGAAGAAGGCCCGACGCTGCGCGAAGTGGTGTGGGGCGTGGAAAGCGATGCGGACCTCGACCGCTGTGCCGCCGCCATCGCGAAAGACCCGGCTTTCTTCGACAGCGCCGTCGACGGCGCGCGCCGCATTGGCTGCATCGACCCCAACGGCCTCGCCGTGCGCCTGCAGGTCAGCCGCAAGCACGCGGTCGACGTCGACTGCGGCGCCATGAACACCTGGAACGCCAAGCCGCGCATCAACCAGGCCGCGCCGATCTACGAGCGCGCGACGCCCATCGAGGTCGGCCACGTGGTGTTCTTCGTCAACGACGTGGTGGGCACCAGCGCGTTCTACGCGCAGCGCTTCGGTTTCGTCTCGTCCGACAGCTACCCGAACCGCGGCGCCTTCATGCGCTGCGCGGCGGAGGGCGGCCACCACGACCTGTTCCTGCTGCAGATCCCCTCGGGCAAGCGCGGGCTCAACCACGTCGCCTTCACCGTGCGCGACATCCACGAAGTCTTCGGCGGCGGCCTGCATTTCTCGCGCTGCGGCTGGGACACGCAGCTGGGACCGGGACGGCATCCGGTGTCGTCGGCCTACTTCTGGTACTTCAAGAACCCGGCCGGCGGACTCATCGAGTACTACGCCGACGAAGACCAGCTCACCGCCGACTGGCAGCCGCGCGAATTCGAGCCGGGTCCGACGGTGTTTGCCGAATGGGCCGTCGATGGTGGCCTCGACGGCAACACCCGCCGCCAGAAGAACGCGGAAGGCCCTAAGGGCGCCTTCCTTACCGAGAAGAAATGAATCCCTCGACCGCCATGCAACGACGCCTTTCCTTTTCCGTTCTGTTCGCCGCAATGACGGTCTTCGCCGTTGCGCTACCGGTGCACGCGCAAAGCGACGCACAGAAGCAGCTGTCGAGCGAACGCTTCACCATCGTCTCGCCGTTCCCGCCCGGCGGCCCGGTCGACACGCTGGCCCGCATGCTTTCCGACGGGCTTGCCAAGCGCTACGGCCAGGCCGCGGTGGTCGAGAACCTCGTCGGCGCGGCCGGCAACATCGGCATCGACAAGGTCAAGCGCGCCAAGGGCGATGGCCACACGCTGCTGGTGGTGCCGGCCGGCAACCTCACGATCAACCCGACGCTGATGCCGAACTTCCCGTTCGACATCGAGAAGGACTTCATGCCCGTCACCATGCTCGCCAAGGCGCCCAACGTGCTGGTGGCTTCGCCGTCGTCGGGCATCAAGAGCGCGAAGGAGCTGGTGGCGCAGGCCAAGGCCAGGCCCGGCACGCTGTCGTATGCCTCGCCGGGCGTGGGCAGCGGCCTGCACCTGGCGGGCGAGCTGTTCAAGCAGCAGGCCGGCATCGACCTGCTGCACGTGCCCTACAAGGGCACCGCACCGGCGCTCAACGACGTGCTCGGCGGCTCGGTGCCGCTGATGTTCAGCAACCTGCCCGCGACCATGCCCTTCATCAAGAACGGCAAGCTCGTCGCGCTGGGCGTAACCGAGGCGACGCGCAGCGCCGCCGCGCCCGACATTCCGACGCTGGCGGAGCAGGGCATCCAGGGCGTGACCGTGACCTCGTGGTACGGCCTGCTGGCGCCGAAGGGCACGCCGCCCGCCGTCGTCGAACAGCTCGCGAAAGACGCTGCGGAAATGCTGGCCCGGCCCGACGTGCGCGAACGCCTGAAGGCACAAGGCATGACGGATGCGGCGATGAAGCCGGCCGCGTTCGCCGCGCACATCCGTGACGAAACCGCCGTGTGGGCCAGGATCATCAAGGCCCGCAACATCGTGGCCGAGTGAGCCGCGGACCCCAAGAGCGGAGACGACACCCATGAAGACAAACGTCATGGCCGCAGCCTGATTTCATTTCACCTCATTCCCTCCCGGAGGCCCACGATGCAACAAGACCGCTATCTCCAACCGCACCAGGCGCGCCAGCGCCCCGCGACCACCTATGAAGACCTGCTCGGCGACGTGATCGAGCGCGCCTTTGCCGACGGCATCCACGACCTCGCAGGCCTGGTGCAGCGGCTCAACGACAGCGGCCTGGCCACGCCCGGCGGCCGGCCCTGGACCGAAGCGCTGTACCGCAAGGAAATGGCCGTGCTCGGCGCCTGAGCAGAAGAAAGAGAGAGACACCACCATGACCATCGCCATCACCCCCGCTGCAACCGCCCAGGCAGACCCGGTCGACCATCTGCTCGAGATCGGCCTCAAGGACCTCTGGTACCCGATCTGCCCCTCGCACTTCATCAAGGAGAACCCCGTCTCGCTGCGCCGCCTGGGCCGCAAGATCGCGCTGTGGCGCGACGGCGAAGGCGTGCTGCATGCGCTCGAAGACCGCTGCCCGCACCGCGGCGCGCCGCTGTCGCAGGGCGTGGTGCTGGGCGACCGGCTCTCGTGCCCGTACCACGGCGTGGAGGTGCGCCACGACGGCGTGGTCGTGCGCGTGCCCGGCAGCCCGGGCTGCAAGCTCGAAGGTTCGCAGGCCACGCGGCACTTCCATGTGCAGGAGCGCGCGGGCGCCGTGTTCCTCTACAACGCGAAGGAGCCGGTCGATGTTCCACCGCCGCTGGTGCTGCCCGAGCAGCTGACCGACGACGCCGAATATTCGAGCTTCCTCTGCTACACGGAGTGGAAGGGCGACTACCGCTACGTGCTCGACAACGTGATGGATCCGATGCACGGCACCTACCTGCACAAGCAGTCGCACTCCATGGCCGAGGGCGATTCGAGCGCCAAGTTCGGCATCCGTGCGACCGACACCGGGTTCGTGTTCGAGAAGGAAGGCCAGCGCAACGTCAACTTCGACTGGACCGAATGGGCCGACACCGGCATCCACTGGATGCGCCTGGAGATCCCCTACCCGAAGACCGGCGGCCCCGGCGGCAACTTCATCATCATCGGCGCCTTCTCGCCGATCGTGAAGGGCGTGACGGCCACTTTCTTCTGGCGCGTGCGCAAGCTGCCGTGGGGCTGGCAGCGCGACACCTGGCGCTTCCTCTACAGGAACCGCCTCGAGGCGCGCCACTGGCATGTGCTCGAGCAGGACCGCGTGATGCTGGAAGAGATGGAGCCGGACGCCAACCAGCACGAGAACCTGTACCAGCACGACCTGGGCATCGTGCGCCTGCGCCGACACATGCGCAACCTGGCCGTGGCGCAGCTTGGCTAACCCCCAGGCTTGCCCACTTCGTGTGGCCGCCAACCCCCTTGCAGGGGGCAACACCTGCGGCCCGGCAAAGCCGGTTCCGCGGTGTTTCTGGAATGACTCCGGGTCTTCGAAGAGGTAGTTACCAATGTCTTCCCCCACGCTGAACGCCCTCGTGCACACCATGCGCTACGAGGCCGACGGCATCGTGAGCGTCGAGTTCCGCCCGGCCGCGCCGGCGGTGGACTTTCCCGCCTTCGAGGCCGGCTCCCACATCGACCTGCACCTGCCCAACGGGCTGGTGCGCAGCTACTCGCTGTGCAATCCCTCCAGCGACCGCCAGCGCTACGTGGTGGGCGTGCTCAACGACCGAAAGAGCCGCGGCGGCTCGCGCTACGTGCACCAGCAGTTGCGCGTGGGCATGACCCTGCCCATCTCGGCACCGCGCAACAACTTCAGGCTGGAAGAGGGCGCCGACCGCTCGGTGCTCGTGGCCGGCGGCATCGGCGTGACGCCCATCTGGTGCATGCTGCAGCGGCTGGTTGCCATCGGAAAGCCGGTGGAGCTGCTGTACTGCGCGCGCACCCGCAAGGAGGCCGCCTTCTGCGACGCCATCGAAGCGCTGGCGCGCGAGAAGTCGGTGCAGCTCACCTGGCACTTCGACGACGAGAAGGGCGCGCCGCCCGACCTCGCGGCGCTGCTGGCCGGCAAGGGCGCCACCAGCCATTACTACTGCTGCGGCCCGACGCCGATGCTCGACGCGTTCGAGAAGAGCTGCGAGCAGCTGGCCTACGCCAACGCGCACATCGAACGCTTCGCCGCCGTGCATGTGGAGGCGCCCAGCGCCACGCAGGGCTGCGTGGTGCAGTGTGCGAAGAGCGGCAAGAGCGTCGAAGTGCCGGCAGGCAAGTCGATTCTCGACAGCCTGATCGACGCCGGGCTCAACCCCGACCACAGCTGCAAGGAAGGCGTTTGCGGCGCCTGCGAAACGGCGGTGCTCGAAGGCGAGGTCGATCACCACGACGGCATCCTCACCAAGATCGAACGTGCGTCCAACAAGACCATGATGATCTGCGTCTCTCGCTGCAAGGGCGAGCGGTTGGTGCTCGACATCTGAGGCCCGCGGCCAGAAAAACCACCCCGAAAAATCCGATGAAAAAATACTTGATCACGCTGGTTTCGATCAGCGCGGCTGGCGGAGCGCTGGCCCAATCTTCCCTCACGCTCTTCGGCGTGGTCGACGCGGCCGTCACCTACACGAAGGGCAGCGGCAACGGCTCGGCCCACAAGACGCAGCTGACCAACAGCGGCAACATGTTCAGCCGCCTCGGCTTTCGCGGCACCGAAGACCTGGGCGGCGGACTGTCGGCCAACTTCTGGCTCGAGATGGGGCTGCAGAACGACAGCGCCACGGGCTTTCCCTCGAACTCGAACAACCAGGCGAGCGGCAACGGCACGGCGGGTGTGCTGAGCTTCAACCGCCGTTCGACGGTGAGCCTCGCAGGCCCGTTCGGTGAAGTGCGCCTGGGCCGCGACTACGTGCCGGCCTTCTGGAACACCGCCATCTTCGATCCCTTCGGCACGGGGGGCGGCATCGGCGCCAACCAGATCTACTTCTCGGGCCTCGGCGGCCTGGTCGCACCCACCGGAACGCGCGCCTCGAACAGCATCGGCTACCTGCTGCCGGCCAACCTGGGCGGCTTCTACGGGCAGGTGATGTATGCAATGGGCGAGAACGATTCCACCTCGGTGCTGCCCGGCACGCGGGTGTCGAACACACACGACGGCGAGCACACCGGCGCGCGCTTCGGCTACCAGGGCGGCGGCCTCAACATCGCCATGGCCACCGGCCGCACGCGCTATGCGAACGGCGAACTGCGGGTGACCAACCTCGGCGCGGCCTACACCTTCGGTCCTTCGCTCATGAACCTCAAGCTCACGAGCGAGCTGTACAAGGAATCGAAGGGCGGCACCGATGCCAAGGGCGCGCTCATCGGCTTTCATCTGCCCATCGGGCCGGGCGAGATCAAGGCTTCGTATGCACGCTACCGGCTGGCACCCGCCGACGCGGCGCTGAAGCCCACTTCGTCGAAGCTGGCCATCGGCTACGTGCACAACCTGTCGAAGCGCACCGCGCTGTATGCGACGGTGGCACGCATCGGCAACCAGAACGGTGCTGCGCAGGCGCTCTCGGGTGCGATCACGGCACCGAACCGCGCGTCGAGCGGCACCGAGTTCGGCATGCGCCACATGTTCTAGGCGCACCACGCGCCCGCACCACCCACGCAGGAGAGGCCCAGGCCATGCAGAGCAAACACTTTCGTTGGTACGGCGTGATCACGCTGTTCGTGATCGTCGCGATCTCGTACGTGGACCGCATCAACATCGCGGTGCTGATCACCGATGCCGCGTTCCTGAACCACGTGGGCCTCGCGGCGACCGACCGCGTGAGCCAGGGCTTCCTGGCGACAGCCTTCATGCTCGGCTACGGCGTGTCGGCCTTCGTGCTCACGCCGTTCTGCTCGGCGCTGTTCGGCGTGCGGCGCAGCCTGATCTACGGGCTGGTGCTGTGGGGCGTGGTGACCTGGGCCTCGCCGATGTTCGACAGCTATGGCCTGCTGCTGGCCTCGCGCGTGCTGCTCGGCGTGTCGGAAGGGCCGCTGTTCTCGCTGGCCTCGTCGTACATCAAGGCGCATTTCCAGAGCCACGAGAACGGCAAGCCCAATGCGCTGGTGAACATGGGCACGGGGCTGGGCCTGGCGGTCGGCTATCCGCTGGTGGGCTGTCTGCTCACGCAGTTCGCATGGGACAGCTCGTTCCACGTGCTCGGGGTGCTCAACATCGCGCTGGGCATTCCGCTGGTGCTGGCCTTCGTGCGCATGCCCGCCGGCCACGCCGACGGCGTGAAGCCGTCGTCCCTCGGCGAGGCGACGGCGCGCGTGGGCGGCATCGTGAGGGGCGCGCTGCACACGCGGCATCTGTTCCTCATCACGCTGCTCACTTCGGCGGCGCTGGCCTACCTCTGGGGCAGCAGCAACTGGCTGCCGACCTACCTGCGCGAGGCGCGCGGCTTCTCGCTGCGCGAGATGGGCTGGATCGCTTCGATGCCGCAGTACGCCACGGTGCTCGCGGTGTTCGTGGGCGGCGTGCTCATCGACAAGCTCGGGCGCGATCGCGTGCCGTTCATCTTCATGGGCGCGAGTGCGGGCGTGGCGCTGTCGGTGCTCATGGCCATCAACGCGCACGATCCCTATGCGGCCGCAGCTTGCCTGGTGGCGGCCAATTTCTTCTGGGGGCTGCAGAGCCCGGCAATCCCCAGCACGGTGCAGCATTGCTCGCGGCCCGAGCACACGGCCAGTGCTTTCGGCGTGACCAACGGCACGGGCAGCCTGGTGGCGGGCTTCATGCCGGCGTTGATGGGCGGCGTGATCAGTGCGGTGTCGTACAGCTCAGGCGCATCGGGTACGGCCGTCACGGCGGCCTCGTCGGCCGCGGGTTTCTTCGCGGGCTTTGCGCTGCTCATCGGCACGCAGGTGGTGGTGTTCGGCTGCGGCCTGCTGCTGTGGTGGCGCGAACGCGCACAGCGCGTGGCTGCAGTCTCTGGTTCACAGCTTTCGTAGCGTTCGCTGCCGCTTGAACCTTCGTACTGTGGCCGTGATGTCACAGCGAACGCGGCTGATTTTCGTCATCTGCGTGAGCAGGTGTTGCAGGCGCTGAACCATCTTCGTATCGCATGGCATGCATCGCACGCCATGACGCCATTCGGCTTATCGCGCGCGAACAATTTGAGAGCGAAAAGTTCCGCGGGTCGTTGAGATGTCGCATTCGATCAGCTACAACTGGCGCACATCAATGGACGAGGGAATGCGCGTGATATCAACGAGAAGAGCCGCAAGAAGTCTGATCCCGACGAACACAGCCCGTGTCGTTCCCGTTGTGCAGCAACGGCCGGCGCCAATGCACGGGCGCTAAGGCACACCGCCAGCCTCGAGGCCACCCCCCGCATCCGATCCACCCGCACATCGACGGGAATGGAATCCATCACCCCTCGCATCCTGGGGCCACCTGCATCGCCTGCGGTGTGGCCTGGCGTGGCACGTTCGTGCCGCGCCGGCTGGAGACAAATCCCGGCGTGATCGTGTTGTCCTGACGAACGTGTCGTTCGCCGGGAGGGCGCGGTGCTGCCTGTTCGAAGCGTTGTTCATTCCATCACCGCGCGTGTCCGCGCATCACCGGCTATCCGCCGATGCGTGCAGGGCAGCGCATGTCCTTACCAAAAGGCGATCATGAAAAAACTCAGCAATCCCCTCGCGAAGCATCTTGCCATCACTGCAGTGACCCTTGCCGTGCTCACGGCATGCGGCGGCGGCGGAGACAGCGGCTCTTCGTTCGGCGCCGGCGCCGGTGCCGGCCTGTCGAGCCCGATCACGTCGGCCCCCGCATCCGACGGCACGGGCGCGGCCAAGACACCCGACGACGGGGTGCCTGCCGCACCGGCCGCGATTGCCGCGGTCGACAAGTCCGCCAAGCCGATGGAGCTGCCCGACACCGTCTGGCCGAGCAACTACAAGCTGTGGTTCCGTCCCGATGCGGCGCTCAAGACCTTCGTGGGCCGCGGCGATGTGGAGATCGAGGTGCTCAAGCCGGTCGACGCCATCGTCGTCGCCGCGCACAACCTGAACTTCGCCAAGGGCCGCACCACGCTGCGCAAGGTGTCGAACCCGGGCGAGGCGATCCCGCTGATCCCGACGCCGCAGACGCTGGGCGACTTCGTGCAGCTGCGCCTGAACGACGGCCAGATCGCCAAGGGCAAGTACCTGCTGCACATGGAGTGGGACGGCAAGATCCAGTTCTCCGATGCCGAGTACTGCCCGCCCGCGGAAGTGGCGCGCAACCCGTTCTGTTCGGCCGCGACCGGCGTCTTCAAGGTGGGCCTCTCCACGCCCGAGGGCGTGAGCAGCGATGCCATCGTGACGCAGGGCGAAACCAACTACGCGCGGCAATGGTTCCCGGGCTGGGACGAGCCTGCCTTCCGTCACACCTTCGAGATCTCGGCCGAAGTGCCGGGCGACTGGAAGACCGTGTCGAACGGCGCCGAGAAGTCCCGCGTCGTGCTGCCCGACGGCTACCAGCAGGTGTCGTTCGAGAGGACGCCCTCGATGCCGATGTACCTGGCCTTCTTCGGTGGCGGCAAGTTCGACATCCTGGCGGACACCTTCAAGAACCCGCTCGACGGCAGCGACATGCCGCTGCGCTGGTTCACGCCGCCAGGCCGCTCCACCTGGGCCACCTTCGCGATGGAGTGGACCAAGGTGGCCATGGACTACTACTACAACTACACCGGCATTCCGCTGCCCTTCAAGAAGTTCGACACCGTCGCGGCCAACGACAGCTACGACAACAAGCCCAACACCGGCTTCGGCGGCATGGAGAACTGGGGCTCGATCTTCGAGTTCGCCGACCGCGTGCTGACCAAGCCCGGCGACACGCCGACGCTGTACTCGGTGACGGTGGTGACCCATGAGATCGCGCACCAGTGGTTCGGCGATCTGGTCACGCTCGACTGGTGGGACAACGTGTGGCTCAACGAATCGTTCGCGCGCTGGTTCGAACGCCGCACGACGATCAAGTTCCACCCCGAGTACTACAGCTTCTCCGACTACGTGCTGGACAAGCACAACGTGATCGTGGCCGACCTGAAGAGCACCGCGGTGCCCGTGCAGCGCAACCTGAACGACGCGGGCTCGTTCGGCTTCATCAGCCCGTCGATCTTCGTCTACAACAAGGGCAGCCATGTGCTGGAGACGATCCAGAACTACATCGGCGAAGAGGCGATGCAGAAGGGCCTGCAGATCTACCTGAAGGACTACGCGTTCGGCAACGTCACGCCTTCGCGGCTGTGGACTTCGCTCGAGAAGGTGACCGACAAGAAGGTCAGCGAGATCGGCGACAGCCTCATCCGGCAGACCGGCATTCCGTTGCTGACGGTGGACGCGCAATGCGCCGGCGACCGCACCTACGTGAACATCACGCAGGAGTCGTTCCCCAACCAGAACCAGTTCCCGGCCTCGACCTGGACCATTCCCGTCACGCTGGCGTATGGCGATGCGATGGAGAAGCGCAAGACCTTCGTGATGTCGAACAACGCGACGCAGCTGGATCTGCCGGGTTGCACAGCGGTGCTGGCCGGGCCGACGGGGCAGGACTACTACGTGAGCAACTACAGCGCGCAGTCGTGGAGCGACCTGCTGGCCAAGGCGCAGGCCTTCGCGGACAACAAGCCGCTGCTGCTCAACATCGAGCGCGACGCCTTCCGCCTGCTGTCGGTGGGGCGCATCACGCAGGCGCAGTACGACCAGATCAAGGGCGTGCTGAACCTGCCGGCGCCGCTGCTGGCCAAGACGCAGCTGAGCCAGCAGAAGATGGCGGCCGTGGACGCGGGCGGGAAGGAGGAGTACCCGCATGCGCTGCGCTTCCAGGGCAGCCTGAAGCTGCGCGAGAACGACAAGCGCTGAGCCTCGTGACCCACGCATGATGCCGACCGGGCGCGCCCTGACAGGTGCGTCCGGCGGCACATGCCTCACACCATGACCATCATGAAAAGAAACCTACTCAAGTACATCGTGGCGGGCGCCTGCGTTTCGCTGCTGGCGGCCTGCGGCGCGCGCGGCGGACCCGAGGCCGAGCTGGTCGGCGTCTACGCCATCAAGAAGAACGGCGCACTCAAGGAGGTCGTCAAGATCGAGCGCCAGGGTGATCGCTACATCATGCGCGACAAGGTGCGCACGCCCGAGTGGAGCGAGCCCAAGATGCAGATGCAGCCGGTGACGCGCGAGCGCTGGAACAGGATCACCACGGACAGCGAGAACACGGCCTTCGTCGGCGTGTCGAGCGACCAGCTCGCGATCTTCAAGGTGCCGCCGGGCTGGCAGAAGAACGACTTCAAGACGGAGACGGGCTACTTCCTGTTCTATTCGCAGGGGCCGGTGGAGGCCTACAAGCTCTGAGCGGGATTGTTCGGGGCGCGATCGCTCAGTGCGGCACTCACCCCCATCGACGACCGCGACACCGGTCCGGCTACGGCGCGGGGTTCGTCGAGCCCGGCGCGACGATCGCACCTTCGATGCGGTGGCGTTTCAATGCATCGGCGACGAAGCCGCTCGCCTTCATCTCCTCGACGAAGGCGGCCAGCAGCGCCTGCGCGTCGTCGCCGCGGCTGGCCGGCGTGCCCATGGCCTGCTGGATCACCATGAAGCGGCCCGGCAGCACGCGCACGCCCGGTGCGCGTTGCGCTTCGCCTTCGAGCAACTGGCGGATGCCGGCCGCCACTTCGACCTGGCCTGAGCGCAGCGCGGCCAGTGCGGGCCCGGCGCCCTGGAGGCGAACGATCCCGGCGTGCCGGATCTCGCGCGTCAGGAACAGGTCGTAGGCGCTGCCCGATCCGACCGAGATGCGATGGCCCTCGGCGTCGACCTGCGCGTTATCGGTCAGCGCCGATGACTCCGGCACGAGATAGCTGCCCTCGATCAGCACATAGGGCGCGGTGAAGCGCAGCCCTTCGCTGCGCGCGGGATCGACCGCGAAGAAGCCGATGTCGGCCTTCTCGTTCTTCACCGCATCGACCGATGCGGCCGCCTTCTCGAACACCACCAGCTCGATGCCCACGCCGAGCCTGCGGGCGAACTCGCGCGCCAGGTCGACCGACACGCCCACCGGCTCGCCGCTCGCGGCGTCCTTGCTGGCGAGGATCGGGTTGCCGAGGTTGATCGAGGCGCGCAGCGTGCCGCTGGGCGCAAAGGCGGAAACGAGGGCGGGGGAGGGCTGCGGCTGGGTCATGGCGTCCGTTCGTCGGGGGAGGAAGGGGATGGATGATGGGCGCCAGTTTAGGCGCGCCCGGCACGCCGGCCGGTCAGCGCGCCGTCAGCGGCTCCAGCCCGGTCTTCGCGATGGTGGGCGCCGCCGCCGGCGAATTGAGATAGCGGATCAACTGCCGCGCGGCCTCGGGCTGCTTCGATGCGGTGGCGATGCCGGCCGAGAACACCGTCACGCGCTGCACCTCGTCGGGCAGCGGGCCGATGTAGTCGATGCCCGCGATCGGCAGCAGCTCGCTCACCTGCTGCAGGCCCAGCGCCGCGTCGCCGCGCGCGACGACGGTGCCCACGCGTTCGCTCAGGATGCGCTTGCTCTTGGGCTTGACTTGGTCCTCGATGCCGAGCTTCTTGAGCAGCTCGGTCTCGTAGTAGGTGCCGCTCGCGCTGGCCGAGTAGGCGATCGAGGGCGCCGCGATCAGGGTGCGCTTGAGCGCGTCGACGGTGCTGATGTCGGGCCTGGGCGCGCCCTTGCGCACCGCGAAGCCGATGGCCGAGCGCACCAGGTCGACCTGGCTGCCGGGCACCACCTTGCCCTGTGCGACCAATGCGTCGAGCGCGGGGCGGGCGAGGATCACCACGTCGGCCGGTTCGTTGCGCGCGAGGCGGCTCGGGATCGAATCGTCCGCGTTGCCCATCGAGGCGCCATAGGCCGTCTTCACCGAGCGGCCGCTGCTGCGCTCGAACTCGGGACGCAGGTCGTTGTAGGCGGCGGTGAAGCCGCCAGACGTCATGACGTGGATGTCGCCGGTGGCGGCCGGCTTGTTGCCGCCGAGGCTGCCGCAGCCGGCGAGAACGAAGGCCGCGACCAGCGGAAGTGCGGCGCGGCGGGTCAGAAAAAGGGAAATGGGCTTCACGATGTCTCCTGATGGAAGAGGGCGGCAGCATGGGCGCTGCCTGCCGCAGTCATCGTAGGGGGCGGAACTGTCAATCTGCCCTCAGGGAATTAGTGGTTACTACCGAAGTGAATCGGTGCGGCGGCGCCGGCCCGGGGGCGTGCGGTTTTGCAACGATGGCCGAGGTTTCTGTCACGGCAGCCGAAAGCGAATCGAAGCTTTCGTTGTGTTTTGACGTCGATTTTTGTATCGTCGTGTTGGATTTTTTGCTGAATGAAAAGACGATGAAGCTTCACATACGAACAACGGTTGCCGCGCTCGCGGTCTTCGCGCTCACCGGTCTTCTGAGTGCCTGCACGACGGTGTACCAACCGAAGGGCCTCACCGGCGGCTACACCGACACCCGCCTCACCGACAACAGCTACGTCGTCGAGTTCTCCGGCAACGGAAACACCTCGAAGGACGCCGTCTGGAACTACTGGCTCTACCGGTGCGCGGACCTGACGGTGCAAAAGGGGTACGCCTACTTTGCCGTGCTGCCGAAGGCGAGCGCGGCTGCCGTACCCGATGACCCGCCAGTCTTTCGCCTCGCCCAGAATGATGTGGACGAGCCCGAGTGGATTGAACTCAAGGGCGGCGGGGGAGGCGGGGGCGGCGCCCGGGCGCCCACCTACATCTATGTGCCCGGCGGCGGTGGAACCATCACCACCTGGCACAGCAAGGCCACGATCCTGATGTTCAAGGCTTCGACGGAGCCCGGCGCGCGGTACTCCCTGCGCGCCAGCGCGGTGATGGAAGCGCTCAAGCCCTTCATCGCCAGCCAAGGGCGCAGTGGCGCGCTGACCTCGGAAGAAATCGCCCGGCGTGCGATGACTTTTCCCGATCCGGTGACGGAAGTTCAGCCTGCCTCGGTGCCTTGGTCGGGCGGCAGCGGGGGCCGTGTCGAGATGAAGGATCTCTCCGGCCTGTTGCCAAAGTAGGTCGTTCATTCTTCTCGCGGAGTCTCCATTGAAAAAGACAACAACGGTCCTGGCTGCGGCCACGGCTTTTTGCACCTTGCTGCCGGGGCTTGCGAACGCGCTGACACCCGAGGAGCTTTTCCGAAAGGTCTCGCCCGCTGTGTGGGTCGTGATTCCGCGCGACGACCAGGGGCGTGCGCTCGGCAGCGGCAGCGCCGTCGTCGTGGGCCCCGGCCGTCTCATCACCAATTGCCACGTGCTTCGCAAGGCCGCGTCGATCACGCTGCGGCGCGAGCGCGAGGAACTGACCGCCAGCCTCGAGTACCCGGATCCGGAGCGCGATCTCTGCCAGCTCAAGGCAGGCAACCTGCCGCCGTCGATACTGGGCATCGTGCCCACGGCCACTTTGCAGATCGGGCAGAAGGCCTATGCGATCGGCGCGCCCCGCGGCCTGGAGCAGACCCTGAGCGACGGCCTGGTTTCCGCGCTGCGGCGCAATGCCGCGGGCGAGGTGGAGTACATCCAGGTCACGGCGCCGATCTCTCCCGGTTCCAGCGGCGGCGGGCTCTTCGACGAACAGGGACGCCTGATCGGCATCACCACCGCCGCCATCGGCGGCAGCGCGCAGAACCTGAATTTCGCGCGGCCTGCCCAATGGATCGGCGAAGTGCCCGCGCGCGGCCGCGTGGCCATGGCCGAATACCGGCGCACCGAGAAGCCCGCCCCATCGTCGACACCGACGCTGGCGGCCGTGGTGGTCCAGACGAGCGAGGCGGCGCGGCCCCTCGTGTCGGCTGCACCGGCACCGGCGGAGGACGCACGTCCGGCAGGGCAGAACGCGATCGACGCGGAGCGGCTGGCCAAGACACAGCGCTGCAGCACCGATCCGCGCGCTTCGCTGGTCGGCAAGGGTGCGGGCGTCGAGACCTACAGCATTGCTTGCACGGACGGCTACGCCCTGATCGTGAAGTGCGAAGCCGGCAGTTGCCAGGCGCTGAAGTAGTGGCTGCGCCGTGCCATCGTGCCTCCGGCATCGGGAGGCTGGCGCGCAGCGCGCTCATCGCGACGGGCCTGGTGCTGCGGCTTGCCCCCATCGGCGTGTTGTCGATGGGCGCGAGCGTGGCGCAGGCGCAGACCCAGGCACAGGCACAGGCACAGAGCGTCGATTGGGAGCGGCTCGATCGGGCCTTCGACACCTACTACGCGGCCGGGAAGATCGGCGAGGCGACCGACATGGGCCGGCGGCTGGTCGACCTGTCCAGGAAGACGCTGCCCCCGTTCCATCCGCGGCAGGCGGTGAGTCTCTGGAAGCTCGGGCTTCTGTACCTGGACACGCGGCAGCCAAGGTTGGCGGAGCCGATGCTGCGGCGGGCCCTTGTGATCACCGAGCGCTTGTCTGCGCCGCCAGCCGGTGCATTGGCATCGCTGCTCGCTTCCCTGGCCAGGCTGTGCGCGAGCGATGGCCGCACCGACGAGGCCGAGCGGCTCTACGCGCGGGCCACGGCGCTGCTGACCCCGCCGGCCGAAAAAGACATGCCCATGCTGGCCCAGTTGCAGTACGGGCAGGGCGTGATGTACGCCGTGCTGGACCAGCCGGCGCGCGCCGAGCCCTTGCTGCAGAAGGCGCTCGCGACGCGGGAGGCGCTGGCGGGGCCGCAAGGCTCGTTCGAGGTCGCTCACACGCTGAGGGTGCTGGGAATCTCGCGCCGCGCTTCCAAGGACTACGAAGGCGCCATCGCCTACCTGGAGCGTGCGCTCGAAGTGGGGGAGCGGCAGAAACCGTCGAGCGACGCGTTCATCTCGCTGACGCTGGACGAGCTGGCCGCCACCTGGGTGGCCGGCGGGCAGCCGGCCAAGGGCGAGGCTGCTGCAAGACGGGCGATCCTGATCCTCAATGCGCCGACGTCCTCCAACAATGCCGAGCTGGCGCGCGGGCTGTTCACGCTGGGGCAAATCCTGAGCGCGACGGGCGACCTCGACGGTGCCGAGGCCGCCGCGAACCGGGCGCTCGAACTCCGGCAGCTGCTGTACTACCGCAATGACCCCATCATCGCGGAGTCGCTCGAGCTGCTGAGCGGCATCGAGGAACGGCGCGGGCACACGGAGCGGGCGGCTACGCTGCGCGCGCGCATGCAGCAGGTCAACGATGTCATCGCGCAGGAGCGCCGGGACCCGGTGGACAAGGCGCCGAGCTACGCCGCTGCGCCCCAGGTCGCGTACCCCGAGGCCGCGCGCCGCGAGGGCTACGAGGGCAAGGTGGTGCTGCGCGTGCTGGTCGGCGCCGAAGGTGTCCCATCGTTCGTCACCGTGGTCGAGAGTTCCGGCCATGCCGTGCTCGACGAGGCCGCGACCGAGTCGGTGTTCCGGATGAAATTCAGTCCTGCGCAAACGCGCAGCGGGCGCGTCGTGATGGCACCGATCCAGGTGCCGATCGATTTCCGGCTGGGTCCGGCGAATGCCGCTGCGGGAGGCTAGGTGGACTTTTCAGCATCACTCGTTCGCATCGCGGCGATCGCTCTGTGCATGACCGTTGCCGCGTGTGCGACGGTGCCGCCGGCGCCTTCCGTTGCGGGTACCGGCATCCACGCGAAGAAGCTCGCCGTCGGGGTTTTCGAGGGCGAGGACGCCAGCGTGCGTGTGATCGGCGACGTGCTTCAGGCCGATCTCCGTCGAGGCGGCATCGTGCCTGTTGTCGATGGCGAGGGCGCATGGCTGGGTTCCACGCAGGTGCCGAACTGGGAGGCGTGGAGCGCACGGGGGGCCGGTGCGGTTGGCGGGGGACGGGTGCTGCGCCTGCCCAGCGGCAAGCTGCGCGTGGAGTTTCGATTGTGGGATGTGGCTGCTCGCAAGGAGATCGGAGGCATTCAGTTCGATGCCGATTCCAGCGATGCGCGCCGGCTCGGACATGCACTCGCCGATTTCGCCCAGGAGAAGCTGGCGGGTACCAGGGGAACGTACACCGAGCGCCGGGCCAGGATCGACGTCCAGAACGGCCGCTATGCGTTGTCGGTAACCGACAGCGACGGCGCGGATCCCCAGGTGGCATTGACTGCACGCAAGCCCATGGTGTTGCCGACGTGGACATCGGACCACCGGTTTCTGGCCTATGTTTCGCTCGAAACGCCAATGCCGACCGTCTGGCTACAGGATGTCGAATCGGGGCTGCGCCAGCCGGCAGCGCCTGCCACATCGCTCGCCGATGCCTGTCCGTCCTATGTGGCGTTCCTGGTTCCGGGGCCGAGCGTTGCTCCGCCGGGGCACATCCTTGATGACGCATGGCATGGGGACGCGGGCGCGGCATGCAAGGCCGCTCTGTTGTCGCTGGCCGGGCGCGCCGACGTGGCCCTTGCCCGCATGCGGCTCGGATTGCCGGCACGCCCGGGCGTGAAGCCCGACAGCGAAATGAGCTGGGCCGAGCGCATCGCCAAGGCAGTCCGGCAGAACGTGATCTTCCCTCCGGAAGGCGGGGCAGGCCTGTCGGGCAACCCTGCGGCCGAGTTCGACGTGCGGCTGGCGCCCGATGGCACGATCACGGGGGCAGTGCTCAGGAAATCGAGCGGCGTGCCCGGTTGGGATGGCGCGGCGCTGCGGGGTATCCTCAAAACGGAGCGTCTGCCGCCTGACGTGGATGGCCGTGTACCGTCCGTTCTGACCATGAGCATGCGCCCTTTCCGCTAAGCTCGAACTCGTGCCCGTTTTGTGGGCCGCTCTTGGCGCCGACTACGGCGCGGGCGGCTTGCCGGCCGCTTTGCCGCTGTCGTTCGTGGCCGGCAGGCGCCCCCGCTTGGCAAGCCCCTCGCGCAGCAGGAACTCGACCTGCGCGTTCGCGCTTCGCAGCTCCTGAGCGGCCAGGCGCTCGATCTCGGCCCACAGGGCCGGATCGATGCGCAGGGGGTAGGACTTCTTGCCGGGACTGGCCATCGGGTGCGGTTGCGACGCTTCGGCGCGTCAGGTGTAGAGGGTACCCGTGTTGACCACCGGCTGGGTCTCGCGGTCGGAGCACAGCACCACCAGCAGGTTCGACACCATCGAGGCCTTGCGCTCGTCGTCTAGCACGACGAGGTTGCGCTCCGACAGCCCCTTCAACGCGGCCTCGACCATGCCGACCGCACCCGCCACGATCTGGTGCCGCGCGCTGACGATGGCCACCGCCTGCTGGCGCCGCAGCATCACCTGGGCAATCTCCGGCGCATAGGCGAGGTGGGTGAGCTTGGCATCGAGCACCTCGACGCCGGCGCTGGCAAAGCGCTGGTTCAGCTCGGCCTTGAGCGCATCGGCCACCACGTCCAGACCGGCGCGCAGCGTGACCTCGTCGCTTTGAAGATCGTCGCCGCTGTCGTAGGCGTAGACGGTGGCGAGGTGCCGGATCGCGGCCTCGGCCTGGATCGCCACGAACCTGTTGTAGTCGTCGATCTCGAACACGGCCTGCGCGGTGTCGTGCACCCGCCAGACCACGGCCGCGCCGATCTCCACCGGGTTGCCGCGCTTGTCGTTCACCTTCAGCGGCGGGGTGTTGAGGTTGCGCGCGCGCAGCGAGATCTTCTGGCCGGCCTGGAACGGGTTGGTCCAGCGCAGGCCCTCGGAGCGATCCGTGCCCTGGTACTGGCCGAAGAGGGTCAGGATGATGCCTTCGTTGGGCTGCAGCATGTAGAGCCCCGGCAGCAGGGCGACGCCCACCACGATCAGCAGGATGCTCATGGGGAGCGGCATCAGCCGCTGCACGATCGCCCATGCGCCGAGCCCGACAAGCGCGAGCACCACGACGGCGATGCCATATCCGCTGACGGACCGGTAGGGCTGCTCATTTCGGACCGAGCGAGGTGGTCGCAGTGTCTGCTCATGCATGAAGGCCTCCGATTGAAAGTGATATCACTTTAATATCTTTTTCGAGGCGGTCAAGATTTTTTTCGGCACTGTCTCCCCGGCCGCTTCCCGCAGGCACTGCGCAAACTGCGCGACGACGGGCGGGGTCGCTCGCGGCTTGCGCTGCAGAAGACCGATCTCCCGGTAGAACGTGAACTCGCCGAGCGAAAGCGTGCGGACGCCCGGAGGAAGCGGAAGGTGTGCCTCGACCAGCGGCACAAGGGCAACGCCCAGCCCCTTGGATGCCAGATGGATGAGCGCGGGTATCTCGTCCACTTCGATGGCGTCTTTCACCGCGAGCCCTTCATGCCGAAGGAACCTCTCCACCATCCGTCCGCCGAACGACGCGCGGTCATAGCGCAGGAAGGGCTGTGCCTGGATGAGGGTGCGCCAGTCTTTCCCCGGGACGCTCTTCGGCGCGATGAGCACATACGGCTCGTGCACCAGGGATTGCCATGTCAGGTCCGGAAGGATTCCGAAGGGTGGCCGGATGATCACGGCCGCATCGATCTTGCCGGCATCCAGGTCGTCCATCAGCCGCATGGACACGCCGGGCGACACATGGACACGGAGCAAGGGAAAGCCGCGGCGCATTTTTTCAAGTGCCCGCGCCACCAGCGTCGGCTGGGTGGAAGCAATGGCGCCGATTCGCAGCAGCCCGCGGTTCGTGGCGTCGTCCGGAAGCTCGCCGAGCTTTGCGTAGAGGGAACAGATCTCCTCTGCGCGCACCAGCGTGGTCTCGCCTGCGGCATTCAAGGTGGCGGACCGCCCCGTCCTGTCGAAGAGCTCGAACCCCAGGGCCTCCTCGAGCCGCTTGATCTGGCTGCTGACCGCCGATTGCGTCAGGCCGATCCGCTCGCCCGCTGCGGCAAACGTGCCATGACGGCAAACGGCGATGAAGGTTCGGAGCTCTGTGATCATGGCGGATTCATCGAAATTATTGGTGCTCAGAACGTAAATATATCGCTTTCGGTTATGAGATTCGCTGCTTAAAGTCCGGCCACCCTGAACTCACCGATGCGACGACTCCCATGAGCACTCCCGATACAAGGATTCCGTTCCACCTGGCTTTCCCCGTTCGCGACATCGCCGAAGCCCGCGCCTTCTATGGCGAGTTGCTCGGATGTCCGGAAGGGCGCAGCGCGCCCGAGTGGGTCGACTTCAACTTCTACGGACATCAGATCGTGGCGCACCTGGCACCCGGCGAATGCGGCCACAAGACGCACAGTGCCGTGGACGGCCACGACGTGCCCGTGCGTCACTTCGGCGCCGTGCTGCCGATGGACCTGTGGCAGGCGATGGCCGACAAGCTCATTGCGCGCCAGACCCAATTCGTGATCGAGCCCTACATCCGGTTCAAGGGCGAGCCGGGCGAACAGGCGACGATGTTTTTCCTCGACCCGTCGGGCAACGCCATCGAACTGAAGTCCTTCGCGGATCTGGACTCGCTGTTCGCCGTCTGAAAGCGCCGACGTGAAGAAAAGACAATGCCTTCCTGCGGCCGCAACGGCCGCGGCGCTCCTGCTGTCCTTCGGGAGTGCATCCGCTCAAACCGATGTCCTGAAGAAGATCAGGGAGTCCGGCGCCATCACCATGGGCGTGCGCGATGCCTCGGGTGCCATGTCCTTCACCCTGGGGCCCGGCAGCTATGCGGGCTTTCACGTCGAAGTCTGCGAACGCGTCATCGCCGACATCGGGAAGGCACTGCAGATCGGCAAGGTCAACGTGAAGTACCAGCTCGTCACGCCGCAGAACCGCATGCCCCTCGTGCAGAACGGAACGGTCGACATCGAGTGCGGCACCACGACCAACAATGCGGCTCGTCAGAAAGACGTCGCGTTCGCGCCGACGCTCTATGTCGAAGGTGTTCGCATCGCCGTCAAGGCGGCGTCCGGGATCGCATCGCCAGCGCAGCTGTCCGGCAAGACAGTGGCTGCCACAACGGGAAGTACCTCTGTCCAACTCGTGAGAAAGCTCAAGCGCGATGGCGCCAGCGACATCGCGGAGGTGCTCGCCAAGGACAACAGCGAGGGCTTCCTGCTGCTCGAGTCGGGCCGTGCGGACGGCTTCGCCGCCGATGGCCAGATCCTTGCCACCCTGATTTCCAGGAGCAAGGAGCCGGCGCAGTACAGGCTGCTCGACCAGGTCCTCAGCATCGAGCCGATCGCGATCATGCTTCCGAAGGGAGATGCCGCGTTCAAGAAGCTTGTCGACCAGAGCGTGGTGTCGTTGGCGAAGAGCGGAGACGTCGCGCGAATCTACGACAAGTGGTTCATGCAGCCGATTCCGCCTCTCAACGCGAAGGTGGGATTGCCAGCCAGCGTCTTGACGAAGGCCGCATGGGCCAACCCCACCGACAAACCCATGGAAGATTACGAGGTGCGATAGCGCGGCACATGCAATGAGCAATTCAAGCTCAAGCCAACTGCCCGCTCGCCAGCGCTGCCGCCGCCGCACGCGTCTCCACGCCCAGCTTCTCGAAGATGTGCTCCAGGTGCTTGTTCACCGTGCGCGGGCTGGTGCCCAGGATCTCGCCGATGTCGCGGTTGGTCTTGCCCTTGGCGAGCCACGACAGCACCTCGGTTTCGCGCGGCGTGAGGGCCGCCTCGGCCAGCCGTGCCGAAGACACGCCCGCGGCCCCGTCGCGCTGCATCGCGAACAGCAGCATGGTCTCGCCGAGCGCCGCCGCGCCCAGGTTGCGCACCGACAGTCGCATGCCCGTGGCGGTGCCGACGGCAATGGCCGCGCCGGGCGCGAGTGCCGCCTCCAGCGACGCGGGCAGCAGGCCCGGCGCCACCGGGTCTTCGAGCGCATGCAGCCACAGCGCGGCCTGCGGCGAGCGCCAGGCGATGCGCCCGCGCGTGTCGACGAACACCACGCCCATGCCCGCCACATCGACCGCATCGCGCGCCATGCGCGTGATGCGCGCGTTGCGTGCATGCGTGTGCAGCCGGGCCAGCACCTCCTGCGCACGGATCGGTTTCACCACGTAGTCGACACCGCCGCACTCGAAGCCTTCGACCACGTGCGCGGTTTCCGAGAGGCCCGTCATGAACAGCACCGGAATGTGCGCCAGCGCGGCATTGGCCTTGATGCGCCGGCAGGTCTCGAAGCCCGAGAGGCCGGGCATCAGGCCGTCGAGCAGGATCGCGTCGGGCACCACCAGTTCGAGCCGCTGCAGCGCGGCCTCGCCGTCGGCCGCGACCAGCACGGTGTAGCCGCTGGCCTCGAGCGTGTCGCACAGCATGCCGAGGCTGCTGGGGGCGTCGTCCACCACCAGCACCACGGGGCGCTCGGCCGAAGGCGAATCAGGGAGCGAGGGTGTCTGCATCTTCTGACAGTGCGTTGCGGAGTTTGTCGAGTTCGAAGCGCGTGACCATGCCGCGCAGCCAGGTGCAGGTCGAGGCCGCCGCGGGCGATGCGGCCACCAGCCGGTCGAGCGTGGTGTGCAGGCCGCGCACGTGGCCCATCTGCGCCAGGCGCATGAGTTCGGCGCGTTCGTCTTCGGAAAGGGCGAGCTGGCGCGGGCGCGGCTGCGCTTCCGGCTCGTCGGCCGCGGTCGGGCCCATGGAGTCCCCGGCTGCGAGCCATTCGAGGCCCAGGTGCCGCTCCAGCGTGGCGATGAGCTCCGACTCGATCACCGGCTTGCCCACGAAGGCCTGGCAGCCCGCCGCGCGCAGCCGCTCGGCCTGGTTCTCGAACATGTTGGCCGAGACGATGATGATCGGGATCTCGCCGAAGCCCGAGGCGCGCACCGAGGCGGCGGTCTGCCAGCCGTCCATGTCGTCCATCGTCAGGTCGAGCAGGATGGCCGATGGCAGCTCCTCGCGCAGGCTGTCGAGGCACTCGGTGCCGCTCGCGGCCTCGCGCACCTCGAAGCCCAGCGGCGCGAGCATGCCCGCGAGCATCTGGCGCTGAACCGGCTGGTCGTCCACCACCAGCAGGGTGCGGCGCGCGCCGATGTAGCCCGACACGGGCTGCCGCAGCGCACCCGCCTTGCCGGCCTGCGGGCCCGGGTCGGCCACCTCGCGCAGGTACACGCGCACGCTGAAGGTGCTGCCCTGCGAGGAGGTCGATGCCAGCTTGAGCTCGCCGCCCATCAGCGAGGTCAGCAGGCCGGTGATGGTCAGGCCCAGCCCCGTGCCCGGCTCGCCGCGCCGGCGGCCGGCCGCGCCGCGCTCGAAGGGCAGGAAGATGCGCTGGTGGTCCTGCGGCGCCACGCCGATGCCGGTGTCGACCACGTCGAAGCGCAGCACCTCGCGGCGCGCGTCCACGTGCAGCGTGACGGTGCCGCTGTCGGTGAAGCGCACCGCGTTCGTCAGCAGGTTGATGAGGATCTGCCGCAGCCACTTCGCATCCGCATGCACCCACGGCGGCAGCCGGCCCGCGTGCGTGTAGACGAAGGCCAGGCCCTTGTTCTCGGCCTGCGGGCGCACCATGTGCACCAACTGGTCGAGAAAGGCCGGCAGCGCCAGCGCAGCGGGCTCCAGCTGCAGCCGGCCGGCCTCGATGCGCGCGAGGTCGAGCAGGCCGTCGATCAGGCCCAGCATGTGCTCGCCGCTGCGGTGGATGGTCTGCACCGCCTCGCGCGGCGGCTTCACCGAGTCGCCCTTCAGCAGGATCTGCGAGTAGCCCAGGATGCTGTTGAGCGGCGTGCGCAGCTCGTGCGTCATGCCGGCCACGTAGCGGGTCTTGGCCTGGTTGGCGGCCTCGGCGGCCTCCTTGGCGGTCTGCAGCGCGGCGTCGGTGCGGCGATGCGCCTCGATCTCCAGCGCCAGCAGGTTGTTGTGGCGGTTCGATTCCTCCTGCGCCATCTGCCGGCTCTCGCTGCCCAGCACCACCCACCACGCGGCCACCGCGGCCACCACCGAAAGCAGCGCGAACACCTTCAGGAAGGCGGTGGCCATGACCGGGTCGCTGGTGCCCGCCAGCGCCTCCTGCGCGTACACCACGCCCACCACGGTGGCCAGCAGCGCGACGAGCGACGTGGCCACCAGCAGGTAGTGCGCCACGCGGAAGTTCAGGCGTGCCGACAGGGCAGGCGGCAGCAGCGCCTGCAGCCACCCGCTCATCTGCTCGGCCGCGCGCGAATCGGTCTTGCAGCGGTCGTGGCAGCGCGACTCGAGCGTGCAGCACAGCGAGCAGATCGGCGCGCTGTAGGCCGGGCAGTGCGCCATGTCTTCCGACTCGAAGCTGTTGTCGCACACCGAGCACTTCACGCCCTGGCCCGGCGTCCAGCGCTCGATGTCGTTGCGCGCGAGGTAGTAGCGCCCGCGCGTGCGCCAGGCCAGCAGCGGCGACAGCGCCATGGCGGTGGCCAGCGCGATGAAGGGCGAGAACGCCTTCGCCCATTGCCCCAGCGTGCCGGAGTAGGCCAGCATGGCCAGCGCCGCCGCCACCAGCATCGACACCAGCCCCACCGGGTTGATGTCGTACAGGTGCGCGCGCTTGAACTCGATGGTGCGCGGGCTCCAGCCCAGCGGCTTGTTGATGACCAGGTCGGCCACCAGCGCACCTACCCAGGCGATGGCGATGTTGCTGTAGAAGCCCAGCACGTGCTCCAGCGCCGCGAACACGCCCAGCGCCATCAGCAAGATCGCGATGGCCACGTTGAACACCAGCCACACCACGCGCCCCGGGTGGCTGTGCGTGAGCCGCGCGAAGAAGTTCGACCATGCCAGCGAACCTGCATAGGCGTTCGTCAGGTTGATCTTCATCTGCGACACCAGCACGAACAGCACCGTGATGCCCAGCACCCAGGCCGGATCGCGCAGCACGTAGGAGAAGCCCGTGAGGTACATCTGCGTGGGTTCGACGGCGTGGTTGGCCGGTATCTCGTGCTGCAGCGCGAGGAAGGCGAGAAAGGCGCCGCCCATCATCTTCAGCATGCCCGGCACGATCCAGCCGGGGCCCGCGACAAGCACCGCCGTCCACCAGCGCACGCGGTTGGCGGCGGTCTTCTCGGGCAGGAAGCGCAGGTAGTCGACCTGCTCGCCGATCTGCACCACCAGCGAGAAGGCCACTGTGGCGGCGGCGCCGAACATCAGCGGGTCGAAGCCGCTGCTGTCTGAGGTGCGGCCCACCAGCCCGGTGAAGTCGGCATAGAGCTCGGGCTTCTTCACCAGCACCGCGACGAAGGGGCAGATGAACAGCACGATCCAGATCGGCTGCGTCCACAGCTGCAGCCCCGAGATCAGCGTGATGCCCCGCGCCACCAGCGGGATGATGACGATCGACGACACCATGTACAGCAGCCACAGCGGCCAGTCGAGGTACATCTGCAGCGCCAGCGCGAGGATGGCCGCCTCCAGCGCGAAGAAGATGAAGGTGAAGCTCGCGTAGATCAGCGAGGTGAGCGTGGAGCCCAGGTAGCCGAAGCCGGCGCCGCGCGTGAGCAGGTCCATGTCCACGCCATGGCGCGCCGCGTAGTACGAGATCGGCAGGCCTGTGAGGAAGGTGATGAGCCCGACCACCAGGATGGCCCACAGCGCGTTCGAGAAGCCGTAGCTCAGTGCGATGGCCCCGCCGATGGCCTCCAGCGCCAGGAACGACGTGGCGCCGAAGGCCGCGTTGGCGACGCGGAACTCCGACCACTTGCGGAAGCTGCGCGGCGTGTAGCGCAGCGCGTAGTCCTCCAGCGTCTCGTTCGCGACCCAGGCGTTGTAGTCGCGGCGGATGCGGAAGATCTTCTGTCCGGAGACGGATTGCATGAGGGGTTCTCGCGGCGGCGGTGGCATGGCGCGGGGTACAGCAAGAAGCGCTCCCTGCGTGCTTCCGCCGCGCTTGCACTGGTTTCTGGCTCGCGAGTCTGCAGGCACGGCGTGCTCTGGCCGCTACGTTGAATGACGTATTCGCGCATACGCCACTGATTTCTAAAGTTCCAGCCATGGTGCTCGGGGCACCGTCCGATGCACTGCGATGGTGCGCGGCCTTCCTTTCCAACAACCTGCCTGGAGTTTCCTGATGTCGCGTGATTCCGATCTTTCCCTCGATGCCCTGGCATTGCGCCGCCGCCGCCTGCTGCAGGGCGCCGCCGCGCTGCCCGTGATGGGCCTCAGCGGCCTGAGCTTCGGCCAGGGCCAGTTCCCCACGGCCAAGGTCAACACGACGAAGCTCGCCGTGACCGACACCGAGGTGACAGTGGGCCAGCTGCATTCGTCCACCGGCACCATGGCCATCTCGGAGACCGGCTCCATCCAGGCCGAGCAGCTCGCCATCGATCAGATCAACGCCATGGGCGGCATCCTGGGCCGCAAGATCAAGGTCATCAAGGAAGACGGCGCCTCCGACTGGCCCACCTTCGCCGAGAAGTCGAAGAAGCTGCTGGTCAACGACAAGGTCGCGGCCGTGTTCGGATGCTGGACCAGCGCCTCGCGCAAGGCCGTGCTTCCGGTGTTCGAGAAGGAGAACGGCCTGCTGTACTACCCCACCTTCTACGAAGGCCTGGAGCAGAGCAAGAACGTGATCTACACCGGCCAGGAAGCCACGCAGCAGATCATCTGGGGCCTGGACTGGGGCGCGAAGGAGAAGAAGGCCAAGACCTTCTTCCTGGTGGGCTCCGACTACATCTGGCCGCGCACCTCGATGAAGATCGCGCGCAAGCACATCGAGAACTTCCAGAAGGGCTCGGTCAAGGGCGAGGAGTACTACCCGCTGGGCCACACCAACTTCAACTCGCTGATCAACAAGATCAAGGTCGCCAAGCCCGACTGCATCTTCGCGGCGGTGGTGGGCGGCTCGAACGTGGCCTTCTACAAGCAGCTCAAGGCCGCGGGCATCACGGGCGACAAGCAGTTCCTGCTGACGCTGGCGGTGACCGAAGACGAAATGACCGGCGTGGGCGGCGAGAACTTCGCGGGCTTCTATTCGTCGATGAAGTATTTCCAGTCGCTCGACAACGCGAACAACAAGAAGTTCGTGGAGGCGTTCAAGGCCAAGTACGGCAAGGACGCGGTGATCGGCGACGTGACGCAGGCGGGCTATCTCGGTCCGTGGCTGTGGAAGGCGGCGGTGGAGAAGGCCGGCAGCTTCGACGTGGACAAGGTCGTGGCGGGTTCGCCCGGCATCGAGCTGAAGACGGCGCCTGAAGGCTACGTGAAGCTCGACGCCAACCATCACCTGTGGAGCAAGGCGCGCATCGGGCAGGGGCAGCTCGACGGCACGTTCAAGGTGGTGGCGGAATCGAGTGAGCTGATCAAGCCCGATCCGTTTCCCAAAGGCTATCAATAAACCCCTGATGACTTTCTCCCTCCCCCTCTGGGGGAGGGCAGGGGTGGGGGCAAGCGGAGCCACCAATGGGCGCGCTCTGCCTGCCCCCATCCCAACCTTCCCCCGGAAGGGGAAGGAGCCAACAGCCAATACAGGAATCCTCCATGACTCTGTCAGACATGATGAACATCGGCCTCATGCAGGGCTTCGCGGGGCTGAGCCTCTTCGCGGTGCTGCTGCTCATGGGCCTGGGGCTGGCGATCATCTTCGGCCAGATGGGCGTCATCAACATGGCGCATGGCGAGTTCATGACCATCGGCGCCTATTCGATCTACCTCGCCGCGCAGGTGACGGAGCGGATGGCGCCGTCCTTCATGCCGTACTACTTTCCGATCGCCATCGGCCTGGCCTTCGTGTTCGCCTTCATCGTCGGCTGGCTGGTGGAGTGGGGGCTGATCCGGCACCTCTACAAGCGCCCGCTCGACACGCTGCTCGCCACCTGGGGCGTGAGCCTGGGCCTGCAGCAGATCTTCCGCACCTTCATCGGCCCGAAGGAAGTGAGCCCGACGCTGCCCGAATGGCTCATGGGCTCGTGGACGCCGCATGAAGGCCTCGACATCCCGATCAACGGCCTGTTCGTGCTGGCGCTCACCACGCTGGTCACGGGCGGCGTGCTGGTCGCGCTGCACAAGAGCCGCTGGGGCCTCAGGGTGCGCGCCACCGTGGCCAACCGCACGATGGCCAATGCCACCGGCATCGACACCATGAAGACCGACCGCCTGACCTTCGCCATCGGCTGCGGCATTGCCGGCATGGCGGGCGCGGCCTTCACCACCATCGGCTCGACCGGGCCGACCTCGGGCTCGCTCTACATCGTCGACGCCTTCCTGGTCGTCACCTTCGGCGGCGCCGCGAGCCTGCTGGGCACCGTGGTCTCGGCCTTCGGCATTGCGCAGACGCAGTCGGTCTCGGAGTTCTTCATGACCGGCTCGATGGCCAAGGTGCTGACGCTCTCGCTGATCGTGCTGATCCTGATGATGCGGCCCCAGGGGCTCTTCGCCGTCAAGGTCCGCCGCTGATGAACCCGATTCCTTCCTGGAGAACGTTCCGATGATGAATTTCATCAAGGCCTCGATCCTGCGCTACCAGCTCGGCAGCCTGCTGCTGCTGGTGCTGCTGCTGGCGGTCGTGCTGCCGCTCTCGCTCGACATCTTCCGCCTCAACCTCGTGGGCAAGTACCTCACCTATGCCTTCGTCGCCGTGGGGCTCGTGATGGTGTGGGGCTACGGCGGCGTGCTGAGCCTGGGGCAGGGCGTGTTCTTCGGCATCGGCGGCTATGCGATGGCGATGTTCCTCAAGCTCGAGGCCTCGGACCCGGTCACGACCAAGATCCAGTCGACCCCCGGCATTCCGGACTTCATGGACTGGAACCAGATCACCGAGCTGCCCGCGCTGTGGCTGCCGTTCAAGAGCCTGCCGCTGAGCCTGGCGCTGGTGGTGCTCGCGCCGATGGCGCTGGCCTGGCTCGTCAGCTTCGCGATGTTCAAGCGCCGCGTGGGTGGCGTGTACTTCGCGATCATCACCCAGGCGGTGGCGCTGATCTGCACCGTGCTCATCATCGGGCAGCAGGGATACACGGGCGGGGTCAACGGCATGACGGACCTGAAGACACTGCTGGGCTGGGACACGCGCACCGACAGCGCCAAGTACATCCTCTACTACGTCTGCGTGGGCCTGCTGGTGGCCAGCATCGTGCTGTGCCGCTGGATCCAGACCAGCAAGCTCGGCACGCTGCTGCTCGCCATGCGCGACAAGGAAGACCGCGTGCGCTTCTCGGGCTACGACGTGTCGAACTTCAAGGTCTTCATCTTCTGCCTCGCGGCCGGGCTCTCGGGCATCGGCGGCGCGATGTTCGCGCTGCAGGTGGGCTTCATGTCGCCGAGCTTCGTGGGCATCGTGCCGTCGATAGAGATGGTGATCTTCTGCGCCGTGGGCGGCCGCATGAGCCTGGTGGGCGCGGTGTACGGCGCGCTGCTGGTCAACGCGGGCAAGACGCTGTTCTCCGAGAGCTTTCCGGACCTGTGGCTCTTCCTGATGGCCGGGCTCTTCATCGGTGTGACCATGGCCTTCCCGATGGGGCTCGCGGGCCTCTGGGAAGAAAGGATCCGCCCGTGGTGGAAGGGCCGACGCGAGGCGCTGCGCCAGGCCGCGGTACGGCCGCCGCCCGCCGTGCCGACGACGCCTCCGGCCCCGGTGGCGCCGACCGCATCCCCCGAACCCCACCTGCCCGAAGGTGTCGGCAGCCAGCGCGCCTGAACCCCGGAGCCCCATCATGAGCAACACCGATTTCGCGCTCGCCGTGGAAGACCTCACGGTCTCCTTCGACGGCTTCAAGGCCATCGACGACCTGACGCTCTACATCGACAAGAACGAGCTGCGCGTGATCATCGGCCCCAACGGCGCGGGCAAGACCACGCTGCTGGACCTGATCTGCGGCAAGACGCGCGCCAGCGGCGGCAGCATCAAGTTCAAGAACACCGAGCTCACGAAGATGGCCGAGCACAAGCGCGTGCGGCTGGGCATCGGCCGCAAGTTCCAGACGCCGTCGATCTACGAGAACCTCAGCGTGTTCCAGAACCTCGAAGTGTCCTTTCCCAAGGGCCGCTCGGTGTTCGGCGCGCTGGCCTTCAAGTGCGACGACGAGGTCAAGGCCAAGGTGCAGGCCGTGGCCGAAGACATCGGGCTGGCCGACAAGCTGCGCACCGAGGCCGGCCTCCTGAGTCATGGCCAGAAGCAGTGGCTCGAGATCGGCATGCTGCTGATGCAGGAGCCCGAACTCCTGATGCTCGACGAACCCATCGCCGGCATGAGTGCACGCGAACGCGAGCTCACGGCCGAACTGCTCAAGCGCATCTGCCAGAACCGCGCGGTGATCGTCATCGAGCACGACATGGCCTTCGTGAAGCAGATCGCGCACAAGGTCACCGTGATGCACCAGGGAAAGATCCTGGCCGAAGGGCCGATGGAGAAGGTGCAGGCGGATCCCAAGGTCATCGACGTTTACCTGGGGCACTAGATGAAGTCCTGCTTTTCGATTCGTCGCGTTGTGGGGCATTCAGGGCGCGATCCCGCCGACGGGGTGCCTTGCTCCGCGAATGTCCCCCGGCCTGCGGCCTCCTCCTTTATTTCGCTGCACAAGGCACCCCATCGGCGTGATCGCTCAGCGCACGGGTTGATCGGCCGCGAACCCACAGCGTGCCCTCGTGCACAGGGCACCGGGTGCTCCCCGCAGCGAAATAAAGGAGGAGCCGAAGGCGGGGGACATTCGCGGAGGGGAGTACCCGGTGTCCTGTGCACGCGCCCCGAACAAGAGCACCCGAGGAGCCCCTGAAATGAGCAACATCATGCTGAAGGTCGAAGACCTGCACACCGCCTACGGCCAGAGCGAAGCGCTGCACGGCATCTCGTTCGAGGGCCATGCCAACGAAACCGTCGCCATCATGGGCCGCAACGGCATGGGCAAGACCACGCTGTTCAAGAGCCTCATGGGCGTGCTGCCGATCAGGAGCGGTCGCATCGAGGTCGCGGGCCAGGACGTGTCGCGCGACGAGAGCTTCAGACGCGTGGCCAAGGGCATTGCGTACGTGCCGCAGGGCCGCATGATCTTTCCGACGCTGACGGTGGAAGAGAACATCCAGACCGGCCTCGAGAACTCGAAGACCAAGCACATCCCCGAGGAAATCTACGCGCTGTTCCCCGTGCTGTGGGACATGAAGCGCCGCAAGGGCGGAAACCTCTCGGGCGGCCAGCAGCAGCAGCTCGCCATTGCGCGCGCGCTCGTCACCGACCCCAAGGTGCTGCTGCTCGACGAGCCCACCGAGGGTATCCAGCCTTCGATCATCAAGGACATCGCGAAGGCGCTCAACGAGATCCGCAAGCTGCGCGGCATCACCATCGTCGTGTCCGAGCAGGTGCTGAGCTTCGCGATGGACGTGGCCGACCGGCTGTTCGTCATCGAAGGCGGACGCCTGATGCATGAGACCGCGCGCGACAAGACCGACGTCGATCACATCAAAGCCTACCTCTCTGTCTAACCACAACCCCAGGAGCCACTGCAAATGACGGACACGCTGATCAAGGTCGACCTGACCAAGCCGCCCACCGAGAACGAGATGATCCACAACCGCTGGCATCCGGACATTCCGATGGCCTGCTGGGTCAACCCCGGAGACGACTTCATCCTCGAGACCTTCGACTGGACCGGCGGCTTCATCAAGAACAACGACAGCGCCGACGACGTGCGCGACATCGACCTGAGCACGGTGCACTACCTCTCGGGCCCGGTGGGCGTGAAGGGCGCCGAGCCCGGCGACCTGCTGGTGGTGGACCTGCTCGACATCGGCGCCAAGCAGGACAGCCTCTGGGGTTTCAACGGCTTCTTCTCGAAGAAGAACGGCGGTGGCTTCCTCACCGATCATTTCCCCGAAGCGCAGAAATCGATCTGGGACTTCAAGGGCATGTTCACGAGTTCGCGCCACATTCCCGGCGTCAACTTCGCGGGCCTGATCCACCCCGGCCTGATCGGCTGCCTGCCCGACAAACCCATGCTCGACATGTGGAACGAACGCGAGGGCAAGCTCATCGCCACCGACCCGGACCGCGTGCCCGGCCTCGCCAACCCGCCGTTCGCCGGCACCGCGCACATGGGCAAGATGACCGGCGAGGCCCGCGCCAAGGCGGCCGCAGAGGGCGCGCGCACCGTGCCGCCGCGCGAGCATGGCGGCAACTGCGACATCAAGGACCTGTCGCGCGGCTCGAAGGTGTTCTTCCCCGTGTACGTGGACGGCGCCGGTCTGAGCGTGGGCGACCTGCACTTCAGCCAGGGCGACGGCGAGATCACCTTCTGCGGCGCCATCGAGATGGCCGGCTGGGTGCACATGAAGGTCACGCTCATCAAGGGCGGCATGGCCAAGTACGGCATCAGGAATCCGATCTTCAAGCCCAGCCCGATCACGCCCCAGTACAACGACTACCTGATCTTCGAAGGCATCTCGGTCGACGAATCGGGCAAGCAGCACTACCTCGACGTGAACGTGGCCTACCGCCAGGCCTGCCTGAACGCCATCGAGTACCTGAAGAAGTTCGGCTACTCGGGCGCGCAGGCCTATTCGATCCTGGGCACGGCGCCTGTGCAGGGCCACATCAGCGGCGTGGTGGACGTGCCGAACTCCTGCGCCACGCTGTGGCTGCCCACGGGCATCTTCGACTTCGACATCAACCCGAATGCCTCGGGGCCGGTGAAGATGATCGACGGCAGCATCGACATGCCGCTGTCGCACGACCTGCGCTGAAGGCGGGGCCGCCCATGCCGACCTACGACTACGCCTGCGGGCGGTGCGGTGGCTTCGATGCGCTGCGGCCTTCGGCCCAGCGCGACGAGCCGGCCGCGTGCCCCGACTGCGGCGGCGCGTCGCCGCGCGTACTTTCGGCCGCACCGCGGCTCGCGCTGATGGCCTCGGGCACGCGCACTGCCATGGAGACCAACGAGCGTGCGCGGCACGAGCCCGGCAGCTCGCGCGACTATGCGCGCTTCAAGCATCCGGCGGGCTGCGGCTGCTGCGCGGGATCGTCCCGGCGCAGCGCGACGGTGACCGCGCCGAGCGGGGCCAAGTCGGCCCCCTCGAAGCGGCCGTGGATGATTTCGCACTAAGGTTGCGCTAACAATCGGGGCGCGCAACGGTTCCGTGCAAACCCCGATTGTTTCAATCTCGTGAACGCCGCGATTCCTTTTGCAGCGGTTTTTCAAGGGGCTTCAGGATCACACTTCATTTCACCAACCAACCCATTAGGAGATTGAAATGAATGCCTCGAAGATCCTCGCTGCTGCTGCCCTCTCGCTCCTGGCTGCTGCCGGTGCGCAAGCCGAAACCTATGAAGGCGTGCTCACCGTGAACTCCGGTGTGTCGCGTGCCGAAGTTGCACCGCAAGCCGTTGCCGCCGCACGTGTCGGCAATGAATACAGCGATGGCGCCAGCGCCGGCGCGCAAGCCTTCACCTCGACCGCCGACCGCTCGGTGATCCAGGCCGAAGCTGTCGCCAAGGCGCACGACCCGCTCGCCAGCCTCGACCGCCGCGCCTTCTACCGCGACGAAGTGCCGCAGGCCTACAAGAAGCCCAGCGTGTCGTTCACGCGCCAAGCTGGCCTCTGAGCCGATAGCTTTGCCGATCTCCGATCGGCAGGCTCCATGAAGAACGGGCCTCCTGGCCCGTTTCTTCGTTTCCGTTTTCGCCTCGTCACTCGATGCTGAATGTCTTGATGTGCCCGTCGCACTCGGCGCGCAGGACATCGCCATCGATCTCGATGCGGGTCCAGGTAGCGAACACGCGCTCGCTGCTGGAGAGTTCGATACTGTCCTTGGAAAGCACTCTGTAGTGCAGGAGCGGGCCGCATGCGGGCCCGTTCTTCTTGCCCAGGGTCGCGGCGACGGAGCCGCCCGGATCGAACCAGTAGCTTTCGATGTCCGTTTCGGAGACCAGGGCCAGGCGTTGGCCGATGGGTATTGGTGTGTTCATTGGCGGCCTACAGGTCGAGCCATTCATTGGCCTTCCGGACACCGTAGGCAATGGCCGCATCGACGTCATCGAAGTGCCAGGGCGGGGTCGAGCGCCCACTTGGCGTGACCAGCGACAGGAAGGCCGCTTGCGACAGCATCGAGGTGACGGCCAGCACGGGAAAGGGCTGCTCGCCCGGCCCCGAGCCGGCGTCCCGGAACTGTGCAATATCGTCGAACACCTGGCGCAGTGTGTTGCCCCAGCTGTAGGACATCGCACGAAAGTCGAGGATCACGCAGTCGGCGTCGAATGCCTTGAGTCCGTGCAGCGAGGACGTGGCGATGAAGGCGCCATGCGCGTTGCCAAGACTGCCCGGCGGGTATTCCCCTTCGAAGGAAACGACGAGCACGGTCCTGCCCTCCGTCTGTCGGCGGTCGGGCAGCAGAAAGCGACAGGTGAGACCCGAAGGGACCTGCGGGACCACTTCGGTCAACGTGAATCGTTGGGTTGGGAAGCCGGACTTCATTGGGCGAGCATCATCGCAGTTCAGCGACCGAACATGGCGCCTGGCGCTCAGCCGCCCGCGCGCCGGTAAGTCAACAGCCGGCCCCGGTAGGCCGCGCGGTCTACGGCGGCGAGCTGATCCAGCCGCTCCTCGCACATGCCGAATCCCTCGTCGGCCATCTGCCGGTTGAAGGCCGCGCGGTTGCCGCGGTCGGGATCGACGATCCATACCTCGGCGGCCGGGCTCGCATGGCGGCCGATGAAGGCTGCGAGCAAACCGCCGGCATCGCGCTCGTACAGCAGGTCGCTGCCGATGATGAGGTCGTACAGGCCGCGCACGTCGTCTTCGCCACCCGTCTCGCGCATGCCCCAGTGGCCGCGGCGGTATTTCATCGGCGGCAGCGCATTCAGCCGAAGGTTCTCCAGCAGGAATCCTGCGGTCAGCGGATGGCAGTCGCTCGCGGTCATGTCGTTGCCGCGGCGGTGCCCGACCAGGCTCGCGAGTGCGAGGCCGCAGCCGATTTCGAGCACGCGCGCGCCGGTCGCGACAGGATGCGTCGCCATGCGCGCGGCCAGCTGCGCGCCCGAGGGCCACAGCAGCCCGAACATCGGCCACGCCGCGGAGGAGATGCCTTGTGCGGCCGCCGCACCCAGCGGGTCGGAGAACTGCTGGCGGTCGAGCAGCGACCGGATGACGAGGTCGTCGGCACCCGCGATGGTGATGCGTTCCAGCTTGATTCGGTAGCCCGGCATCGGAGGGTGCGGGCCTCGCGTGCGAGGCCTCGAAGCAGCAAAGGTGGCCCAGTATGCGCGCCGGCCATCATTCCCGCGCCAGAACGAAGCTCTTGCGGATGCCGCTCGCGGCCGAAGGCGCCACCCACAGGTCGAACTCGCCCGGTTCGGCCACCGGTTTCATGTCGCGGCCGATGAACTGCAGGTCGTCGGCGGTGAGCGTGAACTCGACCACCGTCGACCTGCCGGGTTCGATGCGCACCTTGCGGAAGCCCTTGAGCTCGCGCACCGGCCGCGTCACGCTCGCGGCGCGCTCGGCCAGGTAGAGCTGCACCACCTCTTCGGCTTCGCGCATGCCGGTGTTGGTGACGGTGGCGCGCACGCGCAGCGTGCCGGCGAGCGGCATCCGCTCCTGGCTCAGCTCGACGCTGTCGTAGCGCACCGGTGCATAGCCGATGCCGAAACCGAAGGGGTAGAGCGCCTCGTTCGTCGCATCCACATAGCGGGTCTTGAAGGCGGTGCCCGGGGCGCCTTCGGGCGAGGGCCGGCCGGTGCGCTTGCGGCCGTAGTAGTAGGGCACCTGCCCCGCCGTCTGCGGAAAGCTCACCGGCAGCCGGCCCGAGGGGTTGAAGTCGCCGAACACCACGTCGGCGATCGCGTGGCCGGTCTGCACGCCGAGGAACCAGGTCACCAAGATGGCGCGCGCATTGCGCACCGCGCCCTTGAGCGCCATCGCGCGGCCGTTGCTCAGCAGCACGACCACCGGCTTGCCGGTGGCGGCCACCGCTTCGGCCAGGTCCTGCTGCGCCTGCGGCAGGCCGATGTCGCTGCGCGAGCGCGATTCGCCCGACATGCGCTGGCTCTCGCCGATGGCCAGCACCACCACGTCGGCATCGCGCGCGGCGGCCACGGCGGCCTCGATGCCTCCGGGCAGCGGCGACTCGACGTTCGCGCCGCGTGCGATGGTCACCGAGGAGCCGGCGCCCAGCGCGGCGCGCAGCCCTTCGTCGATGCCCACCGGCGCCGACTGGCCCGGGAACAGGCTCCAGGAGCCCATCAGGTCCTTGGTGCCTTCGGCGAAGGGTCCGATCAGCGCGATCTTCGTGCCGGCCTTGGGCAGCGGCAGCAGCTGGCCCTCGTTCTTCAGCATCACGATGGAGCGGCGGGCATCCTCGCGGGCGAGCGCGATGAATTCGGGGTTCTCCGCGCGCTGGGCGGCGGGCGGCCCGTCGAGGCCGCGGAACGGATCGTCGAAGAGGCCCAGCTTCTGCTTCACCTGCAGCACGCGGCGCACGGCCTCGTCGAGCCGCGCCATCGGCACTTCGCCGGAAGCCACGAGGTTGGGCAGGTGGCGCATGTAGAGCCCGCTCTGCATGCTCACATCGGTGCCGGCCATGAAGGCCTGCTTGGCGGCCTCGCGGCTGTTGGCGGCGTAGCCGTGCTCGATGAGTTCCTCGTCGGCCGTGTAGTCGGAGACCACGAAGCCCTTGAACTTCCATTCGTCGCGCAGCACGCCGGTGAGCAGCGCGGGGTTGGCGGTCGAGGGGATGCCGCCGATCTCGTTGAAGGCGCTCATGACCGAGAGCGCGCCCGAGTCGATGGCCGCGCGGAACGGCGGCAGGTAGACCTCGCGCAGCGTGCGCTCGGAGATGTCGCTGCTGTTGTAGTCGAGCCCGCCCTCGGCGGCGCCGTAGGCCGCGAAGTGCTTGGGCGTGGCGAGCATCGAATCGGCGTTCGACAGCTTGCTGCCCTGGAAGCCGCGCACGCGTGCGGCCGCGAACTGGCGCGCGAGGTAGACGTCTTCGCCCACGCCTTCGAGGCCGCGGCCCCAGCGCGCATCGCGCGCGATGTCGACCATGGGCGCGAAGGTCCAGCGGAAGCCGTCGGCCGTGGCCTCGACCGCCGCCGCGCGCGTGGTGCGCTCGGCCAGCGCGGGCTCCCAGCTCGAGGCCTCGGCCAGCGGCATCGGGAAGATGGTGCGAAAGCCGTGGATCACGTCGGCGCCGAAGATCAGCGGAATGCCCAGGCGCGACTCGCGCACGGCGATCTGCTGCAGCCGCAGCTTGCCTTCGAGGCCCGCGTTGTTGAAAAGGCCGGTGAGGCGTCCGGCGCGCACGTCGGCCGTCTCCTGCTGGCCGTTGCGCCAGCCGGCCTGCGGGTTGTTGGGGACATTGACGTCTGCCGGGCCGTAGAGGCTGAGCTGGCCGGCCTTTTCCTCGACGGTCATGCGCGCGATCAGGGCCTCGATGCGCGCGTCCGCCGCATCGGGCACCGTGGGGTCACCCGGGGCGGAGGCGGCGAAGGCGGGAGGGAAGAGGAAGGCGAGGCAAAGGAGGGCCGCGAAAGCGGGGTTTCTGACGTGCATGGCCTGCTATTCTGCAGACAACGCATGCCGCCCCCGGGCAAGCGGGTTTCCGTCGTGTCCGTAGGGCTATGTCTTGCCCGGTTGCGCTACTCGGCCGTCGCACCCGCTTCCTTGGCCACCTTGACCCACTTGGTCGTCTCGGCGCCGATGAAGGCCGCGAGCTCCGCGGGCTTCATGTTGCCGGCCGTCACGCCCTGTTCCTCGAAGCGCCTGGCCACGTCGGCCTGCTGCACCGCGCGGGCGAGTTCGGCGTTCAGTCGCTGCACGATCTCGGGCGGGGTGCCGTGCGGGGCCATGAGCGCGAACCAGGTGGTCATGTCGTAGCCCTTGAGGCCGGCCTCGTCGAGCGTCGGCACGCCGGGGTAGGCGGGCGAGCGCGTCTTCGTGGTCACGGCCAGCGCATGCACCTTGCCGGCCCGGATGTGCGGTGCGGCCGAGGGGCTGGTCTCGATCGCCATCTGGATCTGGCCGCCCATCAGGTCGGCCATCATCGGCGCGCCGCCCTTGTAGGGCACATGCACGATGTCGGTCTTCGTCATCGAGCGGAACAGCTCGCCCGAGATGTGCTCGGTGCTGCCGTTGCCGGCCGAGCCGAAGTTGACCTTGCCCGGGTTGGCCTTGATGTAGGCCACGAGTTCGGCCACCGACCTGGCCGGCACCTTCTCGTTGACGATCAGCACGTTGGGCGTGGAGGCCACCAGCGCCACGGGGTCGAAGTCGCGCTGGAAGTCGTAGGCCAGGTGCTTGTAGAGGCCGGGCGCGATCGAATGCGCGATGGTGGCGAGGAACAGCGTGTAGCCGTCGGCCGGTGCCTTCGACGCGATGGTGGCGCCCACGGTGCCGCCCGCGCCGCCGCGGTTGTCGATGATCACCGGCTGCTTGAGCGACTCCGAGAGCTTCTGGCCCACGGTGCGCGCGACGATGTCGGTGGTGCCGCCCGCCACGAAGGGCACGACGAGGGTGATGGGCTTCGCGGGCCAGTCGGCGGCGCTGGCGGACGAGGCGCCGGCGGCGAGCAGCACGGTCGCGATGGCGGTGCGAAGGAAGGTGTTTCGGTTCATGGTCGTGAGGTCTCGGTGTTGTCGTGAAAGTGGACTGATTCAGGCCAGGCGGTTCAGCAGCGGCCGGGGCTCGTCATTGCGGGGTTCCTTTCGAGGGGCGGATTCGGCTCATTCAGTCGGCGCCCAGCTGCAGCCGGCTGGGCAGCCGTTTCTCGATCGCGAACTTCAAGAGCGCCGCCGAGCGGAAGATGCCGTGCGCGAACTTGCCGTAGGGCAGCGTGAGAAAGAGCGCCATCACCACGCCCAGGTGCACTGCCAGCAGCAGCGCCATGCAGCGCGTGTCGCGCCAGGCGAGCAGGGCCAGGCCGGTGAGGCTGGTGAGCAGCAGCAGCGCGATGAAGCCGCGGTCCATCGGCTGCTGCGCCGCGTCGCCGTGCGCGGCGTGGCGCCGCAGGTTCAGCCACAGGAGGCCGATGGGACCGACCACGAGGCCGATGCCGCCGGCGGTGCCCAGCAGCACCGGCAGGCTCGCGAGCGCATAGGGCGCATGCAGGCCGAGCAGGTAGTGGTAGAGCGTCGCCACGCAGGTGGAGGCGAAGCACAGCATGAAGCCGTAGAAGGTGAAGTGGTGGAAGCGCCTGCGCCACAGCGTGAAACGGTCGTCGTCGTTGTTGCAGCCTTCGCCGTGGCCGCCGCCGAGGTACCTGAGACGCAGCACGTCGTGTGCGGCCTCGGCGCTGGCCGCGGCGCGCACGCTGGCCACTTCGCCCGGCGCGTTCTCCTGCGCCGGCGACACCTCGCGCCAGAAGCGCCGCACGCCCGTTGCCAGTGCGAACACCACGAAGGCGAATACCGCACCGAACACCAGAGCGAGAAAGTTGTGCGGGAAGATCGCGTAGAAGTTGCCCGCAAGCGGCCCGTGCAGCAGCGCGCCCGTCATCGCCACGGCCAGCACCAGGAACAGCGCCAACCCGCCGGCCAGGGCCAGCGCAACGGTGAGGCCGGCTTTCCTGTACAGCGCGCCCATCGCGGGCGGCCACGCGTAGTCGTGGTAGGTCTGCAAGCGCACCTGCGCCATCGCCTGCGGCACGTTCACCGCGAACTCGTGCGGCGGCGCGTACTGGCAGGCATGCAGGCAGGCGCCGCAGTTGTGGCAGAGATTGGCGAGGTAGTGCGTGTCGGCCTTGCCGAACTCGAGCCGGCGCGTCATCGCGGGGAACACGGCGCAGAAGCCTTCGCAATAGCGGCAGGCATTGCAGATCTGCAGGATGCGCGCGACCTCGCCCTCGCCGGCGGTCAGCGGCAGGGCGGGCTGGATCGGGATCACGCGGGGCGTGGCGCTGCTGCCGATGCCGTCGGCATCCGCACGGGCGCGTGCGACGAGATCAGTGAGCTGCTGCAAGGGCGGTCTCCGGGGAAGTCTTCGAAAGGTTCCTGGCTGCGCGTGCAGCCTGCGTGCCGGCGATGCGGCCGAAGGCCGTGCCGATGCTCATGCCGACGCCGGCCGTGTAGCCCTTGCCCAGCACGTTGCCGGCCATCATTTCGCCGGCCACGAACAGGTTGGGGCTGGGGCGGCCGCCAAAGCGCACGGCCGCGGTCTCGTCCACCTTGAGGCCCAGGTAGGTGAAGGTGATGCCGGGCCGCACGGGGTAGGCTTGGAAGGGCGCGGTGTCGAGCGGGCGTGCCCAGTGCGTCTTGGCAGGCACGAGGCCTTCGGTGCGGCAGTCGTCGAGCGTGGTGTGGTCGAAGCGGCCGACGCGGCAGGCGGCGTTGTAGTCCTGCACGGTGCGCACGAAGGTGGCTTCGTCGAGACCGATCTTCTGCGCCAGCTCGCCCAGCGTGTTCGCCTGCGTGCCGGCGAACACCGGCGGCATGAAGCGCCCGATCGCCTTCTGGTCGATGACCGACCAGGCGATCTGCCCGGGCTGCTGCGCCACGAGCCGGCCCCAGATCGCATAGCGCTTGGGCCAGAAGTCTTCGCCCTCGTCGTAGAAGCGCCGGGCTTCGCGGTTGACCACCACACCGAGCGAGACGCAGTCGATGCGCGTGCAGATGCCGCCGTCGTACAGCGGCGCGCGCGCATCGATGGCCACCATGTGGCCCTGCGACGGATCGCCGATGCTGTCGGCGCCCGCGTCGATCATGTGTTTCAGCAGCACGCCCTGGTTGAAGCGCGTGCCGCGGATCAGGAAGTTGTCGGCCGGCCATTCGCCGCGCTCGTTCCGGCCCCAGGCTTCGCGCAGCCATTCGCGGTTGGATTCGAAGCCGCCCGAGGCCAGCACGCAGCTCCTGGCTGCAATCCGTTCGCCCACCTCGGTGCGTACGGCGACGAAGCGGTCGCCGTCGAGCTCGACCGAAGCCACCGGCGTGTCGTAGCGGATCTGCACGCCCAACCGCTCGGCGCTGCGGAAATACGCGTTCACCAGCGCCTTGCCGCCGCCCATGAAGAAGGCATTGGTGCGCGCGACATGCAGCGCACCCGACAGCGGCGGCTGGAAGTGCACGCCGTGGCTGCGCATCCAGTCGCGGCAGTTGGACGAGGCGCGGATCACCAGGCGCGCGAGGCGCTCGTCGGTCAGGCCGCCGGTCACCTTCAGGAGGTCTTGCCAGTATTCCTCTTCAGGGTAGGCATCGACCAGCACGTCCTGCGGTGCGTCGTGCATGCAGCGCAGGTTGCGGGTGTGCTGCGAATTGCCGCCGCGCCACGCCTTGGGCGAGGCTTCCAGCAGCAGCACGGAAGCGCCGGCCTCGCGCGCCATCAGCGCGGCGCACAGCGCGGCATTGCCGCCACCGACAACCAGTACATCGATCACTCGTGGGTCTCCTTGGAATGCAGGAGACTTTAGGGAGCGAGGCCTTCACGCGAAAGGCCGGAACAGGCAACAGGTGTTCAGCTTTCGAGAAGACTGGCGCCGGTCCAGCGGCCCTCGCGCACCAGGGCGCGGGCCGTGTCGGCGACCACCACGCGCGCGGCCAATGCGGCGGGCGAGAGCTCGTCGTCCGACAGGCTCACGAGCAGGTTGCGGCGGCCCACGTGCGCATCGCTGATCTGCGCGAGTGCCAGGTCGTCGCGGTCGTGCCGGGCGGTGGCCGCGCCGGGCTGGATGGTGGCGCCGTGGCCCGCGCGCACTGCGTCCATCAGCAGCGCGAGTCCGTCGACCTCGGCGACGATGCGCGGCGCCACGCGCACCCGCGCGAAGGCCGCCATCAGCGTGGCGCGCAGGCCGTGGCTGCCGCTCGGCAGGATCAGCGGCAGCTCGGCCAGTTGCGACAGGCGCACCTTGCTGCCGGTGGGGCGGTGTGCCAGCGTCGGCGATGCGATCACGAAGAGCTTCTCGGCCAGCAGCGGTGCCACGCTCCAGCGCCGCGGCGTGTCGGTCTGGAACAGCACGGCCAGATCGAGCTGGCGCGCATGCAGCATCGTCGTGAGGTGGCCCGACAGCGCCTCGACCATGTGCAGCCGCACCTCGGGGTAGCGCTCCTGCATGGCCCGCATCAGCGGCACGCCGAGCACGGTGGCCGTGGTGGGCGCGAGGCCCACGCTCACATGGCCCGACAGGCGCGCCTGCTGCGCCGCGCGCACCGCGTCGTCGGCATGGCGCAGCGTGAGCTGCGCCTGGTGCAGGAAGGCCATGCCGGCATCGGTGGGCGTGACGCCGGTCGAGCTGCGCTGCAGCAAGCGCGTGGAGAGCTCGCCTTCGAGCCGGCTGATCTGCTGGCTCAGCGCCGAGGTGACCACGCCCAGCTCGACCGCCGCGCGGCCCATGCTGCGGAGTTCGCAGACCTTGACGAAGTAGCGCAGTTGCCTCAGTTCCATGCCCGCATCATCGCGCAGATAAAAAAATGGCTGCCGGCACCTGTCGCGCAGGCACTGGCAGCCGTGGAAACCGGAATCGGCGCGTCTTGCCTATTGCTTGTAGCTGTCGTCGATGCGGTCGAGCTTGCGGATCAGCGAGGGCCAGACAAATTGGCCGCCCATGCCGCCGGTTTGCACCTTCATCGCCTGGCCCACGCCCTCGACGATCTTCGGGTTCACCTGCGTGAGTTCGCCGCCGCCCGATTGCGCCGCGATCTGGATCTGGCAGGTGTTCTCGAAGGTGTACATCGAAAGGAAGGCGTCGGCAATGGTCTTGCCGCAGGTCAGCAGGCCGTGGTTGCGCAGCATGAGGAAGTTGGCGCTGCCCATGTCGGCCTGCAGGCGCGGCTTCTCGTCGTCGCGGAAGGCCACGCCTTCGTAGTCGTGGTAGGCCAGCGAGGCCAGCACGAAGGTCGACTGCTGGCTGATTGGCAGCACGCCGTCTTTCTGCGCGCTCACGGCGATGCCGGCCCGGGTGTGGGTGTGCAGCACGCACTGGATGTCTTCGCGCGCCGCATGCACCGCGCTGTGGATCACGAAGCCGGCCGGGTTCACCGGGTAGGGCGACTCGATGATCTTGTTGCACTGCTGGTCGACCTTGACCAGGCTCGACGCGGTGATCTCGTCGAACATCAGGCCGTAGGGGTTGATCAGGAAGTGGTGCTCGGGGCCGGGGATGCGCGCGCTGATGTGGGTGAACACCAGGTCGCTCCAGCCGTAGAGCGCCACGAGGCGGTAGCAGGCGGCGAGGTCGACGCGAAGCTGCCACTCCTCGGCGGAGACGAGTTTCTGGATTTCGGATGGGGAGGCGGCGTTCATGGGGAGTTTCCTTTCTGGGGTCAGGCGGTCGCGGGCTGTTGCAGCGCCGACTTGTAGATGCTCTGCCTGGGGCTTGCCATCAGGCGACGCAGCATGGGCTCGAATTCGCCGATGGGCAAGGTCTCGGCCTTGGGATCGAAGGCGGGGTTGTCGTAGAGCGCGCAGAACTCGGCCGTGCGCTCGTAGTGCGGGTGGTCCTTGAAGTTGTCGCGCATGTCGCGGTCCAGGCCGATGTGGTGGAAGAAGTAGTGGCCCTGGAAGATGCCGTGGTGCTGCACCATCCAGTGGTTGGCCTCGCTCACGAAGGGCTTGAGGATGGCGGCGGCGATGTCGGGGTGGTTGAAGCTGCCGAGCGTGTCGCCGATGTCGTGCAGCAGGGCGCACACCACGTACTCCTCGTCGCGGCCGTCGCGCAGGGCGCGGGTGGCGGTCTGCAGCGAATGGGTGTAGCGGTCGACCGGAAAGCCGCCGTAGTCGCCTTCGAGGATCTGCAGGTGCCGGATCACGCGCGCGGGCAGGCCACCCGTGAATTGTATGAACTCGCCGCCGATCAGTTGCCAGTCTTCGCGCGTGCTTTCCTGCATGCTCGTGAAACTTGCGCGTGCGCTCATCGTGTCGTCTCCGTTGTGGTCCGTGGGGTGGCGGTCACTGTAGACCTGCGCTTGACGCTCAACTGTCAAGAATTTGACAATGCGGGGTGCAGGTAAACCCCTGTCCTCATGGCCCGCTAACTCTTTCCGATGCCTCCTTCCCCCAAGCCGCGCCTTTCTGCGCCGCACCGCGCCGCGCTCGATGGCAACCCGTGGTTCACCAGCATGCCGCGTGCGCAGCGTGACGCGCTGGTGGCGTCGGCCGAGCTCATCCACGTGCGGCGCGGCACCATGGTGTTCCGCCAGGGCGATCCGATCCAGGCGGCGGGGGGCGGCTTCTATGGGCTGGTGGCCGGAACGATCAAGATCTCGTCGCTGCGGCAGGACGGCCGCGAGGCCATCCTCGCGGTGCTGGAGCCCGGCAACTGGTTCGGCGAGATCACGCTGATCGACGGCTCGCCGCGCACCCACGACGCCACCGCGCTCGAGGCGCTCGACCTGCTGGTGGTGCCGCCCGAGGCCTTTGTCCGCCAGATGCGCGACGTGGTCTTCTCCAACGCCATCGCCGCGATGCTGGCGGCGCGCGTTCGCATGCTCTATGGGCTGGCGGAAGACGCGACGCTGCGCAGCCTGCGCGCCCGCGTGGCACACCGGCTGCTGGTGCTGGCGCGCGGCGACGCCACGCAGTCGGTCCACCTTCGCCGCGAGCTGATGCTGCCGCAAGAGGCGCTCGCGATGATGCTCGGCGTGACGCGGCAGACGCTGTCGAAGGAGCTCAACGCGCTGGCGGGCGAGGGCGTGGTCGCCCTGGGCTATGGGCGCATCGAGCTGCTGTCGCTCGATGCGCTGCAGCGGCTGGTCAGCACAGGGTAGTGCCCACGCCCATTCACGGCCCTTTCGTGAAACACCGCGGAACCGGCTTCGCCGGGCCGCTGGTGTTGCCCCCGGTAGGGGGGTGGCGTAGCGACACGAAGTGCGCGCAGCCTGGGGGCGAGCCTATCTGAGTACCCGGCCGTCGGCCGAGATGCTGATCAAGTCGATGCTGCGCACGTTGTCGCGCAGGCCCGGGCGCAGGTTGATGCGGAAGCCGCCCACGTCGTAGTCGGTCATGGCGGTCATCGTGCGCTGCAGCGTCGCGGTGTTGAAGCCGCGGCCCGCGCGGCGCACCGCCTCGCCCACGGCCTTCGCGGCGATGAAGCCTTCGAGCCCTTCGTAGGACGCGGTCTGGTCGGAGTTGTCGACCGCCGCGAGGTACTCCTTGACGATGGGGATGGCCGACGGCCGCGGCGACGGCACCACCTGCGAGATCACGATGCCGCCGATGTCCTTGCCCAGCTCCGCATAGAGCGGGTCGATGCCGACGATCGAGAAGGCCATGAAGTTGCCCGTGTAGCCGCTCTTGCGCAGCTTGCGGATGGCGCTGGCCGTGGTGCCCGAGAGCGAGACCAGCACGATGGCCTGGGGCGACTGCTGCTGCACCGTCTTCAGCGCCGCATCGAGCTTGTCGCCGCCCGCGGGCACCAGCGCGGTCGCAACCAGCGGCGTGAGCTTGAGTTCGGTGATGGCCTGCTGCACGGCGGCGAGGCCGGCGCGGCCCATGGCGTCGTCGTCGCCCACCAGCGCCACGCGCGTCTGCCCCACGGTGGCGCACTGGCGCACGATCTTGAGGGCCTCGTCGATCATGCCGGGCCGCACATGGAACACGTTGGGATGCTCGGCGCCGCGCAGCGCGTCGGAGGCCGCGAAGGGCGCGAAGAGCAGGCTGCCCTGCTGGGTGGCGACGGTCGCGCCGGCGTCGCTGCTGGCGGTGCCGACAAAGCCGAACAGCAGGTCGGCCTTCTGGGCGGTGAGCAGGGTGCGCGCATTGGCGGTGGCGCGGGCGGCGTCGTAGCCGTCGTCGAGCTGCACCAGTTTCAGCTGCAGGCCGGTGGAGGCGTTGCGTGCGTTGAAGTCGCTCACGGCGAGCCGGCTGCCGGCCGCGAAGGCGCTGCCGATTTCGGCGGCGCCGCCGGTCAGGGGCACCGATTGCCCGAGGAGGACGATGCGTGCCGGGCCTCCGGTGCCGGTGCCGGCAGCGGCGCGGGCGGTCTGCGCCCATGCCGGGTGGGTGATGCCGATGCCGCTGCCCAGCAGCAGCGCTCCGTATGCCTTGCCCAGCCATTCCCTGCGTGACGTGTTCATCGGACACCTTTTGCTAATACTAGTAAAAAAGTGTAGCAATTTCAGGGCCAACAAGGAATGCGGGGCAGCCCTTAGGCGCCCGGCCGGCGCGGGGTCAGGCGCGTTCGAACACCAGGTCCCAGACGCCGTGGCCCAGCTTGATGCCGCGGTTCTCGAACTTGGTCAGCGGCCGGTAGGCGGGCTTGGGCGCGTAGCCTTCGGCCGTGTTGCGCAGCAGGGGCTCGGCCGCCAGCACTTCGAGCATCTGCTCGGCATAAGGCTGCCAGTCGGTGGCGCAGTGGATGTAGCCGCCCGGGCGCAGGTGCCGGGCGAGCTTGGCCACGAACTCGGGCTGGATCAGCCGGCGCTTGTTGTGGCGCTTCTTGTGCCACGGATCGGGGAAGAACACATGCACGCCGGCCAGCGTGTCTGGCTGCAGCATGTGGTCGAGCACGTCGACCGCGTCGTGCGCGCAGATGCGGATGTTCGAGAGCGACTGCTCGCCGATGCGCTTGAGCAGCGCACCCACGCCGGGTTCGTGCACCTCGCAGCAGAGGAAATGGGTCTCGGGCAGCACGGTGGCGATGTGCGCGGTGGCCTCGCCCATGCCGAAGCCGATCTCGAGCACGGTCGGGCCGGCGCGGCCGCCGAAAGCCGCCGTCAGGTCGAGCGGCTCGGGCTGGTAGGGGATGAGGAACAGCGGGCCCAGTTCGGCAAAGGCGCGCGCCTGGCCCTCGGTGGTGCGGCCGGCGCGCTTCACGAAGCTCTTGAGGCGGCGGTGCAGCGGGTGCGGTTTGTCGGCCGCGTCGTCGCTCGGCGGAAGGTCGTGGGGCACGGTGTCGGGAAAGGTCATTACGGGCGCGAATTGTAGAGAGCGCGCCATTCGGGCACCCAGCCGGCCAGCGCGGCTGCGCAGGAAGTGGCCGTGGCGGCGTGCAGCCCGAGCACGCGGGCGGCCGCATCGAGCGCGGCCAGGGCGGCTTCGGGGGTGGCGGTGTCGATGGACGTCGCACCGTTCTGCTTGGAGAGCTTGTCGCCATCGGCGCCGCGCACCAGCGGCGTGTGCAGGTAGCTGGGCGTGGACAGGCCGAGCGCGCGCTGCAGCAGGATCTGGCGCGCGGTGTTGTCGGCCAGGTCCTCGCCGCGCACCACGTCGGTCACGCCCTGCTCGGCATCGTCGACAACCACGGCGAGCTGATAGGCCCACGGGCCGTCGGCGCGGCGCAGCACGAAGTCGCCGACCTCGCGGCTGACGTTCTGGCACTGGCGGCCGAGGCGGCGGTCGGTCCAGCAGAGTTCGCTGGCCGGTTCCGGCGCGGTGGCATCCTGCCAGGGCACGGGCGGCGTCGGCGGGCGGTCCGATTCGAACTTCTCGGTGGCGAAGCGCCAGGCGCGCGCGGGCTTGCCATGGAGGCCGTCGCGGCAGGTGCCGGGGTAGACCCGCTCGCCATGGCGCTCGTGCCGCTGGCCGAGCCGTGCGAGCGCCCGGTCGATGTCCTTGCGCGAGCAGCCGCAGGGGTAGGCGAGGCCGCGGGCCTGCAGCTTGGCCAGCGCGACCTTGTAGCGCGCCGTGCGCTGGGTCTGCCACACCGGCGCTTCGTCGGGCAGCAGGCCGCAGTCGGCCAATTGCCGCAGGATGTGCTCGCCCATGCCGGGCAGGCAGCGCTCGGTGTCGGCGTCCTCGATGCGGATCAGCCAGCGCGCCTGCGGGCCGCGCGCGCGCACGTCGAGCCAGCTCGCGAGCGCGGCCACCAGCGAGCCGGCGTGCAGCGGCCCGGTGGGCGAGGGCGCGAAACGGCCGGTCTCACGCATCCCAGGATCAGAGGGCCGCCAGTGCCAATGAGAGGCCCGACAGGAACGCGTCCTCGACCCGGTGGCCGGTGCACCAGTCGCCGGCCACGCCGATGCGGGCCTTGGCGTCCCAGAGGTGGGTCTTGCCCACGGGCACCTGCGTCTGGGCTTCGGCCCAGCAGCGCGTCTGTGCATGCGAGGGAACGGCATGGATGCCGGTGATTTCGGCGAAGGCGCGCAGCAGCTTGGCCTCGACGCGCGGCGCGTCGTCGCGCAGGTGCTCCTGCGACCAGGCAGCGCTGGCCTGCAGCGTCCAGCGCTCCACGCGTTCGCGGCCGGGCTTGGACGATTCGCGCGCCAGCCACGCCACGCGGTGGTGGGTGCTGCGCGCCGCGTTCCATTGCGGCCCGAGGTGCGACATGGTGGCCTGGTTGGCCTGGGGGAACGCGATCATCAGCGTCCAGCAGGGGGCGATGCGCACCGGCTCGATCTTCTGGCTGATGGAGGAAGAGAGCTTGCCGTCGCCCAGCAGCACGCGCGTGCGCGAGGGCGGCACAGCGAGCAGCACGCCATCGAAGCCCGAGTACACGTGCTGCGAATCGTCTTCGCCGGCGGTGCGCAGCTGCCAGCGCTTGGGGGCGAGCGCATCGGGCTCGATCTGCGTCACTTGCGTGTTGGCGATGAGGTTGTCGGCCAGCGGCGCGGCCCAGTGGGCGACCAGGGCATCCATGCCGGGCTGCGCGACCCAGTGCGCTTCGCGCCCGGGCAAGGCCGCTTCGGCCACGCGGCCGCGGGCGTCGAGCACGCGCACGAGGTTGGCGCTCCAGGGACGGCAGAGGTTGGGCGTGGCTTCGAGCGCCAGCGCAAAGCGCGGATCGCGCACGGTGAAGTACTGCGCGCCGCTGTCGAAGCGGCCGAAGGCCGTGTCGATGCTCGCCATGCGGCCGCCGGGTGCGGCCTCGCGTTCGAACAGCGTGACCTTGTGGCCGGCCTGCACCAGCGTTCGTGCGCAGGCCACGCCGGCAATGCCGGCGCCGACAACGGCGTAGTGGCGGGGGGCGGTGGGGGGTCGGTGGCGGACGGCGGGCTTGGCGGTTGCGCGAGTGGTCATGACGGACTCTTTTCTTTTGGAGGGGGACGGATGGATGTGTGCGGACTCTACATCGGTCTGCGGGCGGGGCTGGAGGGCTGACCCTTAGAGCCTGTTCATGGTCTGTCCGGGGTGCGTGCACAGGGCGCGTTGCCGGTTTGCGGCCTGTCAACAACCGCCCTGGACAACAAGCCTCGACGTGGCCCCAGGTTGCGCCAAGTCAGCGCCCCCGGTGCCGCTCGAGCAGCGCACGCCGCGTGGCCTCGTGCTCGAACTGCGCGAGCCACCATTCGAGCGCGCGCCCCGGCCCGCCCGCGCTGCGCACGCGCCATGCGCAATGCATGGTGGCGAGCGGCGGCGTGCGTTCGGTCTTGCGCTCGACCAGGTGGCCGGCCTCGATGTACGGCCGCGCCATCGGCTCGGGCAGGAAGCCGCCGCCCAGCCCGTGCAGCTGCGCGGCCAGCTTGGCCTGCATGCTCGGCACGGTGAGCACGTCCTGCCCGCCCACGAGGTTGACCGTCATGCTCGGTCCGGCGCGCACCGAGTCGGCGGCCGCGACCGCGCGGTGCTGCCGCAGCACCGCATCGCTCAACGGCTCGGGCAGGCGCGCGAGCGGATGGTGCGGCGCCACCGCGTACACGAAGCACAGCTCGCCGATCGGCCGGCTGCGGATGCCGGTGGCCGTGAAGGCGAGGCTCGCGGCATCGAGCACCGCGCCGATGGCGAGGTCGGCCTCGCCGCTGGTCAGCGCCTCGATGGTGCCGAGCAGCGTCTCGTCGCGCAGCTTGAGCCGCGTCGGTGGATCGAGCGCGAAGAAGGCCGTGGCCAGGTCGAGCAGCGGGTCGCGCGCGATCACGCTGTCGACCGCGATGGTGAGCATCGGCTCCCAGCCGGTGGCCACGCGCTTCACGCGGTTGGCCACTGCATCGATCTCGCCCAGCAGCCGCGCCGCCTCGCGCAGCAACTCAGCGCCGGCCTCGGTGATGCGCGCCTGGCGGGCGCTGCGGTCGAACAGCAGCACGTCGAGTGCGTCCTCGATCTGCCGCACGCGGTAGCTCAGTGCACTGGGCACGAGGTTGAGCGCGCGCGCCGCACCGGCGAAGCTGCCGGTGGTGGCCACGGTCTGCAGCATGGCGAGCGCGTCGGGGGTCAGGACGTCTCTGGCGCTGGGCATGTCGGCTCCATTGATCAAAAAATTTGAATGATGCCATCAAAACCCGGCGCTTTCAGGCAGGGGGTGCGGGCCTAAAGTTCTTCACATCCGCTGCGCATCCGGCGCGGCATACGAAGAAGGCCCGGCGTCCCCTCGGGGCAGGGCCAAAGGAGTTCGACGATGTTGCAAGTCCGTAAATCACAGGAACGCGGTTATGCCGACCATGGCTGGCTGCGCTCGTTTCACAGCTTCTCTTTTGCCGGCTACTACGACCCGGCCCACATGGGTTTCGGCAACCTGCGGGTGATCAACGAAGACCGCGTGGCCGCGGGCGCCGGCTTCGGCACCCATGGCCACAAGGACATGGAGATCATCAGCTACGTGCTCTCGGGCGAACTGGCGCACAAGGACAGCATGGGGAATGTCGAATCCATTCCGCCGGGCGACGTGCAGCGCATGAGCGCGGGCCGTGGCGTGATGCACAGCGAGTTCAACCACAAGGCCGACGAGACCACGCACTTCCTGCAGATCTGGATCGAGCCCAATGTGCGCGGCATTGCGCCGGGCTATGAGCAAAAGCAGTTCGACGACGCCGAGAAGCGCGGCAAGCTGCGCCTGGTGGCTTCGCCCGACGGTGCCGACGGTTCGGTGACGGTGCACGCCGATGCGCGCCTGTTCGCGGGGTTGTTCGACGGCGACGAGAAGGCCAGCCTGGCGCTCGACCCGAAGCGCAAGAGCTATGTGCACCTGGTGCGCGGCGAGCTCGAAGTCAACGGCCAGAAGCTGGCCGGCGGCGACGCCGCGATGCTCGAAGGCGAATCGCAGCTGACGCTCGGCGCCGGCAAGGACGCCGAAGTGCTGGTGTTCGACCTGGCCGCTTGATTCCACGCCGGGCGGGCGTCGCCCGGCTTTGTTTTTTCCCCTGTTCCGTTCCCTTCACTTCATTTCAACAACCGAGGAGTTTTCAACCATGGCAACCACAACCACCACCCCCAACGCAGCCCAGGACACGCTGGCGCTGATCGGCCGTATCCTGATCGCCTACCTGTTCATCCCGGCCGGCATCGGCAAGCTCATGGGCTTCGGCGGCACCGTCGGCTACATCACGTCGGTGGGCCTGCCGCTGCCGGAAGTGGGCGCTGCGATCGCCATCATCGTCGAGCTGGGCCTGGGCATCGTGCTGCTGCTGGGCTTCAAGACCCGCTGGACCGCCATCGTGATGGCGCTCTTCACCGTGGCCACCGCGCTGTTCTTCCACAAGTACTGGTCGGCGCCCGACGCGATGAAGATGATGCAGCAGATCAACTTCAACAAGAACATCGCGATCGCCGGCGGCCTGCTCACCTTCGCCGCATTCGGTCCCGGCCGCTTCAGCATCGACAAGAAGTAGGTTCTCCCCCGGGCTTCGCGCACTTCGTGTCGCTTCGCCCGCCCCCTCGCCGGGGGCAACACGCGAGGCCCGGCAAAGCCGGTTCCTCGGTGTTCCGCGAAAAGGCATTCACCATCCTGGCCATCGTTCAACCCGGCAGAATCACCCAATGGCAAACATCGTTGTGGTTTTTCATTCCGGCTACGGCCACACCCAGCGCGTGGCGCAGGCGGTGGCCGATGGCGCCGGCGCGCATCTGCTCGCCATCGACGCCGATGGCAACCTGCCCCAAGGCGGCTGGGAGACGCTGGCCGCGGCCGACGCGATCATCTTCGGCTCGCCCACCTACATGGGCGGCGTGAGCTGGCAGTTCAAGAAGTTCGCCGATGCGTCGTCGAAGGTCTGGTACACGCAGGGCTGGAAGGACAAGCTCTTCGCGGGCTTCACCAACAGCGCCACCATGAACGGCGACAAGGTCACGACCATGACCTACCTGTGGACGCTCGCGATGCAGCACGGCGGCATCTGGGTCAGCATGGGCATCCTGCCGGCCAGCAACAAGGCGGCGACGCGCGACGCGATGAACTACATGGGCGGCTACGGCGGCCTGCTGACGCAGTCGCCATCGGACGCCAGCCCGGCCGAGATGTTCAAGGGCGACTTCGACACTGCGCGGGCATTTGGCGAGCGCATAGCCCAGGTGGCAAGATCACGGGGCTAGAACTCACCCCCAGTCTTCGCGCACTTCGTGTCGCTTCGCCAACCCCCTTCCAGGGGGCGACACCAGCGGCCCGGCGAAGCCGGTTCCGCGGTGTCCCGCGAACAGGCTGCGACAGAACTGACAACCCACGGAGAAACTCGATGACCGACACTACCCCTGCAACCCAATTGCTCCAACCGCACGACAAGGACCTGGGCGGCGGCTTCAAGGTGCGGCGCCTGCTGCCCGCGGCGCAGCGCCGTTCGGTCGGGCCCTTCGTGTTCTTCGACCATTTCGGGCCGGCCACCGAGCAGCCCGGCACCGAGCACGACGTGCGGCCGCATCCGCACATCGGGCTCTCCACGGTCACCTATCTCTTCGAGGGCGCGATGATGCATCGCGACAGCCTCGGCAGCGTGCAGGAAATCCTGCCCGGCGCCATCAACTGGATGACCGCGGGGCGCGGCATCGTGCACTCCGAACGCAAGCCGGAGCGCCTCAAGGCCGACACCTACGTGAACCACGGGCTGCAGCTCTGGGCCGCCTTGCCGCAGGCGCATGAAGAGGTCGAGCCGAGTTTCGAGCACACGCCGGCCAGTGCCATCCCCGAAGTGGTGGAGCAGGGCGTGGCGGTGCGCGTGCTGGTGGGCGAGGCCTTCGGCCAACGCTCGCCCGTCAAGACGCTGGCGCAGACGGTCTACCTCGACATTGCATTGCCAGCAGGCGGACGCTTCGAGCTGCCCGCACTGGCGCCCGAGCTGGCCGTCTATGTCGTCGATGCCGATGCGAGCGTCAACGGCGAGCCGATCCCCGCGCACACCATGGCGGTGCTGCCGGACGGGCAGGGCGCGGTGCTGACTTCCGACACCGCCGCGCGGCTGATGGTGATCGGCGGCGCGCCGCTCGACGGCCCGCGCTACATCACCTGGAACTTCGTTTCGAGCCGTCGCGAGCGCATCCTCGAAGCCGGGTCTGCCTGGGCGACGCAAAGCATGGGCCATGTGCCTGGCGAGACCGAGTTCATTCCGCTGCCCGGGAAGCCTTTCGGCGTGCGGGAGCCTGACGTCGGCACCACGCCGGTGTGACCTTGTTCGTGCGGTGAACGCGCCCTGAACACCAAGTGAAGTCCGAACGCACGCCGCCATTCGCACGAAGGCGAAAAAAGGGCCCGACTGAGCGGGCCCCTTGTTCCGGATCATTTCGGCCTACTTGCCGCTGATCGAGACGGCCTCGGCCGGCGGCGCGCCGTCAGGCGTCGTCGGCAGTTCGAGCACGGCCTTCCGGCTGCTGCGTCCGCGCCATGCCGAGTAGCCCACGCCGATCAACAACAGCACGCACAGGCCGATGAAGGTGCCGCTGATCGGCCGCGTGACGAACACCGACATGTCGCCGCGCGAGAGCAGCAGCGCACGGCGGAAGTTCTCTTCCACCATCGGCCCGAGCACGAAGCCCAGCAGGATCGGCGCGACCGAGAACTCCAGCGTCATCAGCACCGCGCCGACGATGCCGAACACCAGCACCTCCCAGATCTGGAACAGGCTGTTCTGGGTGCTGTACACGCCCGTTGCAATGAAGAACATCGCGGCCGGGAACAGGTACTTGTAGGGCACCTTCAGCAGCTTCACCCACACGCCGATCAGCGGCACGTTGAGGATCACGAGGATCACGTTGCCGATCCAGAACGAGGCGATCAGGCCCCAGAAGATGTCCGGATGCTCGGTGATGAGCTGCGGGCCGGGCTGGATACCCTGGATCAGCAGCGCACCGAGGATCAGCGCCATCACCGCGTCGCCCGGAATGCCCAGGCTCATCGTCGGGATGAAGTCGACCTGCGTCTTCGAGTGGGCCGAGGCCTCGGGGCCGGCCACGCCCTCGATCATGCCGGTGCCGAACTTGTTCGGCGTCTTCGACACCTTGCGCTCCAGCGCGTAGGCGATGAAGGTGGTGATGGTCGGGCCCGTGCCGGGCATGGCGCCGAACACCGTGCCGACGAGGGTGCCGCGGATCATCGCGGGGAAGGCGCGCTTGAGCTCTTCCTTGCTCGGGCGCATGTCGCTCAGCTTGAGCGTGCCGGTGTCGCCGATGGTCTTCATGCGGTTCACGTTGAGCAGGAAGTCGGCCACGCCGAACAGGCCCATCGAGATCGCCACCAGTTCGAGGCCGTCGCTCAGTTCGGGCAGGCCGAAGGCGAAGCGGAAGCTGCCGCTGTTCACGTCGGTGCCGACCACGCCGCACAGCAGGCCGAAGATCGTCATGGCCACGCCCTTGAGCGGCGAGCCGCGCGACATGGTCGAGCCCGCGAGCAGGCCCAGCAGCATGATCGAGAAGATCTCGGTCGGGCCGAACTTGAAGGCGATCTGCACCAGCAGCGGCGAGGCGAAGATCATCACGATGATGCCGACCGACGCCGCGAAGAAGGACGAGATCATCGTCACCCCGAGCGCGACGCCGCCCTTGCCCTGCTTGGTCATCGGGTACCCGTCCAGACAGGTCACCGCATGCGGCGGATGCGAGGGCATGTTCATCAGGATGGCGCCGATGGCACCGCCGTACTGCGAGCCGTAGAAGATGCCGGCCAGCATCAGGATGGCGGGCACCGGGTGCATCACGTAGGTGAGCGGCAGCAGGATCGAGATGGCCTGCAGCGCGCCCATGCCCGGCAGCACGCCGATCAGGTTGCCCACCAGCACGCCGAAGAAGGACCACAGAAGGTTCGAGCCCTGGAACGCGACACCGAAGCCGAACCAGAGGTCGTGGAGCGATTGACCGATCATGGCTTCAGCCTCCCCACTGGAACAGCGGCAGCTGCAGCTTCAGCGCCCACCAGAACACCACCACAGCGATGAACGACATCGCGAGCGAGAGCAGCACCGCCTCGGTCAGCGTGTTGTCGCGGTCGCCGAGCGCCGAGATGAACACGATGGCGAAGGTCGCCGGCAGCAGGCCACCGTATTCGCCGAACAGCAGGAAGGCGAGGATGCCGAGGATGATGCAGATGCCGCCGCGCAGGTCGGGCATGCCGCCGGGATGGCCGTGCGAGACGGCCTCTTCTTCGCTCGCCGGCTTTTCGCCGCGCGCGGCGAGGGCGATCAGCAGGCCGGTCAGTGCGAGCAGGCCACCGAGCGCCACCGGGAAGAAGCCCGGGCCCATGTGCGCGAGCTCGCCGACGCGGTAGCCGATGCCGGCATAGACGGCCGCGAGGCCGATGACCACGAGCAGTGCGCCGCCGTAGTAGTCCTTCTTGAATTTCGATGCGGGCGGGGGCATGGAGTCTCCTTCGATTTGGAAGGAGCGGAGTCTAGGAATCGAGACTTTCAATCGCCTTTCGATGGAGGCGCAGGAGCCTTCCCGACCCTCAAAATACGTGTTATTGCGTACCGCGCTGCCCCGCGGAAACCCTTGGAAAAACGGCCAGCGGCAGCCTCAGGGTCGCGCGCAGTCCGCCGCCGGTGGCGCTCTCGGGCATGCCGGCGCTGTCGAGGGCGATCTCGCCGCCGTTGCGCCGCGCATAGCTGCGCGCGATGGTGAGGCCGAGGCCTGCGCCCTGGGTGGCGGCGGCGCCGGCGGCCGGGTCGCGGTGGAAGCGTTCGAACACGCTGTCGCGCCGTTCGGGTGCGATGCCCGGGCCGCTGTCGCACACCTCGGCCAGCGCATGCGAGGCATCGCGCCGCACGGTCACCGTGATGCTGCCGCCGCGCGGCGTGTACTTGATGGCGTTGTGCACGAGGTTCGCGAGCACCTCGTGCAGCTCGGCGGCGTTGGCCAGGACGGGCAGCACCGGCGCTTCGTCGTCGACCCCGTCTTCCGGTTCCGATTCGCTGCATGCGTCGACCCAGCCCAGGTCCTGGTCGTTCTCGCGCGCGAGCGGCAGGTATTGCAGCACCACGGCGCGCGCGATGCCGCCGAGATCGACCACCTCCGGTTCGGCCCTCGCGCTTTCCTCTTCGGTCGTGGCATGCGCCAGGGCAAGCAACTGCTCGCTGAGGCGGCGGGTGCGCGCCAGCTGCGCAACGATGGCATGCAGCGATTCGCGCATGCGGTCGGGGTCGGTCTCGCGCACCGCGTAGCCCGCCTGGATCGACAGGATGCCGAGCGGCGTGCGCAGCTGGTGCGAGGCATCGGCCAGGAACTGCGAATGCTCCGCCACCATGCGCCGGTGGTCCGCGATGTGGTGGTTGACCGCATCCACCAGCGGCACCACCTCCTGCGGCACGCCGCTGGCGTCGAGCGGCTTCAGATCGTCGCGCGGGCGCTCGCGCAGCGAGCGGCGCAGGCGCTCCAGCGGGCGCAGCGTCCAGGCCACGCCGAGCCACACCAGCACGGCCATCACCAGCACCATGCGCGCGTCGCGCAGCAGCTCCTGCTTCAGCGATTCGTTCTGCGCCTGCAGGCGCGGGCCCGTGCCCTCGGCCGCCTGGATCAGCACGCGCCAGGCGGTGCCGGGGCGGTTGTTGTCGTAGACCGTCTGGCGCAGCGCCGCCACGCGGACCGGGTGCTGCTGGTACACCGCGTCATAGAACACCGGCGTGCCATCGGCCGGGCGCCCCGCCGGCCGGGGCAGGCCGGGCACGCCCATGAGCGTGGTCTCGGGGGCGGCGGCGTCCGGCGGCTCGCCCTGGACGATGCGCTGCACGCCGACATGCAGGTACTTGTAGCGCAGGTGCGTGGACTCGAACATCGCCTGCACCGAGAAGGGCTCCTGCACCTTCACGCTGCCGTCGCCGGCGATCACGATGCCGTTGGCCAGCGCCTGCACGGGCTCGAGCAGGCTCTGGTCGTAGGCGACGACCAGCGAGTCGGTGAGCGCCTGGTAGTCGCTCCAGCTGTCGAGCGCCATCAGCGCGACGATGCCCGGCACCAGCAGCGCGAGCAGGCGCGCGCGGATGCCGAAGCGCCGCGGCTCAGGGGAGGGCGGAGGGGGCGCCGGAGCGTCCATCGGCAATGCTCTCGAGCATGTAGCCCAGCCCGCGCACGGTGACGATGCGCACATCGCTGTCCGCGAGCTTGCGCCGCAGCCGGTGCAGCACCACCTCGATCGCATCGGGCCCCGCCGTGCTGTCATTGGTGAACACCTTGGCGAAAAGCTGCGACTTGCCGACCGGCGCGCCGCTGCGCATCAGCAGCGCGGTGAGCGCGGCCTGCTCGCGCGGCGTGAGCGACAACAGCGTGCCGCGCAGCGTGAAGGCGTGGCTTTCGCTGTCGTACGAGAGCGAGGCGCACTGCAGGCGCGGATGCTGCTTGCCGCGGCTGCGCCGCACCAGCGCCGCGAGCCGCGCCTCGAGTTCGACCAGCTCGAAGGGCTTGGTGAGGAAATCGTCGGCACCGAGGTTGAGGCCGCGCACCCGGTCCTGCAGCGCGCCCTGCGCGGTGAGGATCAGCACGGGCGTGCGGTCGTCGGCGTTGCGCATGCCGGCCAGCACGCTCAGGCCGTGCTTGTCGGGCAGGCGCAGGTCGAGCACGATCGCGTCGTACTCGGTGCCGGCCATGAAGGCCTCGGCGGTGCGCGCGTCGGGCGCGTGGTCGGCGACGAAGCCGCTCTGGGTCAACGCCCGGATCAGCCACGAGGCCATGTCCAGTTCGTCTTCCACCAGGAGGATGCGCATGGGAGGCCTGTCGCGTCTTGTTGTTGTCGTTATCGCTTGATGGCGAGATCGGGATCTTCCGAGGCGCGGGCGCTGGCGCGTGCCGCGCGTGCGCTCAGGTCTGGCGCCAGGGCCTCGCGGCCGTCGAACACGAAGCAGTCGCCTTTGTAGTGCGCGCTGCCGACTTCCTCGAAATACTTGAGGATGCCGCCTTCGAGCTGAAGCACGTGCTCCACGCCTTCCTCGCGCATCAGGATCGCCGCCTTCTCGCAACGGATGCCGCCGGTGCAGAAGCTCACCACCGTCTTGCCCTTGAACTCGTCGCTGTGCGCGCGAAGGGCGGGCGGGAACTCGGTGAACTTTCCGATGCGCCAGTCGATGGCACCCTCGAAGCTGCCGTAGTCGACTTCGAAGGCGTTGCGCGTGTCGAGCAGCGCGATCTCGCGGCCTTCGTCGTCATGGCCCTGGTCGAGCCAGCGCTTGAGGGTGGGGGCGTCCACGCCGGGCGCCCGGCCCGCGGAGGGCTGGATGGCCGGATGGTCCATGCGGATGATCTCGCGCTTGAGCTTCACCAGCATGCGCCGGAAGGGCTGCGTGGCGGACCAGCTTTCCTTGGTTTCGAGGTCGGCAAAGCGCGCATCGGCGCGCAAACCGGCCACGAAGGTCCGGATGGCGTCGGCGGTGCCCGCCAGAAACAGGTTGATACCTTCGGGCGCCAGCAGGATGGTGCCCATGAGTCCCAGGGCCTGCGTGCGGGCGCGCAGGTCTTCACGCAGCGCGGGGCTGTCGTCTATGGCCACGAACTTGTAGGCCGCGATATTCAGAATCTCTTGCACGGGGCGCGATTGTAGGGATTGCCAACCCACATCGTGGAGTGCCGGTTTCTACAATGGGCGGATGTTTGTTCACCTGCGCCTGCACACCGAATTTTCCGTCGTCGACGGCACCAACCGGATCGACGAAGTCATCAAGGCCGCCGCTGCCGACAAGCAGCCCGCACTGGCCATCACCGACCTCAACAACCTGTTCGGGGCCGTCAAGTTCTACAAGCAGGGGCGGGGCAAGGGCGTCAAGCCCATCATCGGCGCTGAAATCTTCATCGAGGGGCTGGGCAAGGAGCCCGGCGTGCTCACCCGCCTCGTGCTGCTGGTGCAGAACATGGAAGGCTATCTGCACCTGTCCGAGCTGCTGGCGCGGGCCTGGACGCAGAACGTGGGCCGGGGCCAGTCGCAGGCCGCCTGCAAGCTCGAATGGCTCGAGGAGCTGCAGGGCGGGCTGATCGCGCTCTCGGGCGCGCAGGCCGGGCCGTTGGGCGTGCCGCTGCTGCAGGGGCAGGAAGAGCGCGCCGCCGAACTGGCGCTGAAGCTGGCGGGCATGTTCCCGCACCGCTTCTACATCGAGCTGCAGCGCGCAGGCCGCCCGGAAGACGAGCCGCATGTGATCGCCGCCGTGAAGCTCGCGGCCCGCCTACGGCTGCCGGTGGTCGCCACGCACCCGGTGCAGTTCGCCGAACGCCAGGACTACGAAGCGCACGAGGCGCGTGTCTGCATTTCCGAGGGCGAGATCCTCGGCAACCCGCGCCGCGTGCGCAAGTTCACCGAAGAGCAGTACTTCAAGTCGAGCGCCGAGATGCAGGCGCTGTTCGCCGACGTGCCGAGCGCGCTGGCCAACACGGTCGAGATCGCCAAGCGCTGCAACCTGACCCTGGTGCTCGGCAAGCCGCAGCTGCCGGATTTCCCGACGCCCTTCGTCAGCGAAGGCGTGCGCATGCCGATCGACGACTTCTTCCGCCAGGAGTCGTTCGAGGGCCTGGAGATGCGCCTGAAGCATCTCTACCCCGACGAGGCCAAGCGCGACGCCGAACGGCCGCGCTACGTCGAGCGGCTGGAGTTCGAGATCAACACCATCCTGAAGATGGGGTTCCCCGGCTACTTCCTGATCGTGGGCGACTTCATCAAGTGGGCCAAGGAAAACGGCTGCCCCGTGGGCCCGGGCCGGGGCTCGGGCGCCGGTTCGCTGGTGGCCTATGCGCTGAAGATCACCGACCTCGACCCGCTCGAATACAAGCTGCTGTTTGAACGTTTCCTGAATCCCGAACGCGTCTCGATGCCCGACTTCGACATCGACTTCTGCCAGGGCAACCGGGACCGCGTGATCGACTACGTGAAGGACAAGTACGGCCGCAACGCCGTGAGCCAGATCGCCACCTTCGGCACGATGGCCGCACGGGCCGCCATCCGCGACGTGGGCCGCGTGCTGGACATGAGCTACATGTTCTGCGACGGCATCAGCAAGCTGATTCCGAACAAGCCGGGCATGTCGGTCACGCTGCAGTACCCGCCCGAGAAGAAGATCGAGGGCGACAAGAACAACTACGCCATCGAGA